>Ga0182012_10000188_pt1 | contig 69400 bp, 60 predicted proteins | sample 612S2SmetaG_FD_120486 | JGI IMG/M metagenome (GOLD analysis project Ga0182012, IMG submission 120486) | Permafrost microbial communities from Stordalen Mire, Sweden - 612S2S metaG | ecosystem: Environmental > Terrestrial > Soil > Wetlands > Permafrost | place: Sweden: Stordalen | collected... | reverse complement strand
GGCAGTGCAAGCGGCCATCCTTCGAGACGCGAACCTTCGCCCTCCGGGCGAAGGCTCGCTCCTCAGGATGAGGTCAGAGCGAGCCTCGATATGATAACCTTCAGGGAATCGCTCAACTAGCCGCTTTCGAGGCTGAGGTCAGCGATGCCAGGGCCGACGAAGAGACGCCGGCCGGTGACTTGGATTACACCCATTTCAGAGCAATCCACCGTCACCTGTTTCAGGATGTTTACGATTGGGCCGGAGAAGCCCGCACCGTGCGCATCTCGAAAGACAACAGTATGTTCTGTTATCCCGAGAACATCGAGAGCGAAGCTATTTGCGAAACTAAAGGCAGACAATTTCTTGCAGGGTCTCTCCTCGAAGGACTTCGCGAAGCGGGCCGCGCGATTCCTTGCTGAATTGAACGCCATACATGCCTTCAGAGAAGGAAACGGCCGCACTCAACTGTCGTTTTTCCTGTTGCTGGCGGAACAAGCCGGTCATCGACTCGACCTTGAAGATTTCGATCCCGATGCCTTTCTTGATGCCATGATTGTCAGTTTCGGGAGCGACGAGACGCCCTTGGTGAGCCTCATCGAAGGTCTCGCTGCCGAATGAAAACGGGAAAAATGGGGAGACCGAGGATAAGCACGAAGAAGAAACCGCCAGGGGCGCGTCGAGCAGCGGCCGACGGCTGCTGCCCGGACGTGATCACCGGCGAAGTCGAAGGGGATCGCGACAGCCGCTACTCCGGCACGGGGACGTCGAAGGTGTTCAGCGTCACCGAGACCATGCAATAGAGCCCGATCAGATAGGAGAGCTCGGCGGCGCCGTGCGCGCCGAACTGCTGGACGGCGGCGCGATAGGTCAGCTCGGGCAGGACGCCGCCGTTCACCAGCGCGAACGCAAAGTCGTAGGCCACGGCTTCCGCGCGCGTCAGGTCGACGGGCCGCTGGCCGGCAACGATGGTGGCGAGTTTTTCATCGGACAGGCCGCGGTTCTCCGCGACGGCGACATGGGCGTATAGTTCGTAGCCGGAGCGAAAATGCGCGCCGGTGACCAGGATGGCCACTTCGCGGACCGCGGCCGGGAGCGAGGGATTGGACACCATCGCCTTGACCAGTTCCCATACCGGCTTGCCGAATTTCGGTTCGCGGATCCACGGGTTCCAAGGACCGAGCAAGGTGCCATCGTCGCGCACATTGACAAAACCCTGAAAATTGGCGGCGATGCCTTGCCGCATGTCGTCGTAGAGCGGCTTCTGTTCGGCACTCAGCTCCGCCGGCGGAACGATCGGTAATCGCATGATATGGCTCCTATTGGCCTGGAATGGTCGTCGAATCCTGCAGCCATGCCGGACCAAAGTCGCTTAAATCTTTCGTGTAGGTTTCGGCGCGTCAGAACTCATAGCGGCACATCGTCAACAGTCGTCATCGCCGGCTTGACCGGGCGACCCGGTACGCCGCGGCGTCTCGATTCATCACAAATTTCTCTGGAATACTGGATCGCCGGTCATAGCGAGCCGAAGCGACGCCGTCCTTCGGACGGCTATGCCGGGCGACGACAGCCGCCGCCGCTACCAGCTGATGGTGAAGCAACAGGCCGGCGCGCCCATGGCCTCGCAGCCGGTCTCGACCACGCGGGTGCGGGGGTGAACCAGGCGCGAATATAACCGCTCGAAGGTGGCGGCGTAGAAATCGCAAGCCGGCGTCGCCGACTTCCGCCCCCGGCAGATCGGACAATCCTTGATCGCGAACGTCGTCGGCCGGCCGTGCAGGGCCGAAAACGCGCCGCTGCCGGCGAAGGTCCAGGCGTTTTTCGCGATCGCCGCCGCCAGCATACGGCTCGCCAGCGGCGCCGGCGCGGCGCGCAGCACGAGTTGCGCCGGCTTCGGAATGCGATGACGCAGCAGGTAGTCCGCCGTGCGCTGCCCGGCGATCCAGCCCACGGTGCGGGCGCGCTTGTCGCCGAGCGCGCTGATCAGCGCCAGATGCAGGCTCGTCACCTCGCGCTCATCGACCATCTCGGTCGGGCTGACGCTGAGATAGGTCTCCAGCTTGGCGGCGCGGAACACCCGGTTGACCGACTGCGCGCCTTCCACCGCCCACAGCGCCTCGGCGACGCGGGTGACCGCATTGGGGCCGATCCGGCCGGCATGTTCGCGCGAGCGGCCGATGGCGGCGGACATCCTGAACCTCCCCGATGACGTCGCCTGCGATCAGTTCGCGGCGGAGCGCGCTTGCCCTTCCGGCGCATCGCCGCCGGTTTCGCGGACCATGATCTCGGCCTGCTTCGGGCCGCTGATCTTGCGGTTGTGGCTGGTCTTCCATTCGACCTTGTCGGTGTCGGCGCGTTGGCGCGACACATCGAAGTCGAATTTGACCTTGCCCTTGGATTGCGGACCCCAATAGTTGACCCGGCCAAGGTCATAGAACTTGCGCTCGAAGCCCGATTTGAGGAAGGCCTTCAGGCATCCCAGGAGATAGCGGCGGCGTTCGCCGGAGCCGGCCCAGGGATAGGAGAACAGCGCCTTGTTCATGTAGAAGCGCCGGTAATTATGCATGACGCGATCGAGCAGTTCGTCGCGTTCCATGGCATCCGGCTTCATGATGGGCGTGACGAAATTGTACTTCTCGTAGTCGAAGATCTCGACCTTGTCGCCGAGCTCGCGGAACAGGTCGGAGAACGGCCACGGCGTGTACATCGCCCAGTTGGCGAGATCAGGCTTCCAGTCGCGCGCCATCCGATAGGTTTCTTCCAGCGTCTCGCGGGTTTCGTTTTCGAGCCCGACGATGAATTGCGCCTCGACCACGATGCCGGCGTCGCGCAACAGCTGGATCGCCTTCTTGTTCTGGGCGACCGTGGTCTCCTTGTTGAAGCGGTCGAGCTTTAACTGCGCCGCCGCCTCGGTGCCGAGCGAGACGTGGATCAGGCCTGCTTTCCGGTACAAAGGCAACAGCGCCTCGTCGCGCAGGATGTCGGTGACGCGGGTGTTGATGCCCCAGAGGATCCTGAGATCGCGCCGGATCAGCTCCTCGCAGAAGGCGACAAACTTCTTCTTGTTGATGGTCGGCTCTTCATCGGCCAGGATGAAGAAACCGATGTCGTGATCCCGGATCAGTCCTTCGATCTCGTCGACGACTTTCCTGGGATCCCGGATCCGATAATCGCGCCAGAATTTCCACTGCGAGCAGAAGCTGCAGGTGAACGGACAGCCGCGCGCAAAGTTGGGAATGGCAACGCGCTTGCCCATGGGGATGTAGATATATTTGCTCCATTCCAGTACGCCCCAGTCCGGCGAGATGGAGTCGAGATCCTTGACGGTCGGCGCCGCAGCCGTGGCCACCACCTGGCCGTCCTCGCAGTAGGCGATGCCCTGGATGTCCTGCCGGGTCGCGTGCCAGCGGCCGTCTTCGAGGGCGCGCAACAGTTCGACGATGATCTCCTCGCCTTCGCCGCGCACGATCGCGTCGATCCAGGGCGCCTCGGTCAGCACCTGCTGATACATGAAGGTGGCGTGGATCCCGCCGAGCACGGTCAAGGCCTGCGGATGCACTTCCTTGGCGATCTGCAGCAGCCGTTCGGCCTTGTAGATCGAGGGCGTGATGGCCGTGGACCCGACCACGTCAGGCTTTTCGTCGATCAGGATCTGACGGACCTGCTCTTCCGAGAGGTCGTTGGTCATGGCATCGATGAATCGGATGTCTTCGAACCCGGCCTTGCGCAGCGCTCCCGCAATATATGCCGCCCAGGCCGGCGGCCAGTTGCCGGCTATCTCGGCGCCCCCGGAATGATAGTTCGGGTGCATCAGCAAGATACGCATGTGGGCCCCCCAATTTTTGTCAGGCCAGCATGACATCAACCATTTTTGGCGTATTTGATATGGATCAATCAGCTCCGCTGCGGGTCGGAGCGCGCGCGCCGAGCCGGCGGCTCGACGCGCGGAGCCGTCATTTAAAGTAGATGTGCTTTTGATGATGGTGATGATGGTGGGGATGCTGATGCTGCGGTTGATGCATTGGCTGAGGCTTTTGTTCCGCCTGCTTCATCATGGCGACGGTGTCCGGCTTCGCCGCATCCTCGCCCTTCACGGTGATGGTAATGAGCTCGGATTGTACCCCCGGCGCGAACGGAATGTGGGTCCAGTTGGCGAGCACGAGCTGCAGGGTGTGCTTGCCGGGCGGCAAGGTCAGCGTGGTCTCGGTCTGACCCTTGCCAAAGTGGATATGCTGCGCATCGACCGGAATGGGCTGGGTCAATTCATCTTCCGAGAGCGTGGTATCCACCAGGAGATGATGGTGCCCGACATTGGGCTTGTCGACGCCGGCAGGAGCGACGCCCATGTTCGGGCTGAGGCCGAACACGACCTTGATCGGGCTGGTGACGACATCGCCATCCCTGAGGTTGACGAAATAGGAGTGAGCACCCGCTGGCGCCGTTGATTGCCCGGTGTCGGATTGCGGCGCGGCCGGGGGCGACGCTGGCGTCTGGGCCAATGCCGGCCCGATGCCGGCCACAATTGTTGCCGCGGTCAGAACGCTAAAACAGAATTTACGCATGGTAGCCTTTCGCAAGTGGGAAACGTGGAAGTCGCAATGCGGGGTGCGTTGCTGACGAGCCAGTTGCAATCTCATGGCCGGCCATCGTTCGCCCTACTTGAATACAGAATGTCAAACGAGGCTGAAGCGTGACGAACTCTGCGCCGAAGCGTGACGGATTCGAGGAGGTACCGTGCGATCGCGCCATAATGGATCGATCGTCATCCACGGGTGGAGGACCTCGCCCGATGGTCGCAAGACCGCGCCCATCGCAGCCAATCCGGGGTACCGACCTCCGACCATCCAGTGTCCGCAACCGGACATAAGATTCGAACCAGGAGTTGATCTGCCGCAATTCCGCCTTCGTCCCGCCGGCGCATGCTGGCGATTCGAAGCTCAGGAATCAACCCATGATAGATCGTCCACAAGACGAACAGATTCTTCGGCACCTGGGAGCCGCCGTGCTGCTGTGCTGGCACCAGCTGCCGCTCACCGTGCAGGGCAAGATCCTGGCTCAATCAAACGACGTGATCGGCGTCCCGCCGACTCCCGAAATACGCGACGAGATCATGAAGCTTGTGCTGCGGTGCGCGCCCAGAGCCTCGATTGCAATTGTGCCGCCGGGCAACGCGGGTGAGCCGGTTCAGAAAGCGCTGATATAATAATCCGGCGCCAGGACGCCCCGATCATGCGCAATCCGTCGCCATGACTCGACGGCCTTAACAGCTCGCTCTCCCCATGCATGGTCGCGGATCTCTCTCGAGATCAGGCACGGCGCAGGCGCGTTTCGATCATGTCATGGCGGCCGGTCAGTTTGGAATATTCCGTGATCGGCAGCGGTCGCCCGATCAGATAGCCCTGGACCTCGTCGCAGGATTCCGTCGCGAGGAAAGCCAGCTGCGCGTCGGTTTCCACGCCCTCCGCCAGCACCGGCAGATTCAGTCCCCGTGCCAGCCCGACAACGGCGCAGACGATGGCCGCGGATTGCGGATTGCTCTTCACATTCGATATGAACGACTGATCGATCTTGATCTTGTCGAACGGAAAGGACTGCAGGTAGGACAACGACGAGTATCCAGTGCCGAAGTCATCCATCGCGATACGAACGCCGAGCGCCTTCAGGCGGCGCAGGATCGACAGGCTGCGCGCGAAGTCCTCCACCAGCACACCTTCGGTGATCTCCAATTCCAATCGCGCCGGCGCAAGCCCGGTTTCAAGCAGCACCGAATGCACCAATGTCGCGAGGTCGCCATGGCGGAACTGGATCGGCGAAAGATTGACGGCAATCTGGAGCGGGTGCGACCACGAGGCTGCCTCGCAACAGGCCTGCCGGAGCACCCATTCGCCGATCTCCATGATCAGACCGCTTTCCTCGGCGATCGGAATGAAGGTCGCGGGCGACACCATTCCGCGCTGAGGATTGTTCCAGCGCACCAACGCCTCAAAGCCGATCACTTCGCCGCCGATCTTCGCCTGCGGCTGGTAATACAGATGGAGTTCGTTGCGGGCGACGGCGGAGCTGAGCTCGTGCTGAATCGCGCGCCGCTCACGCAGCCGATTGTCCATCTCGACTTCGAAGAAGCGCGTCTTGCCGCGACCGCCGATCTTGGCGCGATAGAGCGCGGCATCGGCATTGTTCAAAAGCGTCGTTGCGTCGGCGCCGTCGTGCGGGTAAATCGCCACGCCGATGCTGATGCCGACGCGCAGATGCTGGCCGTTGATTTCCAGGTCGGCAGCGACGGCTTCAAGCATGCGCGCGGCGATGGCCTCGGCAAGCACGGGTTGATCGCCATTGGGCGTGATCAGAACGAATTCGTCGCCCCCCAGGCGCGCCAGGAACGCATCGCTGGCCAGTTCGCGCAGCCTGCATGACAGCAGACGCAGCAGATCGTCGCCGACCGCGTGGCCGAAAACGTCGTTGACCTCCTTGAAGCGGTCGAGGTCGAGGCTCAGAAGCGCGAAGGATTCACCGCCACGCCTTGCGGTCTCGATGCTGTGGGCGAGACGCTCCGTGAAGGCGGCGCGATTGGGCAAGTCCGTCAGGGTATCGTGCTTTGCCATATGCTCAAGGCGCGCCTCTGCCTGCTTGCGCTCAGTGATATCCTCCGACAGGCTGAGCAAATAGCGCGGCTCACCGGTCTCGTCAGGTATCGAAAGGTTCTTGGTCGCCAACATGCGGGGGCCATTGTGAACGGTATCGACCACATGCTCGTCTATGACCTGCAGGTCGCCCGTATCCGAAGCCTCGCCGCCCAGCGGAAACAACGCATCCGCCACCGCCTTGTCCGAGGGATCGCCGACACGTTTGCCGATCAAGCCGCCGCGCGCGATGCCGAAGATGGTTTCAGCGGTGCGGTTGATCAGAACGTAGCACTGATCTCGCGCATCCTTGACTGCGATCGAAACCGGCATGTTCTCGATGATGGTATCGAGAAAGTTCTGGGTGCGGCCGAGTTCGGCAGCGGAAGCGTCGAGCGCCTCCAACTGGCGGAAATGAATGAGCGAAATGATCAGGCCGGCAAGCGCCAGTGCGAGAAAGAGGCCAATCCCGATGCCGGAGCTTTGCCACATGACGGTGCGCAGGAATGGAGAGACCGGCACATCGATCACGAAGGCGCCAATGACATCGTTCAGGTGCCACTGCGCCTTGCCGGGCTGCATGGCATTATGGCAGCTGACGCAACTCTGCTCCTGCGCCACGCTGGGGTAGACCGTACGAAACATCGTTTCGCCGTTGACGTCGAGCAGTTCGGACACCGGCCTTGGGCTCGGCGTTGCGGCAAAGGCCTCGATGGTCTCGGCCATCCGCGCGTCCGCGGGCGGCGTCACGATCTCGCGCCCGGGGCGGCCGACCGCGCGCAGGCGAAAATCGGAATTGTCCTTTGTACGCGCGTTGAAGGCTTCGATCGCGTGGGCCCGGAATGATGCCGGTACCGGCGCGTTTTGTCCGAATTGCGTCCGGATCGCCGAGTAGTTGGTAACGAAGGCATCCACGAGCCGGAGCGCAATGATCTTCTCGTCGCTCTTGTGCGCCATGAACCAGTTCAAGCTGAAATAGTGAAAGCCGCACCCGACCGCCGCGGATAACACCGCGCAAACGCCCAAATGCAGGAAAAAGCCGCGGCCGGACCGCGACCGAATAAAACGCCTTGCTTGCGAGAATCCAATCATCCGCCGTCCCCAGCCTGTAGTCGCAGGCTGAGGTTAAAGAGTTAAATGTCCGCTATTGCGCATAGTGTCAGTTTAGTTAATTTGCACCGCAGGGTCGATGAGACAGTGCCGAGGAGGCCACGAATGATTGCGCCGGAATCAAAGGCCGCGCCGCGACCGAGCACGGAGATCGCCAGTTATCACGCCCACATCTACTACGACCCGTTTGCGACGCGGGACGTCGCCGCCCGGCTGCGGCAATGGATCGGCGAACGTTTCCTGGTCCGGCTCGGCAGCTGGCATGACGAGAAGGTTGGCCCGCATGATCGCGCGATGTTTCAGGTCGCCTTCGCCAGGGACGTTTTCGCCTCGCTGGTGCCGTGGCTGATGCTCAATCATCAGGACTTGAGCATCTTGATCCACCCGAACACGGCGAACCCGCGCCGGGATCACCTGACCGACGCATTCTGGATCGGAAAGCCTGTGCCGCTCCACGGCGAGGTCCTGCCCGACCACGACGATGCCGAGCAGGCGTTGCCGCCCAACACCACGCCGCATCTGCCGACGTGAGTACGAACCGGTGGGGAGCGAGACCTGCGTCGGAATTGGCGCGGGACAGCAGCTTCGAGAAGCGGCGCGATGGCTTGCGCCATCGCATCCGCGCGACCACCCTGCCCTCAGCCCTGTGGCTCAAGCACCATCAGCCCCGAGGCTGTGTTCGAGATCGGGATGTGATAGTTGGCGTGCTGCTGACGGACCTTGTCCGGCAGGGTGGCGCGTGCGACCAGCCAGTTGAGCAGTTCCACGCCTTGCGTGCCGGAAAGCTCGACCAGCTCGGTGGTCGAGTACTTCGTCGCCCAGGCTGGATCAGAGATCATGCTGTCCATGAATTGCAGGTCGAACTCCCTGTTGATGAAGCCGGCGCGCTCGCCGTCAAGCTGGTGCGACAGACCGCCGGTGCCCATCACCACCACCCGCTCCTCTCCCGGCCACGACGCGATGGCCCGCCCGATGGCCCGGCCGAGCCGATAGCAGCGCGAAGCCGACGGCAATGGCCCCTGCACGGTATTGACGCACACCGGCACGGTGCGGACCGGCCATTCCATGTCGGGCCAGCACAGCGCCATCGGCAGGGTGAAGGCATGGTCGACCACCATCTCCTGGCAGGTCGTGAGATCGAAATCCTCCGCCACCAGCTGCTCGATCAGGTGCCAGGACAGCGCCGCGTCGCCCTTGAAAGGCGGCAGCGTCGGTATGCCCCAACCCTCGTCGGCGTTGCGATATTCATTCGCCGCGCCGACGGCGAACGTCGGCATCTTGTCCAGGAAAAAGTTCAGCCCGTGGTCATTGTACACCAGCACAACAACATCCGGCTTGACCCTCTTCAGCCAGTCGCGCACCGGCGGAAAGCCGTCGAAGAAGGGTTTCCAATAGGGATCGTTCTGCAACCCCTTGGCGATGGCGCCGCCGATCGCGGGCACGTGCGAAGTGGTGATGGTACCGACAATGCTGGCCATGATTATCCCCTTGCCGCCAGAAGTTTGCTCTTGAACTGATCCTTGGTCAGGCCGGTCTGCTGGGCGCCGATGTCCTGCATGTCGAGCCCGAAAATTCCGGCGAATTTGGCCAGGTAGTAGGCGTTGCCGCCGACTTCGATCAGCTCCAGCACGTTGCGGTTGCGGATGGCTTCACGCTGCTGGGTATTGAGGCCGTACTTGGCGCAGTAGGCGTCTTCGTCCGCGACGAAGGCGCGGCGGTTGGCGGCGTCGTTGAACGAGTAGCACATCTTGTTCAGCGCGTAGCCCTTGCGGGCCTGCTCGCCGTCAAAAATGGTGGTACCAGGCACGGGCTGCCGGGACGATGGCTGGGGATGGGGCATGGCGGTCTCCTGGTGTTTCCCTCAGGCCTTGTTATTCCGCAATGCGCCGGTACGAATTGTCCTGAATCAAATCCGGCGCCGGCTTATGCAGTCATTGTACAAAACGCGTGCGCTGTCGCTGCGGTGCATCACGCGCGGTCTCGCGGGGCGGTAATGCCGCTCGCTGCGTCGCCAGGAAAAAGGAGAGGAAACCAGCATGTTCAACTTCGATCCCTATTCGCCCGCGGTCGACGCCGACCCATTTCCATTCTACAAGACGCTGCGTGACGAATTTCCCTGCTTCTTTAGTCCGCAGGCCCAGACCTGGGTCCTGTCGCGCTACCAGGACATCGCGTCGGCGGGATCGAACTGGCAGACCTATTCCTCGGCGAAGGGCAACCTGATGACCGAGCTGCCCGACCGGGCCGGCGCGACGCTCGGTACCACCGACCCGCCGCGCCATGATCGCCTGCGCTCTCTGGTCCAGCATGCCTTCATGAAGCGCAATCTGGAAAACCTGGCGGACCCCATGCGCGAGATCGCCCGGACGGCGGCCGATGCCTTGCGCGGCCAAAAGCAGTTCGATTTTATCGGCGATTTCTCGTCGAAGTTCACGGTGAGGGTCCTGTTCGCCGCCCTGGGGCTACCGATGGGCGATGAGCAGACCGTTCGCGAGAAGGCGGTGCTGATGGTGCAGAGCGATCCCGTTAGCCGCGCCAAGGGACCGGAGCACATCGCTGCCTACAACTGGATGCGGGATTACGCCGCCAAAATCATCGCCGAGCGGCGCGCGCATCCGTTGAACGACCTGATCTCCCACTTCAGCATGGCGGAGATCGACGGCGACCGGCTCGACGAGCGCGAAGTGCTGCTCACCACGACGACGCTGATCATGGCCGGCATCGAGTCGCTCGGCGGTTTCATGAGCATGCTGGCTTTCAACCTGGCCGACCACCCCGCCGCTCGCCAAGCCGTCGTCGCTAATCCGGCGCTGCTTGCGGACGCGGTCGAGGAGTCTTTGCGCTACAACAGCTCCGCGCAGCGGTTTCGCCGCTGCCTTGTGACCGACGTGACGTTGCACGGCCAGACCATGCGCGCCGGCGATTTTGTCTGTCTCGCCTACGGCTCGGGCAATCGCGACGAGCGCCAGTTCGCCAATCCCGACGTCTACGATATCGGACGCAAGCCGCGCGGCCATCTCGGCTTCGGCGGCGGCGTGCACGCCTGCCTGGGTTCCGCGATCGCCCGCATGGCGATCAAGATCGCCTTCGAGGAATTCCACAAGATCGTGCCCGACTACGGCCGCGTGCACCGGCAACTGGACTGGATGCCATCCTCGACCTTCCGCAGCCCGCTGGAGCTGCAACTGACGGTGCAATGAGTTTGCGTTGAAGTCACTTGCGGGTCCATCCTGAAGTGAGGGGGTGGGGGACTTTCCACGAGTCGAACTTGGGGAGAGATCCCCTCACCTCAATCCTTTGCCTGCAAGGAACGGGAGGAGCAACACTGCAGCTCATAAAGACCAGGAGCTCCGGGTCCCCGCCTCAACGTTCGAGCTGCTGCTCCAGCTGGTGCAGCACCTTATAGCAGGGCAGCACCTGGGCGATGCTCGAATTCGGCTCGCGGCCTTCGCGGATGGCGGCAAAGAACTCGCGGTCCTGAAGCTCAATCCCGTTCATCGACACATCGACCTGGGACACGTCGATCTTCTCGTCCTTGCCGGTAAAGAGATCGTCATAGCGGGCAATGTAGGTACCGGTATCGCCGATATAGCGGAAGAAGGTGCCGAGCGGACCGTCATTGTTGAAGGACAGGCTGAGCGTGCAGATCGCGCCGCTTGCCGCCTTGAGCTGGATCGACATGTCCATCGCGATTCCGAGTTCGGGGTGGATCGGTCCCTGGACCGCGTTGGCCTTCACGATGGGCGAGCCTGCCTGATAGGCGAACAGATCGACCGTATGTGCGGCATGGTGCCAAAGCAGGTGATCGGTCCAACTGCGCGCCTGCCCCAGCGCGTTGATATTGGAGCGGCGGAAGAAGTAGGTCTGCACATCCATTTGCTGGATATGGAAATCGCCGGCGACGATCTTCTTGTGCACCCACTGGTGGCTCGGATTGAACCGCCGCGTATGGCCGCACATCGCCACCAGCCCGGTCTCCTTCGCCAAATCGGCAACCGCCTGCGCATCGGCGAATGAATCGGCGAGCGGGATCTCGACCTGCACATGCTTGCCGGCTTTCAGGCAGGCGATCGATTGTTCCGCGTGCATCTGGGTCGGCGTGCATAGGATGACCGCGTCGACTTCCTTTAGTGCCAGGCTGTCGGCAAGGTCGGTTGCCGAGTGCGCGATGCCGTATTTGGCGGCGATTTCCTGGGTCGGCTCCAGCCTGCGCCCGACCAGCGACACCACCTCTACGCCGTCGATGTTCTTGATGCCGTCCAGATGCTTGATGCCGAATGCGCCGGCGCCGGCGAGCGCCACTTTGATGCTCTTGGTCACTTCAGTTGTTCTCCAGTATCAAATGGCCCACTGCGGTGTTGCTGGCGGGCACGTGATAGAAGCGATGCCGGACGGTGGGCTTCTTGCCGCCGCTGACGTCGTCCATGGCGCCGCGGGCGATCAGCCACATCACGAGTTCAATGCCCTCGCTGCCGGCTTCGCGGACGTAATCGATATGGGGCATGGCTGCGAGCCCCTCGGGATCGCCGATCAGGCGATCAAGGAAGGCCTGGTCGAACTCCTTGTTGATCAGCCCGGCGCGCGGCCCCTGCAACTGGTGGCTCATCCCCCCCGTGCCCCAGATCTGAACATTGAGCGGTTCATCGTAGGATTCAACGGCCTTGCGGATCGCCTTGCCGAGCATGTAGCAGCGTCGGCCCGAGGGCACCGGGTACTGCACGACATTGACCGCGAAGGGGATGATCGGGCACGGCCAGGCCTGCGGCTGGCCGCACATCAGGCTCAACGGCACGGTGAGGCCATGGTCGACGTCCATCTTGTTGACGATGGTGAGATCGAAATCGTCCTGGATTACCGACTGGGCGATATGGGCGGCGAGCTTGGGATGACCGATCACTTTCGGCACCGGACGCGGGCCCCAGCCCTCGTCGGCCGGCGTGAACTCCGCCGCGGTGCCGATCGCAAAGGTCGGAATCATGTCAAGGCTGAACGCGGTGGCATGGTCATTGAAGACGAGGAAGATGACGTCCGGCCGGTGATCCCGAAGCCACTGCTTGGAGAATTCGTAGCCTTTGAAGACCGGCTGCCAGTATGGCTCGGCGCTCTTGCCGAGATCGAGCGCGGCCCCGATCGCCGGCACATGCGACGTGTAGACGCTGGCGGTGATGTGGGCCATTACTTCTTCTCCCCGACATAGCGGTTGCCTTCGATAGAGCGGCCGCCTTTGACCATCATATCGCGATATTGTTCATCGGTCATGCCGGTCATGCTGCCGGCCATCTGCTGAAAACTCTTGCCGTCGGTAGCGCCGATCTTGGCAAGGAAGTAGATATTGCCACCGAGCTCGATGCAGCGATTGAGATCGCGCGCCAGCACGGCCTTTTTCTGCTCCTCACTCATCGGCCATTCGTCAAGATAGGCGCGTTCATCGGCCTTGAAGCGGGCGCGGTTTTCCGCCTTCATCAGCGACATGCAGAACTGGTTCAGATGATAGCCTTGGCGCGACATGTCCGCGTCGAAGATGGTGGTGCCGGGAACGTCCATATAGGGTTTGTCGAGCGACATCGAGCTAGCTCCAATATAGCCGGAGGGGATTGTCGACCAGGAGTTTGTGCTGCTGTTCGGGCGTGGTTGCAATGTGCGGAATGAAATCGACCAGCAGGCCGTCGTCGGGCATGTGGTTCTTCAGGTTCGGATGCGGCCAGTCGGTGCCCCAGAGCACGCGATCGGGAAATGTCTCGACGATGCGCCGGGCAAAGGGAACCACATCGCGGTAGGCGTTCTGTTCGCCGTTAAGCGCCGGCGGGCCCGTGACCGACAACCGCTCCGGGCAGGTGACCTTGGACCAGACGTTGGCATGATCGCGCATGAATTTCACGAACAGCTCGAACTCGGGACCATCGACCGGCTTACTGACGTCGGGCCGGCCCATATGGTCGACCACGATGGTGGTCGGCAGCGCGGTGAAGAAGTCCCACAGTTCAGGCAGATCGACCGCTTCAAAATAGATCACGACATGCCAGCCCAGTTTCGTGATGCGGCCGGCAATCTCGATCAACTCTTCCTTCGGAGTGAAGTCGACCAGGCGTTTGACAAAATTGAAGCGCACGCCGCGCACGCCGGCCTCATGCATGGCGTAAAGCTCGGCATCGCCGATGCTGCGCTTGACGGTTGCGACCCCGCGCGCCCTGCCACCAGAATGGGTCAGCGCATCGACCATGGCACGGTTATCAGCGCCATGGCAGGTCGCCTGCACGACCACGTTGCGCGCGAAGCCGAGATGGTCGCGCAGCGCATAGAGCTGATCTTTGGAGGCGTCGCAGGGTGTGTATTTGCGCTCAGGCGCAAAGGGAAACTCCGCTCCAGGGCCGAACACATGGCAATGCGCGTCGACCGCGCCTTCCGGCACCTTGAACCGGGGTTTGGTGGGGCCGGCATACCAGTCGATCCAGCCCGGCGTCTTTTCGAATTCCATTTGTCTCTTTCTTTTTCTTTCGGTTCCTGTGTTCCTAGCGACCGGGTGGCTTGAATTGGGCGAGGATGCGGTCCGCCTCGGTGCGCCAGTCGGGGCTGCGGGCAAACGCCTTGTTGCCTTTCGGACCGAACAGGCCCTCGTCAGCGAGGTCAGCGATAAAGGCCTGGCGCTCGGCAGTGCCCTGTGCCGACCATGGCACGAGACCGATCTCGCGCACGGTCTCCGCCACTTCGCGCACTTCCTCGGCGCGGCGGCGGCCATGCTCTATCACGCGCTGGAAGAAGTAGGCGCCCTGCTTTTCCCAGTCGATGCCGGGAAAGGTCTCCTTGAGCGATGCCAGCACGTCGTTCTCGACGCCATAGGCCCGGGCAGTCGTGAAACATTCGATCACCATCGCCTCCATGCCCTTGATCATCACGCTGCGACACATCTTGACCGCCGAGGCGATGCCGAGCTTTTCGCTGGCGACTTTGGCGTTGAAGCCGAGTTCGGCTAGCAGCGGCGCCAGTTCAGGGGCGCCTTCGCCGCCCAGCAGCAAGGGCACCTTGATCCGGTACGGCGGCACCGAGGTCATCACCGCGCCTTCGACATATCGTCCGCCAGCACCGTCGATCAGGAGGGCGGCACGCTGCTTGGCGCCCGGCGAGGCGGAGTTGAAATCGAGAAACCAGGCGCGAGCTTTCATCGCCGGCGCGCAAGCCTGCGCCACCGGCACGGCTTGACTTGCGGTGACGGCCGAAACGATGAAGTCGGCCCGATCCGCAAGATCGGCATGCGAGGAAGCCAGGGCGACGCCGAATGCCGCCGCATGATCCTGCAGCGGCCCGGCCTGATCGCCGCCGAGCTTGATGTCATAGGCGCTGACCCTGACGTCCTGCTTGCGCAGGTCCTCGGCCAGGATGCGGCCGACCTCGCCATAGCCGACGAGGCCGACATGCCAGCGATTCGATGGGACGGAGGTGGCAGCAGTGGACATGGCGATCAATCGATATACTTAAGGCCGGCCTTGGCGAGAGGCTCGCGCATCTTGTACATGTCGAGGCCCAGCACGCCGTCCGCCAGCTTGGCGCGTTTCTCGCCTTCATTGGCCTCGCGTGCTTCCGCCGCATCCGCCGCCTGTTGAGCGACAGCTGCGGGAACCACGACCACACCGTCGGCGTCGGCAATCACCACATCGCCGGGATTGACCAGGGCACCGGCACAGACCACCGGGATATTCACCGAGCCCAGCGTTGCCTTGACGGTGCCCTTGGCGCTGATGGCCTTGGAAAACACCGGGAATTGCATTTCGGTCAAATCCTTCACATCGCGCACCCCGCCATCGATGACGAGGCCGACCGCGCCACGGGCGCGAAAGCTGGTTGCCAGGAGATCGCCGAAGAAGCCGTCGGTATTATCGGCCGTGCAGGCCGCCACCACCACGTCGCCGGGCTGCAGCTGCTCGGCTGCGACATGCATCATCCAGTTGTCGCCGGGCTGCAGCAGCACGGTGACCGCGGATCCGCAGGCATGGGCGCCGGCATAGACCGGCCGCATATAGGGCTGCATCAGGCCGACGCGGCCCATCGCCTCATGGACGGTCGCGACGCCGAAGCGGGACAATTTCGCGATCGCTGTCTTGTCGGCGCGAACGATGTTGCGCTTGACGATGCCGAGGTCGTTGATCGGAGTACTCATGTTCATTTGCCTTTTGCTTTCAGCGCGGCGTCCAGTCGCGGGAACACCCGCCGCGCATTGCCCTCGTAGACCTTGCGCTTGTCCTCGGCGCTGAGAATGGTCGAGGCCTCGATGTAGCGCTTGGTATCGTCGTAGGGGAAGCCGGTCTCCGGGTCGATGCCGCGCACCGCGCCGATCATCTCGCTGGCGAACAGGATGTTATCGACCGGGATCACCTTGGTCAAAAGATCGATGCCGGGCTGATGATAGACGCAGGTATCGAAGAAGATGTTCTTCAACAGATGATCCTTGAGCAACGGCTTCTTCATTTCCTGCGCCAATCCGCGGAAGCGCCCCCAGTGATACGGCACAGCGCCGCCACCATGGGGGATCAGGAACCTCAGCGTCGGGAAGTCCTTGAACAGGTCCGAGGTCAGGCATTGCATGAAGGCGGTGGTGTCGGCATTCAGGTAGTGCGCGCCGGTGGTATGGAAGCAGGCGTTGCAGCTGGTGGAAACGTGGATCATGGCGGGGATATCGAGCTCCACCATCTTCTCATAGATCGGGTACCAATGCCGGTCCGACAGCGGCGGCGAGGTCCAGTGCCCGCCGGACGGATCGGGATTGAGATTGATGCCGACGCAACCATACTCCTTGACGCATTTCTCAAGCTCGGGGATGCAGGTCCGGGGATCGACGCCCGGCGATTGCGGCAGCATCGCGGCCCCGATGAAATGGTCCGGAAAAAGCTTGGCTACGCGCCAGCACAGCTCGTTACAGATCGCAGCCCAGGTCGACGATACGTTGAAGTCGCCGATATGGTGCGCCATGAAGCTGGCACGAGGGCTGAAGATGGTGAGATCGCTGCCGCGCTCCTGCATCTTCTTGAGCTGGTTTGAGACGATGCTCTCGCGCAGTTCGTCGTCGCTGATCTTGAGCTCGCTGACCAAGGGCTTGGCCGAAGGATCCTTGATCCCGGCAATCTGCCGGTTGCGCCAATCCTCCAGCGCCTTCGGCGCCGTGGTGTAGTGGCCGTGGACGTCGATGATCACCTGGCTCTCATTCCCGGATGACGGCTCAAACTTATTCTTATCTGCATTGCCGGCTCCTTATCATTTCCCAAATTTCAAGCTCTGGCACTGGCGCTTTGGCCTGACCTAAAGCTTATTCCGTCAACTGTCATTATTTAACAGGCATCGAGGCCGGACAGGCCTCACTCTTGCGACCAACGAACGCCCGACTTTCTCACTCGACCGGCTCTGAGGTCATGGCTCCACGCAAGCCGGCACGCGCAACCGCGGCTTTGACTAGTCCCTCCGATTTGGCATCACGCGTAAATTTCTCCACGAACACCATACCCTGATACCTGCCCTTGGGAATAGCAATGGAGTGCCGCTCGACGCCCCAGCGACCGTCCATCACCTTTGATCCCGGTAACTTCTCCGCCATCTCGAACAAGGTCGCCTTGTTTGTGGCAAAAGCGTCGAGTTGACCGGCGGCAATCATATCGATCGCAGCGCCAAGAGTGGCGACACGGACAATTTCGGCAGATTTCAGATCGTGTGACAACACACCATCGGAAGAGCTGCCTGTGGTGACGCCGACGCGAACGCCGCTTCCGTCGATATCGGCCAGCGCCGAGGCCGGCGATCCCTGCCGCACCAGATAGCCAAGTTCAATCTCCAGGTAAGGCGGGCCGAAATCCATGTCTTTTGCCCGCGCGGCCGACCCGTTTGTGAAGGCCATGTCGACCTTTCCCGTCTTTACGGCTTCGAGCACTTCAGCATTCTTGGAAAAGACGACGGGCTCAAAGGGAACGCCCAATCTTCGCGCTATTTCCTTGCCGAGATCGTAGCCGACGCCGCGCGGGCCGCCCGACTGCGCGTCCGGCAATATGGAGGTCGGCGTTCCCGGATAGAGTCCGACCTTGAGAGAGCCACTGGGCGCCAGGATCCGCCGCAGCTCTTGATCGGCCGCGGCAGCGACGCCGGCTGCAAGTGCGAAGATCGACCCAGCGACGGCCATCGCCGCGACGAAACTTGAAAGTCTGGTGATCATGGTGCGCATCTGGTCGAGACTTTTCGTCAACATTCCACCGTTTCGCCATCCAGCACGTGCTTCAGGCGCGCCTGGTCCACGGCGCTCTCCCATTTTGCGATAACGATGGTCGCCACCGCGTTACCGAGCAGATTGGTCGGGGTCAGCGCCTGCGACATCAAACGATGGACGCCGAGCACGAGTGCCACGCTGGCGACCGGGATGGCACCACCGGCTGCGAGCGTGGCTGCGAGCACCACGAAGGCCGCGCCAGCGATACCGGCCGCGCCCTTCGAGGTGACGAGCAGTATCAGCAGCAGACCGATTTGATGACTGAGATCGAAAGGCGTATTGGTTGCCTGCGCCAGGAAAACCGAAGCAGTCGCCAAATAGAGACATGTCCCATCCAGATTGAAGGAATAGCCCATCGGCACCACGAGTCCGACGACGCTCTTTTCGCATCCGGCATTTTCCAGCTTGGCAATGATCCGCGGCAGCACCGTTTCCGATGAGGTCGTCGCAATGCAAACCAGCAATTCTTCCCAGATATAACGGACCAGCTTGAGCAGGCTGATGCCACAGAATGCAGTGATGGGACCGAACACGACCACTACGAAGAGGATACAGGTCACATAATAGCCGGCGACCAGCTTGCCGAGCGAGGCGATGGATCCGAGGCCAAACTTTCCAATAGTGAAGGCGATAGCGCCGAATGCGCCGAGCGGGGCCGCCCACATCACGATCCGGACCATGCCAAAAACCATCTTGGCACCGACATCGATCACATCCGTAAGCGGCCTGGCTCGCTCGCCAAGCCAGATCAACGCAAAGCCGCACATCACGGAGAGAAACAGAACCTGCAGGATGTTGCCTTCCGCGAAGGCGCCGACGAACGTATTTGGAATGACGTTCAGGAGGAATGGAACGAAGCCGAGAACCGCGGTTTGTTTGACATAGGGCTCGACGATACTCGCGTTGATGGCCGCCGCATCCACGTTCATGCCGGCGCCCGGCTGCCAGAGATTCACTGCGGCAAGGCCGATGACCAGCGCGACTGTGGTGATGGCCTCAAAATAGATGATCGATTTGATCGCAACGCGTCCGACCCTGGCCATATCCGCCATATGCGCGATACCATTGACGACCGTACAGAATATGATGGGACCGATCAGCATTCGGATCGCCTTGATGAAGGCATCGCCGAAAGGCTGCATCTGGATGGCAAGGTCGGGCTGGTAGATCCCAAGCACGACACCGAGCGCCATCGCGATCATCACCTGGACCCATAGTTCCCGCCACCACGGCTTCGCAGAACGGTGCGACGTCACCTCGCTCATCGTTGACATGCTCATGAATAGCTCCCGGCTGCGCGGTTGACACACTGTGGCGGGCCTGAGAGCACTCCGCCAGCGGTCGTCCCCTATAACAGCTATAACTTTACGGCATGACTTATACCCGTAAGCCATGCTGGAAATGCATCAGGTGGGGAGCTCGCGAACCAGTGCACTCAACAGGCCCATGATGTGCTGGACCAGCGGCGTCGGACGCCTGTGGGCCGAGATCACCAGACAAAGCACGTTGACCGGCGCGGGTTCGATCAACCTGCGCATCACCAGTTCTCCCGATCGTGCTGAGGCTGCGACGCCACTGGCAGTCAGCACCGCATGACCATAGCCGGCACAGACCAGATCGATGATGGAGGGGACGCTCGATACCTCCCAGGCAATATTCAGCTCGATGCCAGCCAGAGTAGCCTGCGTCTCCATCAGCCGACGCATGGCGTGCACCCGCTCCGGAACGATCAGAGGATGGCGCGACAGCTCTTTCATCTTCAGCGGCTGCGATGCGGCCGGTCTTGGCTTGCCTTTGGCCACCGGACTCACCAGGCCCAGCGGCTCCTCCAGCAGCGGCCTGACCTCCAGTCCAGGTTGCGATTCGGGATTGTAAGCCAGCCCCACATCGACGCGACCGGTCGTGACCCATTCGACAATGTGGGTCGAGAGTCCGTCGACAACGGCGAGCCTAGCGGCCGGTAGTTGTTTCTTGAAGCGGTCAATCAGGGGAACCGTGAGCAGTCGGCCGATGCTAGGCGGCAGCCCGATGGTGACCCGCCCGACCGGCGCATCACGGTTGGCGCCGAGGTCCTCGCGCGCATGCGCTACCAGTTGCAGGACGGCGACGCTATGATCGAGCAGCCGCTTGCCGGCCTCCGTCAGCGCGACGCCGCGTCCATTGCGCACAAACAGGGGCTGGCGCAGTTCGGTTTCAAGGCCGCGTACCTGGCGGCTGAGTGCCGGTTGCGCGATATCGAGCACGACGGCGGCCTTGCTGAAGCTGCCCAGTTCGGCCACGTGCACGAAGTATTCGAGTTGCTTGAGATTCATTGGGGGCCCGGGGCACTGCCAAATGCCGGCTGCGCCCGCACAAATGCCCGCCAAAGCCCGTTTGCATCTAGCGGCAGGTTGTCGCCGAGTGGTCGCGCGCGCTTGGCCTCCATGACGATTACCCTATTGCCTGGGTATCCCGGCGCTCTCGATCACGTTGCGCCACCTGTCGATATCAAATTTCAGTCGGCCTGAGATCTCCTCGGGCGTGCTCGCCCTGGCCTCGATACCGAGCTCGAGCAGCCGTCCCTTCACATCAGGCTCGGCGAGCACTTCCCTCAGGGCCTGATTGAGCGTCTTGACGATCTCAGGTGGCGTACCGGCAGGTGCAAACAGCGCGTTCCAGGACACCACGTCGTAATTGGCAACGCCGTTTTCCTGCAAGGTCGGAACATCCGGCGTGCTCTCCGAGCGGACCGCCCCCGATGACGCCAGGGCCCGGATTTTCCCATCGGCAAGATTTCCCTTCATGGCTGAATAACTATCGATCATCAGGTCGACGTTGCCCTGCATGGTGGAGACCAACAGTTCAGGAGTCCCGCGATAGGGAACGATCGTGAAATCGATGCCCGCCGCGGTTTTGAAGAGCTCGGCAGATAGATTCTGCGTGCTTCCGATGTTGATCGTTCCAACATTGAGTGTGCCTGGTTTAGCCTTGGCGACCCCTATGAAATCTGCCAGCGTTTTGAATTTCGAGTCGGAGCTGGTGGCAAGAACGAAATCAAAATAACCAAGGCTGGAAATCGGCTCGAAATCCCGCAGCGGATCGTACGGCAACTTCTTGAACAACGAGACGCTGACCGCGGTCCCGTTGGTCAGCAATGCCAGGGTATACCCATCGGGAGACGCGGCGGTGACGGTTCGGGCCGCAGCAATGCCGCCGGCGCCCGGCTGGTTTTCGATATAAAACCCGAAGCCAAGCTTGCTGCCAAGCTTTTCTGCGACAATCCGTGCCGTGATATCGGCAACGCCGCCGGCGGCAAAGGGCAGGACGATACGCACGGGTTTGCTGGGGTATTTGTCCTCGGCGCCGGCTTGCCGCGGAAGCAGCAGTCCTGGAAGCAAGAGCACGACGAGGGACGCCCGGGCCACGGCCCGGAAAATGACGCTGGCTGGGATAATCATGAGAGGCTCCGGTTGATCGCCGCGCGATCCATCTCGGCCGCGACCCCGATGCACACAAGGCGCCCGGGGCCCTCGATCCATGAGGGCGCCGGCTCGACGCGGAAGCGGCGGCCCACGACGTGGAGGGTAACGAGCTTGCCGTCCAAACCGCGGACAAACCCCTTGGCGCGCAGCAGACCGAGCCGAGGGTCGCTGAGCGCGCGGGCCAGGCCTTCAGCGTCCCGGGAGCCATCGACCTCAAGGGTGACGACGTCATAGTCCGCGGCCTGATGCGTGGCAAACCCGATTTGGCTGTCCTTGCGCCATGTCTGCGGATGCCGACCCAGGACGATATCAGACGCAACGCCTGCATGCTGAACCGAGAGAATGCGGACGTCGGGCGCCGCATGACAAAGCCAGCGCAAGGTTGCGGCAGCACGCTCCGACGACACCAGATCGATCTTGTTGAGGAGAATGATGTCGGCCGCGGCGAGCTGCGCGCGCACGGTATCGCTCACATAGCGATCACGGGCCCTCGCCTCGACGGTCTCGGCATCCGCCAGCACGACCACGCCGTCCATGACGAGACCAGGAAGCAAAGCGATCGATTGCACGATCGATCCGGGCAGTGCCACGCCGCTGGTCTCGATCAGCAGATGGTCGATTTGCCGATCGCCGGCCTTCAGCTCGATCAGGGCGGCGACCAAGTCGCTGCCGAAGCTGCAGCAGATACAGCCTCCGGAAATGCTAATCAGGTTGTCATCGCGCGCTTCGATCAGATCAGCATCGATAGGCAAGGCGCCGAACTCGTTGACCAGCACCGCGAGACGACGGCCCGCGGCATTTCGCAACAGGCTATTGACCAGCGTGGTCTTGCCGGCCCCCAGATACCCGCCGATCAGCGTCACCGGAATGGCGGTCATCATATCGTCGCGGCGGCGAAGATGCGGCCCGCCAGAACGGTGCCCCAGATACCCACATCTTTAAGGTGTGCGCCGCCGATCTCGGTCGGGTCGTCGTCCAGCACTGCAAAGTCGGCACGCTTGCCGCATTCGATCGAACCGACCTCACCGTCCAGGCCAAGCGTATAGGCGGCCCCGAGCGTAATTGTCCTCAAGGCGTCGTCGACCGAAATCCGCTCATGCAATCCCAAGATGCGCCCGCTGCACGTCTGGCGATTGACCGCGCACCATGCGGTAAAGAGCGGTCCGAGCGGCGTCACCGGCGCATCCGAATGGATCGCCAGGGGTACGCCGCTGGCCAAGGCCGTGGCACAGGCATTCATGCGTTCCGCTCGCTCCGGGCCGACCGTCAGGGCGTAATGCTGGTCGCCCCAATAGAAATGATGATTGGGAAACAAGTTGACGCAGAGGCCGAGCGCCCGCATGCGGCGGAACTGCGCCGCATGCGCCAGTTGACAGTGCTGCAGGGTAAAGCGGTGATCGGGTGACGGGTAGTTTCGCAGCGCCAGTTCGAGCGTGTCGAGAACGAGTTCCGTTGCCTCATCGCCATTGGTATGGCTGTGAACCTGGACACCGGCCGCGAGCGCGCGTTCGAAAATCTCGCGCAGCTGTTCCGGCGCGACATACCATAGGCCGTTGGCCGCGCCGTTGTAATATCCCGGTGCGAGCAGCCGTGCCGAAAATCCCTGAATCGAACCGTCGACGACGACCTTGACGGCACCCAGCCGCAGCCGGTCTGAGCTGAGCGCGCGCAACTCCAGAGCCCGCTCAATCAGCACGGCGGGGCTGACGTCACGCGCAACGCGCAACGATGCGATGCGGGCCGGGAAACCGTCCTCGCCGGTGACCTTCAGCATCATCTCGACCGCGGGCTGCGGCAACAGATTGGCCAGGTCCGCGGCCGTCGTCACGCCCTTGCGCACGCACAGCCGCGCAAACGCGCGCAGGCCCGGTTCATCTGAGGCCAGCAAGCCGCGATCGAGCCCGACATGCGGACCCAGTGGTGTCATGGCATCCGGCCCCTTGATCTCCCCTGTGGGCAAGCCGTCGCCGCCCAGGGGGATGCCGGGATGATCGATCCCGGTGCGCAGCATGCCCGCCAATTCCAGCGCCCGGGAGTTGACATTCATGATATGACCACTGGCATGCATGATGCCGATCGGGCGCGCGGCTGTCACACGATCGAGATCCTGTCGCGTCACCCGACGGTTGTCGAAGTAGATGGGATCGAGCGCCCAGCCTGTCAGCGGCTGCTTCGGGTCGGCCAGCCCGACATTCACCACGCTCAGACGTGCGAGAACATCTTCGACCGTCTTCAGGCCATGCCAGTTGATGCCGTCCGGGTCGATGCGATCAAAATATCCGCAATAGACAAAACGCCATTGCACGCCCTCGGCCACATGACTGTGGCCTTCCACCAGACCGGGCAACAGGAACTTGTCTGCAAACGTCCGATCAAGCCCGTACTCGCCCCAGCCCGTCAATTCCTCGAGGTCGCCGGCACCGAGAATCATGCCGTCGCGGACCGCAACATGGGTTGCAAGAGACCGGCTTGGATTCATCGTCACGATTTTACGGGCTTGATAGATCGTGATCATCACAGTTTTCCCGGTCATCGGGGCATCGCTGCCCGGTCAATTTCGCCGCGGCGTTATGCCAGCCATTGCGATTGAAGTCACCTTGATCAATCCGAGATTTCAACTTCGAATTGCCCATCTTCCAGCAGTTTGGATAATACCGCGCGACATTGATCGCGATCTGCCTTGCCAAATTTGATGGCCTTGACCGCCCAATTGGCGCCATTAGGCGTTGTTGGAACAATGCCTTCGACAATGACTGCTATCAAGGGGCCGCACTCTGGGCGGCCGGTTCTGATCGCTTCGGCTATTGCCAATTCCAGATCCGCGCGCGTCATCGTCCTACGCTTCGCGACCAGCGGCTTTTTGCTCCTCGTACTCATGGTGCGTCTCTCATCTTGAATGACCCACCTGGCATCGCGACCATTTCGGAACGCGATCGCACCCCATCAAATCTCTCAAAACGCGCTAGCCGTGCAAGCGACGCATTTCGTCGAGGTAGAGCTGCGCACTACGCTTCCAGGAGAAAAGTGCCGCACGCTTTCGGCCCTGCGCGGCCATGGTTGCACGAAGGCCGTCATTCCCTGACAAGCCAATGATCGCTTCCCTCCAGCCCTCGGCATGATCCGGATCCACATAAGCCACTGCATCGCCTCCCACTTCGACCAGGCTGGCGGCATTTGAGGAGATGACGGGACAGCCCCTTGCCATCGCTTCCAATGGCGGAATTCCGAATCCCTCGGTTCTCGAAGGAAATACCAGGCACAACGCCCCTTCATAAAGGGCCGCCAAATCGTCATCTTCGACATACCCCACGTGATGGATATTGGATCGCAAAAGGTCCGGCGCATCCGCCGAGAAGATATTCGAGGCCGCGCCGACCACGACAATATCGATGCCGGCCTCATCAAGTGCCTGCGCCTGATCGAGGATGACATTGATGTTCTTATGCTTTGCCCGGTTGCCCTGCAAGAGTACATAGGGTCGCTTCAGAGCATCGAGCAGCGGAATGGCAGCCTGTCGCGCGTTCCAGCGTAGCGCATGCTCGTGACCATTGGGAGCAACGAATATCTTTTCACGTCGGCAAACGCCGTATTTGACCAGCATGTCCGCGGAAAACTGGGATACTGTCGCGACCCGGCGGGCCTGCTTGCCAATCAACGGCAGCAAGGTGCGATAAGCCATTCCGAAGGCACGCGAATAGCTTTCCGGCTGAATGAATGTGCTCGCATCATGAATGCATACGATATGATTTCGGCCCACGACCGGACCGAAGTTACCTAGGCTCAATACCCTGGATCTCGCATGAAGCGGCAGGACCAATTGGTCCCAGGCATGACCCGCTCCGAAATTCGTCCAATCAATCTCGATCGTGGACAGAGGGGTCTTCACCGCGACACCCGGCGGCACCAGGAGCCGAAGCCTGGGAGACGTGGTTTCGCCAGGCTCTTGAGCCAAAATCTCATCAAGCGCGACAACGACTTCGTACGCATAGCGCTGTACGCCCGTCATGCGTTGGGTCAGAAAGCGACCATTGATAGTCCAGCTTCGCCCTTCGCCGTCGTTGGCATTTTTCATCATTGGACGTCTATCGGCTGGTGCGGCTGACGGTGGCACCGGCGACCGAGAGCCATCACCATCGCAACTGCGGCCGGACAACGGCCCGTATTCGCTGCGATCGCGTTTCCGGTCAGATTGCCACCGGCTGCAGTGACTATGCATGAAGCCAAGCCAAAATACTCAATGGATTTCAATTATCATGGCATGATCGCCCACTTTCAGCGGAATACTGTCTGTATGCGTAATCGTCTCTACCGGTGCCATGCCTGAAGTCGCATCGTAGATTCTTATCTCTGCGTGAGTCCCGCCCAAATTGACCACGACGTCGCTGTCGCCGCTCACCCGTTCGCCCCAAACCACCAACTCGAAAGCGCCGTCGCTCTTTTGCAGCAACAGATCATGAACGGTATCGTCTGCATTGGCGATTGAATATTCGAGCTTGCTGGGATTGGCGACCGAGGCATCGTCAGCCAGGATTGATGTGAGATTGTGAATATAGGTCGCCGCCAGCTTGGGCGTCCAATCGTGATGAAAGAGGCCCTGATGGCCGCCTCCTCCTTCCCCATCACCCAGCTGATAAATAAAGGAGTATCGCCAGCCTCGCTTGAATTGAGCGAGGTAGGTGTTGAGCAGAACCACGCCTTGCAATCGCTCCTCGTCGGGGGTGGCGGCATCCCAACCCGTTTCCGTGGTCACGCGGGGCAGCACCTCAAGCTGGGAGTTGGAATAGCCGCGAAAATGCCTTCTCCAGGTACTTCCGTAGTTGCCGTAAAGTCCATCCCAGCGAGCGCTCAGGGTCGGATCCGCAGCCTGCCATGCCTGATTGTCACCATATCCGCCGTGAACCCCGGACACATAGTTGTGCACGTTGGCGTAGTCGGCGAACGCGGTGCCGTCGGACAGCGCCGTCCCGGCCGCCGCGGGAATCGTAAGGAACTGAAGCCCGTCATTTTCAGTCTCGGCGCCACCTTCGGAAACCTGGAAAACCGGGTAGGCCCTCAATTCCGGATCGCTCTTTACCGCGCTGTAGAGATCCATCTGGAGCTGCGCGACGGCGGCCCAGCTCTGGGTCGGTCCGCCACCCTGTCGTCCTTTGTACGTGACGGGGAAGTTATTCGGTTCGTTTGGCCCCTCGATCGAAAGCAAGGCGCCGGCTCGGGCCAGGGTGCTCGCAGCCCCCATCAGCTCTACGACATCCGCCCCCAACAGGTCGACGCGGACGCCGGCCTTGGCATGAAGCATGACTAAGCCTGGCAAATTGCGTCCGCTATCGCGGACATTGCGTACGCCGAGATATCGCAGCGGCTCAATATAGGACTGCGGACTGTAGCCTTGGTCGACATGGGTATTGACGCCGAGAGAGCTTAGGAAGGCATCGCAGCCTATCGCGACCGATACGGCCTCGTGGGGAACCGGCCCTGCGCGGAGCAGGCGCTGCCCCACACTGGCTGAGCCCAGCACGAGCAGCGAGCCGAGCAGCAAGCCAAGCTTGACGTGTCGACGAGCGCGCTTCATGGCTTCGAAGCATCGTGGCCAAACGACGGAAACTGCATTTCACCTGTTCCGAACTTGAGTCCGTAAGGACGTTGCTTGCACACGCGGCTACCGGACACTCGAGCTAATTTAACCGGACAATGCGATCTGGCGAACTGCGTCCAATCAGGAGGTCAATGGCTGCCAGAATGTTGCCCTTTAATCTGCCTCTACGGTCGATCCAGGGCTCTGGCGAAACGCTGCGCACCACATTGGCTGCGATATTGCGCCACATCAGCCTCGTCGCACGCCTCCAGGAAAGTGTCCCCTTGCGAAGGAGATAAATCGGATTGGCAATCTGCGAATATCCGAAGCGAACGCCCGACGTGCGGCCAAGCTTGGTGCCCAGGTGAACCCCCAGCAGGCCTTCGGCCTTGACGACACGGCCATGGCACGCGAGTTGCCGAGAAAAATCAATGTCTTCCTGCCAGCCGTAGAAGGGAAGATTCTCGTCGAATAGAATTTTATTGAGCCGAATGGGCTCGGTCCGAAATGCCATGTTGCAGCCGTAGGTCCCGTAGCATTCGCGAAAGCTCTCGCTGTCTTGCACCTGGGTTGGGCGTGAGCCGAGTATGCGCAGCCCCTCCTCGGCACTTAGACCCGGCCCGGATGCGCCATCAGCGAGCACTAAGCCGGTCGCAGCGACTATGTCCGGGTGTGCCGCAAACAGGCCTTCCAGATTTGACAGATAGGTGTCACAGACAAAAAAGTCGTCGTCAAAGAATACCACGATATCCGCGCCGCCCGCGGCCGCAAGGATGGCGTTGCGTTGCGCCGTCAGCCCGGTCGCTCCATCCAGAATGAGAATCGGAGCCGGGAAGCCTTCGAATGCGGGCTCGTCAACATCCGATGGCGACATGCGGCTGATCAGCAGCCTGTCTGGCGGGCGCGATTGACGAGCCAGGAGATCGACCGCCTTGGAGAGAATCTCGCGCCGACCCGCGGTTGCGATTCCCACGACCATGTTGAGGCGTTCAAGCGACATTCGATCCTCAATGAGTTGCCGGTTCGAGCGACGGGCCCGAGCCATGCGATGCCCGAGGGGAAATGATCCTGCGCGCGACGGCCCAGTCCTCTCCTAATTGCCTTCGATCGATCACGACCATCGACAGTCCGTAGGCGAGGAGGCCTGCAGCCAACCCGACACACATCCAGAGGATATTCGCACCAAATGCCCTCACGATGAGCAGGTAGCATGCCGAGGCCACTGCTCCTGAAATCGCCGGACCGACGAGGCCACGCAGCATCGGCAATGCATGGCATCCGGTCGCCTCGGCGGGCAGCTTTAGCATCGAGCCACAAAAGATCACGGTCACGGCAACAATCGCCCATACAGCGGCATCCAGACCGAGCCACCAGCCCAGACCGACCGCCAGCACGCGTCCCACGCTGAGTCCAAAGATGCACCAGAAGAAAATATCGAGGCGACCGTAAGCCATGAGAATGGGTGCCGTCTGGGTGCTGATCGCGCTGAAGGTGTAGGTCGGCAGAAGTACCTGAAGGAGGAACGTAAGTCCGATCCATTTGGAGCCCAGCAACAGATCGACGATTTCCGGCGCAGCGGCGGCGGCCAGAAAGCTCAAGGGAAAGAGTGCAATCCCGAGCATCCGGCACAGTCGTCGATGCAGCACCACGATCTGGCTCCGTTCGCCGGTCAGCGCTTGGACATAAAGCGCGGCCCAAATCACATTAGATGCCGCCTCGGTCGAAACCTTGGAAACCTGGTTGCCGAAGGTATAGCTGCCCAACAGGGTGGTGCCGAAAAAACGACTGACCAGAAAATTCTCGACCAGCCGGCCGGCATATTCGCTGATCCGGATCGCAATCATGGTGCCGCCGGAAACAAAGTGATGTTGCAGCGCCTTGAAACTGAACACCGCCTGCGGGGGATGAAAGGCAGTGAGATTCAGCAGCGCGGCCCGGATACCGTAAATCGCCAGATACTGCGCGGCCAGGCTCCAGGCTCCCGCACCGTGCCAGGCCATGGCGACGGCAATGACCGCGCCCGTCAGGTTCGCGGTCAGGTCGGCGGCGGCGCTCGCCCCCAGGTGCTTGCGCCGCGCCAGCCGTGCCGACGGCACCACTGAAAGCGTCATGAACACAAGACCGAGCGACAGCAGGCCGATGATCCCGGGAAGCCGTGGTTGTTTTGAAAGATAACCCAGCAACAGTCCAAATGTCGCCGAGCAAAGTCCGAGCGTGATCCCAAGAAAGGCAAGAGCCCAGAACGCGCTCGACCAGACCAGCTCCGACGATTCATCCTCCCGCGCCAGCGTCGCGCCCAAACCGCCATCGGCCAACAGTCCAATCAGGGCAACGGTCGGCAATGCCAGCGCATAGAGACCGAATTCATCGGGGCCCAGCAACCGGGCCATGACCGGAAACAGCAGCAGCTGGAGCGTGAGCTTGGTCGCGTTCACGGCCCCCGAAGCCATCGCCCCGAACGCCAGCCTGCGATCGCTATGGGTAATTTCCAGGGTCACGATGTCGAACGGGGGCGAGCCCGCGCCGCGTGGCTAATCCCCGCGGAGCTGGACGTGAACTGGCGCTCTTGACGACGAGTTCGCACTTGCTACCCCAACCTGACAGGATTTCCCAACCGCGTTGCCACGGCAGTGACGAGTCCGGATCTCTGACTTTCCATCAAGCCCAGGCCTTCGCCGGGTCCCAGAAAACGAAGCCTCGGCAAACACCAGCGATGCTGCAAATGGTCTGAGAACAGATTTCCAATTCGTGTCGTGACCGCCGTGGCGAAACCTGCAGCTTTTGCCATGCCGAATTCCCGGCTACCGCAACTTGCGGGGTCGCCGAATGGATAGGCAAAGTGACGAACCTCGCGGTCAATGATCGACTCCAGCTGCCGTTTGTTTTGCCGGATATCGTCAGAGGCTGTGGCTTCATCAAGCAGCGCCAGCCGGCTGTGCGTCGTGGTATGTCCACCAATCTCGAGCAAGGGCTCCGACCGGGCAGCCGCGGCAAGCTCGGCGGCGGTCAGGGCGTCCTGGTCAAGTGCCTCCGTGGTCGTTACTCGATGGCTTTCGAACAGCGAGCTAATCGCCTCAGGAGCGAGGGTCCCGTCGTTCATCCATCGCGTCAGCTTGTAGTAGGCCTGAATTTTCTGCTCTCGCGTTCCCGTGATGAGACGCTCTCCCACCGCGTCGACGGCGATCGTGGAATTGTCCATGATCAGATGGCGAAGCTGTCCCCATCGGTAGTCCTTACAGCGGCGCTCCAGAAACGCGCTGGTGACATAGAGCGTGAATGGCACACCGTATTTTCTGAAAATCGGCAGTGCCACGGTGAGATTGTCGCGGTACCCGTCGTCCAGAGTAAAACTCACAAAGCGTTCCTGCGATGCGCTTTCCAGTCGTGCGATCGCGTCCGACAACGACAGCATCGCAACCCTTTGCGCCAGGTAGTGGCGGATCATCTTCTCCAGGAAGGCGGCGGAGGTATGAACATGATCCCTGGGCAGCGGATCATCATCAGCCACGACGCTGTGAAGCGTTAGAATCGCGCCGGCCCCCCCATATCCGCGCGCCGCCAGCGCCGTCACGCGGGAAATATAGGCCATCTGGCCGAAGCAGCGCATTGCGGTGTGCTTAAGCGCCATGGAGTGCCATGATCTCGTTGGCGCGCGCCCCGGCGCGGTTCGCTTCCGCATAGATTGCCATCAGGCGATCGCCCCATCTTTCCGGTGAATGGGCGAGCGCACCTCGCACCTTCCAAGCCCGTTCGCTCATGAGCCGAAGGCCTTCGCTATCGCTCGCCATGACGTTCAAAAGCCCGGTCAAACTCTTTGCATCATAGGGATCGCAAGCAAAACCAATTTTGCTGCGGACGATTTCGTCGCTGGTTGCGGCAAACCGGGAAATTATTACCGGAATTCCGCTGGTCAGGGCCTCAAACGCAACCAGCCCGAAGGTCTCGCGTGACGCTGTCGGCATAACGACGACGCGTGCGTCTCTGGCTAGTCGCGCGACCTCTCGACGCGATCGCCAGCCCATCAGCTCGGCTTCCGGATAGGACTGCTGAAGCGATGCCCGCAGCGGACCATCGCCGATCATCTGAATGGGCACACCGGCATTTCTGGCCGATTGGGCGAAAAGCTCGGCCCCCTTGTCGTGATCGAGGCGCCCGACGAAGAGGAACTTGCGGTTATTCTCGACCGCGATCCGCGTATCCGACCACGGCGTCACCGGATTGCGAAGCACCTTGATCGAGTCCGCCGCGATGCCGCCGCGCACCAGATGATCCACCATTCCATCATGTACCGCAAGGATTGTCGCATTTCTGCGGGACAGATCGATCATACCGCGCAGGGTTGCACTGCGGACCACCCGCCAGATCTTCTGTAGATAGGATCTGCGGTCGCAATCGGTCAACAGGCAGGCGGTGGAGAGCGGGGTCAGTTCGCACGGCGCTTTCGTTTTGAAATTGAAGTACCCGCCGTTGGGGCAGGCCAGAAAATAGTCATGCGTAGAGACAAGCAATCTTTCCGATACGCCGCTCAAGGCCCGGAATATCGACGGCGACAGGATTTTAGACCAATTGTGGAGATGATAGACGACCCCCTCGCCATCGACCTGCTTGATGACGTTCCTGAGGACGCCTGCCGCTTTGGCGTTATAAAGGCCGGCTGTGGCCGCATCGAAAGCCTTCGACTTACCTATTTCCTGACCCCGCGTCGCTGCGACCTGGACGCCCAGATCAGCGAGCTCGGCATTTTGTCCGTCGTCGCCGCAGACGTACGTCACGGCTACTCCATTTTTTCGAAGCGTGCGGACCGCGGACATCGCCACGGCCGTGGCGCCATCGCGCTCAACAGCAAGGTCGCTGATGAGGACAACACGGCGAAGCACATCAAGCGATCTCGCGGCCAATATTCGCCCCACCAAACGCACAACTTATAGACCGAGGTCTAAATAAACGAAGACGACTAATATCTGGTCGCCGATGCAATCCATTGCCACGGTCGCACAGAGAATGCCCGGTCTTATGTGGCAGTCCCGTCGCCGCGGTATACATTTTTTCCGGCTGGCTATCGCCTCGGTCCCCAAGGTCGTGAAGACCTTGTCACAACTATGACATTCGCTGTGGCTATCCGCCGCAATGCGCGCGCACCGCCGTGTCGATAGCGTCGCGATAGGGGCGATCCGCGTAGTCATCGCGTCGTGTGAACGGCTTGACATGATATGCGATACGCTGCCACAGCGGCTGCCGTCGCCAGACGACGTCGGTACCGCGCAGGGCGGCGGCCATCTCCAGATACGGTTCGAACTCGGCTCGACCCCAGGGAGCATAAACGCCGTCCCATGGCTTGAGCTTGCCGACAAAATGCACGATGGCAGGATCAATGGCCGCGTATGCCGGTAGCGACATAAAATGCCGAAGAAAATTCCAACGCAGGGAAAGGTTGGTGGTACGGCCCCGACAGACGTGGTTGAACGCGCTCTGGTCGTGCAGCCTGCACGAGCCGGGCCTTGCGACAAGAAACTCCAGGGCCTTGGGGCCGATATCGTTCCAGGTATCCGGGGAAGCCATCATTACCCCGGAATTGAAGTACGAGCCCCAGTGTTCCCTTGAGAAATCCAGACCCGCCATATAGGCCCTATTGGCCGCTGCGTGCGGCATGCCATCGACGCTGTGCAGCGCGACCCAGTCCGGCACCACGCCGACAGTCCCTTCCGGTAATGGGGTCTTCAACAATTCGTCCAGTGGCCGCCGGACTTGTATGTCACCGTCCATGTAGACGATACGCTCGTAACGTTCTTCCAGAAGCCGGGCGACGAACAGTCGGAAGAGCGCCGCGCGGTTGACGTGCGTCTGAAAGAAATCCTTTGGAACGGACCGATCCAGAAGATCCGGCAGCCAGGCAGGAATAGCGCGAACGGACGCGCCACTGACCGCCTCAAATATGCGTTGACGCTCCGGCGTCAGACGATCGCTTTCCAGGAACACCACGACGTCGGCGCTCGCGGGCGCGTATGTGCGAGCCTGTTTGGCACAGACCAGCGAGGGGAACAGATAGCCCTCATCGCACAGCAGGGCGATGCACTGGCGCCCTGCCGCGATTGCGGGCACCATGTTCATTTCGCGCTCATCCCCAGACGTCGCGCAATAGCCCTGTGCACAGCGCCCTTCAGCAATTCAAACGCGCCAGCAACGTTATATTCCTGACGGATTTCGATATACTGCTTCGGATGCACGATGGATAATGGCAGCACGCGTCCCGCGGACCGCCACGCGTAATCAGCGACCACGTCGTTACGGCAATACACGATGCTATTCTGCCGATACCATCGCTCGACGGCATCGTTTTCCCATACCGCGGGGCGAATGACATCGAGCGGCGTAAATCCCTGCCGCGCGAAAAGTCCGGCCCAATACGACTGCCATCGCTCGTTGATGTGGTCGGTCCCGCCCTGCTGAGGGATCGCGGCCGAAAACAGCACCACCGGCGCCAGCGTGGTGAGTTCGGCGATAAAGCTCTCCGAACGGTCCGGCGGAAGGTGCTCGGCCACTTCCAGCGACATCGCCAGATCATATTTGGCATCGGACGGCAACGGCGCTCGCAAATCGTGGCATTGAAAGTTCGCCTGATCAATCATCAGCTGCGAGCGATCAACGTACTCGCCATCGAAACCTCTGATGTCGCTGACGCCGTTGTCCTTCCAGGCCCTCAGCCATGTGCCAACGCCGCATCCGACATCGCAAACCGATCTGGGCCCGAAGATTTCCTTGATGATCGGCACGATCACGCTGGCGGACGTATAGGATCCGTCGCGCTGGCCGAGATAGAATTCCCGGCTGTACGGTGTATCGGTTTCCATCAATTACTCTCCGCCATTCTCAATGACATTGTAAGACGCTAGCAAGCCTCCCGATGCAGTGGCTCTGAAATTCGATTGGCGCGCATGCACGATCCGATACAATCTCTACTTGAACGACAAGGGCGAGACCGCTTAACGCATCGACGAAACGCTGCAAAACGAGCAGTGATTGAAACAACGGGTCGTGCCTCACGATAGATCGGAGTAAGGCAAAAGATTGTCGATATTGATATTCGCTGTACTCAATTTTCCATCGCTAGGAGGATCTGCCAACATGGTTAGCGCAAACATGGGATGATTGACGTCAGAACGTGACCCGAATTCCTTGCAACTAACGGCGGTGCCGGCGACGTTATCCGTTCTGATCGGGCAATCAGGTTTCCTATACGAATGATCGGTCGCGCTACTAACGGTATGTGCCGCGGTTCCGCGGCCTGGGGACTATCCAGAAGTCTTTAAAAATGGGATAGCTTCGGCCCTTCCGCGTGCAGGCTTCGCGCAGGCCAAAGCGGCCATTGCGAAGAATGGCAGGCCGAGGTCAATCACGGCACCCGAAGTCGCGCCGGAAACGAACCAGCCAAGACAGGCATATTTTGCAGCCTGGCGGAACGCGTCGTCCAACCGGTCAAATTGCTGTCCCCTGGGCTTGCCAAGAAAAACGCCGGCGAGAAACAGCAGGAAAAGCGACGTGCCCAGCACGCCGAGGCTCGCGGGCACACCGAAAAGGATGCTGGAGGCGCGCACGCTGCCATTGCCCACTCCGAAGCCGTAGCTGTCGATGAAATTCTGCATCGCCTGTCTGTTCCATGAGGATCGCTCGACGCCTGAGTCCGTGGACATCTTGTTCAGGACCATCGTGTCGAGCAGGCTCTTGATGTAGAATGAATATGTATCGCTCAATAATATCGAGATGACCAGCAGCGAAGCGAGGAAGGGAGCTCCCAGCAGGAATATCATCGTAGAGCGCGTCGCCGGCCGATACAGCGCGTGGATCAGGGTTTCAACATAGCCAAAGGCGAGCAGCGCCGAGATGCCCACATAGGCGGTCGTTGACGTGGAGAACACCAGAGCGGTCAGGGATAACAGCGCAAGCGGGCCCGAAACTCGCGGATAGGCGCCGAGCAACCACAGTTTGCCGGTGAAGCCAAAGTATCCAAGAGTCATCGCGCCGAATGCGGACGCCTCTGTGAAGGAGCCGACAATTCGCTTGAACCCGGCCATTTCCGAATCGTTCAACATCGAATAGTTGGCGTTACGAATGGGCGCGAACAAATCTGCCGTGTTGGTCACATAGGTGGCGATATCAAGCGCGGCGAAGATCAGGTTAATGGTTGCGCATGCGATCGCGGCTTTTCCCAATACCCGATGCCCGCTCTGGGTGCTGGCATATCCGAAGATCACGATAAAGCAGACGAGATCGCCGATAAAGTAGACTGACTGCGTCAGGTTCGACATCGCAGGCGACAGCGGAATGCTGAAGCTGCTCTGCGCACGAACCGCAAAGATCATGGTCTCGCCCGCGAAGACCCTGGGCATCACATAAGCGGCAACCGTGCTGTAGATGACCGTCAGCAGGAGCCAGAAGCCGGGGCGGCCAAAGCTAAGTCCCCGCATCGCGTTGTCCAGAATCTCGGGGTTTCGGAACAGCCGCAAAAGCAGGAAACACAGCAGCAGGTGGGCGGGCGAAATATTCGTTCCGCCAAGATTGGTCAGCACAAAGGCGGCAGCAGCGCCCAGTAACGTCGCGGCAAGAAACACATACGCGATGACGGATTGCTCATAGTACAAGCACAGGATGCCTAGCAGCACCGCGACAATTCCGACGTACTCGACAGTCATTTATTCGCCTTCGTTATCCTCTGGGCTTGGCCGCCAATCATCGGCCGGTTTTGCGGCTTCACGATAGATACCCATTAACCGGCCGCCGGTCGGAAGCGCAAACCAATTCTTATTGGCAGCAGCAGCGGCGAACGTCTCATGCATTTCTTCCAGCTCCCGGGGTTCGAATTGCACCCGTTTCTTCGGTAGATGGGAGCGTACGCACCACCGATCACACCAGACAACCACCAGGGTCAAGTAACTGGGCACGACCGAGGCCTCTTGCCCTGGCGGCGTGATTGCCCCAGAAACCTTGTGAGCTACCACCTTCAACGTGAGAGAACATGATTAATGGGCCTGGCAAAACGCGTCTTCCATCTTGCCGATCAAATGGGTTTCGCTAATGCTTCCGGCGATTGCAATCCCATACATGTTGATGCCGTGCAGGCGCGGCGCACGCAGGCCGGCGCTCCCGTTGTTCATGGCATCCACCTGCTGCTTTGGGCACTTGATGCGTTTGCCGCCCATCAACCCGAGTTGCCACCAATCTGTGGTGTCCGGGCCCAGTTTTACAAATACATCTACCTAGGTGAGCCAGTCGAACTCGTACTAAACCTACAGAAACCATCCAGCGTGCGCCTCAGCCTCTGCGTAGACGGCGTCGCGCGGACCAAACTGGTAATCGATATCGGCGAGATAACCGGTAAAGGACCGGACTGGACCGATGTTCCTTGCCGCCCGGTACCATATAAAGCAACACCACTGGACTTGCCCTTCGATCAATTTGCCGATTACTCAGGCCGCCTCGACCTGCATATGACGGCGGAAACAGCCTTGTCGCTTTTCCCCGCAGCGTCCCGGTGGTTCGGCGTTCGGCGCATCGCGGCCCTGGCCGCCAGCACGTATCTTGTCGGAATGGTATGTCCGGGACTTCACTCCATATATAGCCAGATATCCATCAGTGGATGCGACTTTCCAACTCGCGATTTCCTTGACTTCCGGGTCACCAACAGCGACCCGAGCTTCCGCCTCGTTGACCTGGAGATCGTTGGTGGCGGAATTTCCGGAATGGTGAACAGCTTCGCCCGCCAGCCTCCGGTCGCGCAGCTGTCCATGCTGTCCCTCAAGGGTTCGGTCACTGCGGACGAATTCGCCGGTAGTCTGGCACTCATTGTTGGAGGCTCGCGTGGCCTTGGCGAACTGACCGCCAAATTGATCGCCGCCGGCGGAGGGCGGGTCCTGATCACCTGGCAATCGGGCAAAGAAGATGCCGAAAGAGTGGCTGAGGAAATTCGCGCGGCTGGCGGACTCTGTGAAACCCTGCACTATGACGCATGCAAACCCGCAAGCGAACAACTCTCTACGCTGACCGAGGCGCCCTCACACGCCTACTACTTCGCCACGCCCGCTATTTTTAAACCGCAGGCCGGGGTTTTTTCCTCGGAACGATTCCACGAGTTTTTCGATGTCTATGTCCACGGCTTCTGGCAGTTGATGCAGGCGTTGCTAGCCCGCCAGCTTCGGTTGTCCGCCTTCTATCCATCCTCGGTCGCCGTCGCCGAGCGCCCCAAGGGAATGACGGAATACACTATGGCAAAGGCCGCCGGTGAGGTCTTGTGCGCCGACCTCAATAAAGCGCTTTCTCCTTCGCATGTCACAATCAGCCGACTCCCCCGCCTGGCCACCGATCAAACCGCCTCCGTAACCGCTGTGGAGACTGCCGACCCGCTAGAAACGATGCTGCCCATCGTGCGTGAGGTTCAATCCTGGCCACGCTGATCTGCCAAAGCCCGCACTTCCGTGCCATACGCGCTACAATTTCAGCGTGAAGGGCTTTAGTTAACTGTAGCCTCGGAAGTTAACCAGAGCCTCAGCCCACAATCGGGCGGTCCACGCTCGGCGTTTTGGGGCCGCAAATTGGCCATCATCCCCGTTTCATAAACTATTGGCCAAAGTTGCAGTAAAGTCGGAGTACCATAATCGCAATGTCTCTTGAGCTGTTTAGCGGGTTGGAGTGGTTACAGAAGCCGCCTGAAAGCTTCAGAGCCGAATGCAAGGCCTTGCCGCGATCGGGAAATGATCTCGGCGCCAATGCGCGCCGGCTCGCGCGCTACCGGCTCGACGGGAACCAGCTCAACCGCCTGGGCGGAATATTAAACAACGCTATCTCGATCGGTCACGACTTGCGGCCATTAACACATTTTCGGCTAGGCCTATTGGGTACCGGCACCTTGGATTTGATCGTGCCCGCCTTGGTGGCAAGCTCGGCCCGTCACGGCGTGGCGCTCGATTGCGTATTGGGCGGATATGACCAGGCCTTGCAGGACGCACTTTCTCCGCAATCGCCACTCTATTCGCAGCCACTCGATGCGGTTTTGCTCGCGATTGATCATCGCAGCCTGCCTTTAAAGGCGACGCCTGGCGATCACAGCGCCGCCGAACAGATCGTCAGCCAATGCGCGGAGCTGATCGAGACAATGTGCAATGCGATTTCCGCGAATAGCGGCGCGCTGTGTATCCTGCAGACAATCGCCAAGCCACCGGAACGGCTCTTCGGTTCGTTGGACCGATCAATGCCCGGCACCTTGACTTCGATGCTAAACGCTCTGAACCTGCGTATCCTTGATATCGCCAAGGGCTCAGGCCACGTTCTATTGGACGTTGACGGCACGGCGGATCTGGTTGGACAATCAGCATGGTGCTCGCCATCGGAATGGAACCTGGCAAAGCTTCCATTTGCGAGTGCCTGCGTTCCTCTCTATGCCGAACACGCCGCGCGTCTCCTTGGTTCACTGCGAGGAAAAGCGCGCAAGTGCCTCATCTTGGACCTCGATAATACCGTCTGGGGCGGCGTCATCGGCGACGACGGCCTGGAGGGCATCAAAGTCGCCCAAGGGGACGCAACCGGGGAAGCGCATCTCGACTTGCAGCGCGCGGCGCTGTCCCTGCGAGACCGCGGCGTCGTGATCGCTGTGAGCTCCAAGAATTCCGACGACGTCGCGCGCAGGCCGTTCCGGGAGCACCCTGAGATGCTCTTGAAGGAAGAGCATATTTCAGTGTTCCAGGCGAATTGGGATGATAAGGCGACCAACATCCGTGCGATAGCCGGGGAACTCAATCTTGGCTTGGACGCAATGGTGTTCGTGGATGACAATCCGTTCGAACGGGATTTGGTTCGTCGAATGCTTCCCGACGTGGCCGTTCCGGAAATGCCGGAAGACCCTGCTCTTTACGCGCGCACCCTGATGGCTGCCGGTTACTTCGAGGCTGTCAGCTTCTCGGAGGAAGACCGCAATCGATCGAAGAGTTACGAAGATAACGCCCGCCGCGTCACGCTTCAACGCAAGGCCGGCAACCTCTCCGAATATCTTCAGTCGTTGGATATGCGAATTACCTTCGCTCCTTTCGATACCGTAGGCCGTGCCCGGATCGCACAGCTCATCAACAAGAGCAATCAGTTCAATCTCACGACCCGTCGCTATACCGAGGCCCAGGTCGCCGAGCTAGAAGGAGCGCGCGACGCATTTACGCTTCAGGTTCGCCTCGAGGACAAGTTTGGCGACAATGGCATGATAAGCGTGGTGATTTGCAGGTTAATCCAACCTGCAACCTGGGATATCGATACGTGGCTCATGAGTTGTCGCGTGCTGGGTAGACAGGTCGAAAACATGGTTCTTCGGGAGCTCATCCTGCAGGGACGCCGCGCTGGCATCAAGCGTTTAACCGGCGCCTGGTACCCGACAGAAAAGAACGATCTCGTTAGAGATCACTTCCCAAAGATCGGGTTCAGCAAGACGGCCGAGCGCGAGGATGGGGCGACATTCTGGGAGATAAGCACCGACGTCGTTCCCGAGACCGCGCCCATGGTCATTAAGCGGGCCGGCTTGCCCTCCATGGAGTGATCGAACCGAACGTTTTCACGGCCGCAAGCTCGTTATGTTTGTCCTTAGCTTAGCAATCAACATTTTTGTCAACGCACTTCCAATCGCTTCGGGCTCATAATCACCGGTATTTGCATGAATTTCACCTCGCCACTCTTTTACGCCTTCCTCTTCTTGACGGTTCTGGCCTTTCACGTATCGGCCGGAGCGGCATACCGCAAGACAGTGCTGTCAATTGCCAATCTGGTAATGTTGGCGAGCTTTTCCACAGCCTGGACTGAACTCCTGCCGCTGGCCGCGTTCCTCGTCCTTGGATACGGTCTTCTGAGGATGGTCTCGCGAGATCGCACTACCTTCACGATGGCCGCCAGCCTGCTGCTCATCCTTCTCGTGTATGTCTTTCTGAAGCAGTTTTTTTTCCTGAAAGCCTACACCCTGCCGTTCGCCTATACCGTGATCGGCCTGTCCTATATTTTGTTCCGAATGATCCATCTGATTGTCGATGTGTCGGCGGGTGAGATCGCAGTCGCTCCAAGCCCGCTGGAGTATTTTCGCTATACCTGCCATTTTCTCTGCTTCGTATCCGGGCCGATACAGACATGGCAGCAATTCAAGAACGACGAGGCTAACCTGTCGGCGCCCCTGAACAGCGAGCTGGTATTAGCTGCATTCTCGCGGGTGGCAACTGGGCTGTTGAAGGTGGCCGTCATCGCAGCCACGGCTCACTATCTCTTTGAGAATGTGAGCGTGCAGATTTTTCTGCCCGACGCTGCCGGGGGTAGCATCGGCTTTTACGGCAAGTACGCTTTCTCGGCAGCTAGCTACACCGCATACCTTTATTATAATTTCTCGGGCTATATGGATATCGTGCTGGGTGTCGGATCGCTGCTCGGCCAGACTCTCCCTGAGAACTTTGATCGACCTTTCACTGCCCGTAGTTTCCTGGAATTCTGGCAGCGCTGGCACATCACGCTGTCACTCTGGTTTAAGGCGTATGTTTTTACTCCGCTGATGCTGCGGCTGGTACGACTAGTTCCATCACCCGCCGCCACGGCCTATCTTGGGGTCCTGTGCTTCTTCGTGACCTTCCTGCTGATGGGGATTTGGCATGGCTCGACGAGCGTTTTTGTTATCTACGGCTTTCTGATGGGGTTGGGCGCCAGCGTCAACAAACTTTGGCAAGTCGGCATGACCTCCACTCTCGGCAAGAAGAAATATCGCTTGATGCAGGATAGCGGGATCTACTCGGCGTTATCGCGCGGTCTGACTTTTACGTACTTCGCCATGGCTCTCACCTGCCTCTGGGTCTACAGCCTCGATCAGCTAGGGCTATTAACCAAGCGACTTGGCTTTGCCGGCGTTGGCTCGGCTCTGGTGGCGCTCACTATCGGTTATGCGTTGCTATACAGCCCATGCCAGCTCGTGTTGCAAGGTTTGAAGGCGGTCGCGCTTCGTATGAGGCTCAGAACAGTCCCCGCGGAGAACATGCTTGTGGCGTCGCGCTTGCTGCTGGTTCTTTTTGTCATGGGGCTGCTCAATGAGTCGCCCGAATTTGTTTACAAGGCGTTCTGACAATGGGTTTGATACTTGCTCAGACGGTAAGGACGATAGCCTCTTTTCTTTTGCTGTATGGGGTATTGATCGCCGGATCGTTTCTGATTGCCCCCAAAGACCGCGCCACCGATATACTTGACACCTCATTGGCTCCCAACACGGTCTATGCGACCGCGACCAAATATTTGTTTTTTAATCGTGGCACGCTGAGCCCACCTCGGCCGCGAGTACTGATCTTAGGTTCATCTGATGCCGACCTCGGCATGCGTCCGGAGCAGATGCAGGGAAACATTCCCTGCGCGCAGGTCAGCAATCTTGCGATAGGCAACTCGAACGCTACCGAGATTCGTCAGACGGTCGACCTTGTTCACTTCGTCCAGCGTCCGGAAGCCCGGCTGGGGAACACCTTCGTTTTCGGGGTTTGGTACGGTGTTTTTGGCGATAGCAAGGATCGTTGGCCAGCCTCCTCACGCAAAAATGCCGAAACCGACATTGATCTCGAGCTCTACCGGTATGGCTTCTATCGTCATACCCCGGAAGGCCCGCACTCGCTGCTCCCCCCATCATGGCTGCCCATGGAAGACGCCCTGATAAGACCATTTATTGTCGCAGAAGCCGTCGCGCGTCAGCTGACCGGCAAACTCAGGGGCGAATTTTTTATCCGCCCGCCCAATCGAACGGAAGCGGAGCGGGAGGCCGCTCATTTCAGTGCTGATGAAAGACGCGCCGCCACGGCCTATTGGTACGCTCAGCTCGGTCGGAAAGATGACATATCGAGCGACGAATTTTCGGAGTTTGAGAATACCATCGCGTCGCTGTTGGATGCCCACGAACGGGTTGTGGTCGTTGATCTCCCTATTCCGCAGTGGCATCAGGAGGCGATGGCTTACGATGCAAAATATCACCAGCGATTGCCTGATCTCCTGAAGAAATTTGGAGGTCGCCAAGGCTTCGCATTTTTCAATCTTTCGGACCTCAACGCGGACGACGATTACTCGGACGAGGTCCATCCCAAACCACACCTGGCGAAGATCTGGGCAGAACGTATCGGAAAGACAGTCAATTCGGTTGCGTGCCACTCCAGCGAGGCCGCATCTCGCCAGCAACCAGAAGAGGATTAACATGGACAGCAAGATCTACGAGCGCCTCACTGAGGTATTCCGCGAGGTCTTCGATGAAGACGATATCGTTCTACGGCCGGAAATGACGGCCGATGACGTTTCCGACTGGGACAGCTTAAGCCACATTCGACTTGTGCTCGCTGCATCAAAGGCCTTCAACGTCAAATTTTCCGCAGCCGAGGTCAGTCGGCTGAACAACGTGGGTGAATTTGCGGAACTTATCCGTACGAAGATGCGCTAGTCCTTTTGTCAACGATGTACCCGGCCAGCTGGCTCGGGTAACGTGATGCGACGCGGAGCCGGGCGCATGCGGGCGATATTAGGCTTGCGCTTGAGCATGCATTGTCGGACTTTCTTGGGCACCGGCCGGCAGTCGTCACGAGGCAGCGAGTATAAGGCGATGTCGTTGCCGGAGCGGCGGCATCCCTGGCGCTAGTTTTTCTGCGCCGCGAGGTCTCCGTCTGTTGCCTCTCGGATGGATGCGCGCTCGCCGTTGCGATACTCCTGAAACCAGTCTTCGAGACGCTTCAATACCGACCGCAATTGACCTGCCGGACGTTCAATAAAATGCCAGGACGCCGCCGCGACAAGATACGCGGCTGGGAGACTGATGAGAATATTGAGATACCAAATGCGCGCCATGGGAAGGAAATGCATCATGGTTTGCTGAACCGCGAAACCATATAGGTAGATGCCATAAGAGTAGTCGGCGCCGCGCAGTAGCTTTCGGCTCGGGTTCATCAGGCCGAGCCACACCGTCGCATAGGCGACGGGCACCGGAGCAAGGAACCCCCCATATCGGCCCGCGCCCGGCAGGGCGAGCACGAGGGCCAGAGCGGCCGTCCCACACCACCCGTTCCAGGGAAGCAATTCGCGATAGAAATATATCGAAACGCCCGCCAGCAGCGTTGCAAAAAGAAACGGCTTCCTCACGCCATTGGTACTCGCGCCGACATTATTGTCGCTGTTGTAGAGAACCCAGAGCAGATACAGCATCGTGATCGCTACCACAAAGACCGGCCCGAGCGCACGCCGCCTTTTCAAGCCAAGCAGCGCGATGACAGCCACCGCACCATAACAATAGAGTTCATAGGGAATGGTCCACAACTGCCCGTTGACGACGCTCGGCCAAGGATTGTCCGCGAAAACACCCGGCAGAGCATAGTGCACGTCACCGACGGCGTTGAGCAGGTATTGGAAGAACAGCGGGTCAGAGAAATACTGTCCGGCCGGCATGGTCGTGACCAGCGGACCGAGAATAACCGCCGACAGGGCCGTCGCCGCCGCCAGCGCTGGCACGATCCGGATCACACGAAGCCCCAAAAACATTACGAGCGTCCTTGACCGTTCCAGGCTCCCAGCGACGAGAAAGCCGCTGAGCGCAAAGAACATCGGAACCGGCAGATTGCAAAATCTCGCTAAATTGCTTTCATAGAGCGCGTCATTGGCGGCCAGCCCGTAGCTCGTCAGAGGGCTGTGCACAGCGATGATCAGACTTGCCAGAATAAGTCTCAGATAGTCGAAGCCGGAAGATCGCCCACCGGTCGCGGCATACCGGTCGCCGAGCGAATAGAACTTTACGCGCGCCATGAATCCTCGTTACTTCGTCGTGACTGGCCGTCTGAGCAACACCTCGATGCAACGAGGAAGTGCCAAAGAGTAATCAATCAGGTGCTTAAAACCATAATCGTCGTCGCCGCAAAGACTCTCCTAATGTTGGACAGAATTGGGTTCGAAAAGAGATATTTCCATGATCGATGCCTCCGTGGGCGGCCAGCGATGGACGGGCTTAAAATTGGTCGGATGAGACGGACCAGTCGCAAGAAAGTGGCCCGACTCACCGAAGCTGGGCGTTGCAGACCGTTGATCTACCGGATGAATGCGCCAACGGCACCTATGACGGCACAACCAGATCGGGCAGCAAGGCAGGCGCCGCGTTCGAACGATCGTCGCAATTTCACCTACTCAGCGTCGCAAGAGGCCTCGTAACCATAAGACGGCTTGGATATCGCGCTTCAGCGCAGATAAGCTGCTTTCCAGATAGCGCTCCACTAGCTGACGGCGAATTCCAACAGTCCGATCATCGCATGTCGGTCGTGCCAACCGAGGGTCGGCCGATGACGTTTCCGACTGGAACAGCATAAGCTACATTCGACTTGTGCTCGCTGCATTAAAGGCTTTCAACGTCAAATTTTCGGCAGCAGAGGTCAGTCGGCTGAACAATGTGGGTGAATTTGCAGACCTGATCCACGCGAAAATCGGCTAGCTCAGCTAGTTTTCCTGCGCCGCGAGGTCTGCGTTTGTACCCTTTGGCGGGAGTGAAAGTTTGCTGTTGCGATAATCCAGAAACTGGTCTTCGAGACGCTTCAATACCGAACGCAATTTACCGGCCGGACGTTCCACAAAATGCCAGGACGCCGCCGCAACCAGAAACGCGGCTGGAAGACTGGTAAGGATATTAAGATACCAAATGCGCGCCATCGGAAGTAAATGCATCATGGTTTGCTGAAGCGCGAACCCGTAGAGGTAGATGCCATAGGAATAGTCGGAGCCGCGCAGCATCCTCCGGCTCGGATTCATCAGGCCGAGCCAGACCGTGGCATAGGCGGCGGGCACCGGAGCGAGGAACCCCGCATATTGCCCCGTACTGGGAAGTGCAAGCGCAAGCGCCAAAGCGGCTATTCCACACGGCCAATTACAGGGCAGAAGCTCGCGATAAAAGTAGATCGAAACGCCCGCCAGGAAAGTCGCGACGAGAAACGGCTTCCTTACGCCGTTGGTCCCCGGGACAAGGTTATTGTCGCTCCCGTGCAAGACCCAGAGTAGATAGGTGATGGTGACGACAACCACGAAAAGCGGCCCGAGCACACGCCACCTCTTCAACCCAAGCAGCGCGATGACGGCAATTGCACCGTAGCAATAGAGTTCATATGGTATCGTCCACAGCTGTCCATTGACGACGCTTGGCCACGGATTGTCCGCAAAGACACCGGGCAGCAGATAATGCACGTCGCCCACGGCGTTCAGCAAATAGCTGAAGAACAATGGGTCAGAGAAATAAATCCACGGTGGCAGCACCGTGACCAACGGCCCGAGAACCAGCGCCGACAGCACCATCTCGACGACCAGCGCTGGAAAGATACGGATCACGCGCAGCCCCAGGAACATTCCGAGCGTTCTGGAGCGCTCCAGGCTACCGGCGACGAGATAGCCGCTGAGGGCAAAGAACATCGGCACCAGCAGGTTACAAAATTTTCCAAGTGGGCCGTCATAGAGCGCGTTGTTTGCGGCAAGCCCGTAGCTGGTTAGACAGCTGTGCACCGCTATGATTAGTACAGCCAGGACGAGTCTCAGATAGTCGAAGCCGGAGGAGTGCCCACCGGTTTCGGCATGCCGGTCCCCAAACGAATAGAATTTGACACGCCCCATGGATCTCAGGTCTTTCTGACTTGACCGGACGTCTAGGTCGCACCTCGATGCAACGAAGACGCAGGAACTAAAAATCAACGATGCATTTATCCTGCCATTATCTTGCCATTAGATCGTACTTTGTAACTCGTACTTTATAGCTTCGTTTTCGCCGATACTCAGTTTTCAATCAAATCAGCCGTCCGCGCCAGGCGTTCTTCGATGATTTTTTTTTGCGCGCTCCCGGTGTCCAGCACAAAAGTGAGAAGATAGAACGGCGATGTTCGAGGCAGATTTGGCTTTCGCCGCGGCTGGGTGCGCACGACGAAAAGTAAAAATGACAAAACAGGAGCAGCAACCGGCGTACTCAACCTCCGACTCCATCTCAGCCTCTTCGCTAGACTTCCCTGATGTTGGACAATGATGTTGGACGATAGTGGGTTCAAAAGGAGATATTTTCTTGATTGAGGTCTCCACGATCCGCGAGCGATGGCCTGGCTTTGATTGGTTGGCCTTCATTCTTGGCGCGATGATGATCCTGCTCGGTGTCGTGTTTGTGCTTGGCGGCGGGTGGTTGCTGTTGCTGGGCGGCTCACCGTATTACGTCTGCGCTGGGACCGTCCTGGTCGTGGCCGGGTCGCTACTGGCCCAAGGTCGGGCACATGGGGCATGGCTTTACCTCGCCATCTTTGCTTCGACGCTGCCCTGGGCATGGTGGGAGGTTGGTTTCGACGGCTGGGCATTGGTACCGCGCTTGGTTGGCCCACTGGTGCTGCTGGTTTTCGTGATCCCTGTCAGTTGGCGGCTGCGCTCTTTCCAGCGCAGTCATCGAGCAGCTTTTGGCGCCATCACGTTGTGCATATTGCTGGGGTCGGGCTGCGCTTTCGCGATCGGCCATGCTTTGGAGGCACCTGAAACCGTGGGCGCCGTTTCGCCCCCGACAGAAGGCATGGCGGATCCGTCGCCGCTGCAAACCGGATCGGATTGGCCCGCTTATGGTGGCAGCTATAGCGCCCGGCGATACTCACCACTGACCCAGATCAATCGTGAGAACGTGGTCAGGCTCACCCGGGCATGGACGTTTCACACCGGCGATCTACCGAACGACCGCACCATGAACACCTATGGCGCGGAGACCACCCCGATCAAGGTGGCTGATACGCTCTATCTCTGTACTCCCAAAAACCTCCTTATTGCGCTCGATCCGGCTACCGGAAGGGAACGTTGGCGCTTCGATCCGAAGGTACCCGACGACAACATTCCCTTCACAGCGGCCTGTCGCGGGGTGGCCTATTACGCCGTACCGAACGCTGATCCGGGGCAATCCTGCGCGACGCGTATCATCGAGGGCACGCTGGATGCACGCGTGATCGCGGTTGACGCCAAGACCGGTTCGCCCTGCGAGCACTTTGGAACCAATGGACAGGTCGATACGACGATCGGCATTGGCGAGCACGATCCCGGCATGTTTTCGATCACGTCGTCGCCGACGATCGTGCGAGATGTCGTTGTCGTCGGCCACCAGGTTCTCGACGGGCAGAAGCGCGACGCACCCTCGGGCGTGATCCAGGGATATGATGCAGATACCGGAAAACTGCGCTGGGCTTGGGACATGGGCAACCCCGATCTCGGCGGGCTGCCCCCCGCTGGCGCGACCTACACGCGCGGTACCCCCAATATGTGGACAACCGCCTCTGGCGACGAGGAACTCGGACTGGTCTATCTGCCACTCGGCGTATCAGCCGTTGATTACTGGAGCGGCAGCCGCTCGGATCTGGAAAACGAGTTCGCGACTTCGCTGGTCGCTCTCGATGTCCTGACCGGCAAACCGGCATGGCATTTCCAGACCGTGCACAACGATGTTTGGGACTATGATCTTGGATCGCAGGCCTCGCTGGTGGATTTCCCGACAAAAGGGGGTACCGTTGCCGCCCTCATCCTGCCCAGCAAGCGCGGCGATATCTTCGTGCTCGACCGGCGCACCGGCAAACCGCTGGTGGAGGTCGAAGAGCGGGATGTCCCGCAGGGTGGCGTCGAGCCGGAGCGGCGCAAGAAGACGCAGCCGTTCTCGCTGTTCCATAGCTTGCGCAAGCCGGATCTCACCGAGCGGGACATGTGGGGCCTTTCGCCGATCGACCAGATGGTATGCCGCATTCTGTTTCGACGGGCTGGCTACCAGGGCATTTTCACGCCGCCTTCGGACCTGCGGTACTCGATCCAATATCCGGGCTTCATGGGGGGCTCCGATTGGGGTGGCATCGCCGTCGATCCGATGCGCGGCGTTCTCATCGCCAACTACAATGACATGCCGAACTCGATCCGGCTGGTACCAAGAGTTGAAGCGGACCGTCTTGGCTGGACCTTGATGGATCGGAGGCACGGCAAGATCGGTGGCGAACCATCGCCGCAGATCGGCGCCCCCTATGCCGTCAATGTGAACCCGGGTTGGCGGCTTCGATTCACCGGCTTGCCTTGCAAGCAGCCGCCCTATGGCGGCATACGCGCCATCGACCTGCGAAGCGGCAAGACCATCTGGGATCGTCCCCTTGGCAAGGCGCTGGGAAATGGACCTTTTGGCATTCCGTCGATGTTGCCGATCCGCATCGGTACGCCCAACAATGGCGGCTCAGTCATTACTGCAAGCGGGTTGATCTTTGTGGGGGCGACGACGGACAACGTCATCCGCGCCATCGATATTGAAACCGGAGAGACCGTGTGGGAGGACAGGCTGCCGGCGGGCGGCCAAGCCACGCCCATGACCTTCGAGGCTGGCGGCCGTCAATACCTGGCGATCATGGCCGGTGGTCATCATTTCATGGGAACGCCCATCGGAGATGAGTTGATCGCTTATGCGATACCGCCCGAATGATTTTCTCGAAGGCGACAAGACGAAAATAGCACACGCCAGGCGGGCGTGATGGCCGAACGATCGTCGCAGTTTCGCCTTCTCGGTATCGCAAGAGACCTCGTAACCATAAGGCGGCTTATCGCGCGCGCGTCGGCTCGGATAAATTGCTTTTGAGATAGTGCTCCACTAGCCTAAGTCAAATTTCAACAAGTAGATCATTGCACGTCGGGTCGTGCCAACCGAGGCGAGCCATTGTCTCTCGCAACACTCTACGCGCTAGATCGTACGACATTCGATATCGTTTCCGTCGATGTGTTCGATACGACGCTGCTCCGTAACAACAAGGGCCAACGCCGCCGTTTTGCCGAAGTCGCGGTGGAACTCGCCGGCAGGCTGCGCCGCGACGGGCACGCGTTCGATGTCGGTCTGCTCTACAGACTGCGCCTCGCGGTCCAGGGCCTCGCTTACCAGGCCGTCAAGATCGAGCGGCCGGAAGGCGACGCCTCGCTCACGCGCATTCAGCAGATACAGTCGGTGTTGCTAGGGATCGATCCATCCTGCGTCACCCACATGCTGGAAGCAGAGCTTGCGGTCGAGCGGCGAAGCCTCAGCGCTAATCGCGCGCTGATCGACTGGCTCGTCGTCCTCCGCGCGGAAGGGAAGTCCATCATCGCGATCTCGGATATCTACCTTCCGACGGCGGCGGTCAACGAGCTGTTGTTCAGGCGTGGCACGGGAATACCGATCGAACGCACCTATGTCAGCTGCGATTTCGGCCTGACCAAACACTCGGGCCGGTTGTTCGCCAGCGTCGCCGCCAATGAGGGCGTGCCGCTGGCGAGAATGCTTCATTGCGGCGATCACCCACGCTCCGACCTGGCCATGCCCCGTGCCGCCGGAATGCAGGCGGTTCTATTGCCGCGGCCGCGCCTGCAGCGCGCCATGCGCACGCTTTCGTCGGTTGCGGCTGCGCTCGCGGAGCCTCGCATCAAGGCGGCGAACTCCAGACCGGCCAGCGTCACCAGCCGACGCGACTTCGGTCGCCTGATCCTGGGCCCGATCTTTGCCGAATTCGCGCTCAAGATGTGGATCCTGTTATCCAATCTTGAGCACCCGAACGATACCACGCTGCTGTTCTGCGCGCGCGGCGGCCTTCGCCTGCGAACCATCTACGAAAGCTTCCTCGCCGCCTCTGGACTGACGAGCCCGGTCGCGATGGAGGCCCTGATGGTTTCGCGCATCGTCGCGGTTCGATCGGCCCTGCTGAAGCGCGTCCCCGCCGCCTTCGTGCAGATCGGTTACGAGTTCGGCGGCCGTTCGCTGCGGGACGTCGCGCGTGCCATCGGTTGTATCGAGCCCGATCCTGATGATGGCGCCAGCGATGCCATCTGGAGCGCGCCCTATTCGAGGCAGGGTCTTGAGACCTTATTGGCGTTGCCGGCCGGAAAGCCATTGCTGGCAGCGGCCCTGGATCAGGATTCGCTGTTCCGCGAGCATCTTGAAGACCGCAGCGCCGACCGGCCGCGGATCATCCTCTGCGATACCGGGTTGTTCGGCAGCACGCTTCAGCTCCTCAAGGCAGCCATTCCGGAGAAACGATGGGGCTGTGTCCAGTTTGCGCGCGCCAACTATAAGCGCATGGCGTCCCCACACTTCGGCGAGTTGATCGGCATTGCGACGCAGGACGACCGCTATTCGCCCTTCAATTCACGATCGTCGATCTTGCGATATTGGCACTTGATCGAGGGAACCCTCGAACCACCGTTACCCAGCGTACGTTCTTTCGCGCCGGTTGACGGCAAGGCGCGATCCAACCTTGAAATCGACGGCTGGTCCGCGCTGATCGCGCCGGAGCCGGACGATATCTTTGCAGGCGTGCTTGACTACATTTCTGGGTTACGGCCCGCCGATGCGACGGTCCGCGTCATGACCGACGTGGAGCCGGCTTTCCGGCGCCTGCACCGGGCGATCGTCTGGCCCACGCGTCATGAGGCAGATTGGCTGGACTTCCCTCCTCGTTCCATGGACTTCGGCAAAGACGGTCATGTCCCCGTGATCGTGCGCGACGGTGGATTGACGCGTGCCATGCGGCGAAGCGAATGGCGGGAGGGTGCCATCGCCGCGATGGCGCCGCCGCCATTGCGGCTGCCCCTTCTGGCCGCGGTCGAAGCGGCCTTTGCCGCGCGCTGGTTGTTCTATCGCGTGAAAGCCCCACAATGAAAGTCGCGATTATTCACTATTGGCTCGTCGGCATGCGCGGGGGGGAAAAGGTTGTCGAAGCTCTCTGTGAAATGTATCCGCAAGCGGATATATTCACCCATGTTTATGTGCCCGAGAGCGTGTCCAGCACGATCCGCCAGCACAAGATAATTCCGACCTTTATCAATGCGCTGCCGCGCGCCGCCAAGATGTACAAGACCTATCTCCCCCTGATGCCTCTCGCGCTCGAACAGCTCGATCTGCGCGGCTACGATCTCATCATCAGCAGCGAATCGGGGCCGTCGAAAGGGATCATTCCGCCCGCCGAGGCGCTGCACGTGTGCTACTGCCACACGCCGATGCGCTATCTCTGGAACATGTATCACGACTACCGAAATGGCGCCGGCCGGGTGGCTCGCCTGATGATGCCGCCGCTGGCCCATTATCTGCGGATGTGGGACGTAACGTCAGCCGCGCGCGTTGACAGTTTCGTTGCCAACTCCGCGACGGTGGCCAGCCGCATTCACCGGTATTACGGCGTGGACGCTGCCGTCATTCATCCGCCCGTCGACACTGGCGCCTTTTCGATCGCGGCGCCCGCCGAGCTGGCTGATTATTATTTGATGGCCGGCGAGCTCGTCTCCTACAAACGACCGGATCTGGCGGTACGCGCCTTTAACGAAATGCGGCTCAAGCTCGTCGTGATTGGCGGCGGCGAGATGCTCGATGAGATCCGGCGTCTGGCCGGCCCCACCGTCACGGTGCTGGGTCCTCAGCCCTTCGACATCTTGAAGCAACATTACTCCAGATGCCGCGCGCTGATCTTCCCGGGCGAGGAAGATTTCGGAATGGTTCCGGTGGAGGCGATGGCGAGTGGCCGTCCTGTCATCGCCTTCGGCCGGGGCGGCGCGACCGAGACCGTCAAGTCCGGGCTTTCCGGTCTTTTCTTTGCCGAACAAACGGTCGAGGCCATTTCTTCAGCTGTCCGTCGCTTGGACACCATTGAGATTTCTCCCGAAAAGATCGCAGAACATGCCAGCCAATTTGGCCGGGACCAGTTCTTTCAGAAGATGCGCACCCACATCGACAGCCGCCTCGCTGCGAAAAGCCATTGCGCAGCGATTTCCGACAGCTGAAACACTTTTGATCGCTTCTCCCGGTCAGGGAGCGGCGGAGGTCTCGATCACCGACAGCGCCTCGCCTTCGATCACAAGGCAGCTAAGGCGTCCCGTTGCAAATGCACCCGTATCTATATTGATCCGGTTTGGCCCGACATCTATTTCGTCACTGGGCGTATGTCCGTGAACGATAATCTTGCCGAAGTCGAAGTCCGACGACAAGAACTCTTCCCTTATCCAAAGCAGGTCGCTTTCCTTTTGCTGTGATAGCTCCACATTGGGCCTTGCCCCGGCGTGAGCAAAGAAAAAATCGCCACAAGTGAATGAATTGACCAGATCCCGGAAAAATCGAAAGTGAGCTTGCGGCAACGCGCTGTGAAAAGCCCACTGCATTTCGACGATTTGCTTACCTTTCGTCAGGCCATCGGGAGGGATTCCATACGACACCAGGGTTTGCAGGCCGCCTAACCGCAACCACTGATCGAAAAGACCGCGGTCGCTCAGGCATTTGATTGCGATCAGTTCGTGGTTACCCTTCAGGAATATGGATTCGCTCGCCGCGCCATGCTCGATCAGCCTATCGATTGTTTCACGCGACCGCGGACCGCGATCGATATAGTCGCCCAGGAAAACGTAGACCGGCCTGGTGGCCGGGCGCGCCTCGATATCGGCACGGATCCGCGCCAGCATTTCATTGAGCAAATCAAGGCGGCCGTGGATATCGCCGATAGCATAGATCCTCAAGCCGGCTTGCACGGAGGGGCGTCGCCCTTGCACCTGCAGCTCCCGGAATTTTGTAAGAGAAGATAGCACCCGCCCAGTCTCCATCGTCGATTGACGCCTCTATAGCTTATCGCTCGACCGATCCGACACTTTAAAGCCATCGATCAAACATCAGATCGCACCGATCGCCGGTCAAGCAGGAAGGCCTTTCTCCCCTCCTCCCCGTCCCTGCAAACTTCAACGTCCATCAAGATGGACATGCCAATACGAGTTGCTTGATCATACCATGAGCTTAAGCGGCAACGGGTTATTCTTGGCCACAAATGCTCCATCAAAATATCGTATTTTACCATGCGTTATAACGAGTGCCGCCGATTCACCACATTATTGCTGCGGGCCTGCGATAACGGTCGAAAAGGCTGACGCTGTTTGAAATTCAATGCCGTTATCACGAATAAATCTCTGTCGAAACAAATAGTTGGTGTGGCAATGCGTATCAAGGTGATGGTCAAGGCGACGTTTGCCGCAGCGTTAGTGGCGATGTCCGTCAACCACGCGCGGGCCGGCAGCTTGAACCCGTCAGCATCCGATCGCCTGATTGGTGACTTCAGATCGATCCCCGACGCGTTGGTAACCACCGATTCAGCTCTTGGCGCTGTCGAGGCGACCGTGCGCGATCGCACGGGATCAGATCCTTCTCCCGCAATCATCATCGCGGCGGCAACCGTCCCGGATGCAGAAATCGCAACACAACGACCTCTTCAATCCTGCGGCAGCATCGCTACCGCAGAGGTGGGTTAGGTTGAGGAATTGCAGATGAACATGGCCAGACAATTTCCGCCCTACGCACCGGCGGCAGACAACGACCCGAGTTCCGGAACGTTGCCTATGATTCAGGCTCGTGACTTCCTTGGAAGGCAGTGGCGCCTGATCGCCATGGTCACTGCACTTTCGATTGCTCTTTGGGGCGCCTATATCACACTTTCGCCGTCCCGGTATACCGCGCAGGCGGATATGATCATCGATACCAAGCGGGTGGTCTGGACTCAGGCCGAAATGACGGCCGAAAACCATATGATCGAAGACGCCGCTGTCGACAGCGAGATTGAAACGACCAAGTCGGAAAAAGTCGCAATCGCTGTCATCAATCGACTGCACTTGACCCAGGATCCGGAATTCGTCGGATCAGGTCCAGGGCTGAAGCAACGCCTGCTTATGCTATTGAAACTGAGCGACGCAACGCCGCGCCAGCCGACCAGCGACGAGTTGATGACGCGCGCTCTCGGCACCATTGGAAATAATCTGCGCGTCACTCGCTTGGGCCGCAGCTATATCGAGCAGATTGCATATACTTCCTTGGACCGGGACAAGGCTGCGACCATCGCTAACGCGTTCGCTGACGCCTACATTGAAGATCAGTTGCAAGCCAAATTTGAAGCTACGCACCGCGCCAGCGTCTGGCTCGAGCAGCGCATTGGCGAGCTGCGCCAGCAGGCGAGCGAGGCCTACCGGAAGGTTCAGGATTTCAAATCCGAGAACGGCATCATCATTGGCGTCGATGGCAAGCTCGCGAGCGAAGTTGAGCTCGATCAGCTCGGAATAGCCCTGGCGAAAGCCCGCGCGGATACCAGCCAGGCGCGGGCTAAGCTCGACCGCATATCCCGCGTTCTGGAACAGCGAACGGACAAGGAAAGCCTCAATATTCCGGACCCTATCGTGACGGACGCACTGAGTAATCCGGTCATAACAAGGCTTCGGCAACAATTTTTGGATGATCAAAACAAGGAAGAGGAGTGGAGCGCCCGGTACGGTGCCGACCACCTCGCCGCCAAGAATCTGCGCGCGGAGATGGCTGCCCTGCAGCGTTCGATCTGGGACGAGATTTCCCGCATCGCCGAAAGCTACAAAAGCGAGCTTCAAATCGCCAAGAGTCAGGAAGATTCCATCGACAAGCGGATGAGCGAGGTTTTCCAGAAATCCGCCACAACACGACAGTCGCAGGTGCGTCTGCGCGAACTCGAGACCGCCGCCAATACCTATCGGGGTATTTATGAGACGTTCCTGACGCGGTTCACGCAGTCGGTACAGCAACAATCGTTTCCATCGACGGAGGCCCGGGTTGTCACGGTCGCTTCGGCTCCTCCGGTGGCAAGTTCCCCGAACACCCAATTGACCCTTGCGCTGGCGATACTCTGCGGATTGGGTATTGGGGGACTTTCGGCATTCGCGCGCGAGCAGATGAGCCGCCAGATCCATACGCGAGCCCAGCTTGAGAAGCTTCTCGGGACCAGTTGTCTTGCGGTTCTACCGGCGGTCGCCGACAAACGACCGGTCTTGCGCAAGCGGCGGGCGACGCAGGACTCCACTGCATTCCGGCGCATAAGTGAGGTAGCGCCATTTTCCGCGACCGCGGAGGCGCTTCGATATATCAAGGTGGCAATCGATCTTCACCCGACCGGAGGCAAGGTTATCGGGATCGTTTCAGCCCTTCCCGGAGAGGGCAAAACAACGGTGGCCACAGCATTCGCCGCCTTTGCGGCGAGGGGTGGCGCTCGCACCTTGCTGGTTGACGCCGATTTGAGGAATCCTTCCATGACCAGGTCGCTCGGCTACAGCGGTCAGCCGGGCTTGATCAACATGGTCGCGGAAAAATCTGTCTTTGAAGACCTCGTCATCACCGATTCGAAGTTCAAGTTCGATTTCCTGCCATCTTCGACGCAAATCAGGCCCTCGAACAGTTCCGATGTCCTGACTTCACCAGCCATGAAGGAAATGCTGAGGCAGGCACGCAGCGATTACGATTACGTCCTGGTCGATCTGCCGCCTATGCTTCCAGTGGTCGACGTAAAGGCGGTCTCTCATCTGCTGGACGCGTTTGTCTTGGTCGTTGAGTGGGGTAGCACATCGACCGACGAAGTTCTGAAGGCCGTTAATATGTCTCCTATCGTGTCGGAGCGACTTCTGGGTGCCATTCTCAATAAGGCCGACGAGGCGGTCATGCGTCGTTTCGAAGGCTATTCCGATCGCCGTTATGCCTATTACAGCAATGATACGTTTCCAGCCGAAGCTACCTAGATCTTGTAAGTTCTCGTCATGACACTCCGGCCGCTGGCCGCGCTTGTTGCGTGCTCACTGCTGGCAGCCCCTGGACCGGGATTAGCTAGGGAATCGCGGAAGTCCGTCCACTCCGCGCTTGCAGATGAGCACTGGCCGCTTCGCGTGCAGGATGCACGTCACCAATCCCGGGGGACGTATCCGCGCCGAACAATTGCTGCATGCCAGCCCAACATCAGCCGGCCGGGGCTACCTGGACGCCATCGCCTCGCGTGAAAATGGCCGTCAGTCCCGGGTAATGGCTTTACGGGAGTGCCCTAACCGAACTCCAGTGGCGCGCTCAGCGGTTGCGCCGCTCGGCACCACCAGCCCAGATCGCATACAAAAAAAACTGCGTAATTAACCTAAATTCACAATTACGACCCAAATAATTCTTCGAGAAGTCGAGAATGTTAGTTAATTAGCAAAATGATGCATCGCAGCATTGAAAGCCTTGTGGTTGGTATGCGGGCTCTGCTCAGTTTGGCGGCACGCGCGTGAATAGCTAATGGGACCAAAGTCTTAGACGCTGCGAAGCATCGAAACCTCGCCTAAACTTCGAACTTGCGCAAGTTTTGCGGCGCTTATAAGTTGATGAGATAAGGTTATAAAAACTACTGATCAAAGTATGAAGTGATCGGGGCTGGTGATTTTCCGCGGTGTTGTATTCAGGAGTGCGCGCATATGAACGGCTTGGTCGATACACCCGGTAGTTTTCGAATTGCTTCAACGAAGCCACAGCGCCCGGTCGGGCTGATCTCGAAGAGGGTGATAGACATCGTCTTGGCGGTCTCAGGCATCGTCCTGCTCGCGCCCTTGTTGGTTATCTGTTATCTCGCAACTGTTGTTACGTCGCCCGGACCAGCGCTGTTTCGTCATCGACGCGTGGGGTTCAAGGGTGATTATTTCGATTGCCTGAAATTCCGCACCATGGTGACGGACGCACCAGAGCGCTTACGCCGATTGCTGGATGAAAGTCCTGCCGCCGCCGCGGAGTGGGCGGCCAATCGCAAGCTGCGCGACGATCCGCGCGTGACCGCGATCGGTGCGATCCTGCGCAGATCCAGCCTGGACGAGCTGCCTCAGCTGTTCAACGTCCTCAAGGGCGAGATGAGCATCGTGGGGCCTCGCCCCGTCACTGACGAAGAACTGGTCAGGTATTCAGGCGCCATCGACGCTTACCTTTCCTGCCGACCCGGCATCACAGGGCTTTGGCAAGTTAGCGGTCGCAGCACCACGACATATCAAAAGCGCATCGCATGCGACACTCTTTATGCAAGGAAATGGTCGATGACCATGGACGCGAAAATATTGATCGTGACGATTCCCGCCGTTTTGCTGTCCGATGACGCTTATTAAACGAACGCTAGTCTGTCCCCAGCAAATGCCGCCGATCGGCATTTCCTGAATCAGGCACCGTTCGAACCTAAACTTTTGGAACTGCAAAATGTCAGCTCGGCTAAACGGACGTGACGTCCCCCAAAGCGCCAGAGGCAGCCAACTATCTTACAGCCCAGGTGGCAGCAGGCGCTTCGTCGCCGTCAACGCACACCTTTGAGTTTAACCAGCGGATCCAAGGCTCGACAGCGTGCGCAATTCGATCCGGAAACTCAACGTTGGTCTTGAGGAGAGCCGCCCCCGCGGCCAATCCTGCTGCGGCCACTGCCGAAAGACAGGGGGCCGGCGGCCTATTCTCGCTCGCATCACGGAACGCCATTGGCAGCGCAAGTTCCCTCGTTATGCTTTTCGCAAGTCGGGCGCGCCCTCGAAGCTCGATGAGCAATAAGCGCCGTCAGCCGTTGTAGAGTTTACGTTAATTTGCCGTATGGATTTGCTGATTGCATAGGTTGGATTACTGAATGCTTATCGAACAACGGTATCAACAAATGAGTGATGTCCAGCAATCCGTAAAGCAGCTCGCTCAGCCCGGCCGATCCCGGCCGGCGGCCGCGCAACCAAGCAGGAAAATTGCGATATACTCGCTTACCGCCTTGATCTTGTCGGCGATGATCGCATGGTTTGGTTTGCTGGGTTGGGGATTCGTTGCCATGTTGCAGTGGCTGTGGGACTGCATTAAAAGCTTTTGACCGCATTTTGGATGAGCGGTCGCAGTGAAATTCGGATCCTTGTCAAGAGCGTCGCCATTGACGCGTGTTCTGGGGAATTGCGTCCCGCGAGCTGGCGATCTAAACGACTCTGATGTTTTCGAGCAGCGTTCCAGGACATTCTACTGAATGGCAAATATTCTCGTCGCCGGTGGAGCCGGATATATCGGGGCGCATACGTGCCTTGATTTATTCAAAAAAGGTTTCACGCCGGTCGTGTACGATAACCTCTCCAATGGTCACGCAGAGTTTGTCAAGTGGGGACCGCTCGAGAAAGGTGACATCCGGGATCGCGGCAAACTCGATGAAGTATTGAGGAAGTACAGGCCTCTTGCCATCGTACACTTCGCCGCGGCAATTGAGGTTGGCGCGTCGACTGAAGACCCTGGCTTCTATCATGACAACAACGTCGCCGGGACGATCACGTTGCTTCGGGCAGCGCAGGCCGCGGGTATCGACAAGATCGTGTTCTCCTCAACTTGCGCGACCTACGGCATTCCGACCTCAATACCGATCGACGAAGGCCACGCCCAGTCGCCGATCAATCCCTACGGTCGAAGCAAGCTGATCGTTGAGCAGATATTAAAGGACTTGGACCTCTACCAAGGCTTTCGTTCCGTTGTTCTGCGCTACTTCAATGCTGCTGGAGCGGATGCCGAGGGCGGAATTGGCGAATGGCATTCGCCGGAAACTCATGCCATACCGATTGCGATCGAAACGGCTTTGGGCCGGCGGCCATATTTTCAGGTTCTGGGCACCGACTACGAGACGCGTGATGGATCCTGCGTCCGCGACTTCGTCCATGTCAACGATCTCGCCGATGCGCATACCCGGGCGATTGCGCATCTGCTGAATAACGGTACCAGCTGCGCGCTAAATCTCGGATCGGGTCACGGCACAACGGTCAAGGAACTGCTTCATTCCGTTCGCCATGTTGCGGGCAGGGATTTCGAGGTCAAGAGCGGTCCCCGCCGCGAGGGGGACTCACCCGCACTGGTCGCCGATAATGCGCTGGCACAGCGCACTCTCGGCTGGTCGCCCCGGCATGACCTTCAGTCAATTATCGTATCTGCGTTTAACTGGCACTCAAATCACCCGTCCTAGCTTCTGTCGACAGGGAGCGGTGCCAGCACCGCAGCGATGATAGGGTCATCCACCGCAGGTTAAACCTGGCCGTCGCGACGCGCGAGCCGCGCGCCGGTAATCGCGAGAATATCGCGACGACTCCGTTCGCGGTTACCACTTGGTCTTTTCAGCCGTGTTCACGCTTGTTACCGCGTTTGCGGTGTTGGACACGGTGGCGGTCGTGTTGTTGATCAGCGTCAGCAACTTATAGTAATCGACGACCTTGGCATTGGCGACGTACATGACGTCCTTGGTTCGCATTTGAAACGCGGCGGCCAGCAACATGCCCGAGGGATCGCGTACGTTGACGTGATAGATCGTCGGTATTCGGTCGAAGGTGAATCTCTTGGTATCGACGCCGAGCTTGTCAAGGAAGAGGCGATCCTCATACCGATAAACGTAAATCTCGCGAGGATCGGATTGCTGATCGTTGAGGCCACCGGCCTTGCCCATCGCCTGGGCGAGCGTGAGCGTTTCGACGTCGAACGGTATTTCTGAGTTAAAGCCGAATACGTTTTGATTGAGTGCTCCGAGGGCGGTGAAGGATGGCGCCTCATGGGTCAGGAAAATCACGTCATTCGGTCGAATAAAGATATTCTCGCGGGGATCATGGACAACGCGGCTTAGCAGCACCTTGACGCGCTTGCCGTCGCGCTGCAGCGTCACGTAACTCTCGATCGCCTCGAACTTCGGGCCACCGGAACGCGCGATCAGCGCCAACAACCGTTCGCCGACGCTGTTGAGCGCCTGAACTCCTGGCGTATTGACGTCTCCCAAGACGCTCACGACGCTCGAGTGCTGGGTATTGAGACTGACCACCACCTGCGGCTCGATGGCGCGGTTGCGAAGCCGAGCCACAATCGCTTGCTGAATATCCGGGATGGTTCTGTCGGCGGCCGGAATCTCGCCGGCGTAAGGAACATAAATGCTGCCTTTTTGATCGACGGCCTGTGCCGGCAGATCGACGAAGTTCCCGGGGCGGGCGCCCGCGGCCTGCCCGGGCGTGAACAGGCCACCCGGCGCAGCTTCAAAGATGGATATGTTGAGAACGTCACCAACACCGACCACTTGGGTCGGTTTGGGCCGCTTGTCGGAGAATTCGCCCTGGAACGTAACCAAGTTAGGCTGGGACAAAAAACCGATGGTATCGGCGCTCACGTCAACCAGCGCATACGGCAGTGAGGCCGTCGACTGCAGACCTGCGGTGGCATTTCCATTGACCGCGTCACTGGTCGGACCGGTCCCCGGAAGCAGCGAGCACGCTGGCAGCAAGGCGACAGAAATCACGGCAAAAACGGGAACAATAAGCCGCTTCACCATGATAACCGGTCCAGAGCAACATCATCTAACATCAAGAGTTCCCGAACGGCCCCGAATTCGACCGGCCAGATTCGACCCAGCGGAATCGGAGGAATGAAGAAACACGTTAAGTTACATTGGCTTATTATGAGTTAAGCCCACACCAACCGAGGGCTACCTACAGCTTCCAGGTTGCAGCCTACAGAGCAATTCAATTACATAAAATGCCCCAATTCCCAGCCGGCTCCTCTTTTGCAAGATCCGTGACCTGCGGGCCACACTTTCCGCCCCCCCCTCTCATGCAAGCTTGCCAAATGGAGCTTTTATTTGGGTATATTTCTATGCAACTGAGACCATCTTGGGATCTTTCGGCGGTTTGAGTGCCGATTCCACGCCGGAGAGTTGTAAACTGTGACATTAAACCAATTCTAGTGCAGAGCCCCCGAAAAGACAGAAGGCGATCGCAGGCTCGGCCACCAGTGTCATCTTGAGCACAGGCGCGGCCGAATCGTCTTTGGGATATGCACAACAGTGGGATTATAGGTTGTGAGTGCCGACTCAACCGGATAATTTGATTCGATTATCGACCTGTGGAACTTAATCCATCGGGTAAGGGCCCGACTCGGTTGAGGAAACCGTTGTTGCAACCGTCCTACGGACTAAACCTTCTGGCAGGCGACCGGTACCGACGCCTGGTCGATCAGAAAATTCTGACCGGAATGCCGATGCGGTGCCGGTCGCATTGTCCGTTAACAACATTGATTTAAAAGGTTATTTGCGCAATCACGCTTTTCCCTGGGGCTTTTTTGCCCCGACCAAAAGCATTAATTTTTGTACTTTCTACTGCAGGTGTGCTGGGTAATTGCTGCTGCTGGCGCTGATTTGACCGGCGAAGGGGACATCGAGATGACGGATGCAGCCATAGCGCTGGCCATTCTGGGATTGGCGGTCGGCGCCTTGTTCCGACTAAAGGTCCTGTTGTCGGTTGTCGCGCTGGTACTGGTCGCCTCGGTTGTGGTTTCCCTTTCCCGCGGTTTCACTTTTCAGGGTGCGGCTCTGACCATTATGACCGCTCAATTTATCGTGCAGGGCAGCTATTTCCTGGGATTGGTGGTCCGAGCCGTTATCAGCGCGGCCTACCGAAGACGGCTCATCCTCTGACTCCGGCTGCCCGTGATCTTGAGGTCGGAAAGCACATTAAGGCTTTTGACAATCTGAATAAAACTCCCCGTTGGCCGCATCGGTACGCTCCAGACACTGCGATGGATCGGTGGGCTTCCCCGCCACCGTGAAGTCGTACCCCTGGCCCTTCAGCACAAGGACGTAGCGGCCGGCTGGTAGCGCGAAATCGGCATTCTCGGCCTGTATCAAAAGCATTTCGGGATTTCCCGCGATCGGCCGAACTCTGAACTCATGCGACAAATTCCGAATGCTCCAGGCATCCGATACCGGCACATAGCTCGCCTTCCCTTTGCCGTCGAATGTCAAAGCGCGCACAACCCGGGCAACCACCCGAACCTCCATCCGGTCCGGTGCGTTACCCGCCAGATCGCGGCGGAACACCACGAACTTCATCTTACCGTCAGGAAGCGATGTGTGACTGGGTTCATTGATAGGTGTCGACAAGGCGACCCGCTTGTCCGGCACCTGGATCGACAGGGGCTGAAGTTCGCGCAGCGCGGCATTGCCGCTCAAGGCGTAGACGCCGTAATCGCTGGGCAGCGGGAAGGGCGCGGAATTCGACGAAACAACAGCCGTCGTCCCCCCGCCAGTCGTCAGGTCTTGCTGCGGTGATATCGATGGCGGAGCGACCGCCGCGGCTGTCGGCGACGCCGTATTAGTCCGTTGCACATAAATTGCAAAAGAAGCCACCGCCGCGAACAGCAGGCCTCCAACGAAGAACCTTATCAGCGACGATGAATCCCCGCCCGTTCGCAGTTTTAGAATTGGCAGCACCTCGGGGCGTAAACGAACGACACCGGGCGGGATCCCTTCGGCAGGGGTCGCGTTTGCCGGCTGGATCGCGACCATCGAAGTCGAGGCCGATTCGGCCGGCGGAAAACCGACCCCGACCTGCGCGAAGGCCGTCGGGTGCAGCAGGCGCGGCTGCTCTTCGTAGCGCTTGGTGTAGTCTTCCACCCCATTGATAGCCGTCTCAAGCGCGGCGGAGAGCCGCGCACGTTCGACCTCGTCGGCCCACGACGCATCGAGCTTCAATCGGGCGCGCGCGAACTCGTAGATCGCCAGGCGCATCTGCGAAGGATCTTGCTTCACCGCATTGATCATCCGCGAAAGAATCAGGGCGAACTCGACCTCTTGCGCAGGAGATGAAATCGTCTTGTCCGGATCAATAGCTGGAAGTTCTGGCTTCATCACCGCGCCGGCTTGTTGACCAGTTCCGCCGATTGCATCTCACGCGATAATCATATGAAAAACATCACTTTTCGGGCAGCCCGCAGCTTCACCCCGGGGCCCCCGGGGACAACCTCAGGTGACCTACGCGGCGACGTTGAGAAAGCACTCTAAATCGCCAGCGGTGGCTTGGCTAGACGCCAATGTCAGAGAAGCCATTGTCAGAGAGAGGGTGGTAGTCGGCGCCGCGGTTGGCGCCGCATAGGCCTTGGCGAAGAGCAGAGTTAGAGTTTATGGTCCAGATCACCACGTCCCGCCGACTATCAAATGTTGAGGATCCGGTTATGTCGTACGCCGCCAAGATAGCTATCGTTGCCGCGTTTGCGGCGCTCAGCATTTCGAATGAGGCGTCGGCTCGCGGACGCCTTTATCCGCTGACTCGTTGCGGACCCGACCTCGCTTATCTCTGCCCAATACATGGCTATTTTGATCAAGCGCCGTTCCATTACAACGTCGCCATCTACCCCGGCTGCATCAAGGTGGTGCCCGTCGAAACGCCGCATGGAGTTGAGCGCAGGCGCGCCATCGTTTGCGGATGATCGGTGGAAGTCTGGCGGCTGCGAGGTACGCCATCACCGATGCTCGGAACCGCCGACCTCCGATGATCTCGGATTTGTAAACTCTTCTGGGACGCACGGATCAGCTGCTCCGCGGCGCGTTGGCGACAGCTGTCGGTGCAAAGCGGGAGAAATCAAATGGAATGGGTTCTCTTCGTATCTCTGCAATGGATCGTTCTTGGAAGTCCGACCCAGCCCACCTCGCAGCACATCGAGCCATTTGCCTCAGAGGAACTTTGCCGAAAGGCGGCCGAGGCGATCAGGCTGGAGATAAACGCTCCGATTGCCGGCCAGCGTGTTCAAACCCTGGGTCGCGTCGTGTGCTTCGCGCGAAAAGAAAAGTGAGTGCTAACCTGGCGGCGGTGCGGGTCGGCGGCAACGATGTTGCATAAGGTAGCCCCGTAGTTCAAAGCTCTCCGCCGCGCGTTCACCCTGTCCTTCATTTTGGTCGCGTTTCTGGGCACTTGATCTTCCGCGCCGACCGCGCATTGGCTAAGGCTGCGGTAACCTTTGCTTTCTGCGTCCCACGACGAGGCGAGTTCAAATCATGTTTCCGAAGCCTAAATCCGTGCTGGTTCCCAATACTTATGCCTATGAATCCGAACCGATGGTGAAGGCAACCGGCTTTCGCGAATATGACGCCCGTTGGCTGTTCGGCAAGGAAATCAACCTGATGGGGATTCAGGCGCTGGGCATGGGGCTGGGTGCCCTGATCTCGGAACTCGGCGTCAGGCAAGAGGTCGTTACCGGGCACGATTTCCGCAGCTATTCGGCTTCGATCAAATACGCGCTGATTTCGGGATTGCTGGCCGCGGGCTGCAAGGTCCACGACATCGGCCTGTGCATGACGCCGATGGCCTATTTCGCGCAGTTCGAGCTCGACGTTGCCTGCGTGGCGATGGTGACGGCCTCTCATAACGACAATGGCTGGACCGGCGTCAAGATGGGAGCAAACCGGCCCCTCACCTTCGGCCCCGACGAGATGACCCGGCTGAAGGAGATCGTGCTCAACGCCGCATTCAACAACAAGGTCGGTGGATCCTACCATTTCCATGAGAATTTCCCGGCGCGATACATCGCCGACCTGACCAGACGGCCCAAGCTGAAGCGCAGGCCCAAAGTCGTGGTGGCCTGCGGCAACGGCACCGCGGGCGCATTCGCACCGCAGGTGATGGAGGCGATCGGCTGCGAGGTGATCCCGCTCGATACCGAGCTCGACTATACCTTCCCGAAATACAACCCAAATCCCGAAGACATGGAAATGCTGCACGCCATCCGCGACGTGGTGCTTGCGCACAATGCCGATGTCGGACTCGGGTTCGATGGCGACGGTGATCGCTGCGGCGTGGTCGACAATACCGGGGAAGAGATTTTCGCCGACAAGGTCGGCGTCATGCTGGCACGGGACATGTCGGCCATCGCTGAGAACGCGCAATTCGTGGTCGACGTCAAATCCACTGGGCTATTCGCCACCGATCCGGTGCTCACAAGCCAGGGCGCGAGAACCACCTACTGGAAGACCGGCCACTCCTACATGAAGCGCCGCACCCACGAACTCGGTGCGCTGGCGGGTTTCGAGAAATCCGGCCATTTCTTCTTCAACGCACCGCTCGGCCGCGGCTATGATGACGGCCTGATCTCGGCGATCGCGATCTGCGAGATGCTCGATCGGGCACCCGGCAGGACAATGGCCGATCTGAAGGACGCGCTGCCGAAAACCTGGTCGTCGCCGACGATGTCGCCGCATTGCGCCGACGAGACAAAATATGCTGTTGTCGCGCAGGTCGTCAGGCATTTCGAGGCGATGCAGAACAACGGCGAAGTGGTCGCGGGACAAAAGATCCGGGATCTCGTCACCGTCAATGGCGTGCGCGTCACAGTCGAGGACGGCAGCTGGGGTTTGGTGCGGGCATCATCCAACAAGCCGGAACTGGTAGTCGTGGTCGAAAGCCCGGTCTCCGAGCAGCGCATGCACGACATGTTCGAAGCCATCGATGCCGTGCTGCGCGGCCATCCCGAGGTTGGGGACTATAATCAGAAGATTTGATTGTTTCGCCTGGCCGCCGGGTTCGCAACAACAATGGCCGCCAGGTCCCGGTGGCAGCCGGCAGTTGCGGTTGCGCGCCTTTGCCCGGCTGAGGTCGCGGTCGACACCGCGACATGCTCCTCGCAACAACAATTGGTCCTGCGCTTGGAGGAATGGAGCAGTTCGTCCATTATGCGCCCGACGGCCGGTCGGCAGGCCGCACCGACGGGGCCCACATCAACAAACGCATCCTCAAGAACAAACGTGCGGGATAGAAAACGCGAGGGAAACAACATGAGCATCACATCGATCGCGTCGCCGCCTGCACGGGCGGAATCTGCGGGCAAGCTGCCGCACCGAGCGGCCGTGGTAAGCTTCGTCGGCAGCATGCTCGAATATTACGACTTCTTCGTTTACGGCACGGCGGCGGCGCTGATCTTCCCGAAGGTCTTCTTCGCCAATGTCGATGCCGGCACGGCCAACCTGCTGGCGCTGCTCAGCTTCGGCATCGGTTACATTGCTCGTCCCGTCGGCGCGGTCATCCTCGGTCATTTCGGCGACCGCGTCGGTCGCAAGACCGTGCTACTCTTTACCCTTGTTCTGATGGGCGGCTCGACGCTGGCGATCGGATTGCTTCCTGATGCCAACATGATTGGCCCCGCGGCGCCGATCATCCTGACGCTGCTGCGCCTGCTGCAGGGACTTTCCGCCGCCGGCGAGCAGAGCGGCTCCAACTCGCTGACGCTGGAGCATTCGGGCAACGGCAACCGCGCCTTCTTCACAAGTTGGACGTTGAGCGGCACCCAGGCGGGCGCCATCCTCGCGACCCTGGTCTTCATCCCGGTCTCCGCTTTGCCCGAGGACGCACTGCTCAGCTGGGGTTGGCGGATTCCGTTCCTGCTCAGTTTCGTTGTGCTGGTGGTCGCCTATCTGGTGCGGCGAACGATGCCCGAGACGGCGGCATTTTCCGCGCTCAAGGACCGGCACCAGGTTGCGCGCTTTCCGATATTGGCGCTGTTGCGCGACTATTGGCAGGACGTCGCGCGTGTCATCGTTTGCGCGCTGATCGCCACCGTCTCCACCGTAACCGCCGTGTTCGCGCTGGGCTATGCCACCAGCAAGTTCGGTGTGGCGCGGCCGACCATGCTGTGGGCCGGCGTGCTTGGCAACGTCACGGCGCTTTTGACCCAGCCGCTCTGGGCGTTGCTCGCCGACCGCATCGGCCGCAAGCCGGTCTTCATCGGCGGCGTACTCGGCTGCGCGGTGCTGATCTTCCCCTATTTCATGGCGCTCACCTCCGGCAGCACGGTGTTGATCTTCGCGGCCTCGGTGATCCTGTCCGGCATGATCTATACCGCGCCGAACGCCATATGGCCGTCCTTCTATGCCGAAATGTTCGAGACCCGGGTGCGCTATTCCGGCACAGCGATCGGCACCCAGCTCGGGTTTCTCGCCGCCGGCTTCACGCCGCTGGTGAGCCAGAGTCTGGTGCGCGAAGGGCCCGATGGCTGGGTGCCGGTGGCGATCTTCATCGCCGCGTGCTGCGCCATTTCTGCCGCCGCAGCAGCGACCGCCCGCGAGACCCACGCTGTTGATATCGATCATCTCGGCAAGCGCGCAGCAACCGCTCGCGCTTGATTCTTCATCGGTCAGGGCAGACGGGCATGCTGACTTCTTCCGTATCAACCACCACCGGTCCGGTCATCGGTGATGAGAGCAATGGCGTGTGCGCTTTCAAGGGCCTGCCCTTTGCGACCGCGCCGCGCTTTACCATCGCCGTGCCGCCGCGATCCTGGAGTGCACCGTTGCCATGCACGCAGTTCGGGCCTTGGGCCCCGCAACGCGGCGCGCTGGAAGCGTCCGAGGCTGACTGCCTCAACCTCAATATCTGGACGCCGGCCGTCGTCGAGAAGCCGCTGCCGGTGCTGTTCTTCATCCATGGCGGTGCCTTTGTCAGCGGCGGCGGTGCCGACTATGACGGCGCCTACCTCGCCTCCAGCGGCGCAGCGGTGATCGTCACCATCAATTACCGGCTCGGCCCGCTCGGCTTCCTACAGTTGCACGGTCGCAGCGGCGCGCTCGGCCAGGCCAACAACCTCGCCATCGGCGACACCGTCGCCGCGCTCGACTGGGTGCGGGCCAATATTGGTCAGTTCGGCGGCGATCCGGACGCCATCACGCTGTTTGGTCAGTCCGCCGGCGCCTCGATGGTGGTCACGCTGATGACGCTGTCGCAGGCGCGGGGCAAATTCCGCGGCGCCATTGCCTATAGCGTCCCCGGGCGCGCCATCTTGACCGCCAATCAAGCCGAGGAGGTTACGGGCCAAGTTTTGGCGGAACTGCGGCTTGACCGTGAAGCCGCCGCGCTCGCGACGCTGCCGCTGCCGGCGCTGTTCGCCGCGGTTGAGACGGTGGCCATGAAGATAACCGACGCACTGCCTGCCGGCACCCTGTTCGGCCCGGTGCTAGACGGCCTAGTGATCCCGCGCGATCCGGCTGACGCGGTCGCCGCGGGCGCGGTGCGTGATATCCCGCTCTGGCTCGGGTCCTGCCGCGATGAAATGGAAATGTTCATGCGCGGCGACCCGCCGGCTGCGATGATCCGCGTCACCGAGCAACAGATCCGCCGCGCCTACGGCGATGCGGGCTGGGAGCAGCTGGCCGGCAGCTATCGCGCTACCGCACGCGTGGATGAGAATCCGATCCAGGCGCTGCTCTCCGACGCGCTGTGGCATCGCCCGCTCGCTGACCTCGCCCGCGCCCAGGCGGCCGCAGGCGGGCCAGTCTGGCTGAGCCGGTTCGATCATCGACCGGGGCTCGAACCGTTCCTGTCACAAGGACCAACCCATGGCGCTGACAATGCCTGCCTCTGGTCGCATCCGCCGAACTTCTTGTTCCGACCGATCCTCGACCGCAAGGGCGGACCGATGACGTTGACGGACATAGAGGTCGCCTCGCGGCTGCAGTCCTGCCTGTTGCGCTTCCTGGCGAGCGGCGTCCCGGATGCGACCGAGCTCTGGCCTGCCTTCGACGCAACCAACCAGGCCCTCGCCATCTTCGACCGGCCGTTTCGGATCGAGCCCCCTGAAGAGGGTCCGCGCGCCCGCAGCTGGACGGAACTGGAAAGGTGCGGGCATGGCGCCTGACAAGCTGCTCACGCCCTCACTGAGAGCGCAACACGATGATGGCATCAAACGGTCAGGTTTCGCCGAAGCAATCAACCCTTGATTTAATCCGATGCGGGTACCCTGCGCAACGTGAACTCGATCTTCCGATCGGGGAGCTGCTGCCAGCGCTCGACGATCATCCGATAGCCGCCTTGCGGAACACGACCGAGAATATCACGCACGGTCAGACGCGCCGCTTCCAGCGGCAGCGTGAATGTCTGACCAACGAGGTCGTTTGCAGTCCTGCGATGGTCGCTCGCATCGGCAACATCTTGCGGTGGTTTCATGAAACCTTCTGCCTAACTTTCTGACCCGCCTAGCGCAGCTGCCGGGCAAAGTCGGGGCATTGTTGTCCGGCCCGGCTCCGTATATGCATCAATATATTTCGCAATGATTACTGCCTTTGTTGGCAAGCTGGATCGATCTGGTTAAGTTGGCATGCCAATCTGACGGCGGAGAACCAATCGTGGCGCTCGCCAATGTCATCGGAATCGACCACGCCGTGGTCGTGGTCAGGGATCTTGATAAGGCTGCCGAGAACTGGAGGCGGCTCGGCTTCACCGTGTCGCCGCGCGGCACACACAGTGCCAAGATGGGATCGGGCAACACCACCATCATGCTTGATCCTGACTACATCGAGCTGCTGGGGCTACTGGTTGAGACCGAACACAATGCACCGACCCGCGTCTTTCTCAACAAACGCGGTGAAGGCATCGAACGTGTTGCCTTCACAGCGATCGATGCGGCCGCCGGCGCGGAGGAAATTCGCGCGCGCGGTTTTGAACCCGTCGGCCCCACCGATTTCGAACGGCCGGTGACCCTGCCGGATGGCAGCCTGTCGGCGGCCAAATTTCGGATTTTTCAATGGCCAATTACCGAGGCGCCGGGAGAAGTGAGGATTTTTGCCTGTCAGCACAAAACCAGGGACACGGTCTGGATTCCGCAGCTTATGAAACATGCCAACGGCGCCGAACATCTCAGGCAGGTACTGGTCCTCTCACCGGAGCCCGCCAGGGATGCCGCGCACCTTGCGCGCATGATAGATCGGGACAGCAGGAGGGAGTCGGACGGCACTGTCGCGGTCTCCTCAGGGGCGGATCGAGCCGATTTCGTCTT
>Ga0182012_10000185_pt1 | contig 69746 bp, 67 predicted proteins | sample 612S2SmetaG_FD_120486 | JGI IMG/M metagenome (GOLD analysis project Ga0182012, IMG submission 120486) | Permafrost microbial communities from Stordalen Mire, Sweden - 612S2S metaG | ecosystem: Environmental > Terrestrial > Soil > Wetlands > Permafrost | place: Sweden: Stordalen | collected... | reverse complement strand
GCACCGCATTCAACGCAGACTTCGACGGCGATCAGATGGCCGTGCACATTCCGCTGTCGCCTGAGGCCCAGGTAGAAGCCAGCGTTCTCATGCTGTCTTCGCATAACATCCTGTCGCCAGCGTCAGGACAGCCCATCACCGTTCCTACCCAGGACATGGTGCTTGGCCTCTATTACCTGACAAAAGCGAAACCCGGCGCGAAGGGTGAAGGACGTTCGTTCGCCAACATCGACGAAGTCGTGATCGCACTCGAAATGGGCGAAGTAGAAACGCTGACCCCGATTCGTCTGCGCTACACGGGCGAAGTGATCGACCTGACGCATGCTTACGACGATCAGGACGTGAATCACACCGAGCCCATCCACATCGTGCGCGAGTATCTGAACACGACCGTCGGGCGCGCGATTCTCAACGATCATCTGCCGAAAGCGGTGCCCGGCGTCAACATGAGCATGCCGTACATCAACGGGCTGCTTAAGAAAAAGGGCATCGGACAGCTGGTCAATTACTGCTATCTGCGGTTCGGCCTTGAAGTCACGGTCAAGATGCTGGACGAGATCAAGTCGCTGGGCTTCCGATATGCCACACGCTCTGGTCTTTCGATCGGCATCGACGACATGGTCATCCCGGATAACAAGAGGACCCTGGTCAAAGACGCAGACAAACTGGTTATCGCAGTCCAGCAGCAGTATCTGGACGGCGCGATCACCAACGGCGAGCGCTACAACAAGGTCATCGAAATCTGGTCGGCGATCACTGAAAAGGTTGCCGATGAAATGTTCGGCCAGATGCAGCGTCGCGACAAAGAAGGCGGCCTCAACCCGATTTACGTCATGGCCGACTCCGGCGCTCGAGGATCGAAACAGCAGATTCGCCAGCTCTCCGGTATGCGCGGACTGATGGCGAAGCCGACGGGTGAAATTATCGAGACGCCGATCACGGCGAACTTCCGTGAAGGTCTCACCGTTCTCGAATACTTCATCTCGACGCACGGCGCTCGTAAGGGCTTGGCCGATACGGCTCTCAAGACCGCTGACTCGGGTTACCTGACGCGGCGTCTGGTCGACGTGGCGCAGGACGTGATCATCAGTGAATACGACTGCGGTACGGTAGACGGAATTTTCGTCTCCGGTATCGTCGAAGCCGGCGAGATCATCGAGCCACTGCGCGACCGCATAGTAGGCCGCGTTTCGCTCGAAAAGATCAAAGATTACGAAGGCCAAGTCGTCGTCGACATCAACCAGGAGATCACCGAAGATCTGGCAGGTGCAATTCAGGCCGCCGGAATCGAGCGAGTCAAGATTCGCTCGGTGCTCACCTGCGAATCCAAGCGCGGCGTTTGCGTCATGTGTTACGGACGCAACCTGGCTTCCGGACGTCTCGTCGAACTCGGCGAAGCAACCGGCGTCATCGCGGCGCAGTCGATCGGCGAACCTGGAACGCAGCTCACCATGCGTACCTTCCACATCGGTGGTACGGCATCGCGAGTTTCGGAACAGTCACGCCTCGACGCGAAGAGCAACGGCATCGTGCGCTTCATCAACCTCCAAACCGTGAAATCGAAAACCGGCGACTTGGTCGTTATGAATCGTCAGGGCTCGATCGCTGTCGTCGACGAAAAGGGCCGCGAACGCGAGCGCTACGCAGTCGTGTACGGCGCCAAGGTCAAGGTCACGGAAGGCGGTCCGGTTGCGCTCGGCGAAGCATTGGTCGAGTGGGATCCCTACACCTTCGCGATCCTCACCGAAATCGGCGGCACGGCGCAGTTCAAAGACTTGCAGGAAGGCATCACACTGCACGAAGAAGTCGATGAAGTCACTGGTCTCTCGCGTCACGTTGTGGCGGATTCGCCCGACGAGAAGCGCCAGCCGGCGATCGTCATCAAGGGCAAGGCGAGCAAGCGCTACTTGATGCCCTCGCGTGCTCACCTCATGGTGCAGGACGGAGATACGGTGTTCCCGGGCGACGTGCTGGCGAAGATCCCGCGCGAAACGACCAAGACCAAGGACATCACCGGCGGTCTGCCGCGTGTGGTCGAATTGTTCGAGGCTCGCAAACCTCGCGAGACCGCAGTCATCAGCGAAATCGATGGCGTGGTTCGATTCGGCGAAGTGGCCAAGGGACAACGCAAACTCTACGTGGCTGCCGACAACGGCACGGAGAAGGAATACTCCGTACCGCGCGGCGTTCACATCAACGTGCAGGAGGGCGAGCGCGTGAAAGCTGGCGAACCCTTGATGGACGGCCCGCTCAACCCGCACGACATTCTGGCCGTGCTCGGTGAGAAAGAGCTGCAGTCTTACCTGGTCAACGAAATCCAGGAAGTCTACCGCTTACAGGGCGTGAACATTTCGGATAAGCACATCGAAGTGATCGTCCGTCAGATGATGCGCTGGGTAAAGGTCGAGGACGTAGGCGACACCCAGTTCCTTCTCGAACAGCAAGTGGACAAGTTCCGCTTCCACGAGGAGAACGAGCGTGCCATCGCGAATGGTGGCAAACCAGCCACTGGACGCCCGTTGCTGCTCGGTATCACCAAGGCGTCGCTCTCCACCGATTCCTTCATCTCGGCTGCCTCCTTCCAGGAGACAACGCGTGTGCTGACCGAAGCTTCCATCCAGGGAGCCGTCGATCATCTGCGCGGGCTGAAGGAAAACGTCATCGTCGGTCGTCTGATTCCGGCTGGCACGGGCATGGAATACTACCGCAACGTCCGGCTCTCTCCAGAGATGGAAGAGGCGGCGAGCAAGGTGCAAGAGGAAGTTTCTCAGGCGTACGAAGATGCCGAGCGCGCCCTCGAGCTCATGCGTCACGAAGGCGAGACCGAAGAGCTTGCTGCCGAGTAACAGCTTACGAAATCAACACAGGGGCGACGAACTGTCGCCCCTGATTTTCTTTGACCTGACTTCGGTCGAACGCCTTATCGGGCGCTTTCTTTAGCGCTTCGTTTAGCACTATGGTTTGGCTACGGTTTTGACTAAAATCCCGGTAACCCGATGGTCTTAGCATTGGAGCCACAACGCATCACAGGACCCCCTCCGGACCGCAATGCCCCCCCCGAGCCGATTCCTGGCGGCTTGGTCGTGGCCCCGGCTCTGGGGCGCTTCTGGCGCCTCTTTCGCCTCTCCATCTGGCGCGCCTTCGAACATGATGCTTTCGGAACCGCCAAAGCCTCGGCCTACTCCTCCATCTTCACTTTTTTCCCCGCGCTGCTGGTCCTGGGCGCGATTCTGGCCACATTGAATCGCGGCGAAGTTTACCTGCGCGAAGTCTCCTACGCGCTCGGCACGATCCTGCCCGCGGGCAGCTCCACCGTCCTCGCCTATCTGCGCGGTAGTGCCGACCGTCCTGTCGGACTTCTCATCTCCTCTTCACTGCTCACGATTTGGAGCGCTTCCGGCGTCATCATCTCCTGGATGGACGGTTTTCGCCGCGCCTACCAGTTGCCGAAAACCTGGGGAATTGTGCAGGAGCGCCTAATTTCGGTTTCGCTGGTCCTAATGGCTGGCCTTCCGCTCACATTCGCCACAATTCTGGTCGCCTTCGGCAGCCGCATCGAGTTGCGAATCCTGTTTCTGATGGGCCACGAATTCGGACCGCTCATTCTTCTCGCTTGGGGCGCCATCCGTTGGGCCATTGCCATCCTCACCAGCATTGCCGTCATTCAACTCATCTATCACAATGCTGTGCCGCGCACGCAGCCCTGGCACAGCGTTTTGCCCGGTGCCGTCCTGGCCACCGCGATGTGGTTGATTTCGACCGCGCTCTTTGGTTGGTATCTTCAGCACTACGCCGATTACAGCGTCATCTACGGATCGTTGGGTGTCGGTATCGCCCTGCTGGTCTGGATGTACCTGATCTCGCTCGTCGTGCTGATTGGCGCGGAGTTCAACGCCATGTTGTTTCCGAGGGGGCTAACCAAAGTGCCAAAGAGCCGTGAAGTCGCGGAAATCCGCTGAGTCTGGGCCCACGAATATTAATTGCACGGTCGATCTCCGCACATAGGTTCAGCTCGCAAACAGAAACGGTGAAATTTTCTTCTTCTTAGAATCTCTTTCTGATCAATGCTCTTAGGCCCGTTCAAGAAAGGACCGGCAAGTGACCAAACGCAATCCTAATTTGATTGAAGCCGACCTGGCGGCATCCCCTCCTCTGTCGCAAAGCGCCGCACAGCGGATGCGCCGCGCCAAAATCGTCTGCACCATCGGCCCCGCCTGTGATTCGGAAGACATGATTCGCGAGCTGATGTTAACCGGGATGGATGTCGCGCGCCTCAACTTTTCTCATGGATCGCACGCCGAACACGCCGGAAGAATCGAGCGCCTGCGCAGTGCCGCGCACCATCTGAACCGAACCGTTTGCATCCTGCAGGATCTGCAAGGCCCCAAAATTCGCACCGGCCATCTCAAAGATGGCGAAGCCGTTCTCCTCGAAACCGGAGCCGTCCTGACGATCACGTCACGCAAAGTCGCCGGAACATCCAAGCTGATTTCCACCGACTTCGCCGGCCTCGCGCGCGAAGTCGAGCCCGGCGCGCGCGTGCTCCTTTCCGATGGACGGATCGAGCTGCGAGTCCGCGCGGTGCATGGCGACGATGTCGAATGCGAAGTGGTCAACGGAGGCAAACTCGGCGAGCAGCAGGGAATCAACCTGCCCGGCGCGGCCGTCGCGATTCCTTCGCTCACCGACAAAGACAAGCTCGATCTCGAGTTTGGCCTGAAGCACGGCGTCGATGTTTTGGCCTTGTCGTTCGTGCGTTCCGCGGACGATATCCGCGAGGCGAAAATACTCATGCGAAAGTTCGGCAAATCGGTGCCGATCATTGCCAAGCTGGAAAAGCCCCAAGCCATCGAGCGCCTGGAAGACATCATGGAAGCGACGAACGGCGTAATGGTCGCGCGCGGCGATCTAGGCGTCGAACTGCCGCCCGAACGCGTTCCGGTGATCCAAAAACTTGTCATCCAGCGCGCCGGAGTGTGGCGCAGGCCCGTGATTACTGCAACTCAGATGCTCGAGTCGATGACCGACAGTCCGCGTCCGACCCGCGCCGAGGCGAGCGACGTCGCCAACGCCATCTTCGACGGAACCGACGCCGTCATGCTCTCTGGCGAAACCGCGGTTGGAAAATATCCGCGTGAGACCGTAGCCATGATGTCGCGCATCATTCTGGAAGCGGAAGCCAGCATCGCGCAGTTGCCCCAGGCGCGTCGCCGTCGCCGCGAAGAACATCGCTACTCTGTCGCGGAGACCATTTGCGAGTCGATTGCGCACGCCGCGCAAGATCTGCCGATGCGCGCCATTGCGGTTTTTACCGAGAGCGGCAACACGGCGCGCATGCTTTCCAAGCACCGGCCGAAAGTGCCGGTGTACGCCTTCAGTCGCAAACCGGAAGTTTGCAATCGCATGAACGCCTTGTGGGGCGTAATTCCCGTCCACAAGCCGGGATGGGAGTCAGCCGAGGAGATGCTCAAAACCGCCGAAGATGAAATGCTCCCCAAGGGCTTGCTCCATAACGGCGACGTCCTCGGACTGGTGGCTGGAACAAAACTGACTTCGGGAGCGACCAACGTCATGCGCTTGCACACGGTGGGAGAGAGCGACCGTCCCGTACACAAGACCATGCCACGAAAGAAATAAGCAACACGATGCAATCCGCTGATTCATTTTCGGACGAATCTCGGCAGCCCGCCGTACGCGGCTTTCTGCATTCGCCCGCGAGCCCGAACGGCAAAGCCATCGTCCTGACCCACGGCGCCGGCGCCGATTGCAATGCGCCACTCCTGGTCGCGGTCAGCGAGGCCTTTGCCGCGCACGGATATTTAGTTCTACGTTGCGATTTGCCCTTTCGGCAGGAGCGTCGCGGCCCGCCCCATCCCGGCATCGCGGCACGCGATCGCGCAGGCCTGCGCAATGCGGTTTCGATCCTAAGAAGCCGAGTCGCAGGCCAGATTTTCCTGGGCGGCCACTCCTATGGAGGCCGGCAGGCAACCATGCTCGCCGCCGACCAGCCCGAATTGGTATCGGGATTGCTCCTGCTCTCCTATCCGTTGCATCCGCCACGCAAACCCGAGCAACTTCGCGTTCAACATCTGCCCCAGCTGCGCACGCCGGGTTTATTTGTGCACGGCACACGCGATCCGCTGGGAAGCATCGAAGAAATGATCAAGGCTCTGCAGCTTGTCCCCGCCCAGAAAGAATTACTGGAAGTCGAAGGCGCTGGCCACGACCTGGGATTCAAAGGCAAAACCTGCGCCGAACAACTTCCATCCCGAATCTTTGACGCCTTCGAAAACCTTATGCCGTAGGTCGTGTGGCAGCGGACATTCCTGTCCGCGTGTGTGCATCGCAAGAGCCCTGCGCGGGCAAGAATGCCCGCGCCACACAAGCAGTTCTAATTCACCCACCCCGACTTCGATCCGCCATTGGGTTTGTCGTTGTCGTCAGGAGGAATGTAATTCCCGTGCTCGTCAAAAGTTACTTTGCGGTCGTGATCGCGCATGTAGACTTCGAATTTGCGCGCCGCGCGCTTGCGCTTCCAGCGATAATAAGAGTTTCGGATGCCGAAGTAGCGCTCCGAGGCGACGAAGCCCACTCCCTTGGACGGCATGAATTTAACCCACAAGAAGCCGAAAAGCAGGCCGCCAAGATGGGCGAACACGGCGATTCCCCCTTGCGAAGGCTCGAAAACGCCGATGATCGTGATAATGACCAGAATTCCTACCACGTACTTGGCCTTGATCGAAAAGGGCAGCGGGAAGAGAAACATCTCTTGATCCGCGTAGAGAATTCCAAATGCCATCATCAGTCCGAGAATGCCGCCAGAAGCGCCCAGAGTCGCTGTCCGCGGGCTTGTGCCGAGGAAGTGTGTGTACGAAACGGCAACCGTTACCAGCGCCGCCCCCACAACGCAAAAAGAGTAGCACTCGATAAATCGTCGCGGTCCCCAATCCCGTTCCAGATAGGCGCCGATAAACCAAAGCATGAGCATGTTGAAAAACACATGGCTCAAGTTCTCGTGCAGCAACGAATAGGTCGCCAGTTGCCAGATTTTGCCCTGCATCACCTCCACTGGAATCAGCGCGAACCACTCCCGCATCACTCCGACCACGTCCGGAGAGAAGCGGAGCATAATCACCTGAAACAAATAAATGCCGGTGCACGTAAGGATGATGCGCTTTACCCATCCGGCAAACGGAGGGAAGCTGAACGAAATGGTTTGTCCGCGAGGCACTTGGTTTATCTTTCCGGCTCGGGCACGACTGGCAGGCTGCGATTTCCAGCCGCATCGACCGCGCGCACTGCGAATATCACATTATCCTTCGAAACGGGCAGGGTTGCACGCGTCCCCGACCCCACCGTTTGGACGTACTCCCAATCAGCGGCATTCGTCGCCCGCCACAGAATCTCGTAGCCGGTAGCTCCCGTCGCAGATTCCCAGGTCAAAGTGCTCTTGTTATCGAGGTCTTTCGTCACAATCTTGACCATGCTCGGCTCCGCGGGGGCAGACGCCAACGAGGCCAGGGTCGCGGCGTTCAGCCGCGTCACATGCGCGACATAGTCGAAATTAACGAACTTCGGCAAGTCTCCATACTCGATCCCATTCTCGGTGCGTACGTTCTGATGCTGGTGGTTGAAATCTTCGCGAAACTCGGTCAATCGCACGGCAGCAAAGCCCTGCTGGTTGAAAGAATAGTGATCCCCGCCGCGCAAGAAACGATCAAGTCGGAAAATCAAGACCGGTTTCACTCCCGCATCATACGAGCGGCCAATGTCCGCGATGTATCGCGCCACTTCACGCGAATTCGAATCGCTCTCGCCGCCCAGCATGCGAATCCGCTTAATTTCACCCTCTGTCGCGGTACTGGGCAAGCCTTCAGAAAACACCCGCACCTCCGTGGCGTCCTGTCCCGTACCGAGGTTGCCTCCGACAATGTCGTTATTCAGGACCGCGTCAATCTTCCACCCCTGCTGCTTCGCCATCTGGGCGAAGTGTTTGCTGCCGTTGAGCCCCTGTTCTTCGCCAGCTACGGTCAGAAAAATGATGGTCGCGGGGAACTTCGCCTTAGCCGCCGCCTGGCTCAGTACGCGCGCACACTCAAGACTCACCGCCGTGCCACTGCCATCATCGTTCGCCCCCGGCGCAGCATCCGTGACGTTAAAAGTGTCGCTGTTGCGCGAGTCATAATGCCCGGTCACAAGCACGATGCGGTCCGCCTGTTTCGCATCGGATCCCCGCAGCACCGCATAAACATTGGTGATTTCGGTCGCCTTCGGAATCCGGTCGGCAGGCTGTTCGGTGAAAGCGTCGGTCTTCACTTCCAGGCAGCCGCCGCAATCCTTGGAGTAGCGCTCAAACTCCGCCTTGATCCACTCCCGGGCAGCCCCAATTCCCCTGCCTGCTTTGATCGATTCCTCATCCTGCGCTGAAATCGTCGAGCGGTTGTTGAAACTGACCAGTTTCTCGATCGTCGCCCGGACGTGGTCGGCGGACACATGGCGGATCGCTTCTGCGATACGCGGATCCGTATGCGGGTTCGAAGCCAAGCCGGGAGCCGCATCCGCCACGGCTTCCTGTGCCTGGCAGGGTAAAGCGTAACCTACCGCCGCTATCGCGACCGCGAACGCCACTGCCAGCCTCAGGCCGACGCGAATTGGGACGGTTTCGACGGCTATTGCAGAATTTTCTTGACTAGCCACTTGACCTTTTCCTCACGAAGAAACTAAATATAACAGGGTACCCCGAACGTGGAGGCAATCATGGTGTACTGTCCAGAATGCGAGACGGATCTCGACATCGACGAAGATGAGGTCGATGAAGGCGCGGTCGTCTCCTGCCCGGAGTGCGGTACGGACTTCGAGGTAATAACCGTCAATCCGGTGGAACTCAAAATAGTCGGCGAGGACGAGATCGAAGACGACGAAGATGACGAAAAAGAAACCGCCAACAAAGACGATGATGACGAGGAATAGAATTCCTGAGAATCTCTGATCCGATCCGAACCTTTCGAAGTTCCATCCCCATCCTCGCACTCGTGGTGTGCCTTGCCACGGCGCCTTGCTCGCTCCACGCCCAAGGCAAGCCCGGTGAGAAGCCGAAGCCTTACGCCTTAATCTACGGCACTGTATGGGATCCCGATGGCCACCCCTTGTACGGGGTGACCGTCAAGATTCGTCCGGCCGACCAGAAAAAGGCGCGCTGGGAACAGTATTCCAACCATACCGGCGAATTTGCGCAGCGCGTTCCAGCTGGCAAAGCCGACTATGTCGTGTGGGCGGAGACGAAAGGCTACAAGCTGGAATCCGGGCGCAAGTTCAAGCCCGGAGCTGAAGTGACCGTTCATATCGATGATGACGAGCGCTCCGACATCGGTCTTCATTTAGACTGGCAGTAACCGCCTGGGGTCGAGCGTCCGCGGAATCGGTTACTCGGGAAAACTCATGAAGAATGCGATCACTGCTTCGCTGCTGATGGTTCTGTCGGCCTCCGTTTTTCTCATCGCGGCACAGCCAGCGGCGGCACAGTTGTTTGGGCGCGATCCGAAAAAAGAAGATAAAACCCGCCTGCTCACCGGCAAAGTACTCGACGACACCGACACTCCTCTCCCAAACGCCGTCGTCTACCTCACCAACAGCCATACCCGCGCCGTGAAGACCTACATCGTCGGACCGGATGGTTCCTACCGTTTTCCGGGCCTTCTGCCGACCATCGACTACGAAGTCTATGCGCAGTACGATAAAAGCAAGAGTGGCACCAAGACGGTCAGCCAGTTCGATGATCGTTCTGAGGTGTACATCGATTTGAAGGTCAAGGGTAAACAAGGAAAATAATATGCCGGACCGTCGTGAGTTTCTCCGTTGGTCGATTGCTGCCGCTGGCGGCGTGGCTGCCAGCCGAGTGCTTGCCGCAGACCCGCATCCCCCCCGCCTCCTGCGCTCCCTGGGCGTGCAATTGTACACCGTGCGCGACGATGCCGAGCGCGACTTGCCCTCGGTGCTCGCGGCCATCCGCAAGATTGGCTACAGCGAGGTCGAAACTTACTGGAATGTCTATAGCCATCCTGCACCCGAGCTCCGCCGTATGATCGAAGACCACGGATTGAAGGTTCCTAGCGGCCATTTCAATTACGACGGACTCGAAGGCAAACTCGACTACGCCAAGACGCTTGGTGTCGAATATGTGATTTGCCCCATGCTGCCCGAGACCATGTGGTTCACTCTCGACGGCTATAAACGCGCTGCCGAACAGTTCAATATCTGGGGAGAAAAAATTCATCAGGCAGGCATGCAGTTCGGATTTCACGACCACAATTACGAGTTCCGCAAGTTCGGCGACACCACGGGCTTCGAAACTCTCATGAAGCTCTCCGATCCCAAACTGGTTTGTATCGAGATGGATTGCTACTGGATAACGCAGGCCGGAGGCGATCCGCTGCAGATGTTTGAGAAATACGGCAACCGTATCAAACTCATCCACCTGAAAGACCGCAAGCCCGGCTTCCCGACCAACCAGGTCATGGGCGACAAGTCAGAGCACTTCACCGAGGTCGGATCAGGCACAATCCACTGGCACGAAGTGCTGGCCGCCGCCGAGAAAAACGGAGTGAAACACGCTTTCGTTGAGCGGGATTCCGGCGACCTTCCAGCTATGGAAAGCCTGCGCGTGAGCTACCAGAATCTGCAGAAAATCTAGCCCCCCCTCTGTTAGCTCAAGAAAAAGGCCACCGTTTCCGGTGGCCTTAACTTTTGCTGAGCAGGCAGTCGCCAGCTAGTTGCTGTCGCCGCCAGCGCGCTTCCACGAAATCAAGTCGCCAATCGTCGTGCTCTTCGATGAAGACGAGGACGGTTGCTTGTAGGATTCGACTTCCTGACGCGAGGCTTCTTCTCCGACCGCTTTGATGCTCAGGCCGACTTTCTTTTCTTCCTGATTCATCTTGATGATCTTGAAGTCGAACTCAGCGCCCGGTTCGAGGTGCATGGGCTGTCCGTTGCCATCGACGGCTTCGGAGTTGTGGCACAGACCTTCAATACCTTCGGCGATTTCGACGAAGGCTCCAAAGTTCGCCACGCGCAGAACCTTGCCGTGGACGATGTCGCCGATACGGTGCTGGGCAAAGAACGAATCCCAAACATCGGGCTGCATCTGCTTCACTCCGAGAGAAAGACGACGCTTATCAGGCTCAATGGCCAGAATCACGGCCTTCACCTTGTCGCCTTTTTTCAGCACTTCCGACGGATGCTTCACCCGCGTCGTCCAGCTCAAGTTACTCACATGGACTAACCCGTCGATCCCGTCTTCGATCTCGATGAAAGCTCCGAACTCGGTTAGATTACGTACGCGGCCTTCCACCGTCGCTCCGACAGGATACTTATCGTGCAGAGAGTCCCACGGATTCGAAGCCAGCTGCCGCATGCCGAGAGAAATCCGCCGTTCGGTCGGATTCACGCTGAGCACGACGCAATCGACTTCGTCGTTGACGTTGACCAGTTTCGACGGATGCTTCATCCGCTTCGACCAGGTCATCTCGCTGACATGAACCAGGCCTTCGATCCCCTGTTCGAGTTCAACGAACGCTCCGTAATCGGTGACGCTGATCACGCGCCCGTGAACGTGCGCGCCCACCGGATAGCGATGCTCGGCGTCGAGCCACGGATCGGGTGTAAGTTGCTTGAATCCGAGCGAAACGCGCTGCTTGTCTTTGTCGTATTTCAGCACCTTGACCTGAATCTGGTCGCCGACGTTGACGAGGTCGCGCGGATGCGTCAGCCGTCCCCACGACATGTCTGTGATGTGCAGCAGGCCGTCGAGTCCGCCCATATCGACGAACGCCCCATATTCGGTCAGGTTCTTGACGATGCCGGTCAGGATGCTGCCTTCTTCGAGGTGTTCGAGCGTCTTGCCGCGCTTCTCGTTCTGCTCTTCTTCCAGAAGCTGCTTCCGCGAAACGACGATGTTGCCGCGCTTCTTGTTGAGCTTAATGATGGCAACTTCCATCGTCTGGCCCTTCATGCCATCCAGATTGCGGATGGGGCGCAGATCGACTTGCGAGCCGGGCAGGAAGGCGCGAGCGCCATTGATATCGATGGTCAAGCCGCCCTTGATGCGCTCGACAACGACGCCTTTGATCGGCTTCTTTTCGTTGTAGGCGCGCTCAATCTCATCCCACGAACGCAGGCGTTGGGCCTTGAGGTGCGAGAGGTTGATATAACCCTCTTCGGTCTCGCCCTTATCGCGCATGACGTCGATTTCGTCGCCGGCTTTGAAGCGAGGATTGCCCTCATGATCGAGAATCTCGGCGATCGGAGCCATGCCCTCGGACTTCGCTCCGATATCAACAACAACATGGGTCGCGGTCAATTTAATGACGGTGCCCTTGATGACGTGGTCTTCGCCAACCGCGTCCTCGGTCTCAGTCTCGAAACTCTGCAGGGCGGCGGCGAAATCATCGCTGCCGGCCGATGCATTTTCCTGATTCGAACTCTCGTGATCCGGATCGTTCGAACTCTCGTGCGCGCTCTCGCCGTGATGCGAAGCCTCAATCGAGTGCGTGGCCGCGTGTTCCGTGGCGTCATGCTGGGTAGCGTCAGGGGCGGAGTTTGCTTCCGCGGAGGAAGGTTGCGCGAGTTCAGGAGCGTCTACTACGGCTGAACCGCCGGTGTGATTGTCGTGTGCAAGTGTCATGGTTTTAAGGCTGGTTTCGGAGGTGGATTCAAGGTTGCGGGCTGTGCTATCGTCGAACAAATTCGTAGCCTCGATGTCGACGCGTTCGTGCGCGACTGGTGCGGGACGTGGTGTAGCGGACTGCTGGCGTGGTCTTTAGGTTGCGTTGAGGCCGACCTGGCGGACGACCCTAGGACAATTCCAGCTGGTTCGAAACCTCGTCCAATAGGGACTCTTTGACTATAGCAACCGCTTCCGAACAGTGTCAAACCCGATTCCGGCCAATATAGAAAATTAATCGCCGAGTCACAGTCGCCTCTTCAAGCCTAATAGGTAACAGTTACGCGCGTCTGCGAACCTGCACTCGTATCACGTTCCCCTCACTGTCCCTTGAGCTCCCACCACTTGTCGGGGTTCCAACCCTGTCACTTCCCAACCCTGTCACGTTCCACCCCCGTCCTCTTCCCAACCCTGTCATCTTGAGCGGAAGATGGCCGTCGTCGAAGACGGCGACCATCTGCAGTCGAAAGACCTCGTGTTCCCCCCCACCAAAACCGGTCCCGCCAGGAGTTCTCTGTTAAAACGTCAGTCCCTCCACACAACAGAATTCGCGACCCGCCGCCTCTTCTGCTACCCTCCCCCCATGGACCATCTCTGGACTCCGTGGCGCTACGCCTTCGTTACCGGCGCCGATCTGATCTCCGGATGCATCTTCTGCGACGCGGTCAAGCTGAGCGACGAAAAGGCCCGCATCGTCCACCGCGGAACGCACTGCTTCGTCATCCTTAATACCTATCCCTACACCAACGGCCACGTCATGGTCGTGCCCTACGCGCACCTCGACGAACTACGCAAGCTTCCAACCGACGCCGCGCAAGAGATGATGGCGCTGACCCAAAAAATGGAGACAGTTCTCCGCAAGCTCTACGTTCCCGACGGCATCAACCTCGGCATGAACATCGGCAAGGCGGCGGGCGCTGGAGTCGCCGGACACATCCACATGCACGTCCTACCGCGCTGGGTCGCCGACGCGAATTTTATCAGCGTGATCGGCGAAACCCGCGTGCTGCCGGAGACGCTGGATATGACGTGGGAGCGGATCAGAAAAGCATTTGCAATTGATAATTTGTAATTTTATTTTTGCGCAAGCGTAGGGAGAAGGTCATGCACCTGCCACCACATCCCGTTTGGTTTTGGCTGATATTGGTATCTCCCTTTCTTATTTGGATATCCCTGTGGATTGTCGCGCAGAATCCCAAGGTCTCGCTGAAGCCGCTGCGGCCGTGGCTTATGGCTGGTAGCATCGTCTTGTTTATTCCGTACATGTTTCTTGAAGTTTCCCCGACGGGCGGCAATAGGGCGGTGCGCCTGGTGATCCAAGCAGCCTTCTACACCTGTCTCTGTGTACAAGCCTGGCTCCAGAGACGCTACATGTTCGAAACGCTGCGCTCACCCAACGCCAAGTGGTACTCGAAACGCAGAACGGCGGAGTTTTCCGTTCCCGCCCCCAACTTGCGTATTATGGTGCGCGATATCGATTCTGTGACGCCTTGGTACGTGGAAAAACTGGGGCTGCGCAAATTGGCCGCATCGTCGTCGTCTGAACCCTCGGCCGCGATTTTCAGGTTCAAAGCAGATGGGAACTCGGTCATACTGACCACCCGCGGCGGCTTCCAAACTGGCAAGACTCCCATTCTGTTCGCAAAGAAGATCAACAGAATGAGAGACGTGATGTCGGCACGTGGCGTTGACGTCGGAGCAATCGAGTTAGACCGTCAAGGCATTCATTATTTCCAAATCCATGATCCCGAAGGAAACGCGATTGAGGTCGTTGAGGAACGCTGAGACTGGGATATGCCGATGAAGCATCCGCCGCATCCCGGGGGCTTTGTACTGCGCCAATGCATTGAGCCGTTAGGCCCGACCATAACCGACGCAGCGGCGGCTCTTGGCGTGACGCGCACGACGCTGTCGGAGCTTGTGAACGAGAAGCGCGGGATTTCTCCAGAGATGGCCGTAAGGCTGTCGAAGGTGTTCGGAGGAAGTGCCGCCAGTTGGTTGGTGCAGCAGGCGCATTACGATCTCGCCCAAGTTCGCACTGACCGAATCAAACTCAATCGTCTGCAGACGGTTTGAGACTGGCGGCGAGGATTCGCGGAGGAGCCAATGGTATATGCGAAGGCAACTTTGGCCGGAGTGGCTTCGTTTCTCGGTCTTCTTATTATCCCGGCCTTGATCCATTTCTTTGCAGGGCCACAAAAGGCTACCGGAATAGCGGTCGTGTGGGCTGGTTTGGTTGAACTTTTGCTCTCGCCGTTATTTTGGATTGAAGTCTTCTGTATCTTCGCGCTGTTTCTCGTGGCGAGTCGGCTCGCCAGCAAAGCGGCGAGGATTGTCTTGTTTTGGATTCCAGCGGTCACTATAACATCTATCGGATGCGCGGTAATCGGCCTTATGACGTTTGTCGTCCTGCACTTCAGAAGGCAATAAACAAACCGTTGCAGCAGTCGATTTCCGAGTTGCAAATTACAAATCACCAATTACAAATCGCCTCACTTCATCTCTCTCCCAAAAAACTCCTCCGTCGCTCCATAGGCCCTAATCCAGCTCTTCCACATCAAGAATCCGTGAATCTCATCCGGAAAGACCAATTGCTCGACGTGGACTTTTTGTGCTCGAAGCCGCTGCAGCAAATCCACCGTCTGCGAGAACGGCACATTGCGATCATCATCACCCTGAATCAGCAGCACGGGCGATTTCCACGTCGAGATCGCCGCGTTCGGAGACGATTCGAACGCGAGTTTCACAAAGGCGTCGTGATCGGATGCATCTGCCGGGATCTCGTCCTTTAAATCAGACCAGTCATGCACGCCGTGCAAGTCGACTCCCGCCGCGAATAGATCGGAGTTGTGCGCCAGTCCCATCGCCGTGAGATAGCCGCCGTAAGAGCCTCCCCACAGCCCGATGCGCTTCGCATCCACACCCGGCAAAGTCTGCAAATATTTTCCAGCCGCCACGATATCGCGATATTCGCCGCCGCCGCGTGGGCCTCCATCGACGGTCTCGCGGAAGTGTCGCCCATACATGATGCCGGTGCGGTAGTTGACGGCCAAGACTACATATCCCCGGCTGACGAGATACTGATTCATCGCGTAGGCATTGTGGTAATAGTCCATGTAATGGAAGCCGAGCATCATCTGCCGGATCGACCCGCCATGTATGAAGATCAGCGCGGGACGCGGCGCACGGCTCGCATTTTTCGGCTCAAAGAGCTGACCGTGGATCTCCCATCCATCCGCAGCCTTGAAAATAACCTGCTTCGGCGTGACCAGTTGCGCTGACGGAAAGTCCGCCGGCAGCGCGCTCTTCGCGATCATTTCGCGCCCCTGCAACCCCGCCCTGACGACATACGGCATCGCCGGACTGGTCGCCGTCGATCCCAGGCAAACCACCTGCCCGGCGATCTCCAGCGGCGTCCACTCCATCGTCGCGCCCTGCGTCAGTGCCTGCGGTGCGCCCCCCTGCACGTTCACCAGCCATAAGTGGCGCCGATCGACATCTTGAGCATCGCTCCCTGCCTGATTGGAAGAGAATATGAGCGAAGCTTTGTCGCTACTCAGTGCCACGTCCTCCGTCTCAAATTGTCCCGGAGTCAGCAACGTAGCCGCGCCGCCCGCGGTCGCGACCGAGTAAAGATGATTCCATCCGTCCTGCTCCGAAGAAAACGTAATTCGATTCCCCGCTGCGAATTGGAACGACGCATCCTCCGTCAACAGCGGCAACGAATCATCCAGCCCCGGCCCGCTCTTCCAAATCTCTCGCGCCGCATCGCCGGCCACGTCGTAAATGAAGATCGACCAGGGCAGCGGCAACAAAGGAATCAGCGGCTGCTTCATCTCTTTCCCCACGAGCCGCACAAACGCGATCTGGCTGCCATCCGGCGACCACCGCGGAAAAAGGTCGCGGTCCGCGCTCGGCGAGACGTACCGCAGCGTGTTGCGTCCGAATTCATAGATCACGATAAAGCTGTGATCCCCGCGATCGCTGACGAAAGCAACTTTCTTTCCGTCAGGAGACCATTTCGCTTGCGAACTGCCGCCCCGCACAAACGTCAGCGCCTTTGCTTTTTCTTTCCCAGAGATCGGCGCGATCCAAATCTGCTTTTTCGCCGACCACACGGCAAACTCGCCATTCGGAGAAATCTGTATGTCCTCGCATCCCTCCTCCTCGCACCCCATCTCGCCGAGCAGTCGCGCCTCGCCCGCAGTATGCTCCCCCTTGTCAACGTCTGCCGCCCACACTTGCTGTGTCCGCTTCTCAACCCCGCTCGTCGGGTCAGCCGTCTCTCCCGCACTGTTCGCCTCCGTTCCCCGCGCGTAGACCACGGTGCGCCCGTCCGGCGTCAACTTCAGCGCAGCAATCGGCATCCCATCGTCGCCCATGTAATGCGTGACCTGCCGTGCCTCGAAGTTGGGAGCGTCGGCCACCCATACGTTGCGCGCGCCCTTCGCATCAAACACCCACGCGATGCGTCCCCTATCAGAGTCACCGGGTTGGGCGGCCACTAGATTGGTCGGAAAAGGCGAACTCAACACCTGTTCAAGCGAGAAAGGCTGAGCCGCAGTCTGTGCGGAACAGATAGCTACGGAACCGAGAAACAGCACCGAGATGCGGGCGAATGCGCGGAAATGAGAGCGAATACCCATGCGCGGCAGACTACGTGAAACGTTCAGCGTTGACAACCGTGCCGGCTGCGGGTCAGGTGTGCTCTAAGTGCGCCCCAAGGTAACAACCGCAAAGCCGGACCTTGCGAAAACGAGGCTTGAGACCCGCTAAACTACTAAAGAGCCTGATGAATCGATACGCAGCCATCTTCGTGCTTTTTGTCGCGCCGCTCTTCGGCCAGAGCAATCGCGGAGAACTGCGCCTCAAAGTCACCGATCCCGCCGGATTGGGCGTGAAAACCTCGGTGCAGATCGTCAGCCAGGCAAATCAGTATCGCAGCACCTTGGAAACGACCGATCAAGGCAGCCTTGACCTTCGGCGCATGCCGTACGGCCTCTATCAACTCGAGATCCGGCAACCGGGCTTTGCCGCAATTTCCGAGTCGGTCGAAATCCACTCTTCCATCCCGGCGGAATACACGATCCAGCTGAAGCTCGGTTCGGTAAGCGAGTCGGTCACCGTGACCGCGCCCGATACTCTCATCGATCCCGATCAGGCCGGCTCGGTCAGCGAGATTGGCTCCGACATTATCGAGAACCGCGTCAGTTCGCTGCCGGGGCGTTCCCTGCAAGATCTCGTCAACTCGCAGCCGGGATGGTTATACGAGGGCAACGCCGTCCTGCATCCGCGTGGCTCCGAGTATCAGACGCAATTTGTGGTCGACGGCTTCCCGCTGACCGACAACCGCTCGCCCAGCTTCGGCCCCACGATCGAAGCCGACGACGTGCAATCGATCAGCATCTACACCGCCGGAATTCCCGCCGAATACGGCCGCAAAATGGGCGGCGTCATCGAAGTCAATACGCTCCAGGATCCGCAACCCGGCTTTCACGGGCTAGTCGCCCTCTCCGGGGGCAGCTTCGACACCGCCGGAGCTTTCGCGCAGGCGCAGTCCGTTTGGGGCAAAAACTCGTTGGGCGTGAGCGCCAGCGGCAGCCTGACCGATCACTACCTCAATCCCGTCGTGCCGCAGAACTATACAAACACCGGCACGCTCGGAGACTTTTCCATCAACTACGAGCGCGACGTGACTTCGAAAGACCGCTTGCGCTTCATCGTCCGGCACGAGTTGTCCCGTTACGACATTCCGAACGAACAGGTACAGCAAGCAGCAGGCCAGCGCCAGACCGCCGACAACATTGAAACGATGGGAATCGCCTCCTACACTCACTCCTTCTCTTCCAACGCACTGGCTGACTTTCGCGCGATGGTTCGGGACAACGCCAACGATTTCACCTCGAATCCCAACTCCGACCCCATCGAGGTCTTCCAGCAGAATTTCTTTCACGAGGCGTATTTCAAGGGTAGCTCCACCATCGATCACGGACGCCACGAAGTGAAATTCGGTTTCGAATCCGACAACACATTTCTTAACGAGAACTTCCGCTACCACATCACCGATCCCACTCAGTTTGACCCTGGCACTCCGCCCGATTTTTCGTTCCAGGCCAACCGCCCCGATCTCGAGCAATCCGCCTTTGTGCAAGATCAGATCCGGCTGAAGAACTGGACCATCAACGCCGGCCTCCGCTGGGATCACTACCAGCTTTTCTTGAACCGTCAGGCCGTCGATCCTCGCTTCGCGATCTCACGCTATTTCCCCGCCGCCGATCTTATCGTCCATTTTTCCTACGACCGGGTCTTTCAGACCCCCTCCTTCGAGAACATATTGCTGTCGAATTCGACCGCGGTGCAGTCAATCGACCCAACCAGTTTTCTGCGGCTTCCAGTCGAACCTTCCGAAGGGAATTACTACGAAGCGGGCTTGACGAAGGTTTTCGATGGAAGACTCAAGCTGGATACAAACTATTTCCGCCGCCTTCTTGCCAATTATGCGGACGACGATCAGATCGCCAATACCACCGTCAGCTTTCCCATAGCATTTCGCAAGTCAGTAATCTATGGGGCAGAGGCAAAGCTCGAGCTGCCCGATTGGCATCGTTTTTCGGGTTTCGCCAGCTACTCCTACACCGTTGGCCAAGCCTGGTATCCCGTAACCGGAGGCCTATTTCTCGGTGGCGACGCGCAAGGCATCCCGACCACCGGCCATTTTCCCGATTCGCAGGATCAACGCAACACCGTCCGCGGACGTCTTCGCTACCAGCTGACACCGCGCCTCTGGATCGCAGGCGGAATTCAATATGACACCGGCCTCCCCTTCGAATTCGACGGCGATCCAGCGGAGGTTCTCGCGGAATATGGGCAAGCGGTTTTCAATCGCATCAACTTTGCCCGCGGCCGCATCGATCCCGCCTTCCAGGTCAATGCCTCGGCGGCCGCCGAGGTTTATAAATCCGACCACATGACGATGCGCTTTCAAATCGATGGACAGAACCTCACCAACGTCCTCGACGTAATCGATTTCGGCGGGCTCTTCTCGGGCAACGCCATCGGCCCTTCGCGAAGTGTCGCCTTGCGCTTGACTTCCAACTTCTAGCTTGCAGTTGCCGCAAAGGTCGGCAATAATCGGCAGCCAGCAAATCAAAATAAAGAAGGCCACGTTCACGGTTATGAACGTGGCCCACCGCGACTGCAAGATTAGTCGAACTTTTTGAATCCAAAACGCTGGTAGAGAGCCAAGCGCCCCCGCGTGTTCTCTACCTTTGGATTCGTCCCACAGCCACGATACTGTCGCGCGCTGCGGCGGCCTCAGCGCGACGATCCTTAAAGTGAGTGTTTCGAAATTGTCTTCCGCGGCGTCAGGGCCGCAACAGCTGCGTGGCTCCGGCGGAAATTGCCGGACCAACCAGACGAACCAATCGGTGGCACGCTCTTTCCCGGGGGATTAGGTGAGCAATACTGCCTGAAATACGGTGGCCAGCGCCCTGAAAATGCGCGGGCGGTCTAGTCCATGGGGCGTGGAATAGTTCGAAAAATCAGCTTGGAAAGCGCTCGAACTCGGAGTTCAACAAAATCCATTTTGTTGCCGCTTTTCTCTCAATTCAGTGGTCGGATTCTAGGCGGAATTGCCCCGGCCGTCAAGCCCGTTTTATCGATTGGAGCAAATCGTCTGCCGCATCGTCACTCGGCTTTGACGAGGTGACCGGCCGGCGGGCGCCAGCCGAATTTGCAAATAAAGGTCCAACAGAATTCTTCCTCATCCACGCCCATGCGCTCGAGACCATATCGTCCAGATTGCGCCGCGCCGTCCATCCCAGTGTCTGGCGCGCCTTCGCCGGATCGGCCACCAGCGCCGGAGGGTCGCCCGCGCGCCGTGCAACCATCTTTCGCCGAACCGCACCTCCCGTAGCGCGTTCTGCCGCCTGAATCACTTCCAGCACCGAGTATCCTCGTCCCGTGCCAAGATTGACCGCCAGCGACCCCGCATCGCCGCCACTGCCCCCCCCGGCTTCAGACTCCAGATACTGCAGAGCCCGCACATGCGCCTCCGCCAGATCGTTGACGTGTATGTAGTCGCGAATGCAGGTACCATCCGGAGTCGCATAATCCGACCCGTAGACGCTCAGCGCCGGCCCATCCTCCCCACAAGCCGCCAGAGCCAGCGGAATCAGATGCGTCTCCGGCTCATGCAATTCGCCCGACACTCCACCTTCGTCGGCCCCCGCCGCATTGAAGTAGCGCAGCCGCACCGACCGCAGTCCATACGCGCGGCTATACCCCGCCAGCGCGTGTTCGAAGAACAACTTCGAAGCGCCATAAGGATTCACCGGCTCCCGCGCCGTCTCCTCACGAATCGGCATTCGCTTCGGCACCCCATACACCGCACAACTCGACGAAAACACGAACCGCCGAATCCCCGCGTCCACCACGCAGTCTAGAAACCTCAGCGCCGCCACCACATTATTTCCAAAATATTTCCGCGGATCCGCGACCGATTCTCCAACGTAAGCGTGCCCCGCGAAATGCAGCACCGCATCCACCCGCACCAGCACTGGCCGCAGTCGCGACGTGTCGGCAATGTCGCCCTCGATCAGCTCAAAGCCCTTTGCGAGACGCCGGAAGCCGGTCGACAGATTGTCATACACGATGACTTCATATCCCGTCCGTCGCAGCGCGTGCGCCGCATGACTGCCGATATACCCCGCCCCGCCAGTTACTAAAATGGCCAAGAACCACTCGCTCGATTCGGATGACCCTAGATTCAGATGACCCTAGATTCAGATGACAAACGACCGGCAATCGCCGCTCACCCGATTCCCCCATCCTGCCCGAAGCCCGCCCGCAATGAGGTGACCGCTATCACCCCATATTTGTGACAATCCTTTTCGATACCACCTTGAGCCTTGTCATCCCGAGCAGAGCACGCGATCCGCAGCTCTAGCTCCGCCGTCGCTCTCTCGTTCTGTCCCTCATCCTCGCCCGCGCCCGCTCGACTGGTGTAGAATCTTTTAGTCGAACCCCACGCTGCCCTTCCGCAGCGGTTCCATCGGGACGTAGCGCAGCCTGGTAGCGCACTTGCTTGGGGTGCAAGGGGTCGCGAGTTCAAATCTCGCCGTCCCGACCAACTTTTGCAAGTTTGCAAGCGGATTCTCTAACTCCCACCCGCAACCTCGTTGCAACGACATCCTCGTGCTCTGGAAAAATCCAACGCAGTCTAGCTTGCGCTCATTAATTTTTTCGCTCGTTGCTATTTGAAAAACGCCAGCTCGCTCCCGCCCGCGTCCGACTCTTGCACACTAACTTTCTGAAGACGAAACGCTTAGCCGGATCGAGTCTCCCGCTCCGTTTTAGTGCTTCCCTTCCCATACCGAGAAACTCTTAGAAAATCGCCCGATCCTGTGATCCCTGCCCTTGCATTTTTGCTGCGATTGGAGCAACGTCTCCTCAGCGAAAGGAGTGTGCGCAATCATGACGGTCAACCTGCTCATCCACCACGAAGTGGCAAGCTATTCAGCCTGGAAAGCGGTATTTGATTCGACCCTCGACTGGCGTCGAAAAAACGGAGAATGCAGCTGCCGCATTTTTCAGAGCGCCGGCAAGGCCAATGACGTCAACCTTCTGCTGGAGTGGGAGAGCCTCGAAAAAGCGCGCGCCTTTATCGATTCGGACGAACTGAAAGCCAAAATGCAGGTCGCCGGCGTCAAAGGTTCGCCCCGCGTCGACTTCCTGAACGAGGTTCATAACCTCCGCCGCAGTTCCGCCGACTGACCCCGTCCATGGGATCAATCTCGTGGTTTCGTCAGTGATTCAGATCAGCCTCTCTGGGAGAGGTCTGTCTTAATTTTCCCCATCCCGGCACCCATTTCCCCTGTTTGGCATCCAAAACTACTGCAAACGGCAAGTAGCTCCCGAACGGAAACCCGTTCCCAACTGTCTTTTCGATTCTGGATTGCCTTAAATTCGCACAGCAGGAGAAATTTCATGGCCAAAAAACCAGTCTCCACAAACTCGCACAAAGCTTCCGCGCAACCCCGTTATCATCAGTCCGCTCGTGAACTCCAGGCCTTTGGAACCGTGACCAGCACACAGCCTTTGCAGTTGGACGAGCCGGTTCGCCTCGAAATGACCGAGCAGCTCAACCTGCTCCTGGCCGACACCATGACGCTTCGCGACCTCTACAAAAAGTCGCATTGGCAGGTATCGGGCGCGACTTTCTATCAGCTTCATCTTCTTTTCGACAAGCACTACGAAGAACAGAGCGAACTCGTTGACACCATCGCCGAGCGCATTCAGTTGCTCGGCGGAATCAGCATCGCCATGGCCGCCGATGTCGCCGAGACCACTCGCATCCCGCGTCCCCCCAAGGGCCGCGAAGAGGTTCCCGTCCAACTGTCCCGCTTGCTTGACGCGCACGAGCTCATCGTCACCCATTGCCGCGAATTAGCGGAACGCTCGACCAAACTCGGCGATCCTGGAACCAACGACATGGTCGTGAGCGATGTCTTGCGCACCAACGAACTGCAAATCTGGTTTGTCAGCGAGCATCTCGTGGACGCCCCGCTCGTCGAGGCCGAGCGGCTCCAGGAATCGGCCTAGGCGAACCGCGGGAGCGGCCACTTCACCCGATTTTGTCCTCCCGAACGAAGTGAGGGATCTGCACTTTCCCAAAATGCAGGTCCCTTTCATTTTGATGTTTAGCTTGCGAAATCGCTCGGCTGGAAAGCGGCGTCCCGCGAGAGTCTACCGCCGCGGTGACAAAATCTGCAGGATCTGCTGCAGCTCGCTCCGCAGATGAGAAACATCCACGCTGGGAGGCATAGGAAACGGAAGCGCCGTCTGGCTTCGTTCTGACTTTGTCTCTTCCCGCAACTGCGCGCGCGCGCCCGCGATCGTGAATCCGTCTTCATAGAGCAGTTTCTTGATCCGCACCACCGATTCCACATCGCGCTTGCGGTACATGCGCTGCCCCGTGCTGCTCTTCACCGGCTTCAGCTGCGGAAACTCTGTCTCCCAAAAACGCAACACGTACGCCGGAAGACGACAAAGCGTCGCAACCTCACCAATTCGGAAATAGAGCTTGTCCGGAATAATGATTTCGCTGTTGCGAGCCGCTTTCTTCGTAACTTTCTTGCGGACGCTCATTCCGGTCACGTTCATACTCCTCTTATACGCGTTTCTAGCACGACCAGCGTCCCGCGACAACCCCCAAAAGTACGGATGTGCCGCCCGCAGGGGCATTTAGCACTTCCGGGACGTATATGCGCGTCAACGCGGATTTCCGAGACTGCGACCGACTCATGTGACAACCGAAAATAATGAGAAGTGGTGTCTAATCTCAGAAGTATCAAGTTCGAATTCTGAACCAAATGTTGGAGAGTTGGATGCAAAATCAGTCAGTCGGTTGGGACCCAATCGTTATTGATCATCAGATACCTTGGCAATCGAGGCTCTTTCTTGTCTATTTGCTATTTCTTATCGTGATATCCGTAATAAGGACTGCCAGTCTGGTGCGGAATCTTTGGCTCTTGGGGAGTCTTTCGTCCCGGGAAAAGGGAGGGCCTGACCACACGCAACTGCGCACAACTTTCCTCGGCGTTTACGACACCTGTTCGGCGAAAGTACGCTCCATTGAACGATCCGTCGTGCTGACTTTTTTGCTCTGCGTTTTAACGGCGGCAGACCAAACACGCGCCGTCCTTGCAAGCGTTGCAGTCGAAAAACACACAAGTTCTGTACTTCTCAGTGCTTCGGCCGCGGAAGTGTTGACGGTGTTCGTAATCGGAGTGCTAGTATGCGCCTCGCTATATGCGCTCTGCGACTTCTGTCAAGGAACCCTGAGTCGCAGAAGAGTTCGGTGGAAAGCATCTTCAGAAAGAAAGCAGACTCCAGCGTAGGCGAGTAAATTTTCGCAATAGGAAAAGCCCCTCAAGAGGTGCTTCTCTTGAAGGGCTTTGGGGAATTTCTTGAACGAGCATCCGTCCGCTTAGTGTTTCTTTTTCTTGGCGGCTTTCTTCTTGGTTGCCATGAAGTATTTCCTCCGTTGAACGATTTGTTCTCCCAAGGTTCTCGACAGGGCACCTTGATGCCCAAGCTACTCAACTTGTGGTATGAGCAACTGTCCTACCACAAGATATTGCCACTAGTATGTAATTTGTCAATGAAAATATTCATGTAGACCACGATTTTGGTGCGAGGCGTGCTCAGTTCACCTCGCTGCCCTCGTCCCAATTTCCCCGATCGCGTTCCAAACGCGCGCTCCCTCGTCTCGCCAGCCCCTGCCCCTATGCGATAATTTCAGAAGAAAATCTATGTCTGATCACAACGTTTTTTGCGCCAAACTGAAACAGGAATTGCCCGGACTCCCCGAGCCTCCTTTCGACAGCGAGCTCGGAAAAAAGATTTATGACAACGTCTCGCAACAAGCCTGGGGCCAGTGGATGGAGCACTGCAAGATGTTGCTCAACGAATATCGCTTGAACCCCGCCCGCAAGCAGGATCAGGAAGTCATCGTCAAACAGATGGAGCAGTTTTTCTTTGGCGAGGGAGCTTCGCGTCCCGCCGAATACGTTCCTCCCGCGCACTAAGAAATCGCCGCCGCCCTTGCGGAGCAGGCCTTTTGCGCGCTTGCGCCAGTTTCCGACTTCTTCACCGAGCCGGTTACCGACACGTTACCCCTGCCCCAATTTTGGTGCACCATTCATCACCTCGTAACACGCCCCCGCGACAATGGGAAGCGTGGGGACGCAGCTCTATGACACGCTGATCCTTTCGGATCTCCACCTCGGCGCCGACATGAGCCGCGCGCGCGAAGCCTTACGCGTCCTCCAGGAAGTCCAATACCGCCGCCTGATTTTGCTCGGCGACATCTTCGCCGACCTCAATTTTGGACGCCTCAAAAAGGAGCACTGGAAATTTCTCGGCTACATTCGCAAGCTCTCCAATCCCAAGCGGCACGTCGAAGTCGTCTGGGTCGAAGGCAATCACGATCACGGCCTGGCGCAAATTATGTCGCATTTGGTCGGCGTTCGCGTGTACCAAGAATATCAATGGGAATTTCAAGGCCTGCGCCACATCGCCGTCCACGGACACCAGTTCGACGGCTTCGTCGTCAGCAACGTTCGCGTCAGTTATCTCATCGGAACGCTCCTCTACCTCCAACTGCAAAAGTGGGATTCGAAGAACAAAACCCTCACTCGTTTTCTCGACCGCCTCAACACTCGCTGGCTCCGTCTCTCTCCGAAAGTAGCCGACGGAGCGTTAGCCCACGCGGCTCACCACGGCGCAGAGCGCATCTTCTGCGGACACACCCATGCCGCCATGCACAAACACGATGTCGTCCACGGAGTCGACTACTACAACTGCGGCGCTTGGATCGACGCCCACCCCACCTACATCACCATCGGCGAAGAGGGAGTCGAGATCCACGAATACGTCGAAGAAGCCGAGCGCAGCTCCGTTGAAGATCAGCCGCCACCAAATGCCGAAGCCGACTTTGCCGACGACACGGGCCTGTTCGAAGAAGACGAATACCAGGGTGTAGCAACCTAAATGTCGATAGAGATATTTGACTCGATCCAACTGAGGTGCGTCCAACCTTGCGCAAACTAACCATCGTTTTCCACCACGCCGGCGGTGGACATCTCAGCGCCGCCACCGCCCTCAAAGCCCGCCTCTCAACGCAAGAAAATCCCTGGGACGTCACCCTTCTCGACATCCAGGAACTTCTCGATCCCCTCGACCTGATCCGCCGCGCCACCGGCCTCCGCATTCAAGACACCTACAACATGATTCTCCGCAAGGGCTGGACGCGCTTCTCCATCCAACTCCTCGCCGTCCTGAAAGCAACGATTCGCCTCTACCATTCCCCCATCGTCAAATTGCTTCGCGAATACTGGAAGAACCATCCCGCCGACCTGGTCCTCTCCGTCATCCCCCACTTCAATCGCGAAATCGCCGAAAGCCTCCGCCCCGCTAGCGAAAATGGGTCTGGCGCAAGCCGATCCGCCGCAAAAGTTCCCTTCGTCACCCTAATCACCGACCTCGCCGACTTCCCGCCCCACTTCTGGATCGAGCGCGAATCCGAATTCGTCATCGCCGGAACCGAGCGCGCCCGCCAGCAAGCCCTCACCATCGGCCTGAAACCCGACCACATCTTCCTGACCTCGGGAATGATCCTGAAACCAAAATTCTACGAACCAACAAAAGTCGATCGCGTCGCCGAGCGCCAGAAACTCGGCCTCGATCCAAATTGCCGCACCGCCATCGTCCTCTTCGGAGGCCACGGCTCCCAGGTCATGGTCGACATCACCAAACGCCTCAACGAGTCGGGCAGCGGCGTGCAGTTAATTCTGATTTGTGGACACAACGAGAAACTCGCAGCCGAATTAAAGAAGCTGCCAACGCAGAAACCGATCGCAGTCGTAGGATTCACGCAGAACGTCGAGTACTACATGGCCCTCGCCGATTTCTTCATCGGAAAGCCCGGACCCGGCTCGATCAGCGAAGCCCTGCAACTCCACCTGCCCGTGATCGTCGAGTGCAATGCGAAGACGCTCCCGCAGGAGCGCTACAACGCGCAGTGGGTCACCGAAAAAGGCTACGGCATCGTCGTCCCCAGCTTCGCCAAGATCGCTCCCGCCGTGCATCGCCTGTTGCAAAGCCCCACCTTCGACGATTTCCGCCGAAAAGCCGCCGAGTATTCCAACCGCGCATTGTTTGAAGTCCCCGAAATTCTAGAGCAATGCGCCGGACGCTCAACCGCCGCGCTTCCACCCGCTCCAACGCCAGTCATGTCAGTCGCAACTTCAGTGGAATAACGCCGCAAAGAATCCGCCCAGTCTCTTGAAGAACCCCCGCGACGCAGGTCTATTCGTCGCCGCAGCATCCGCACCCGGCACCTTCGCATCCTTCGCCGGAGGCGGCAGCCCCGCATCCACCGCAGGCGCTGCACCCGACCGCGTCGCGACCGGCAGCGCCGCAATCTCCGCCTTCGCCACCGGGGCCGGTCCCTCCGCGTGAAAAACAAACGGCGCCTCAATCTGCACATGCAAATCGTTGGGCGCAGGAGACGCCTGTAGCGGGTTTACAGAAGATGCCTGTAGCGGCGATGCGCCTGCTCCCGGCGCGGCTTCCGCAGGCGACGTCGCGGGCGGCGTAATGCTCGCCGTTGTCGCTGCGCTCTGCACCGCTCCCGCCTGCCCCTGCGTCTGCACCGGCAACGCGCTCGTCACCCGCATCGGCGAATCATGCGCCGGAGGACACCCACACTCCAGCGGAACCGCCATATCAACTCGGTCGAGGTGTCCCGCGCGAAAGACGAGCTGATCCGTCGCCTTCACCTGATACGTCCGATCCCCCAGCATCTCCGACACAATCGCCGACGCCGTATTTCCCGCCAGCGCCCGCACGCACGTGTTGCCTTGCGCGTCGGCGCTGAAGGCGTAGTGGAATTCGCCCGGCCCAACCAGCTGTATGCGAAAGTCCGGCGTCATCACCGTATCCGCCGACGCGTCCAGCGCGAAGTGCGCTTCCATCGCTCCCGTATTCATGCTGAGCATCAGGTTGTGCCGGTTCTGCGACGGAGTCACCGACACCGTCGTTCCCGGGCACACGCGCACTTCGCCACCACTCGACAACCGCACAATCGCCGTATCCGCCGCGGCCGTAATCGTCGACCCAACACTTCCCGCATCGCCCGCCAGCGACAACGGACCTGCCGCCCTCACCGACGCGACAACCGGCGCTGATCCCGTCGGCAATCCCGTCACCGTCGGCGCCGCAACCGCACCAGCCACCTCACCCGGACTCTTGCCCAGATGCACCACCAGCCTGTTTCCCGCCGCGTCCCATGTGTACGCTCGCGGCGCTTGCAGGTCGACAACAATCCGCGTGATCGGAGGATTCGCCTGAAACTGGTTAGCCCGTAGCGCGGAGATCTGATCGGCATTCACCTCGACGCGTTGCTGGACACCCTTCGCTTGCCCTTCCAGCGTCGCATTTGGCAGGTCGATCACAATCCGCGCCGGATCGCTGATTACCTGAATCGTCGGCACCAGCGGCTTGGTCGACAAGATCTCCACCGCCTGTCCATCTTTCTCCTGCACCAGCCGAAAGCTCTTCACCACGGCATTCGCGGATTTGCTAACCGTTGCGGTCCTGGAAGAACTCTTCGCCGGAGCCGTTTTCGCCCCCTGCGCTCGAAGAGTGGGCACTCGCAGCGGCAGCGCCACCAGCGCGATCCCGAGCGCGAGAACGACCCGCAAATCCACTGTCCGCAAATCAGACGCAACGTCGCGACGCGCGTTTGTGGCTCGGAATGCGGCAATCCGCAAGAAGTTCTTCACAGAAAACTCGAGTGTTAGGAAAAGATACCACTCGCGCCTTCCGCGAAGAAAGCGGGCAGATAAAACGACGAGACAAGGAGATTCAGCGCCTGTGCAAGACCGGGTCTACTCCCCGTCGGCCAAAAATTCGTATTCGTCAATCACCGCCGCAACCGCCATCTTCGCCGACGGAGCTCCGCCTTCGACCCGCACCACGCGCCCTTTGCAGCGCACCCGTATGCTCTCCGTCAGCGTGATCTCGGGCGGCAACGTCAGCGTGAAATCGATCGGAGATCCCGCCTGTATCGCCGAGTCGACAAAGAAGCATATGCCGCGCGCGCTCACGTCGCGTGTCTGCGCGTCGTGTTCTTTCTCTTCGGCGCCATATCGCACGCTTACCGGCAGGCGCAGCGCGAACCGCCGTGTCGTGCGTTTATCCTGATCGTTCTCGTGCAACGGAGCGGTCATCAGAACCTCCGGCAAATTGCCTGTAAGCATGTCAAGTCGCACCCCCCCTGTCAAGGCGTCGCCGAACCAAACCCTGCCTCAGGGTGTGCGTTGTTTTGCAGGGAGGTTGTTTTGGAGAGAGGTTGCTTTGGAGGGAGGTTATTTTGAAAGGGAGGTTGCTTTGCAGGAAGGTTGTTTCGGAGGAAGTTTGTTTCGGAGGAAGGTTGTTTTGGAGGGGGAGGTTGTTTTGAAAGGGAGTTTGTTTTTGAAAGGGCACGCCTTCAAGTCGTGCGGTAATTTCCGCAAAATCAGCCGCGGCTTCCACAGGCTGCAGAAACAACTCGGACTACTCTCGTTCCGTGGAAGAGCGGCCCTTCAGGGCCGCGTAAAGCACATGGAATCAATCCGGGCTTCAGCCCCTGTGGTCGTCTTTAGCGTCTTAACGGACTCTTTCCGCAGCCTGTTCCCGCCGCTGAGGGAATGTCGTCGCTCAAAGCGAGTCATTGCCCCGCCATCACCGCCGCCAGATCGCCAGCCCGCCCACGGATATAACAAACGAAGCGTCCTCGCTCCTCCCCGCCGCCGCCAATTACAATACCCCCGTGGTCTTCGTCCTCGACAACTACGATTCCTTCACCTACAACCTCGTCCAGTATCTCGGAGAACTGGGCGCTCACGTCGAAGTGCGCCGCAATAACGAGGTGACCGTCGCCGAAATCGCCGCCATGCATCCCGAGCGCATCGTCGTCTCCCCCGGCCCCTGCACCCCGCAGGACGCCGGCATCAGCATCGACGTCATCCGCCACTTCGCCGGCAAAGTTCCCGTGCTCGGCGTCTGCCTCGGACATCAAGCCATCGGCGCCGCTTTCGGCGGACAAGTCATCCGCGCCAAGAACCTGATGCACGGCAAGACCAGCGCGGTCGAGCACGACGGCCAAACCATCTTCCGCGGACTCGCCTCGCCCATGACCGCCACCCGCTATCACTCCCTCATCGTCGCCGAAAAAGATCTCCCCGCCGATCTAGCCGTCAGCGCCTGGACCCACGACGCCGACGGCACCCGCGTCATCATGGCCCTCCGCCACCGCAAGTTCCCCGTAGAAGGAGTCCAGTTCCATCCCGAAAGCGTGCTGACGGATGAAGGCAAGAAGTTAGTAGCGAATTTTTTGAAAATCAGCTCTTAGCTGTTGGCAATTAGGCGGGTGCCCCACACATCGCGCCCTTTGCGATGTGTGGGTTTCTAAGTCACCCGGATGCCGGCTGCCCCATCCTAACGGCGCGGATTCCTGCGACGTTAGAGCCTGCCCTGAGCAAAGCCGAAGCGGTGGGATTCCACAAATCTCGCCCGCTTATGTTTTCCACTTCGTGCATCTGCGTAGAGACGGGGCTTGCCCCGTCTAGCGCCACCCACGAACTAAGCTCGAAAACGAAAGGAAAGACATGGCTTCAGGCTCGATAACGAAAGGGAAGGGCATGGCTTCAGCCATGCCGTTAGACCTCACCACACAAGCGGCTTCTAGCCGCTGAGGGCCGAGTGCTCCCGACATCGCCAAGTTATGTTGATGAGTGTGTGGAGCGGACACCCCTGTCCGCTGTCTTTGACTTCGTTTTTGTCGTTGCCTTTCGATTTTGCCCATCCCCACAACCTAACCGGCACCAAAGTGGTCTACGCAGAGTTAGTCAAGCCTGTTAGATAATGAAATTGACCTGAGGGGGCCGTGGGAAATCCATGGCCCTTTTTCACTGCTTACCCAATTGACATCGGCACAGAAGATTCGAAAACGAGGCAGGAATGGCAGGACGCAACTATTGGCTTGATCTCTTCACGGCTGTAACATGGCAAGAATTTCTGCAAGCTGGCGCTAAAGTGTCGGGTTTTCGCGAGTCGAGGTGGACCACTCTCCAGAAGGTCAAGCCAGGTGATTACTTTTTATGCTACGTCACTGGAATCTCAAGGTGGATTGGGTTGCTTGAAGTCACGTCTGAGCCATTCCGAGATACGACCACGATTTGGAAAGATGAAAGCTTCCCCTGTCGAGTCAAGGTTAAGGTCATAGCAAAGCTAACGCCCGAAACCGGAATCCCCGTAAAGGAAATGAAGGACCAGTTATCCGTATTCCAAACCTCTGGTGGCGCACTGGCTTGGACTGGCCATTTCCGAGGCTCACCAACGAAATGGAAAACAGCCGACGGCGAGGCAGTCGCGAAGGCTGTTCTGCAATCGGCAGAATCACCAACCATACGACCGATTGACCCCAGTAAGATGAAGTACCGTCCGAAAGCACTCAAAGCGAAAATAGGCTTGGTTACTGTTCCGGAATCTGAAGGCACTGATCAGCCCGAACAGGAAGTAACAAAAGAGCCCGCTGCACATACCGAAATTCAATGGTTGCTCCTCAAACTAGGCTCTGACATGGGCTTTAGCGTTTGGGTCGCGCGTAACGACCGTGGCCGGTCGTGTGGCACCCATCGTTTCGCAGAACTGCCCGCACTAAAATCGAGTCTCCCGCTCCAGTTCGATGACGCGACCAATCGGACCATCGAACTGATCGACGTGCTTTGGCTCGATCGAAACTCGATTGTTGCTGCATTCGAAATAGAGAGCACGACGTCTATCTATTCAGGTCTGTTGAGGATGGCTGACCTGGTTGCGATGCAGCCGAATCTAAATATTCCACTCTTTCTCGTCGCCCCCGAAGAGCGGCGGGAGAAGGTCTTTGCGGAGGTCAACCGCCCGACGTTCTCACGCTTAGACCCTCGGCTGGCAGAGATCTGTCGCTATATCTCCTTCGATGCCCTGCGGGAGCGACTTGGGCAAGTGAAGGACTTTGTGCGGTACCTAAAGCCGGATTTCCTTGAGGAGCTGTCAGAAGCGTGCGACCTAGAGCAAGAGTCGTGAGCAAGGGAGCGATTAACGGCCGGACGGCCAATACTAATGTCTCCGATTTTTGCGCCGTTAGGATCCGTCTGCTATGACAGGGTGCCTTCAACCCGCAAACTGTCCGAACCGTCACGGATCCCACGTGTTCACTATCGAGCGGAGAGAAAAATGGGCAAGCCAACCCTAGACCAGATTCTCGTTAGCCTAAAGAACGAGGTGCTCATGGGTAGAGCTTATTTGACGATAGCTAAAGGTCTGCAGCGAGCCGATGCGATCATTTTGAGAACATCTCCGACATTCTTCGGGTTAGTGATTGACGCCAGTCTGCAGATGTCGCAGATGTATGCAGCGAAGTTGTACGACCAAACCCCGGGGGCGGTTACTGTCGGAACCTTATTGAAGCGCTCACTATTGGAAGCGAACACTTTCAGTCATGGAACCGTCGAACAGGTATCCTTCGCTGTTGTCCATTCCAAAGATCGAATCGCAACTTTGAAAGATATTCTCGCTTCGATTCAAAAAAGACGGCACGAAGCGCTAGCTCACTTAGACCCCAGGACTGTAATTGATCCGGTCGGCCTCGCGGCGCGCGCAAAACTAGAAATTCCAGACCTCGAGAGGGTGTTCACTAAAACAAGTGACACCCTCAACGAGATCATGCATCTATGGCAGGATGTTTACGCGGACCTGAGATTCATCGGAGATGACGATTTCGAGAATTGTCTCGAGCTAATCGCGGAGACAAAGCATGCACAGGTGGATAAGTGGGAAAGAGAGTTTCCGGATAAACCCTGTCCATTCCCTCGACCTGCGACGCCGCGTCGTCAATGAATGCCGGGTGCCCAGAAACTTCATCAGTCCCTCGCCGGAGGCCTGGCCCGCCCGCATCTTAAAGAAGTCGGCCGCCGTTTCCACCCCTCCCACCTTTTGCGCCACCGCCGCCGCAATCCACTGGTTCAACGACACGCCATCGTCTTTCGCCAGCCGCTGCGCCGCCTTCTTGATCGAGAGCGGAAGCTTTAACGGATAACTCGATCGGATCCTACCCTCATCTTCTTCAACAAATCCCCCCGGACGCACCACCAAAACTCGAAACCGCTCTGCCGCCCCGCCGAAGTTCGCACTGTTGGTTCACCGTTGCCGATCCTGAACGGACGCCAGCAGCAATCGCGAAATCCATTGACTTAAGCCTCGTCGAGCAGGACGATAAAAGATGGGTTTGGGGGCAGCCCCAAAAAGTATCCCCGCTCTTCGACAATTTGAGGCATAAGGCCCGGAGCCGGCAGGCCCTTATTGAGAACCGGGAACTGAGAACCGTTCCCTAACTCCTTATTCCGCAATATTTTGCAAATAAGTTCTTTAAACTCAAAGATCTGATGGGGGTGATCCGCCTAAACCCATGATTCCACAAGATCGGGGGGGGAGGGGGGGTGGGGGGGTGGGGGCAACTTTGCGGCGAGGGAGATCGAGCGGACGAGGTGCAAGAGCTAGCCAAGCTTTGCTTGGGCGGACGGGCGCGTCGCCCCTCACCACACTTGCCCGTCCCCGAACTGGGCCCTCTTCACACTTAATCCTTGCTTCTGGCTAGTTCTACGGCGCGCAAGACGGCTTTGGCTTTGTTTTCGGTCTCTTCGAATTCGCGCTGGGGATCAGAGTCAGCCACGATTCCGGCTCCGGCTTGCAAGTAGGCTTTCTTGCCTTTCATCAGGAGCGTGCGGATGGCAATGCAGGAATCGAGATTGCCCGCAAAGTCGGCGTAGAGTACGGAGCCTCCGTAAACCCCACGACGCGTAGGCTCAAGCTCCTCGATGATCTGCATCGCCCGGACTTTGGGCGCTCCGCTGAGCGTCCCAGCCGGAAAGCAGGCCGCGAACGCGTCCATCGCGCTCAGATCGCCCCGCAACCGCCCTTCAAGCGCCGACACGAGATGCATCACGTGGGAGTAGCGCTCCACGTACATCAGGTTCCGAACCTTCACGGAGCCGTAGTCGCTGACACGGCCGAGATCGTTGCGTCCGAGGTCGACGAGCATGACGTGTTCGGCGCGTTCTTTCTCGTCGGAGAGCATCTTCTTTTCTAGAGCGGAATCTTCGGACTCGTCGCGGCCGCGGGGATGGGTTCCGGCGATGGGACGGTATTCGAGTTTTCGGCCTGCGGCCGCGGCGCGGACGAGCATTTCAGGAGAGGATCCGACGACGTGGATTTCGGCGGAGCGCTGCGTGGCTTTTGCGGCGTTTCGAGCGCCTGACTTTGTTGTCTCGGTTGTTTCCCGCAAAGTCGGTTGCTGCATCGGTCCGAAGCGCAGGAAGTACATGTAGGGCGAGGGATTGACGGTGCGCAGGGAACGATAGAGATCGAGTGGAGCGACTTCCGGCTCGAAGTCCCAACGCTGCGAGAGGACGACCTGAAAGATGTCGCCGGCGGCGATGTATTCTTTGGCGCGGCGCACGGAGTCCAGAAAATTGGCCTTGGTGGTGCGCGGTTTGACCTTCAACTTGCGGTTCAGCTTCGACTTGGCCGCGGATTTGCGCCAGTGCGAAGGATTCCATCCGGCGGCGAGCTTCTTTTCGATGCGGGCAATGTCGCGGACGGCGCGGTCGTAGGCGGCTCTCGGGCTTTCGCGAGTCACGTCGGCCGAGGCGACGATGTGGATCTGGTGGCGCAGGTGGTCGAAGGCGAGAAGGCGATCGAAGAACATGAGGATGCAGTCGGGAACGTCGAGGTCGTCGAGGGCGTGGTCTCCGATGTTCTCGAGGCGGCGGACGATGTCGTAGGCGCAGTAGCCGACGGCTCCGGCGGTGAAGGGAGGAAGTCCGTCGATCGTAGCAGGACGGTATTGCTGAAGGAGCGTCTTAATGACATCGAAGACGTTGCCGGTGCGATGTTCGAGGGTGCGTCCGCGCTCGATGGTGATGTTCGCGCCGCGCGACTGCAGGCGGAGGAATGGACGGACACCAAGGAAGGTGTAGCGTCCAATTTTTTCGCCGCCTTCGACGGATTCGAGGAGGAAGGCGTTGGGTTCGTGCTCGGCGATGGCGAGGAAGGCGGAAACGGGAGTGAGCAAGTCGGCGGAGATGGACTTCGCCACGGGGATGAGCGTCGCTTCACGAGTGAGGCGCGCGAACTCTTTGTAGTCGGGACGGATCATAACCCGGTGAAAGTCATTATATGGAAGGTCCGCAGGGAAGTTGTCAGCCTACCGACCCGTCGGTACCGAGGTGCCCGATTCGTCACACCCTCGCTTGCCTAGCCTGCTAGGCAGCAATATACTTTGCGAGGCTCGGCAGAACGCCGGAGAAGCCTCGGAACGCAATCATACGGAGACTCTTATGACAGTAATGGACCTTGAACAGGAGACGAATCCCTGGCAGGCGCAAGCGGCGCGCTTCGATCTGGCGGCGCGCAAACTGAATCTCGATGACGGCTTGTGGAAGGTGCTGCGCAGTCCGAGCCGGGAAATTATTGTCCATATACCGGTGATGATGGACGACGGGCACCTGGAAGTGTTCACGGGATTCCGGGTGCAGCACTCCATCGCGCGCGGCCCGGCGAAAGGCGGGCTGCGGTATTCGCCGGATGTGAACCTGGACGAGGTGCGGGCGTTAGCGAGCTGGATGACGTGGAAGTGCGCGGTGGTGAATATTCCGTTTGGCGGAGCGAAGGGTGGGATCATTTGCGATCCGCATAAGATGTCGCAGGGCGAACTGGAGCGCATGACGCGACGATACACGGCGGAGCTGTTTGAGTTCATCGGGCCGGAGAAAGATGTGCCGGCTCCTGACGTGAATACGAACGAGCAGACGATGGCGTGGATCATGGATACGTACTCCATGCACATGCGGCAAACGGTGACGGCGGTGGTGACGGGGAAGCCGATTAATATTGGCGGGTCGCGCGGACGGCGCGAGGCCACGGGACGCGGCGTGCTCATGGTGTGTGAGCAGGCGATCAAGAAGCTGAAGCTGAACCGGGATACGACGCGCGTGATTGTGCAGGGATTTGGGAACGTCGGGTCGAATGCGGCGCGGCTGATGTCGGAAGCGGGATATAAAGTAATTGGGATCGTGGAAGTCGGCGGTGGTTTGTATAAGAAGGAAGGCATCGACTGCGAGGCGCTGTGGGAGTTCCGGCAGCGGAATGGGACGATTCACGGGTTTACGGGAGCGGGGGCGTATGATCCGGCGGACTTGTTGCTGATGGATTGCGACATTCTGATTCCGGCGGCTACGGAGAATGTGATCACCAGCCAGAATGCGGACCGGGTGAAGTGCAAGATTCTCGCAGAGGGCGCGAATGGTCCGACGACGGCGGCGGCGGATGACATTCTGGCGGAGAAAAAAGTTTTTGTGATTCCTGACATTCTGGCGAACGCGGGCGGGGTGACGACCTCTTATTTTGAGTGGGTGCAGGATCGTCAGGGCTATTTCTGGAAAGAGTCGGAAGTGAATGAGCGGTTGTCGGACATCATGATTACGGCATTCGACGATGTAGTGCGGTATGCGGAAACGCATGCGGTAAACAACCGGATCGCAGCTTATATGCTGGCGATTGACCGAGTAGCCTATACGATCCGGCAGCGCGGAATTTACGCCTAGAAGAAATGCGAGGAAACATGGATCAAGTATCCCGGCGGTTCGGCGGGTGGGCGTCCGTGACCTTTTTATTACTCGCGCTGGCTGCAGGTGTTTCGTCGGTTTTCGCGGCGCCGCAGGCGAACACGAACAACATGGGTTCGGCTCCGGCAAAAGGGTCGGATAGTTCGAGCGCAGCTACACAGTCGACCTCGCCTTCAGGCAACATGGCGGCTCCAAAGGCGACGACCAAGCCGGGAGGCTCGTCTTCGAGCCAGGACATTGCAGCGGCGAAAGCGAGCGGCAAGGTCTGGGTAAACACCGACAGCGGCGTGTATCACAAGGGCGGCCGCTGGTATGGGAAGACGAAGGCGGGAAAATTCATGACGGAATCGGAGGCGAAGGCCGCCGGATACAAAGCAGCTCATAAGGAATAGAAGAGCCATGACAAAGAGAATCAGCTTTAAGTCGGTGATGTCCGCGGTTGTTGTCTGCGTTTTTGCTTTGAGCTTGATGAGCGGGATCGCGGTGGCGCAGGATGCCAAGGCCGCTCCGGCGGGCGCGACAGCGGGAGCGAGCAAGGCTGCGCTGGTCGACATCAACTCAGCGACGAAGGATCAGCTGATGGCCTTGCCGGGAATTGGACCGGCGTACTCGGAAAAAATCATGGCTGGCCGTCCGTACGCGAATAAGAGCCAACTTTTGAGCAAGAAGATTGTTCCGGAAGCGACGTATAACAAGATTGTGGACAAGATCATCGCGAAGCAGAAGTAAAGTTTTGCGAGTGAGACGGATTCGCGATCCTGCTACTTCGCGTCCGTCCGGTAGCTCCAGAAACCGGCCATCTTGTCCTGCAAAACGTGAAAGGAACCCTCGCGAACCTGGGCGGCAGCCCCGGCGAACGCGTCCTCTCGCACTGCCTCTTCAATCAAGTGGTGCATCGGGGCAAGTTCGCACACGGGATCGGTCGCTGTCGCGTTACCCGTCAGCAGGAAGGCCTGGCACCGGCATCCACCAAAATCTTCGCCACGGCGGTCGCATGACCGGCAAGGCTCGGGCATCCACGCTTCGCCGCGAAATTTCTGAAACGCTTCTGAGTTCGTCCAGATCCAATCCAACCCATGTTCGCGAACGTTGTCGAACTGCATCCCCGGAATCACTCCCGCTGCATGACAAGGCAACACGCGTCCTGCGGGATCGAGCAGCAGTAACTGACGTCCCCATCCGCCCATGCAGGCCTTGGGAAAGCGCGCGTGATAGTCCGGCACAACCATGTCGATCCGAACCTTGCCTCGCAGCCGTTCGGAAGCGGCCGCCACGACTCTTACGGCGCGGTCGAGTTGCGAACGCGTCGGCAGTAGGGCCGACCGGTTCTCGAGCGCCCACCCGTAATACTGGGCATGCGCAATTTCCATGCGGTCTGGACTGAGCGCCTCGAGAGCCGCAATCATCTCTTCCAGATGATCGATGTTCTGCCGGTGTACGACCAGGTTGGTGGTGAACGCAATTCGATGCTGGCGAATCCAAACAGCGAGTTCGAGCTTTTGCGCATGCGCGCGCGTTCCGGCGATCCAGTTTGCCTGGCTTTCGTTTGAGTCCTGAAAACTAAGCTGGATGTGATCGAGGCCAGCTTCGACGAGCCGCGCCAGCCGCTCTCGGGAGAGCCCGATTCCGGAAGTGATCAGGTTGGTGTAAAGACGCGCCTGCCGGGCTCCGGCGATTAACTCAGTGAGATCGGGGCGCGCCAGGGGTTCGCCGCCAGTGAGATGAAGATGTAGAACTCCGAGCGCCGCTGCCTCGTTAAAAACCCGTAACCAATCGGCCGTGGCAAGTTCTTCCGCGCGCGCAGTCAGTTCCAGCGGATTCGAACAATACACGCAGTGCAGCGGACAGCGATGCGTAATCTCGGCAATCAGCGCCAGCGGATTCGAGCATTGAGACATTGGATTCATTGACTCATTGAGGGATTGGGACATTGACTGATTGAAGGGTTTCAATGATTCAATACCTCAATGATTCAATGCCTCAATAATCGATGATTCGTTTTTCGTGTAGTTGCGCGAGAAAGGTGAGCACATCCGCGCGAATCTTGCCTTTCGGAGCCAGCATGAATTGCGTCTCCAGCTTCTGCACAATCTCGGCCAGGGAAAAATGGCCGTCGCACAACTCGAGGATAATCCGGCCCGTGCCCTCGACTCGAATCGCCCCCTCCGGAAACAGCACCACCGGAGCCTCCGTCGTGCCGCCCCAACGGCATCCCGCCGCGAACTTCGGAACGCTCGTCTCTAGCAGTTCAGCCACGTTAAGCCTTGCCTCCATCGTGAATGCGAAACGCGCCTGGCGGCGGCCATCCGGGCGAGACGTAGGCAAAGTAAAGCGCATCGAGCTGCGCCCACAGGATGTCGCACTTATCCCGCAACGCCTGAATCACGCCCTCTTGTTCGGCTCGTGTGGCCGCGTGGTCAAACGCGTACTGGATGGCAAACGCCGCGTCCTCAGGAGCCTCTGTCAACCGCGCCTCGAAATAATCCAGTCCCGACGCCAGCCACGGATAGTGCTCCCGTAGTTTTTCCATTCGAAGCGTAATCAATTCGCGGGAGAAAAGTTCGGTCAGTGATGAGGCGACGCACTCGGTAAACGGACGCGTCCGCACCAGGTTCAAATATTCGTTGCCAATGAATCGCGTTGCCGGAAGCACTTCCTGCCCGCCCATCACCCGATCTTTATCCAGTCCCGTAGCCTCGGCGAGCTTGATCCAACGCAAAATCCCACCCTGGTGTGTTTCGTCCCCATCATGATCGACGATTCGCTTGCGCCACACCCGGCGAAACGCCGGATCGGTCGCCCGCGACAGAATGATCGAATCTTTCATCGGAATGATCGACTGGTAGTAGTACCGGTTCAGCGCCCACGCCTGCAATTGACCGCGCGAAAGTTTGCCTTCATGCATCATCAGATGGAAAGGATGCTTGTGGTGATAGCGCTCTTCGCCTACGCGCCGTAACTCGGTGCGCAGTTCGTCAAAGCTAAGCTTCGAGTCATTCGAGGACTTGTTTTGCGGGATCACAGATCGACCTGCCAATTGTCCTCTGCCACTTCCCATCCCGCCTCCCGCACAATCCGGTATTCCGCGCTCAGTTCATTCAACAGCGGATTCGTATTGTTGAGATGAATAAACATTTTGCGATCAACTTGGATATCTTTCAGCAGCCGCAGAGTTTCCTCCACCGGAATGTGACCCATCTCGTGCGCGGTCTCGCCGCTTCCCTGCAGGCGCACCAGTTCATCGTCACTCCAGAATGTGCCGTCGAATAAGAGCAAGTCAACTTCACGGATTTTCTCCAATAATGCGTGGCTGAGAGTGCCGACAGCAGGAATGTAAGCAACCCGCCTGCCTCCCGACTGAAAGAACAACGCAGCCGTTGCCTCGTCCCGCCCTAGCCCGGCCCTGTCGCTTTTCACATATTTGGGATAACGCCCCGAAAGGTAGAGAACCTCGCACTGCAACCCCGAATCTTTCCTGGTGGCCGACAACAACGGAAACGGCCGGCACTGCTCCATCGCGGTCCAAACCACCTGCGGAGCGACCCGGTTCAACATGCCAAACATGCTGTTCTCTTCCTGCAGAACACGCAACACCGAACCGGCGCCATACACCCGCAGAGGCTGCAGTTCCCGCAGCAAAAGCAGCCCAACCACATGGTCGAGATCACAGCTTCCCAGAACAACGCCAGCAATGGGAGAGTCGCGTAGGCCTCGCGGATGAAGATCAGGGGAGTTTTCAATCTGAGAAGCTAAATCGGGAGACGCGCCAGCCAGAAACCAGGACGAGCCATCCGCGCTGACCGCAAGTTGGGCTTGCGTACGCGGCTTGCCAGAGAATTTCTTTTCGGACGCCTTGGCAATCGCTTTCGAGTCTGCGCTCGCGCGCACAGCTACGCAGTTTCCGCAGCCGCAATTCCACTGCGGGAACCTGCCCCCGGCCGCAGAACCGAGGATCCGAATGCGCATTCAGCTGTTTAGAGTTTTGCGCTCACGTAGGAGTTGATTTCGCAGCAGAGAACAACTTCTTCGAATACTGGACTGGTCCAAGCCATGACTTTCACCTTGAGGTTCGAGATTTCTTTCGTGCCGGGCCCACGAGCGCGGCACGTCGAGTTAGAGAATGATACCACTGCGGGGGTTGTAATTATTCCAGAATCTCGCAGCTAAGATGGCCCGTTAGGGCAGTGTGCAAGTCTTTGACACACACAGCTAACTGTTCAGGACCGAATCAAATCATGAACTTAGGAAAATAACCCTCCGCAGTTGCTGCGGAGGGTGGTTGGGGCTACTGAGTGTTGATGACGCCAAAGATCCCGTCGAGGTTATTCTTCGGCCCAGCCGTATAGAAAAGCTGGTTTGTGTTGCCATTCGACGACGTTCCGCCACCAAACTCGATCCCCCACAGCTGGTTAATGTGGATCGGTTTGTTCGCCGACGTCACCACCGTCCCCACGAAAGCGCCGGTCGTCAGGTTGAAGCCATTGACCGTTCCGGAGTTGGTGTTATTGCTAATTAGCAATGCGCCGCTCAGTGGACCGAAGTTCGAAGGCGCTACTGCGAATCCCCAAGGTTGATCGAGCGGCTTCCCCTGAATCAGCGTCTTCACGAACGCTCCGCCTTCCGTGAAGATGTCGATGTACCCACCGGATTTTCCGGTCGTCGAGGCGAACGCAACATATACCTGGCCGCCGATATCCTGAATTCCAAACGGAGCGTAGCCGGCTGGCAGTTTCGTGTCGGTGAACGACATCACAAAGTTGAACTTGCCGTCGTACACGTCGACTTTATTGTTGGCCACGTCTGCCGCGTAAAGAAAGTTGCCCGAGGAGTGGCTCGTGATCGCCAATCCCGTATAAACCGCGCCTGATGAAGAGTTATTCACCCCGATCAAAGCGTTGTTTGGATCGAAATGCGACCATCCGCTGATCGTTCCATCCAGCGTCGCGAACAGAAACGCCGAGGTCCAGTTGTCGATTTGAAATTCCGTCGACCCGTTGTAGACGATACCGGTCGGCGTCCCCACTCCTGTGCCGGAAGCGGTCGGAACGGTGACGACCAGGCCTTGCTTTGCACCCGTCCCGGTATACAGCGTTGACAGGCCGGTGCCTTCGTCGCTGAGCCAGAACGGGCCGCCGGGGCCATAGGCCAGTCCCCACGGATTGATCAGCTGTTTATCGCCCGTTTTGCCGGTATTTTTCACCAAGGTGGTCGCCTCATACGACTGGCCGCAAGCTGCCACGGCGGTCCCCGAAACCATTGACAACGCGAGCACAAAGAGCGCGCCGGCGCATAATCTGTTGCGTAACGATCGAGACATAGAACCTCTCCTCAGAACTTGAATGGCGGCGAGGCTGAGCGCCCCACCTGCCCGCGCAGAATCGAAGAAAAGTCCGATCCATGCGGCTCAAGAACGTTAGCCGGAGAACCTGAATAACTTGTCAGGGGGAAGTCAGTGATTTGTAAACATCTTGTAACCCATCACTATCGGGGCAAATAAAAGAGAAGAGAAGAGAAAGAACGTGTGGCGTGGGCGCGCTCACCCAGGGGGTTCGACTTTGCTTTCTGAACTGGTCGTTCAAACACCCAAGAATCCGGCCCTTGAATTCCGCCCCCAGGCCCACCGCTGCAATTCGCAGCCGCCAAAAGCCTACTGTGCCGCTTCCAGCAAACCCTGCTCGGCCTTTTCCTGACACTCGATACAATGCCGAGTCCACGGTACCGCCTCCAACCGCTTGGCGTTGATCTCTTTGCCGCAGGAGACGCATTCTCCAAAACTGCCTTCGCGAATCCGCGCCAGCGCCCCATCAACCATATTCAGCAATTGCCGATCATTATTGCTTTGGCTGAAGAGGAATTCTTTGTTGTACGAGCTAGCCGCGCGATCGGCGACGTCCTGAGTGGCTTCATCGTCAGCTGTGCGCCCGTCCTGCTGGTTGCGTACGACCATGGTCCGCAACTCGTTGCGACGAGTTTCTAGTTTCTTACGAAAAGTTTCAAGTCTCTTCTTATCCATGATTGCCAACCCCGCCCAAACACTCGATATTGTTGCCTGCACTAAGATGCAAAAGCCGCACTTACAGACCGCAATATCCCCTTGAAGTCAAACATTCATCGTAAGCGCCAACAAGATCAGGAGTCAAATGCTCGAGTCATTTCTCGTTCAGCAGTCGGTAGGTGAAAGGCGCTTTTGCCTCGTGACCTTCGCGCCCTCGGTGGTTAGAGTTCTAGGGTTTGTTCCCCCTCAGCGCAGGCGCCGGATACTCCGGCAACTTCTGTTTCGCCGCCTGCGTCCGCTTCACCTGCAATTCGTCAAACAGCAGCGCCGGACTCGCCACGCTGAACCACACCGGCTCCGACCGGTCATCGGTTGCAGGAACCGTCCCCGCCGCGATCAGGTCACCTCGCAGCGACCGCACATCCAGATCCCCAAACACCCCGCCCCGCACCAACTCCTCGTGCCCGTCCTTCGTCCACACACGATAAAGAAGTCGCGGCTCGAGTCTCGGACCCATCGTCTCCACATAGAACCCATACGGCAGGTCCCGCTTCTTGCACAGCTCGATCAGCCGCGCCTTCAGTTCCGCATCCGGCTCCGGATCCGTAGACTGCAAAATAAGATTTCCCGGATGCGGCCCCGGCGTCCCCGCCGCACCGGCCCGTCCATGCCCATTCGAAGCCGGAAAGTCACGGATCGGCTGCCGTCCAATTAGGTACGACACCAGTTGACCCTTCTCGATCACCGAAACACGCTGCGCCTTCACCCCTTCATCATCCAGTGTGTACTTCCCAAACAGCGGTTGCCCCGCGATCGTCGCAATCGTCGGATCGTCCACCACATTGATAAATTCCGGCAACACGCGCGACTTGTAGCTGCTCGACCAAAGCCCCGTAGTGCGGGCGTTCTCGCCCAATTTCGGCTTGCGCCCCAGCACATTCGGCTCGACCAGATCGCTGACAACCGTCGCCCCCGCGTCATTCGAAAACAGCACAGGCCCCCGGTACTCCTCATCCGCCACCGGAGCATCCCGCAACATCTTTAGCGAATCGCGCAGCGTGTCCGTCGTCTTCAGAAATTCCGCCCGCGTCGGCAATTCCTTCAGATCGTTTCCCTGGTCGGCGTGTGAACGCTGCAATCGCATCCCGTCTGCCGCCTGCGTCGATCCCGCAATCGAAATCACATAGTGGGTGCTTCCCGAACGCGAGACCGTGCCTTCCGAATTCACGAAGTATCGGTTCTCGACCATAAAGTGCAGCGAAGCGTCGAAGCTCTCGATCTCCGGATCGCTGCGATATTCTCCAGAAGCCTCTTCCACCAACCGAACCCACGGAGAAAAGTCATTCGTCGAAAAGCGCGCCAACGGCCCAATATCTTCCACTGGATCCGCTTTAGCAAAGTCGTCCACCGGCACATCGACCTTCAATTGCTTCAGCACCGCCTGCTTCGCCGACAACGATTCCGTCGCCGATTTATAAGCGCGATCAGTCGCCAGCCAGATTCGCTGCCGGATCGCGAACACGTCATTGTCCGACGCAACCAGATCCACCGTCCCTTCCCCCGTACCGTAGAAACTGTCCTGCTTGTAGTCGCCCACCCGCACCACCACCCGCAGCAGCCTCCCGCGATCTCGTTGCTGCGCGCGCAGCGCTCCAAACACCGCGGCGGCCTCCATCTGGTCGATCTCTGTTACCCGGTACTCGATGTAATACGGAGCCGCCACATTATCCAGTTTCAGCTTCGCCTTCGACCGGTCCATCTCCTCCCGCATCGCCCGCAGCACAACATCGCCTCCGTTAGCATCGGCCGCGGGCGCAGAAATTGAAACTAGGCAAGCCAGCACACCACAAGAAATGGCCGCAAACACCGGTCGCCGTATCATCGCTCACCTCCCACTCCATTCATCGCCCCCGGCGGAGGCGGCAAAATCGGAGGCCGCGTATCTCCATATTTCCTCTTCTGCACTTCCATCTCAGAAAACAGCATCGCCGGAGACGCCGCCGACACCGGAACACTCCCCGACTCCGCGCCGCACATTCCGTTAAATACGCTCGTCGTATCCCCCGTCGCCGCAATCTGCGTCAGCACCGTCAACGGAGTCCCCACAATATCCACACCCCGCACCAGCTCATCCGGACGCCCATCCGTATACACGCGCCACACCATCACCGGCAGCACCTGAAACGCCTGCGGCATCTCCCGCGTCGTCAACGTAAAGCCGCCCTGTATGTCTTCGAAGTACAGCCCATACGGCTTACCCTGCTTCTTGATCTCTTCAATAAAGCGCGTACGCAGCTGCGCATCCGGAATTGTCTTCGATGAAGTAACGATCAGATTTCCTTGCCGTCCCACCGGCATCATTCCTTCTTGCGCCCGCCCGTGTCCGTTCGAGCTGCCGAAACTCTTCACCGGCATCCGCCCCATCAGGAAATTCTTCAGAATGCCGTCCTTCACCACCTCGACCCGCGACGCCGGACTTCCCTCATCGTCGTACCGGTAGAATCCCGACAGCTCTGTCCCGCCCAAACTGCGCATCGTCGGATCATCCGTCACACTCAAGAAATCCGGCAGGATCTTCTCATTGATCTTCTTAGTGAACGTCTGCCCTTCATCGCGCCCGCGCTGCCGCTGGCCCTCGACTCGATGTCCCAACACTTCGTGAAAGAACACCGCCGCCGCCCGCCCCGAAAGCAACGCCGGCCCGCTATACGGCTCCGCCAACGGAGCCGCCTTCAGCGCACTCAAATCGTCCGCCATCTTTTTGACGCTCGCTTCCACTTCCGCCTGGGTCGGGACCTTCGACGGGTCGGAAAACTGGAACGTCTCCACCCGCATCAACTGCATCCCATCGTTCGCCAGAGTGTCCGCCTGGATCATCAAGCGAAAGATAGCGTCGGAAGTCACAACCTTCGTTCCCTCCGTCGACACCAGGTAGCTGCTGCCTTTCGTCGCCGTCAAGTACACCAGCGAATCTTCCACCTGCGGATACTTCCGGAAACATGCTGAATAGCGCCGCGCCAATTCTTCCCAAGCCTTTTGTTCCGGAAACTTCACCGCCGAAGCCTTCTCCATATAGCTCGAGGCTTTTTCCTGCGAAAAGTCAGCAGAGTCGTCCTCGTCCTTCGCCCGCACCGCGCTCTTCGTCTTCACATTCGCAAAGGACTGCTGCGCCTTGCGATACTCCTCGTATGTCAGCCTCCATAGGACTCGGGCGATCGCATCGGGATCGTCTTTCTCCGGCAACTGGCCCGAGGTTATCCCGGAAACCCGGTCCTGCCCGTGCGTATTGTCAAGCGCAGGCGTTCCAATCCGCATGTTGACATCAGCGGAACGGTGGCTCGTGAGCGACGAGGTCAAAATCGCCCCCTCCGCGCTCAAGATCGCCAGGGATTCACCCTCCGTCACGTCGTAGCTCACGAAATACGGGGCCGGATCAAGCTTGGCCAGTTCGGATTGACCCCGGTGGAGTTCCTTTTCTATCGTGGCTAGAAGAAGATCGTCGGATGCGGTAGAAATCTTGGATTCTTGAGCGCTCAACGGCATCCCAAACTGGGCAACCACAAACACAAGAAAGACCAGAAGAACGCGGCGGGCAGCAGTTTTTTTAATTTTCATTAGAAAACGCGAGTGTACAGGACCGCATATAACAAAAAAAGCGGCCCCTTTCGGGGCCACCCTTTCAAAGAGGCGAATTGGCGGGTATCAGAGGAAACGAATTTGGCGCCGCTCCGGGGAGTGGGAGCGGACAGAGTGGGATGTCGAGAACATCGAGAGTGAAGTTTGTTCCAACGGTTGCGGCCTCTTCCTTAGTGACGGACTGAGCATTTCCCGCACCAAATTAGTAACTAACTCCCTGACGCAGAACCTATTTCGGGAAACTGTTCAAAATCAGGATTTTAGCTTGTTTCCCTTACCCACAAACCCTTCCCTACGTCACAGGCGCTTGTGATACCAGATGCAGAATCCTGCACCTTCTTGAAAATTCTCAGGAACTCAACCGGCCTCGATAGTTTGCTTAAAGACTCAGACTCATAGTATGGCTTGGTGCACCAAGGCCTGCCCTGAGCTTGTCGAAGGGTTTGAGCCCGTTCTTAAACGATTGAGCCTGGGGCATCCTCCTAAGACCAGGTTACGGGTCGAGGATCCTTTGCGAGGATGAAAGGGTAATAATACACTTGACTACCAAGGCAGGGCCGTCGCATGGCTATTTTTGTTTCCGCTTCCGATGAGCATTCCGGCGGCGATGGGGAAGGGCTCTTCCTTCTCGCTGGCTACGTAGGCCCAGAATTGGATTGGTCGGATTTTTTCGTACCAGCATGGCAGGAGAGAGTGTTGGACGGTCCACCAAGAATCCCCTATTTGCATATGACCGAAATCCGCAGCCAAAGATTTCGGGATGCATTTGGGCTTTCAAGGTTAGCTGCGGATGACAGAGTTGACGAAGCAGTTTCCATTATCGACACCATGGGCACGTTCTACCCGATAGCGGTTCCAGTGGACCTTAGCCACTTCAGGCCTACTTTCAAAGAGATTAAAGTGCGCCGAGCTGAAGCAAAGCAATTTGAAGCAAAACGATTTGAGCCCGACTATCTATGTTTTCTCGCATACGCACACACGGTGCTCGACTATGTGCACGAAAAGCACCCGCATATCGAAAAGGTAGATTTCATTATCGAGCAAAAAAACTACATCACCCGCTACATCAACGAATTTCATTCCAATTTATCGGCCACGCTGAAAGACATAGGGCGGCCAGACCTTAGTCCACTGGTGGGCGCGTTGAGAGTCGAGGACAAAGAGCAAATGCACTGTCAAGCGGCGGACCTCCTCTGCTGGCATGCTGCTCGGTTCGAGAGCGCGCAAGAGTTAGCACCTCAGGATGAGGCCGACGCAAAACGCTATTTGAAGCTCAGAAATCGGAAGGGGTTATGGTTCGATCTCAAAAATGATTTGGTATCAGAAATGGCCGCCGCCCTACTGGCGCGCAACAAATGAATGTTGCCCTATCACGCCAGGGCTAGGCTGACTAAGAAAGTCAGTAAGGTGGAGCGTTGCCGGTGGAAGCGGGCGAGTCTAGAAACGCCTACCCCCTCACCCCGCTATCCGAAAAAACCTCCGCCGTAAAGGCCTCGATCGTCGCCTTCTTACGCCAGGCATCCAGGGGCAGCCCAGCCTTGCGACATGTTTGTTCCAGAAAAGTTTCGCGATCCCAACCGTACTCCACAGGGACCTGCGGCAACAGTAACCCGCGACGGCCACCAGATGAGATGACCAGCCCATGCCGTCCAACCTTCACATCCTCTGGACGAATCACCCTCAGCCGCGAGAGCACGCTCAGCGAAATGCCGAGCCGTCGGGCTTCGTCTCTCGTCACCGGCGAAAAGCGGGAATCCTCGAAGGCCGCAGCTCGGGCGGTTTCGGCCACAGCCCGGTACAGCGACGCGACCGGCATCGCATAACCGACGCATCCGCGAAGTTTGCCTTCAAGATAGAGTGTGGTGAAAACCCCTCGTGGCTCCGAGAACCCCGCCACACCGGGAGTGACGTCCGGCAACGCCCCTGAACGAGCCTCGCGCTCCACCACCGCGAGAATGGCCTCATGCGCGATCCCAAGCAGAATTTTTCGTTGTTCTTCTGAAAACTCGCTGGCGGAAGCACCCGCAGGTTCCGTTTCAACTCCAGCATGAGTCAGCGCGCTGTCGTCTGTCGTTTCAGACCGCTTGAACATCACTTTTTCTCCGCCGCGAAAGGACGAAGCTCCGGCGCCGTCGCTTCTCCGACTTGCGATCGATCCGCGACCAGAAAGCGATAAAGTAATCGACCGCCGACACCAGCGAGAGCAGAATCATGAACCAGATCGCCGCCCACGCGATCCAATACACCGGGAAAATATAAACGCCATACACCGGCCACTCATGCCAGCGCCGCGCCAGAATCACCGCCACCACCGAGATAATCTGGACCAGCATCTTGAACTTGCCCAATTCGCTCGCTTGTATCGTGAAACCTTCCGAAGCCGCAATCGAACGCAGGCCGCTGACGAGAAATTCCCGCCCAATCACGACCACCGCCATCCACGCCGGCACCAGAACGGGATTAAATTGAACCAGCGTGATGAAAGCCGCCGCCACCAGCAATTTGTCCGCCAGCGGGTCCAGCAGCATTCCCATCGTCGTAATCTGCCCGCGCTTGCGCGCCAGATACCCGTCAATCCCATCCGTGATCGAAGCTAGAATAAAGACCGCCGACGCCAGAATCTCTCGTTCCCCCGTGCGCTCGTTCGCGAAACGCGGAGTGCAAAGAATCCATATGAGAAGGGGAATTGCGGCAATTCGGGTAAGCGTGATGGAGTTGGGAAGGTTCACGCGATGAATGGGCCAGGGCCGCAGCAGGCGGACAATTTTGATTATCCTCTACATCCGGGACCAAGGCAACGCAACATCCCCCTCAGCGACCGAAAGCCCGATGTAAAGACTTAGAAAACTTGCAGATCTTGTCGTAAATAGAATGCACGTCCGCCACCGCTCATCTGGAAACATGCAAGGTTTAAGCTCGCGTCGCTCCGGGACTCGATTGTGGTCGCTCCAGGACTTGATGGGCGTGACTTGGGGACTTAGCGTTGCCGCTGATTCTGCATGTCTGGTCGCTGAGAGCTGGGACGCGCGCATGTTAAGTCTTGTGGCAAAGGTGATTCTGATTCCCGGTTGAGTCCATCGTTGGTAAGGGCGCTTTGACGCTCTGGAAATTGGCCTGTTAGACTAGTTAATTGTCATCCTACCTTTAAGTTAAGAAGGACATTCGTGCGCGCAGAAACCCGGCATCAACTGAAACAGGACCGTTTCAGCAAAGTTACGTTCGAAGCAGCGGGAAACGCTGCCCATTGGAGCGAAGAGCACAAGGGAACGCTGATCGCGATTGTGGCGGCGGTGATTGCGATTGCGGCGATTGCTTTTGGCGGGTGGTATTACGTCAACTCGCAGGACGAAAAGGCGAGCGCCGAGTTGTCAACGGCGGTGCGGACGTTTGAGACGCCGCTTCGTCCGGCGGGGACTCCGGCGCAACCGGGCTACGACACTTTTGCTTCGCTGCAGGAGCGGGCAACGGCGGCGCGCAAGCAGTTTCAGGGGATTGTCGATAAGTATCCGCATACCCACACGGCCGACATGGCGAAATATTTTGTGGGTCTTGCGTCGCTGCAATTGAACGACAATGCCGCCGCGGAGCATAGTCTGCAGGAGGCGGCCGGTTCTTCGAACGCGGATCTGGGCGCGTTGGGGAAGCTGGCGCTGGCGTCGTTGTACCGGTCCGAAAATAAGGATTCGCAGGCGGCCGAGCTTTACAAGCAGCTGATTGACAAGCCTACGATCACGGTCAGCAAAGCGACTGCACAGATGGAACTGGCAGGGTTCGACGAGTCACGGCAGAAGCCGGACGAGGCGAAGAAGCTGTACGAGCAGGTGCAAAAAGAAAATCCACAGACCGAGGCGGCTTCGCTGGCGCAGCGCAAGGCTGCAGCGCTGAAGCAGTAGCATGATGATGGGCCGGTATCGACTGAGCCGGCAGAGTTCGATTCATTCCGTCCTTAAGCCTGGTCACACGCAGGATCGAAGGTTTGCTGAAGTAGCAGGGTTCGCCCCCAGCGCCTAAAGGCATGTCAAAGCAAAGCTGTTTTCGCAGCGCTTGAAGCGCTGCGCCACCCAAACGCTTCCAGACAATCTCAGACTCCGGCTCTAACGGCAAACGGACGCAGGCTTGTGATCAGGCGATCGCAATCTTCTGGCGTGTTGTAGACGTTGGGGGTGACGCGGATGGAGCTACCGCGGACGCTGACAAAGACTTTCTCTTTTGCGAGCGCTACTGGAAGCTCTTTGGGGATCGCTTCTTTCCTTCGCAAACAAAGATAGTGTGGGGCGCGCAGCGGTTCGGCGGCGCTGGAGAATCCGAGGTCGGCGGCGACGCTTGCCAATTGACGATTGAGCGCGCCGGCGGTTTCTGCAATCTGCTCGACCTTCCATTCCTGCACTTGCTTCATGGCGTGCACGGCGGCGGGTAATAATCCGAAATTGGCGCGCTCTCCCATATCGAAGCGTCGTGCGCCGTGGTCGTAATGTTCGGTGTATAGAATGAGGCTCGTGAAATCGCGGGCGTTGGCGCGCTGAATCCAGTTCTCTTCCAGAGGCAGTCCACTTTGCCATTTCGGAGCGACGTAAAGAACGCCGACGGAATAGGGGCCGAGGAGCCACTTGTAGCTGGCGGCCACGGCGAAATCGGGCTGCACGTCTTTCACGCTAAAGGGCAGCGCGCCGAGAGACTGGGTCAGGTCGAGAGCGAGGGCGGTTCCCTGTTTGCGGCAGGCTTCTGCGATGTGGACGAGATCGAGGCGGCCTCCGCTCGTCCATTGGACGTGAGGGAGAGCGGCGATGGCCACTTCGGGGGTTAGCGAGTCGAGGACGGCTGCGGTCCAATCGTGGTTCTCTGGCCAAGGGACGACTTTTAGCGAGGCTCCGGTTTCTTCGGCCTTGCGCTGCCAGGAATAATAGTTGGAGGGGAACTGCTCGGCTAAGACGAGAATGCTTTGACCTTTGTCGATCGGCAGATTGCGCGCGGCGGTGGCGATTCCGAATCCGGCGGAGGGGACGATGGCAATGTCGTCGGGCGAGGCTTCGAGAAGCGGCGCGGCGGCGGAGCGAAACTCCTCGGCTCCGGTGAAAAACTTTTCGGAGGTCAGTTCCCAAGGATGCGCTTTGCGGGTGAGGCCGGCGATTCCGGCGTCTAGCGAAGACTTCATGAGCGGCGACATGTAGGCGCAATTGAGGTAGGCGACGTCGCTGGGGATATCGAAGAGATGGCGCTGAGTGGGAAGCATGGTGGTTGTTGGTCGTTCGTCGTTCGCTGTTCGGCGTTCGCAAATAGTGTATCAATGGGGATGGATTGGTTTTGGGGAGTGGCGATGAGGATTTGTCTCGCGAAGTTCGCGGTGGTGGTCGTGGTGGCGTCTATCGCGTTGGCTGGTCGCGCGGTTGGGCAGACGGCAGATCCGAAAGCCTCGCTGGCGTTTGCGCGGGCTGAGAAACTGAAGCATGGGATCAATGCCAGTGGATGGTTTGCGCAGGTGTATGACAAGCGCGGGTATACGGCGGAACATTTTCAGGCTTGGACGACTGGGGACGACATCGCGCTGATGAAGTCGATGGGATTCGATCATGTGCGGTTGAGTGTGAATCCGCAGCCGATGTTTAACGAGCGCGCACCGAATCTTCTTCCGGCGGATTATCTGGTTTCTCTCGACGCGGCGGTGAAGATGATTCTCGATCACGGGTTGGCGGTCGTGATCGATTTGCATCCGGAGAGCGATTTCAAAGCGCGGCTCGGGAAAGACGATGAATTCGTGCAGCGGTTTGCGGATTTTTGGCGGGCGCTGGCCGCGCATTATTCGACATGGGAGGCGGACCGAGTTTTTCTTGAGGTGATGAATGAGCCGGAGTTCAGTGATCGCTACAGATGGCTGGGCGTGCAGATGAAGCTGGTGGCGGCGATCCGGCAAGGTGCGCCGGGGCTGACGATTATCGCGGCGGGGGCGCGGTGGTCGAATGACGATGAGTTGGTGTTTGAGGAGCCGCTGCGTGATCCGAATGTGATTTACAGCTTCCATTTTTATGAGCCGTATATTTTTACGCATCAGGGGGCGAACTGGAGCGCCTATTACTGGCATTGGTTGCGAGGTGTGCGGTATCCGTCGAGCGAGGACTCGGCTGCGCGGGCGGCAGCGCTGGTGCCGGATGAAGTCGACCGCTTGCAGGTGATCCGGTATGGGCGGGAGCACTGGGACGCGGGGCGGATTGAGGCGGAGATGAAGCAGGCGGCAGAGTGGGCGCGGCGGCGCGGGGTTCCGCTGGTGTGCAACGAGTTTGGGGTGTATCGGGATTATGCGGATCCAGCAGATCGGGATGCCTGGTTGCATGATGTGCGGAAGGCGTTTGAGCGCAATGGAATTGGATGGACGATGTGGGATTACTCGGGGTCGTTTGGAGTGGTGACGAAGAAGGATGGGAAGACGGTGGTGGATGATGGGGCGGTGCGGGCGCTGGGGGTGAAGTAGTGCGGTGGGACCTCGTTGGACTCGGAAAGCGTGGAAATCAGGGAGCGCGGGCTAGAGTTTTCGTCCTTGCAAGAAAAAGAAACGAGACATTGACTAGCGTGCTAGCAATATTCGGGCCCGTCAGTTCTGCAAACAATGAGCCAAGTCTAGGTTCTGCCTTGTTCCTTCTTGGTCTTGGGCTTTACGTCTTGATCCATCTCTGGTATCGCTACTTTACCGCTCAAGACGACAACCCAAAGTCACCTCTTGAGAACATGATCTTCATAAGCCTTATTGCATGTGGATTCATCGGTACAGGTATTTGGGAATGGATTCGCGTTCTGAGGATTTCAAACTGAGGCACTATCCCTGATTCCGCTTCCTTGACACCTGGTTTTTCGGGCTTTATTCTTAGATATTGCTCCCTGAGAGACTTTCGTCTCTGTGTGCACTTCCGCGAGCCTTTGCGGTAATTTGAGTGGGGGCGGCGGAGGTTCCGATGCTCATCGAACTGAAGGATCTGGAGATTAATCCTGTCGATTTCCGGGAGGAGTACGGCCCGGGTGTGATCGATTTGGGCGCGGAAGTCGTGCAGCGGTCGCCGCTATTTGCCGAAGGGCGGGCGGATCTGGTCGAAGAGCATCACGGTAAGCACGAGATCGTGCAGGATATACGGATCAAGGGCAAGCTGGAAACGAGACTGGAAGTGGCGTGCGCTCGGTGCCTCGATCCGGTGGTGCATAACGTGGAACGCAGTTTCGATCTGCTGTATCGACCGCTGGGAATCGATTCGGGACATGCGGAACTCTCGGTGACCGACGCGGAGGCCGAGATCGGGTACTACGAAGGCCAGGGATTGCTGCTTGAAGATACGTTGCGCGAGCAGGTTTTGCTGGCGCTGCCGTTGAAGTCGGTTTGCCGTGAGGACTGCAAGGGCTTGTGTCCGCATTGCGGCAAGAACTTGAACGAAAATGAGTGCTCCTGCGTGGACGAAGTCGAGGATCCGCGATGGTCGGCGCTGAAAGAGATACGTACCAAGTTGAATCAATGAAGAGTCGTCAGTTCTCAGTCGTCAGTTTTCAGTGAAAGCGGATTTACTTAGAGTTGATGGCTCAGAACCAGCCACAAAAGGAATAACATGCCTAATCCGAAACGTAGACATTCTCAGAAGCGCACGGCTACACGCCGCGCCCACGACTCCCTGTCGAAGCACTCGTTGTCCGAGTGTCCGAACTGCCATGAGCAGAAGATGCCGCATCGCGCTTGCCCGAAGTGCGGAACTTACAAGGGCCGCGAGATTTTAGAGGTCGCAGAAAAGTCGTAAGGCGAGGGCGCAAGCCGCCTCATACGGCTTGCCACGGCGCGGCTGAAGCGCGCTCTTCAAACCATCTTTTCAAAGCACAATTTATGAAAAGTGCTCTAGTCCGTCTCCCTTCATGCCTAGCATAATCGCGCTCGATGCGATGGGGTCTGACAAGGCGCCTAAGCCGGAGATTGAGGGCGCCTTGCAGGCGGCGCGCCATCACGGTGTGCGTGTGCTTCTGGTGGGTCCCGAAGAACAGTTGCGGGCGGACTTGGCGCGCTATCCCGGCGCGCGTCGGTTGCCGATCGAGGTGGTGCACGCGAGCGAAGTCGTCACCATGGACGACAAAGTGGACGCGATTCGCGGCAAGCGCGATTCGTCGCTACGGGTCGGCTTGCGTCTGGTGCGCGAAGGGCATGCGGCTGGATTTGTGACGGCGGGAAATACGGGCGCAGCCATGGCCACGGCAAAAGTTGTTCTGGGCGCTCTGGCTGGCGTGGATCGTCCGGCGCTGGCAGCGGCGTTTCCGACTGTGCTGAATACGGCAGCGATTCTGCTGGACGTGGGTGCGAATGTAGACTGCACGGCAATCAACCTCGAGCAATTCGCGGTGATGGGCGATATTTATTGCCGATCGATCTTTGGAAAGAAACATCCTCGAGTTGGACTGCTTTCGATTGGGGAAGAAGAAGGCAAAGGGAACGACCTGACGCGCGAGGCGTTTCAGTTGCTGAAGCGGCTTCCGATCAACTTTATTGGGAATGTGGAGGGGCGCGATCTATATAACGGGCACGTGGATGTGATTGTGGCGGATGGATTTGTGGGGAACGTTGCGTTAAAGACTTCGGAGGGCGTGGCGCGGCTGGTGCGCGCGGTGCTGAAAGAGACCTTGAAGTCGACGATCACGCGGCAGGTCGGCGCTTACATTTCGCGCAATGCTTTTACGGATTTTAAGAAGCGGCTGGATCACACGGAATATGGTGGCGCTCCGCTGCTGGGTATCAAAGGTGTTTGCATCATCACGCATGGATCGTCCAACACGAATGCCATCAAGAATGCGATACGGGTGGCGGACGAATTTGCCGAGGGCAAAGTGACTGAGACGATTGAGCGGGAGCTGGCCGGGTTGAGCGTCGCGGTAACGACGTAACATCGGACCTGACTTCTGACTTCGGAATTACAATCTCCTAATCTATGACAAACAATTCTTCTCCAATTGCTTTTCTTTTTCCGGGCCAAGGTTCGCAGGTGGTCGGCATGGGAAAGGAACTGGCAGACAACTACGCGGTGGCGCGGCAAACCTTCGAGGAAGCCGACGATTGTTTGGGCTATAAGCTCTCCGAGATTTGCTGGGAAGGTCCGGAAGAAAAGTTGCGGCTGACGGAGATTACGCAGCCGGCGATCCTTGCGGTGTCGGTGGCGGCTTGGCGCGTGTTGCAGGAAAAAGGGCTGGAGCCGGACTATGTTGCGGGACACAGTCTGGGGGAATATTCGGCGCATGTTGCGGCAGGAACGCTGACATTTCTTGAGGCAGTGCGGGCGGTCCAGAAACGGGGCCGGTATATGCAGGAAGCGGTGCCGTTTGGTATCGGGGCCATGGCAGCCATTCTTGGCTTGCCGATCGAGAAGGTACACAAAGTGGCGGACGATGCGGCGCAGGGCGAGGTGTGCCAGGCGGCGAATATCAATTCGCCAGAACAAATCGTGATCTCCGGGCACGCGGGTGCGGTGGGACGCGCGGTGGAAATGGCGACCGAACGCGGGGCGAAAAAAGCGGTGAACCTCCCCGTGAGCGCTCCGTTTCACAGCTCACTCATGCAGCCCGCGCAAGATCGTCTGGCGACGGACTTAGAAACGCTGAATTTTCTGGATCCGAAGTATCCGGTGGTGGGGAATGTGGATGCGGCAGTGGTCGAGACTGCGAGCGCGGCGCGCGATGCGCTGATTCGCCAAGTTACCGGCACGGTGAAGTGGGAGCCTTCGGTGCGCTTGTTGATTGCGGAGGGCGTGAAGTTGTTCATTGAAGTTGGTCCGGGAAGAGTTCTTTGGGGATTGATGCGTCAGATTGACCGCTCGCGAACTTCGCTAACGGTGGGAGATGAAGCGTCGCTGCAGAAGACGATCACGCAGATCGACGATATGGCGGCTTAGATTTCTTCGGATCCGGCCGTCACACCGAAATAAATCTCAAGGGCAAAGCGGTGGAATCCCAGGAAGGACGGGCGCGAACCTGGGGTAGCCGGCTGTTGGCTGAAACCTGCCGATCGTCGCTCGGCTGGACGGGAGAGACGCCCGTCGCCACACTGAAACAGACTAGAACAACCCACAATTAGAACGGGTAGACGGTGATGGTTTTGTCGGATTTTTGGACGAACAATCTGGCGTGTTCGGAGCGTTCGTTGATGACGACTTCCACGACAACGCCGCCGCCGCCAAATTTCTTGGTGTCAGCCGTGCCGTAAATGCTGTGCGATTTGATGAGTCCCCACTCGCCGCCGGGGCCCCAGTCGCGATAGAAATCGGCGTAGGTATATCTGGAGTATTGCTGCTGATGCTGGCGCCAGCCGGGATCGTGAAAATAAATGCCGTAGGCCGTTTCGTAATTCTGTTGCTGCAAGGCGTCGAAGAATTGATTTACGGCGTGCTCTTCGGGCCAATTCCGCAAAAACCAGCCGAGCGCAGCGAGCGCGATTACCAGGACGACGATTACAGTAATTTTGATTTTGCGGCGCCGAGCTTTCGCGGGATCATAGAGTGGAGCGTCGAGCAGTGTCATAGTCGCTACTCAGGATAACGGATTTCGACGCTAGTGAGGTAGGGGGGGTGCCACGGATAGCGGCCGTTCCTGACGGACTGCCTACGACTGGGATTTTCCCGACAATTTGCGGTCGATTTGCGTTGTGATTTCCTGATATTTCGAATCACCGTGGAGATTATTGAAGTCGGGATTACGGGTGATGTAGAGCAGGCCGGTCTCGCGCTTATCGAGGGCGATTTGCAGATAGCGCAAAGCTTCCGGTTTGTTGCCCAATATGGAGTAGGTTGCGGCGACATCGTATGCCGAGCCGGTGCCGCGCTCGAAAGCATCCCTTTGCAGGGGGAGCATCCGCTCCCGCATGGCGATCACGCCACCTGAATTGAACCCCTCCTCGGCGGCGTTGATCACATTCAAACCAATATCGTCATGACGGAGTTGTGATGACAGCCGGGATTCGGCAAAGAAGTTTTCGTAGTCCTTGCGCTCGAGGTAAATGGCGGCCAAGTAGGTGTGGGTGGTGGCCAAAGAAGGATCGGTGGTTTCGAGTTGCTTGAGCAGAGCGAAGGCCTCACTCTTCCGGCCAGCACTGTTTAGGATTAAACCTTTATCGGCTTGGATGGTCGTCGATGACGGGTCCAGTTTGCGAGCCTGTTCGATTTGTTCGAGAGCTTCGGCATAGCGCTGGGTGGCGAGCAAGAAGGTCGCATACCAATGATGTCCCTGGACGAAGTTCGGGTCGAGTTCGAGAGCGCGTTTGTATTCCCGTTCGGCAGTGACGGGATCCCAGTTCCAGTAAAACGTCGCGAAGGCTAGAGAGTTGTGGGCTCCAGCGGAAGTGTCGTCGAGTTCAACCGCTTTTTGGGCAGCGGCCAGGGCACGCGGATAAGCCTCTTCAGCGGGCATGACACTGAATTCGCGGAGCAAGTTATAGCAATCGGCGAGTCCGACGTACGCCTGGGCGTAGTTGGAATCCTTCACAATCGCCTGCGTAAAGTAGTCGACGGCCTTGTTCAGGTCTTCGGGAGTGCGCTTGGTCCAGTGGTACTCGCCTTTGAGATACAGCTCTTGGGCTTCGGCGTTGGGTTTGTGGGGCGCGGCGAGAGCGTGTTTATAGCGAGTCTCGCGATGGCTGAAAGAGAGTACGAAGATGAGTCCGGCGACAGCGAGCAGAGGTACGAGCCACGCTAAATTTTTGGGAGTCGAGGTTTTCGCGGTTCGATCGCCTGCCGGTCGAGTTTCCACGACGCGGGCGAGTTCGGGCGAGTTCGCGGTGGGAGAGGACGAGGCGGCCCCGGGCGCCCAACTTTCGCTCGGCGCAACGACGCTCTGTGGGGCGTCGGAAGTTGGGTTCTCGAGTGGCGGCGGGGCTGGTTCGGATGCAGGGCTGTCCAAATCGCTTGCTCGGCCCTTGAGCCAATCTTTCAATTCATTGGGATAGGCGTAGACGCCGCCGCGGCCTCCGCCGGGAACTCGGTGGACGGGCAAGGCGCGCTCCTTCTCCCAGCGGCGGACGGTACGCTCGTCGCGAGCAAAGAAGGCAGCAATCTCCTTCCATGAATCAAGCTTCTGGGGAGTTAATTGGTGCGCGGAAGTGTCGCCCATCCTGTAATACCCACTAATGTCCGTTGTTGTCCGTTGCCGGGGAGGGCGTGTTTGACCATTATACGCACAGTAACTGGCTGTCAAACCCCCCTTTTGACCCAGCCGGGGCCAAATCCATGCACCAGCTGTAATGCGGAGACCGAGATCCCCGCGAATGGCACTTGGAACGGTTATCACCAAGCTTCATTACGGAACAAGGAATCAGCACTTTACTTCCAGGAGACTATCGATGCAGTCAGTTCAAGCTTTGCTATGCCGCACAATGGGGCAAGTGGCACCCGTCGTGATTTTCCTAACCCTGATCGGAGCGACAATTCTGGTGCAAGCGCAACCCACTCAGGCAACTTTTGTGAACCCGTCCTTATATCAGGCAGGAAACATTCTTGCGAACTACAGTCCGATCGGCGTACAGGAACTCGCCGTTGGCGACTTCAATAACGATGGATTTCAGGATGTAGTGGTGATTGACAGCAACGCCAACGTCAACGGATTCGGAATCCTGCTAGGCGTCGGCGATGGGACATTCCAAACCCAGCAGTCGATCGCGGTGACCGGGTCTTACGGCAATGTGGATAGCATTGTGACCGGGGACTTCAATCGGGACGGAAATCTCGATTTCGCAGTGAGTTGGAATGGGAACAGCAGCGTCGTTCAGATTTTCCTGGGCAATGGTGCAGGTGGCTTTACCCAAGGCGCCACCTATACTCTGCCAATTCCAAATTACTACCCCATGCCCAACGGGCTGGCGGCCGCCGATCTACGGGGCAATGGAGATCTCGATCTGATTGCGGTCGATGGTCACAATGTTGAAGGTTCGATCGAGGTGTTGCTGGGGAACGGCGATGGAACGTTTCAGGCTCCGGTGACGGTCGCGCCGAGCATTGGCAATCCGTTAGGCGGGGTAGCAATGGCGGATGTGAATCACGACGGAAAGATTGACATGGTGGTCGGGTCGGACGACCAACTGGACGGGATTTACGTAGTTCTGGGGAACGGAGACGGTACCTTCCAAACCCCAGTCTTTTACCAGGAAGGTGACAACTCGGGCGTGACCGGGATTGCGATCGGATCGTTGACTACGAAGAAGAATGCAGATGTTGTAATTTCGACGGGCAATGGAGCGTATGTCTATCTCAACGATGGCAAGGGTGTTTTTGCGAAGCCCGTGCAGTACGGCAGCTCGGCGAACGCGAGTTCAGTGGTGATTGCCGATGTGAACGGCGACAACAAAAACGACCTGGTTGTATCGTCGTCGTCTTCGGGCGCGGTCTGGGTGCTGCTGGGGAAGGGCAACGGCACGTTTACGGCGGACGCAGCCGTCAATGTTGGCGGAGTTGCCGAAGCAGTCGTGGTGGCGGACTTCAATGGCGACAAGAAACTCGATTTGGCTGTCGCGGCCAATGCTGAGTTTCTGACAGTGGTTCTGGGGAACGGGGACGGCACGTTCCGCAGTAGTTCGCAATATGGCGAGACCAATTCCACGATCCAAGCGATCGCGACGGCGGATTTGAATGGCGATGGCTATCCGGACATTGTGGAAGCGGGCGGCGGCACCGGGGTAGGAGTGACGATCCTGCTGGGGAGTGCTCACGGGGCGCTGGGAGCGCCTTTCTCCATAGCGGTCGGGTGCGGGGAGGCGAACCGCAGCGGAGTGAATTCGATCGCACTGGGGGATGTGACGGGCGACGGAAAGATCGATCTCGTCGCGACGAGTTATGACGATCCTTATAACTGCTACGAAAATGTAATTGGCGTGTTGGCGGGTCTGGGCACGGGTAAATTCAAAAAGCCTGTCTATTATTCGACCGGAACGACGCAGCAGTCCTACAACATCACGTTGGGAGACTTCAACGGTGACGGCAAGCCCGACATCATTGTTGAGAATTACGACGGCAGTCTCAGTGTGCTGCTCAACAAAGGGAAAGGCGTCTTCGGGACGGCGATTGTTACCTCCGGCGCCAGCGGAGATGTCGGCACCCTGGTGATTGGCGACTTCAACCATGACGGGAAGCTGGATGTTGCGGTTACCGATTACGCTCAGCAAGAAGTTTTTGTGCTGCTGGGCAAAGGGGACGGAACTTTTGGCTCTCCGATTATTACGCCCTCTCCGCTTTACGGGGACGCGATGACGGGAGGCGATTTTAACGGCGATGGGAAGATGGATTTGGCGGTCAGCAGTTTTCAAGGCGGTGGGAGTGTTTCGATCTTGACGGGAAATGGCGACGGCACGTTCAACGTGGGTAACACCTACGTGATACCGGAGATCTCCTGCCAGTTCGGCAATAGCAATCCTTATTGGATGAGTGTGGGTGATCTCAACCAGGATGGAAAGTTGGATATAGCCGTTGCTCTGAACGAGAACAATTGTGCGACGCAATATAACGGTACGGAATTCTTCGGCGATGCCGTGGTGCTGACAGGCAACGGGGACGGAACCTTCGCTGTGGACGAAGGGCCGTGGATCGGCGCTGGCAATGGGGCGGTCGGTTCGGGCAACGGAACGAGTGGAATCGCACTCGGCGACTTTAACGGCGACGGGATGACGGATATCGCCGTGGCCGCCTTCGGAAACTCGACCGAACAGTGGTTGAGCGTCCTACAGAACAACACGCAGGCAGTCAGCATCTCGCCGTTGAACCTGACTTACCCGGCTGAAAAAGTAGGGGCGAGCAAAGTCGAAACCGTGGTCGTGACCAACGATCAAAGGACGTCGCTTGCCTTAGACAAGGCGGTGCTGGGCGGAACCGATCCAGGCGATTTCATTCTTAAGAATGGATGTGGAAGCAGCCTCGCGGAGGGCGCGAATTGTACTTTGACTGTTACTTTCAAACCGACGGCCACGGGAAAACGGACAGCGACTTTATCCATTACCGATGGCGTTGGGACTCAAACCGTTTCGCTAACGGGCACCGGTAAGTAGCGAGACGGCACAAGGTTCGCTGAGAGCGGGAATCGGCCAGGAGTGGGTTGGGGACTCTCTTCTGGGACCGTTCCCGCACAGCGAGCGCAAGGCTGCATCGTGAATTGGATCGATGATTGGGCCGCGAACTGAGTTCACGGTTTTTGTTGGATCGAAGGTTGCGTTCGGGACGGGCTCAAGCGACCGCGAATTGCGCCTAAAGGGACGCCTTGGACTGCCGATGTACCTCAAGTCTGCTACCAAAAAGACGGCACGCCGGGGCGGACGGGACCAGCGATCATTTTCGGAGGGTGGGCCTGCGGCTGCGCAAAACAGGGCCGGACCGTTCGTAAGGAAGCTATGAGTACTGACAGTGCTTTTGCCATGCGGGCCCACAATGAAGATTGGTTGCCCACGCTTGAGCTCGCGATTCTGGAAGTATTTGAGATCATGATGGGCTGTAAGGTGAAGGCGTCAACGCAAGCGGCGCTTCATCCGAAGGGCGGAGTCACGGCGATCGTGGGACTTGCGGGGGCTTTGTGCGGGGTGGTGACGATTTGCTGTTCGGCGGAGACGGCGGGACAGCTTGCCAGGGCAATGTTGGGCGACGCGGCGAGTTCCGAGGACGAGGTTGTGGACGCACTGGGGGAAATTTGCAATATGATAGCGGGCAACTTCAAGAACAAGCTCGCGGGCACCGATGAGAAGTGTATGTTGAGCGTGCCAAGCGTAGTGAGCGGAGTTGAGTACAAATTTCATTCGTTGGCCGACGGGACATCGCTGGAAAGAGTAGTGATGTTTGAAGACGCTCCAGTTACGGTTCGGCTGCAATTGCAGGCGTAGGCGCCGATCAATTCGTTTTACTTCCTTAATCTGTGCTTTCCGCATTCTATTTTCTTACGCAAAATTTGCCTGTTGCGTCATATCAGCCCGGCAAAGTTTGCCTTCCTTCCCATTGCCTTCCTCAAGAATAAGTTTGTACCAATCTTGCAGTTGCGGCCGGCGTCGTTAAGTGGCGTAGAACCGGGATTCGCGTTCTCGTTCGCAACTTCCCGCATGGCGATCCGTTTGCATTGTCTCTTTGCGACAAGGAGTGCCTGTGGACAGTGGATTTTACGCGGCATGTGCAGGGTTGCGGGCGCAGGGTGTGGCGCTGGAAGTTTCGGCTCACAATCTGGCAAATCTGAATACGCCGGGATTTCGCGCGCAGCAGACGACGTTTGAGTCGCTGATGGCGGTGTCACGGCCGACGGTTCCGAATGTGCTGAATCTCGCGACCAACAATTTTGGCGTGCTCGAAGGTTCGCACCTTGATTTGACGGCGGGAAATTTTGAGGCGACTGGGAATCCGCTGGACGTAGCAATTGAAGGGGCTGGATTCTTTGCGGTGCAGACTGCGGGCGGGATTCGCTACACGCGGAACGGCAGCTTTCGAGTTTCGAGCAGTGGCCAGCTGGTGACGGGTGAAGGCGATCTCGTGCTGAGCGATCCGGCTCTCGGGGCGAAGGGAGCGATCAGCATTCCGGCGGGCAAGATTTCGATTGCGGGTGATGGGACGATTTCGGTGGGCGGGGCGGTGGCGGGGACGATTCGTCTTATGGAGTTTCCCGCCGGAACCAAGCTGGTGTCCGAGGGCGGGACGTTGCTATCGGCTCCGGAGGGAAGCGCGGTGCCCGCGACGCAGTCCGAAGTGAAACAGGGGTCGCTCGAATCCTCAAATGTAAATTCCATTGCGTCGGTAGTAACGCTGATTGGAGTACAGCGGCAAGCGGAGATGTTGCAGCGGGCCATGTCCCTGTTCGATACGGAATTCAATCGGATCGCGAGCACGGATCTCGCGAAGGTCTAACGGCTCGCGAGACTGGATCAGCAAATGCGGCAGAATCCGCCGATAGAAGTGTAAGGAGAGAGCTATGTTTCGAGCACTGTTTACGGCAGCGAGCGGCATGCAGGCGCAGCAGACCAATCTGGATACGATTGCCAACAATCTTTCGAACTCCAGTACGGCCGGGTTTCAAGCCCGGCGCATGCAGTTTCAGGATTTGATCTACCAGAACATTGTGATGCCGGGCGCGGCCGCATCGCAGCAGACGACGGTTGCGGCGGGCTTGCAGGTGGGCTTGGGCACACGGTCTTCCGCGTCGGAGATCATCCAGACGCAGGGCGATCTGAGTGCGACGGGCAATCCGCTGGACTTGGCGATTCAGGGGCAGGGATTGTTTCAAGTGCTGCTGCCGACGGGCCAGACCGCGTACACGCGCGGTGGCACGTTTCATCAAGACTCGCAGGGGAATGTAGTGACCGCGGATGGAAATCCCTTGCAGCCGGCGATCACGATTCCGGCAGGAGCGACCTCGATCACGATCGCATCAGACGGAACCGTTTCGGTGACTCTGGCGGGACAGACGGCGGCGCAACAGGTCGGCAGCATTCAGCTGGCGCTGTTTCCGAATCCGGGAGGGTTGAACAGCGTGGGCCAAAACTTATATCTCGCGACCACGGCCTCGGGGGATGCGACGGTAGGGACGCCGGGCGGCTCGGACGGATTGGGGCAGGTCGAACAAGGTTACCAGGAGCAGTCCAACGTGAGCGTGGTGGATGAGTTCATCAACATGATCGTGGCGCAGCGCTCGTACGAGGCCAGTTCACGCGTGGTGCAAGCCGCCGATCAGATGTTTCAGCTGGTCAACAATCTGGGCAAATAAGGGATGGGGGATGGGCGGATTCGAGTTCATCCGATGCAGTGTCTTCGTTGGAATCGCGGCGAGCGTTCTCGGCGCAATTTTCCTGTTCGCCGAGGATCGGAAGGGCATTGCGGCCGCAGCTTCAGCAACGGCTGAGGAAATTCGGGCCACCCCGGTAACGCGTCAAGAGATTTGGCGAGTGGTGGCGACAGCTCTTCGCGAGCGCGGGCTGGAAGAGCAGAGACTGCCGCGCATGGAGGATCTGGACATGCCCGCTGCACCTCCGGCTCTCGCCGGGAGAACCTTGCGTGTAGCGTCGGCCTGCTGGGATCCGAGCCGGCATCACGCGCAATTTCGTTTGGAGTGCGGTGTGCCGGGCCAGTGCCTGCCATTTCTGGTCTATCTACCGAACTACTTGCGGGAGACGGTTGCAGTGGACGTGAGCGCGCACGCCGTGTCGTGCCGCGCGGTTCAGTTCGGACAAGAAGGGTTCGCGCGAGCGAAGTTGGAGAGGCGAGCGGAGGAGCCGTCGGCATTGGCTGTCCATTCTGGGGACAGGGCGACCGCGGTCTTTCTGGCGGACCGCCTGCGAATGACGGCGAGTGTGACCTGTCTGGAACGTGGCCACGAAGGGGATGTGATTCGTGTGCGCGCGCCCGACGGGCACATCTTCCGGGCGCGGGTGTCCGGCCCCGCCATGCTCGAGGCTCTCCCGCAATAACGGAGGAGCTTGGGGCAATCTCGGTTTACGAGGAGCGCTAACCCTGAAGTCGGATTCGGAGGCGTATGTGAAAAGAATGGTGTGCATTGGGCTAATAGTCGGGGCAAGTTGTTTGCATGCCTCGAAACGAGATACACAGGCAGAGAATCTGGCAAAGTACCTGGCTCGCGAGCAGCAAACGCAAGCGCCAGTGGCGCAGTTGTCGCTGGGCAGCATCTGGGTGGATACGGGAAAGATGGCGTCGCTGAGCGCGGACTACAAGGCGATGTCGGTCGGGGACGTGATCATGATTACCGTCGTTCAGGGACTGACCTCGTCGAATGCGGGGGCGGTGAGTACGGCCCGGACGTTAAGTACCAGTTCGGGCATTACGTCGTTGCCGGGAAAGATCAATGTGGGCGGGGTCACGAACCTGCTTGGGCTGAATTCGTCGGAGACGCTATCGGGTAAAAGCCAGGCATCGTCTGCCACAAGCGTGACCACAAATCTGTCTGGGCGCGTGGTGGCTGTGCTTTCGAGTGGAAACCTGGTGATCGAAGCGGAGCGCGTCATCAATATGAGCAACGAGAAGCAGACGATCGTGTTGCGCGGCGTGGTACGCCGGGGCGACATCGGACCCAACAATTCGATTGCTTCCGACAATATCGGGGATCTGGAGTTGGAGATTAAGGGCAAGGGCGTGATCTCCGATGGAGTCCGTCCGCCCAATCGAATTGTGCGCACGATTCTGCACCTGTTGGATTTTTAGGAGAGGGTTGGGATGAAAGGCTTTCTTGCGCTCGGTATCCGGATGTTGGGATTGGTGGCTGGTGTCGTCGCGTTAATGTTCATTTTGTCGGAGCGTTTGAAGGCGAGCGAACCCGTCGCCATCAAGATTCGCGACCTGACCAACGTGGAGGGCGTGCGGGAGAATCCGCTGATCGGTTATGGCATGGTGGTGGGGCTAACGCGGACGGGGGACAGCCAGCAGACGGTTTTCACCACGCAGACCCTAGCCAACATCATGCAGCGCATGGGGGCTCAGATTCCGGCAGCGACGGCACGGGTGAACAACGTGGCGGCTGTGTTTGTGACGGCGAGTTTGCCGGCATTTGCGCGTCCCGGGACGGCGTTGGATGTGACGGTTTCGTCGGTCGGGGATGCCAAGAGTCTCGAGGGTGGGTTGCTGTTGTTGACGCCACTTTATGGAGCGGACGGGCTAGTGTATGCGGCGGCGCAGGGTCCGATTGCAGTGGGAGGATTTGCGGCGGGAGGAGCGGGCGCCACCAAGCAGATGAATCATCCTACGATGGGCCGGATTCCCGCAGGAGGTCGGGTGGAGCGATCTTTGGCTTTCGATTTTAACCACTTGGCTCCGGTGTCGCTGCTTTTGCGGGAGCCGGATTTTACGACGGCGGGTGAGATTTCGGACGCCATCAATCGTGATTTCGGGCATGCCATCGCGAGCGCGCGGGATGGGGGGCGGGTGGAGTTCGATCCGAATGCGACGGGTATAGTGAATCTGACAGAGATTCTGGCGCGCATCGAAAATCTGACAGTGGACGTACATCGGCGCGCGCGTGTCGTGGTCAACGAACGCACTGGCACGATCGTGATGGGCAAGGATGTGCGGTTGGGAGCGGTATCGATTTTGCATGGCGGCTTCTCGGTACAGATTTCGACAGAGTATTCCGTGTCGCAGCCGAATGCGCTCGCGAGCGGAAAGACGGAGGTGGTGGGACAGACCGAGGTGCAGGCGAAGGACAGTCCTACGAAACGCTTGGAGATTACGGAGGGCGCAAACATCGACCAGTTGGTCGGCGGATTGCAAAATATGGGGGCGACGGCGCGTGATGTGATTTCCATTCTGCAGGCCATCAAGGCGGCAGGAGCGCTCGACGCCGACCTGGAGGTGATCTGATGCGGAGAGATCGGCAACGAGCGGGGCGAACATCGGTTCGAACATCAGCCCGGGAATCGAAGCGAAGATGGGGGCGGAAATGATGAGCGGAGTGGAGAAGATTAACGTCTCGCTCACGTCAGGATGGAGCAGGATTTCGACAGTGAAGACTCCCGCGGCGAAAGCCGTGACAAAAGACGAGAAGGCAGCGCGCGACTTTGAAGCGCTGCTGCTGACTCCGGTGCTCGTGTCGCTGCAGAAGACGTTTTCTGGGCCAGAATCGGCTACGACGAGTGTGGGAGCGGATGACTATCGGCAGATAAGCACGCAGGCGCTGGCGCAGGCGATCGCGGACCGGGGCGGGATTGGCATCGCAAGAATGGTGCGGCAGCATCTGCAAGCGCAATTGGCGTCGGGTTCGATGCCATCCACAAAGGTGTCGAGTGGAAGATGAACCGCGGTTCTGTGAATCAGGCTAAAGTTTTCCAAGACTCTGTCGATCTTAGAATTGGGTCGCAATGCGTCGGCGAGGCGCGTCAGCCCAAAGATTAAGATTTCCTAAGCTTTGCCGATGTGAAAGGCAGAGGGGGATTGGAGGCATTTTATGAGAGTCGATTATGGGCGAGGGGGGTTGGATCTCCCGGAAACTAGCCCGGAACAAGGTAAGGCAAGTCGGGCGGGGCAGAACAGCGCTGCGGCGTCTGGCTCGGCCAATGGAGCGAGTGCGGACCAAACGCGTCTCACGTTCGATCAAGCGAAGGTGCAATCCTTGCAGGCGCAGGTTCTGGCGCAGCCGGAGATTCGCGAGGCGAAGGTGAGAGCGCTGCGTCAGTCGGTCAACGACGGCCAGTACCCGGTTTCCGCGGGAGAGGTCGCCGGCGCAATTGTCGGCGAGGCTGGCGATGGGCAGAGTTAGCTGTTTGGCGCGGCCGTGCCGGATCAAAGACGTCGTGGCGTGTTCGGGAATGTAACTGGAGCGTCGCCGCGCGGAAAGAATAAAGAATGTTGAGGTGAACTGTGGACCCGTTGATCACCAACGCGGTGGATCCCGCGCTCATACGGGTGCTCGAGAAGCGAGGCGATGCGCGTGAAACGCCGCCAAGGCGTAAGCCTAGCAGCCGCCATGGCGACCGGTTCGAGCCGGGATCCGATGATCGCCCTGAAGATCGCGCCGAAGACACTGAGTCAAGGGACGAAGCTGCTGAGGACGCGGGCTCTGGCGAACCGAAGCATGCACTGGACGACTTGGCCTAGCTGGAGCGCGCTTGGCGAGTGGAAGTTTTCGAACAGGTTTCGAGGAGCAATCCTCACACCCAGGTTGAGGCCGCGCCATGAAGAATATTGACCGCTCGCTGCCCGCCTTGAGCCTGCTGATTGAGCAGCGGCTGGAGCTGATGCGCTCACTCGCGGCGAGCCTCGAAACGAGTAGCCTGGCATTGGTGCGAAACGATTCGGATGCTATCGCGCGAGGAGCGGCGCATCAGGCCCAGTTGTGCCGGCAGTGGAGCCATCTCGAAAGCGAGCTGCGGTGCCAGGTGAAGGAGCCGGCGGCCCGGCCGTCCGATCCGGGCGATGCCTCCCCGGCGGCCGATTCACTGCGCTTGCAGGCAGAATGGGAGGCGCTCGTTAAGAGAATTCGGTATCTCACGCGTGTCCACTGGTCTTTGCTGCGGCATCTCGAGCGCAGTCTGGTCGCGCTGCGTAGGGTAGTGGACAGTTGTGCACCCACTTATGCGCTACAGTCAGCGATCCTCACTCGAGATCCGCGTCTCGATGCCGGCCTACGATCTAGGACGGCGACAGGAGAATAGAACAAGATGTCGGGTCTGTTTGGGACACTTTCAGTGGCGCTGAGCGGACTCTCGGTCAGCCAGCAAGAGATGGAAACAACCTCCAACAATGTGGCGAATGCCAACACACCGGGGTACACGCGGGAAGTGGCGGAAACGACGCCGGGGGATCCCATCGAGATCGGGTCGTTGAATGTGGGCACGGGCGTGGTTTTGCAAAGGATCGAAAGTTTGCGCGATTCGATGCTGCAGATCCAAATCAATCAGGCAACACAGCAGAACGGCGCGCTGAACGCTTCGCTGACGCAGCTGCAACAGATTCAGACGCAGTTTGCGAGTTCCACCTCCGGCATCGGCGCCGACATCAGTAATTTCTTCAACAGCTTGCAGCAGCTGTCGCCCGACCCCTCGAGTTTGACCTTGCGGCAAGCGGTGTTGACGGCGGCGGGAAATCTGGCCACGGATTTCAACAGCTCCGCCTCTGCCTTGCAAACGCAGCAGGGCAACATCGACCAGAATGTAGTGCAGACAGTCACGCAGGTGAACAGCCTGACGTCGCAGATTGCGAGCGTCGATCAGCAGATCAGTGACGTCAAGAGCATCAATCAGGATCCTGGGACTTTGGTCGATCAGCAAAACAACCTGATTCAACAGCTTTCCGGATTGATCGATGTGCAGGTGATTCCGACCGATCAGGGAATTACGCTGGCGACGTCCAGCGGAACGACCTTGGTCTCGGGCTCTACGAGTTACGCGCTCTCGACGGGAGCGGGAAGCGGCGGGGTGCAACAAGTTTTCTCTGGGGAGCAGGACATCACCAGTTCGCTGACCGGGGGCAGCCTCGCGGGGCTGATTCAGGTTCGGGACCAGGAAATCCCCAGCATCAGCGCGAGTCTCGATCAGCTGGCCGGAGGCTTGGCGTCTTCACTGAACGCGGCCAATGCACAAGGCACCGATTTGAACGGCAATGTGGGCGGCAACATCTTTGAAACTCCTCCGGCGAACGATGAGGGCGCCGCGGCGACGATGACGGTCACGATGACCGAT
>Ga0182012_10000184_pt1 | contig 69915 bp, 66 predicted proteins | sample 612S2SmetaG_FD_120486 | JGI IMG/M metagenome (GOLD analysis project Ga0182012, IMG submission 120486) | Permafrost microbial communities from Stordalen Mire, Sweden - 612S2S metaG | ecosystem: Environmental > Terrestrial > Soil > Wetlands > Permafrost | place: Sweden: Stordalen | collected... | reverse complement strand
TCCGTCCTGCCCGCGTCGACGGCGTCGCCGATCGCTCGACGCTGTCGACCTTGCAATCGCTCCTGGTCAGTCTTCCGACCTCCGCCAAGGCCGTGGCCGCGAGGTAGATGAACTTCCGTCACGTCTGAGCGGGCCCGTCGACCATCGACAACACCGCGGCGTGATTGAGCTCGATCACCGGCGACGGGCAGATCCGCAGCAGCACTTCGTAGAGACCGGCGATCTGCTTCCAGTCGGTGCTGCGATAGCTCGGCGCCCGCGCATGCAGCGCTGGGATCGCGCCTTGAACCGCGTAGGCATCGAAATCTCCGACGAGGCGGATCAGGGTCGCTAACGCATGCCCCGCCTCGTCACGGAATATCTTTTCGACTTCGGTGGAGGACATTTTTGGCAATGACGACGGACTGTCGTCATTCCAGGGCGTCCGAAGAACGAACCCCGGAATGACGGCTTCACCGTCAGTTATAGACCCATATCGGCCGGACCTCGATCGAACCGAGTTTGGCGCCGGGGATTGCGCGCGGCAATGGCGAGGGCCGCGTCGAGATCCGCGGCCTCGACCAGGTAGTAACCGCCGAGTTGTTCGCGGGTCTCCGCGAATGGACCGTCCGTCGTCAGGGTCTTGCCGTCGCGCACGCGCACGGTGGTCGCCGTCGTGGTCGGCTGCAGCCGGTCGCCGGCCTTGAAATGGCCGCTCTGGATGATGCCTTGCGTGAACGCGCCATATTCCTCGAGCATCTTCTTGCCGGTCGCCGCGTCGATTTTGCCGTATTCGACTTCGTTCTGGTAGATCATCAGCAAATACTGCATCTGGTTTACTCCTGTTTGCTCGGCGGGGTTCGCCGACACCCAGTCGAACGGGCAGATCCCAAAACGACAGCTTCGGGAAAAATTATCGCAACCGGCCCCAGCCGAAGCTAGCGGCTTGACGCGACGGCTCTAAGCCCCCATGGCTAGGTGGTCAGTCGGCCGGGCGGCCGCTCCAGCAATCACCGAAAGGTGGCCGGAGAGGAAAGTCCGGGCTCCATCGACATACGGTGCCGGATAACATCCGGCGGGGGTGACCCCAGGGACAGTGCCACAGAGAAGGAACCGCCCGCCTTCGCCCCTACGGGGCTTCGGCGCGGCAGGCCCCTAGGGCTTGCCGCGCCATAGCGGCGCAAGCCGCGACGGCGGGTAAGGGTGAAAAGGTGCGGTAAGAGCGCACCGCGGGTCCGGCAACGGAAACGGCATGGCAAACCACACCGGGAGCAAGACCGAATAGGGACGGCAACGCGGCCTTGTTCGCTTTTCTTAGGCGATAACACCGCGGGGGCGATGTCAGGCTCGCCGTCCGGGTAGGTTGCTCGAGGCAACGTGCAAACGTTGTCCCAGAGGAATGGCCGTCACGTATCGTCTGCGCAAGCAGGCGATGCCCTACAAAACCCGGCTTACAGGCTGGCTGATGCTTTTAAGCGAACCCGTCCTTGAAATGAGGGGTCCGGCGCAACACGCCGGACCCCTCGCCACATCCTCCGGTCCCGGACGACCGCCGCTTTGGCCGCGCAAGAGCTTGACGTCCCTATGCTTGCGATGTCGCAGAATCGGAAAACACGGCGACATGTAACTTCCAGCCCCGCCAGTGCGCAGCAATCCGGTGCGCCGTGATCGCCTGGCTGGGGCATTTTTCCAATCAATCCGCGAAGCCGGCTTGGCTGCTCTGGCCATTGCTTTGCGCTCTCGTGTCGCGAACACTTCCGGCCACGATGGGCGATCTGCGAGACCACTGGCGGCACCATTGCCGACTAAGGACTCCATGGTTAGTTTAACAGAGTCCACTCGCCGACTCAGACCAGGACACTGGATTCCCACGCCAGACCGGCCGAGGTTTGTTCGTAACGGATGGCGGGAGATCTCGGCATGCATTGTCCTCGGTGTCGGCTGAACAATCGCGACGAGGCGCGATTCTGCCGAGCTTGCGGGACGGCCATCAGACCCGTCTGCTCGGTCTGCGGAAGCAATTTTTCAGCCGAAGGCAGTTACTGCGACAACTGCGGTACCCCCATGCCCGTCGCCGCTTCGGGGCAGATTGTTTCGCTGCCGCTGGTTTCGCCCTATTTCTCAGCCGCACCCTCTGCCGCCCAGGCGATCTTCAGCTCCGATACCGCGCTGGAAGGGGAGCGAAAACAGGTCACAGTGCTTTTCTCGGACGTGCAAGGATCGACCGAATATATCGCCGATCGCGATCCCGAGGATGCACGCCGGCTGCTCGATCCCATCCTTGAGCGGATGATGGAAGCCGTCGATCGCTATGAGGGCACGGTCAACCAGGTGATGGGCGACGGAATCCAGGCGCTGTTCGGGGCGCCAATCGCCTATGAGGATCACGCCGTCCGCGCCTGTTACGCCGCCCTGAAGATGCAGGAACTAATCAAGAGGTACGCCAACGAAGTGCGTCGGACCGAAGGCCTTCCGCTTCAAATTCGCGTCGGCCTGAACTCGGGCGAGGTTCTCGTGCGCTCGCTCGGAAGCGAACTCCACACGAATTATTCCGCCCATGGCGAGACTACTCATTTGGCGGCCCGGATGGAGCAGATGGCCATACCGGGGACCGTTCTTATCTCTTCCCGGACCTATCAGCTCGCGGAAGGCTATGTGCTGACCCAGCCGCTCGGCCCGATGTTCGTCAGGGGACTGTCGGCGCCCGTGGAGACGCACCAGTTGTTGGGAGCCGTCGCCGTTTCCAGGCTTCAGGCCCTCGCCAATCGCGGCCTGACGCGATTTGTCGGGCGTGAAGCCGAGTTCGATCAGTTGCGACAGGCACTCGACCGAGCACACGCCGGTCATGGCCAGATCCTTGCGCTGGTGGGCGAACCGGGCGTCGGAAAATCTCGACTGATTCAGGAGTTCATTCACTCGGAGCACGCGCAAAACTGGCGGATTTTTGAAGCCCGGGCAGTATCCTACGGCGCGGCAGCGAGCTACTTTCCGGTGACCGAATTCCTCAAGGGCTACTTCCAGCTTTCGGCCTCCGATGATGCCTTGGCGATTCGCGAGAAAGTGACCAGCAAGCTCCTCGGTCTGGATGACACGTTGCTGTCGACGCTGCCTGCTTTGCTCACGCTTGTCGGTCTTCCGCCGGAAGATATGCAGTCGTCCACCTCAGACCCGCCGCAGCGCCGGCAGCGCACGTTGGATGCGTTCAAGCGTCTGCTGTTCCGCGAAAGCGAGGTCCAACCGCTGTTGATCGTCCTGGAAGACCTACATTCGATCGACCCGGAAACCCAGGTGTTGATCGACGGGATTGTCGATGGCCTGCCTGGCGCGCGCGTTCTGCTGCTCGTCAACTTCAGGCCCGAATATCGACATGGCTGGGCCAGCAAATCCTATTACACCCAGGTGCGTATCGACCCGTTGGTGCCGGACAGTGCCGGCGAACTGCTGAACACGCTGATCGGCACCGATATCGGACTGGAGCCGCTCAAACGCTTTCTCATCGAGAAGACCGGGGGCACTCCCTTCTTCCTGGAAGAGAGCGTTCGAGCGCTGATTGAGACCGGCGTCTTGAGCGGCGAACCGGCGGACTACCATGCGACCAAATCGATCTCGGACCTCAAGATACCCGTAACGATCGAGGCGCTGCTCACCTCGCGCATCGACCGTCTCCCCCCGCGCGACAAGCGCTTGCTTCAGGCCGCCGCCGTCGTGGGTTATCGGGTGCCTCGCAATATTCTGCAGGCCGTCGGAGATTTGGCACCGGAGGTGCTCCGCGAGGCCCTGAAACGCTTGCAGGCCGCTGAATTCCTTTACGAAACCAACCTGTTTCCGGACATCGAATACACCTTCAAACATGCCCTGATCCACGACGCGGCCTATCAGATGTTGTCGGCAGACCGGCGGCGCACCTTGCACGCGGCCGCGCTGATCGCCGGTGAGCAACTCTATGCCGACAAGTTGTTCGAGAAGGCGGACTGGCTGGCTTTTCATGCCTTTCGCGCCCAGGTCTGGGACCGCGCGGTCATCCATCTCCAGGCCGCCGCCGATCTGGAAATCGCTCGCGCCGCCAACCGGGTAGCGGTTCAGCATCTGGAGAACGCGCTCGTCGCCATCGATCATTTGCCGGCCGGCGATCGCGCCACCCGGGCGATCGATTTGCGGATTGCCTTGCGGCACGCACTAACTCCGCTGGGACGGGTTCAACAAACGCTCGACTGTCTCGGCGCAGCCGAGGTTCTCGCGAACGAACTCAGCGATCGTTCGCGGCTGGGGCGAGTGGTATCCTTCACCGCCAACTGTCTCGTCCTGCAGGCCCGCTATGCCGAGGCCCTGCAAACCGGCGAACGCGCCTTGAACATTGCCCGCGAAGTCGGCGACCATCGGCTTGAGCTGCCAACCAACATGTATTTGGCCCGCGCCAGGCTGGCCCGCGGCGAATACCGGCTGGCCATCGGAGCATTCAAGGAAATCATCAACACCCTGGAATCCAAGCCGTTCGACGACTTCCATGGGCTTCCGGTTCTTCCGGCGGCCTTTGCCCGAAGCCATCTCGCGGCAGGCCTTGCCGAAGTCGGTGCGTTTGAAGAAGCCGCGGAGCATGCGACCGAGGCCGCCCGTCGGGCTGACGCCATCGGACAGCCCGATTCCATCATGTGGGCGTACTGGAGCATCGGCTCGGTTGCGCTCAGCCGGGGAGCTTCGGGAGAAGCCGTCATCGTGTTCGACCGCCTGCTCGACGTCTGCAGAACGCATGATCTGGACGCCTATGCCTCCCGAATCATGGCGGCGCTGGGTCGCACCATGGCCCGCGTCGGGCAGGTGAAAGAAGGGCTTGCGCTACTGGAAAAGGCCGTCGTCCGCGATGCCTCGGCCGAACCGCAGATGACCCGCTCGACCACGCTCACGGCTTTGGCCGAAGCTTTTCTGCTGGCGGGAGAGCTGGAAAAAGCCCTGTCGGTCGCGACCGACGCGGTGCAGCGGACCAGCGCGCATGAGGAGCGTGGGGCTGAGGCGTACGCCTGCTGGCTGCTGGGTACCATCCAAAGCGCTCGCGGCATTGACCTCGATGCCGCGACTGCCATGTTCGAGAGGGCCACGGCAATCGCCGGTGAATTGGGCCTGATGCCCCTCTTGGCGCATTGCGACCTGGGGTCTGGCGATCGCCACGAGCGGCGAGGCCTGCAGCAGGAAGCCCGTGAACTCTGGGATCGTGGTCAGCGGAAGCTGGATCAGCTCGGCATGAAGCGGTGGTTCAAATCATGAACCAGTTTCCTGACGCTCTATCTGGATTTGCGCGATGACCTCAATTTTACTTTCGGGCCAACACGAGGCTGCTGCAGGATCTGAACATCGGGCACTTCCAGCCCGTGACGCTTGGCGGCCTCCCGCACTTCCAGGATCAGGTTCTGCGTCAATCTCTGGTCACCGACCAGAGCGACGCTCAGCTGCATCGGGGAATTGGTTTTTTTCCTAGCCAATGGACCGACCAAAACCAGGATCGATCATGTTTTCTTTTTCTTCGGCACCCGCAGATTTGGCGGTGTGGGATGCCCCTTCATCGTGACGCCCATGACACTCGATCCGAAATGGCGCTTGAGTTCCAGGACCGCGTCATTCCACTTCTTCGCGTGCGTTCCCTTGAGCTGGCCGGCAAAGGTGAATACCACCATCTGGTGCTCACCATGCTTCTGCGGCTTGATGTAGCCTCCGCTCATTGGCTCAATCTCCCCAAATAAAAGGTCCAAGTATCCGGGCAGTTCTACCTGCCGTTTCACATTTCAATGTTTGCAAGGATGCTGATGGCGAAATAAAATGTCAAGGCCGAATGTCTCATTTCGGTCTCATTTTGCCGTCGACGCCGGTGCGGCGCGAGAAAACCCCTCGGCGAGTTCGGCCGCGGAAAAAACCCCGGGCACCGCGTCGATGTCCCGCACCATGTAGTACTCCAGCGCCGATCCGTAGGGCTCGCCGATCTTGACCGGCTGGCCGACGCAGGTCGAGGCAAACGCCCCGACCATGTTGTCTTTGCCGACCGCCAGCAGTGCCGTAACCCCTGAGGGGAATCGCCCCGCGTTGATCTCGGTTATCGCGGGAACACCATCCGCCGTTTCCTTCAGCTCGACGAAAAACGCTCCCGACGGATGCTGCTCGATCGCGCGCACTGCGTCGAGGGTGACCTTCAGCGCTTCGGGTGCCATGAGGGTTTTGGCGAGGCACGAGAGCGAGAAGGTTCCGCTCGGGTTATTTCCCGCCGCGAAATAACTCAGGACCTCGATCGATTGCGCGCGCAGCAGGCTACCCTTGTGCCAGACGCTCTGCACGATGAAATGCCGCCCCGGCAGGTACTCGCCCAAGGTGAAGTCGGATACTTTGACACCGCGCAGGTCCCGCCACTGCGTGATCCACGCCCGCGCCTGCTCGACGGTGGCGACGGGAGCCGCCGCCAGCGACCGCGAGCCGCGACGCGCGCGACACCAGAGCAGACCCTCGCGCGAGAATCTGGCAAAGATGGCATCGAGTCCCCGGAGCGACCTGATTTCGAACGTCCGCGGCACCGGAATATTTCGCCGGCGCAGGAACACGTTGAGCGCGTATTTGTCCTGGCACAGATCGATCGTCTCCGGCAGCGGCAGCAACAACTCAATGGAAAACCGGTGGCGCGCATCGGACAGCGCTTTCACCACATTGTCATCGGTGGCCATCACAACGTTGATGCGCTCCCGCCGGATGATGGCCTTCAGCGCATCGATATAGTCCTCGTTGGCCGGCTCCGGGCTCAGATAGCTGCGATCGGCCAGTGACAGCTTGAGGACGAAGCGATCGTCGTTGACCCCGACCACGTAGGGTTTGGGCTTCATGGCCCGAAGTGCACGCATCAGATTGGCGCTCGAGCCGCTGCCCGCGCCAGTGACCAGCGCCCGGATATTGGGCTTCTTCATGGGAATTCGATCGCGGGTGAAAAGCGAGTGGAGGTTGAGACATCCCTACAGCAATTCAACCGTCCCGGCAAAGGGCGTGACCGAAGGCGACTGGCGCGACCGGCAAAACCCCATCCGTGCCTAGGGCAGCCTGATGAACCGGAAGTTCACGAGGCGATTGTTGGGGGCTGGCGTAGCGTCGTCGAGACGAAACCCGTCGATCTTGCCATGCGCAGCGCGGCTGAACCGCAGCGTCGCCGAGGTCAGCACGCCGCTGAAATTCTTGGCGACCGTGAACTCGTCGCCGGAAATCCCATGGAGCGGGCTTGGATCATATTTCCTGCGTCGGATCTGCAGTGCGCCTTGTTCCAGGACAATCTCATAGGCGGTATCGATTTCCTCGCTGTAGTACCGACCGGCATATTCCCTGAGATCGGCTGGCGCCGAGACCACCGCCGGCCTCTGAGCGACTGCCGAAGCCGACGGCGTCCCCGAAGCCTGCCGCGCCGCGCCGCGTTTGCGCTCGAGAAAAACAGCGGCGACCGTGCGCACGAGGTCCGCGGTCTGAATCTTCTCCAGCAACACATTGCCGAGCAGCGCAATCGCCAATTGCTGTTGCGGATAACGGATCAGATGCGACCGATATCCGGCATCCTCGCCACTATGCTCGACGGTCACGCGACCCTGGTCGTCACTGTCAATGATCAGCCCCAGCCCGTAGCCGTTGGATTTCGCGACCGGCGTTTGCATGGCCGCCAGCGCAGCATCGCCTCCGACACGTCCGGTGTCGAAGTTGCGGGTCCAGCGAACGAGGTCCTCGACCGTGGTGAGAAGATTGGTCGCTCCGGTAAGATCATAGTTCGGCATCCTGATTTCGAAGGACTTGCCGACCGCCCGATATCCGTAGGCGCGGTTCTTGATGATCTGGCCATGGGTGTTGGTGATGCAGGTGCTCCTCATTCCTAGCGGCGCAAAGATCTGCTTGCGGGCAAAATCAGACAGCCGTTGACCGGAAACGCGCTCGACGATCAGGCCCGCCAGCGTATAGTTGGTGTTGCTGTACGAAAAATCAGAACCGGGATGGAAGTTGAGCGAATCCATCCGCTTTACCAACTCCATCACGTCATTCTCCGTGACCACATCGTCGGACAAGCGCCATCCCGCCATCGTCACCAGCACCCACTGATCCCTGATGCCGCTGACCTGGTGAAGCATGTCGGCGATCGTGATATGCGAGCCGATTTTACCCAGTTCGGGGACGTGATCACGCACCTTGTCGGTCAGCGCCAGCTTACGCTTTCCCACCAGCAACATGATGCACATCGCGGTGAACTGCTTGGCCAGCGAGCAGGCGTGAAAGACGGTGGAGGGTGTTATCGGCAGGCCGTGATCGAGGTCGGCCATGCCATAGCCTCGGCTGTAGACGATCTTGCCGGCCTTGCTCACCGCGAGGGCGAAGCCGGGAGAATGCGGTTTGGTCCAGCGGGCGAAAATACGGTCAACTTTGAAATTGGGACGATGCTTCATGGGACTGCCTCAAATGAATTGTCGACCTGCGTTGGTTGAGGTACGGCATCCAAGGCGCCAGCGCCCCGCCTCGCACGCAAGGCCATGCCGCCGGCTACACCGACACCCAGCACATACATCCAGCCTTCGTGAAAATCGAACAGATGTGAGTTGAACAGCGAGGTGAAGAAATTCTGTACGACAACCATCAACCCGACCCAGTTTGCAAGGCCGTCACCGCGAAACAAGCTCAGGTGCAGCCACCACATCGCATAGAGCACGGCGATCCCGATTGCACCCCACTGCACCGCCACGCCGAGGGTCTGATTGTGCGGGTTGGCGACGATTTCGGCACGAAAGCCGGCCTGGCCGACCGCGGCCCGTTCGAACAGGCCGCGGGTGGATCCGGTGCCATGTCCGATCAGCGGCGCCTGCTCGAAAAAATGCAGTGATTTCCGCCAGTATTCCAGCCGCGAATATACTCCGGAAACGTTGCCCTGGACCTCGGATTGCTGGTAGTCGGCGACAAATTTCGAGATCGTGGCCCGCAGGTTGGGAGATACGCCGAAGACCAACACCGCCAGCAATGCAGCGGAGCACAAGACAGCAATGGCCGTCCGCAGCCGCAAGTGCACCAGCGCAAATACCATGAGCATGATCGGCATTGTCACCAGCGCAGTGCGCGAAACCACGACGAACATCATGTTGACGAGAAAACCCAAGGCGATGGTCGCCAGCAGCGCCGGCAGCCAGATCCGGTTGGCTCGCAGAGAAGTCGTGAGCGGGTAGGCGAGCGCTACCACGCAAAGCGCAAACTCCTGGCTCTGGTCGATGTAGTTCTTGACCACGATACCGCGTACCGGGAAATATCCCCCGCGTGACAAATAGGGTTTCAGCGACAAAGCGGGGTCGAAGGCGGCGGCGCAGGACGCCGCCATCAGAAGCATACAGGACACCAGAAAGGCGATGAAAACCCAGATGCCGCGGACCGAGCGTTCAAAATGATAGAGCAAGAGCGGCAGCGCCAGCAGTTTTACGATCGGGCCGACCGCGTGGAGACGCTCGTCCCAGGGAGCACTCGACCACAGGGTCCCAACCAGCGCCAAAGCGACCATGGCGATCGGTGCCGCGCAAATCGGCCGCTTCAGCGATCTCAGAAACGCGCCGGGCTCCAGGGTCGGAAGCAGCGCGATCACAAAGAGCACGGCCGCGATCGCGACCCCGGTCGTCGACCACGGCAGCAGTATCGCGAGCAGAACTGCCAAAAGGTCGACGTTCAAGATCCGCGCAGCCGGATCGCGCCAACCGGCGAGAGCCCGCGAAAGCCCGGACGTGCCGGGCTCTGTTCTCACAACTTCGGTCATTTTTTCCGTCCGCGGCCAAGGATCAAACGAAATTAGCTTACACGGTCGACGGATCGCAATCCCGCCTGGGGGATCACTCCGCCGCCGAGATCGAAGCAAATTGCGTCGCCTGGCGCTCGAACAGGCCGCGATAGATGCCGCCGACCCGGCCCGCGAGCGCGGCATGCGTGCCCTGCTCGACGATGTCGCCGCGATCAAACACCAGGATACGGTCGAGGCTCTGCACCGTCGACAGCCGGTGAGCGATCACGATCGAGGTGCGCCCCCTCATAAGGCGCTCCATCGCCTGCTGGATCAGTGCTTCGGATTCCGAATCGAGGCTCGAGGTCGCCTCGTCAAGGATCAAGACCGGCGCATCGGCCAGAAAGGCGCGCGCCAGCGCGACGCGCTGCCGCTCGCCGCCGGACAGCTTGACGCCGCGCTCGCCGACCAGGGTGCCATAACCCTTTGGCAGCCGCAGGATGAACTCCTGGGCGTTGGCGAGCCGCGCCGCCTGCTCGATCGAAGCCATGCTGGCGCCGGGCCGGCCATAGGCAATATTCTCAGCCAGCGAGCGGTGAAACAGGATCGGGTCCTGCTGCACGATGGCGATCTGGCTGCGCAGCGAATGCTGTGTCGCACCCGCGATATCCTGGTCGTCGATCAGGATCCGTCCGCCGGAAACATCGTAAAGCCGCTGCACCAGTTTGACGAAGGTGGTCTTGCCGGAGCCGGAGCGGCCAACCAGGCCGACGCGCTCGCCGGCCCGGATCTCCACCGACAGGCCATTGTACAACGGTGCGCGATGCCCGCCATAATGGAACGTCACATCCTCGAACACGATGCGGCCGCCGTGGACGCTGATCGGCAACGCGCCCGGGGCGTCGGCAATGCCAATCGCCTCGTCATGGATCGCGACCAACTCTTCCATGTCGTTCACCGAACGCTGAAGATTGTTGATGTGCATGCCGACATCGCGCAAATAAGCGTGGATGATGTAGTAGCTGGTCAGTACATAGGTGACGTCGCCGGGCGAGGCGCGGCCGGCGATCCACAGCAAGAGCGCGCCGCCGATCACCGACGCGCGCAGGCACAGCAGCACCGAGAGCTGCGCCGTCGAGGTGTAGTTGTAGCGTAGCCAGGTACGCCGCACGCGCCGCCGCCAACGGCTGATCACCCGCGCCAGCCGAAGATCCTCGCGCGCCTCGGCGCCGAACGACTTCACCACCGCGTTGCAGGTCAGGGCATCGGCGAGCGTGCCGCCGACCTTGGTATCCCAGGCGTTGGAGACGCGGGCGGCGGGGGCGATATAGCGTGTCGAGAACAGGATGATCATCGGCACATAGATCGCGGAGCCCGCGGCGATCACGAGGCCGAGCGAGGGCCAGCGCAGCCCGAGCAGCATCATCGACCCCAACAGCACCACAAGCGAGGGCAACAGCGCCATCAGGATGGTGTCGTTGAGCAGATCGAGCGCCCACATGCCGCGGGTGATCTTGCGCACGGTCGAGCCGGCAAAGCTGTTGGCGTGCCAATCGGTGGAGAACCGTTGCACCCGCCTGAAGGCATCACGCGAAACGTCCGACATGATCCGCAACGTGAACGGCACGATTGCCTGCAACCCGATCAGACGCAGGATCATCGAGGCCAGGCCGAGCGCCACGATCGCGGCAAAGGCCGCGATGGCCGCCCGGCGCGCGACCGCGTCCGATGCTCCCGACGTCATCGCATCGACCAGATGACCTGAGAATACCGGCATGAACAGATCGGCCACGGTCGCGCCGAGCAGACCCCCGGCGACGGTCGCCGCGCCGACCGGCTGATGCAGCCAGTGACGAAACACGAAGGGCAACACCATCCGTATCGCAGCGGGGTGCTTGTCGGCAGAGGCGGTCATGGCATCATCCGGCTACGCTGACGCGCGGACCGGCTCCATTGCTTGACGCGCGGCGGCATCGGGCCGACGCACGGATCGTTGAAAAATGTCTAAGACTTAAGGGAGTTAGTGGATCGGGATGTCAGACCCGATCTGACCTGGCGGAGGTAGGCCTCAAAGGCCTGAACCGGCGTCCAGCACAAGCATGGGACGCGGGCGGTCGATCTGCGAAAATGACGAAATCATGCAAATCCCTCCCCGGCTCGAGCAACGGCAAGACCGCTTATAAATGCCTCACGGCGCCTTGGCAATATGGGCCCTTGCGAGGAAAGCGGTCTGACAGGCGCTTCGCCTGGAATAACAGTCAATCGTCATGACCGCGGCCGTTGGCGCGGCCGTCCCGGCATCGGTTTCGTTTGATTTGGACAAGACCATGTGTTGAACTTCCTCGTAAGCCAAGCAGGCAGTGCGGATAAACAAGGGAGAGCGTCCATGGTCAAATCCGGGCTGAGATTTCGGTATTTTGTGGAGACCGCAGCGGTCCTTATTACGGTTGCAGCCGGCGCGACGACATCGGCGCTTTCGCAAACCAATGAGCCGATCAGGATCGGAGTGATCGCCGAGGTTCAATCCATCGCCGGTGCGGCAACCCCGGGCGGTGCCCAGATCGCAGCGGACGAAATCAATGCCAAGGGTGGCGTCATCGGCCGCAGGATCGAGATCGTGCCCTACGACAACAAGAGTTCGTCGGCTGATTCCGTGAGGGCCTTTCAACGCGCCGTCTCGGACGACAAGGTCAGCGCGGTCATCGCCAGTTACATCAGCGAGGTCGTGCTCGCGCTCGAACCGTGGTCGGCACGGCTGCACATGCCGCTGATCACGCCGGGCGCCGCAAGTAACGAGATCACCCGTCCTATTCACAACGACTATGAGAAGAACAAGTATACCTTCCACGGCTATCTGACTTCCGCGGTGCAGGCGCTGGCGGTCTGCGATGCCGCAAAGGACCTGTTGGTCGACGGCATGAAAATGAAGACCGCTGTCATCATGAGCGAGGACGCGGCGTGGACCACGCCGCTGGACGCCGGTTATGAAGAATGCCTGCCGAAGGTCGGCTTGAAAGTTCTCGATCACATCCGCTTCTCGCCGGATACGACGGATTTCACGCCGATCTTCAATAAGCTGGAGGCACAGAAGCCGGACGTGATCGTGACCGGTATCTCGCATGTCGGCGTGCAGCCGACCGTACAGTGGAAGAATCAGCAGGTTCCGATCCCGATGTTCGGCATCAGCGCGCAGGCCCTCAGCCCAACCTTTTGGGGGGACACCAATGGCGCGGCGCAAGGTATTCCATCGCTCGCCGTCGCAACCTCGACCACAGCCGTGACGCCCAAGACCCGACCCTTCGCGGCAGCCTTCAAAGCCCGGTTCGGTTCGGACCCGGCCTATACCGGCTACACCGCCTATGATGATGTCTATATCATCGCGGACGCGATCAAACGCGCCGGCTCAACCGATCCCGACAAGATGGTCGCCGAACTCGAAAAGACCGATTACGTCGGAACGATCGGACGGCTGCAATTCTACGGCCGCGACGATCAGTTCACCCACGGCCTCAAATATGGAACGGACAATGTGAGCGGAATGGTCTTCCAGTGGCAGGACGGCAAACAGGTCACGCTATGGCCGGCCAAGATTGCCGAGGGCAAGCTGAGCTATCCGAGTTTTGCGCGACCCACCAATTAAGCGGCAAAAAGCAGGTTCGGCGCGCCGGCCGCGCGCACCGCGCCTCAGTGCGCCGGTTCCGCCGTCATCGCCGTGGGTTTTTTCAATAGCACGACCAGCAGGCTGAGGCCGAGGTAGAACAGCGTCAGCATGAAAAAGGCATCGCCATATCCCATCACCACCGCCTGACGATGGACGATCTGGGACAGTTCCTTCATCGCCATCAGCGCGGCGTCGCCCATGCCCTGCATCCGCTGGGTCAACATGTTGAGCGTCTCGGTCGCGGTGACATTGCCCCAGGTCACCCTCTCCTGCAGGCGGACGATGTGCAGATCGGTGCGATCGTTCAAAACCTGGTTGATGACGGCAAGCCCGACCGCGCCCCCAAGATTGCGCGTCAGGTTGAACAGCCCCGAGGCGTTCTTGACCCGGTCCGGCCGCAAGGTCCCGAGCGAGATCGTGTTGGTTGGCACCATAGCGAACATCATGCCGATGCCGCGCAGCACCTGTGGCACCAGCAGCTCGCCAAAATCGTAGTCGCGGGTGATCCACGTCATCTGGTAGGAGCCGAGCGCGAAAATGACAAGGCCGGCGGCGATAATTAGCCGCATATCGACCTTCTGCATCAGCCGCCCGACCACCGGCGCGGTGAGGAACATGGTGGCGCCGGAGACGAACATGGTCTCGCCGATCATCAGCGCGCTGTAACCGCGCACTTCCGCGAGATAGCGCGGATAGACATAGGTCAGGCCATAGAGGCCGATGCCGACGCAGAACGAGAGCATGCAGCCGACGGCGAAGTTGCGGTCGTTGAAGGTTCTGAGGTCGACGATCGGCTCTTCCGCCGTCAGCACGCGGTAGAAGAAGGCGATCGCGGAAACCGCGCAGATCGTGGCACAGACCGCCACTGACGTGTCCTGCAGCCATTCATATTGCGGCCCTTCCTCGAGCACATATTCCAGTGCGCCCAGAAATCCCGCCATCGCGATCAGGCCGAACCAGTCGAAGCGGTCGAGCAGCTTGAAATTCGGCTGATCGAAATCGACCAGCGCCAGCACGCCGACGGTGATGCCGATGCCAGGGACGACGTTGATGAAGAACAGCCAGTGCCACGACATCACATCGGTGATGAAGCCGCCGACGGTCGGGCCGATGGTCGGCGCCAGCGTCGCGACCAGGCCGATGATCGGGCCGACGATGTGGAACTTGGAGCGCGGAAATACCGTATAGGCCGAAGCGAACACCGTCGGGATCATGCCGGCGCCCAGGAAGCCCTGGATCGCCCGCCACAGGATCATCTGCTCGATCGAGCTGGCAAATCCGCACAGGAAGCTCGCGATGGTGAAACCGGAGGCGGAAATCGCGAACAGAAGGCGGGTGCCGAAGGCGCGCGACAGGAATCCGGACAGCGGAATGGCGATCACTTCGGCGATCAGATAGGCGGTCTGGACCCAGGACACTTCACTCGAACTGGCCGACAGGCCGGCCTGGATGTCGGTGAGCGACGCCGAGACGATCTGGATGTCCAGGATCGACATGAACATCCCGAACACCATGATGAGAAACGCAATCAGCCGGCGCGGCGGGATCCGCTCGGAGACCGCCGCGGGGGCGGCGCCGATCATGACGGGCGGAGCGGTAGTTGCGTTGGCCATGCGGTGCCTGATCGGGGGCGCTCTCGAGAACGGGTGCGTCGCCCGGCGCTGCGCTTACTGCGGATGAATCATCAAAGGCGAGTCGAGGTCGACCTTGCTGTCGGCGTCGTCGGCCCCTTCGGTGGTGTCGACGGTGGCATAGACCGACATGCCCGCCCGGAGCAGGTTCTGCCGCGCGACATCCCTGGGCACGCGAATGCGAACCGGAAGCCGCTGCACGATCTTGGTGAAGTTGCCGGTGGCATTGTCCGGCGGCAGCAGCGTGAATACCGAACCGGCCGCGGGTGAGATGCTATCGACGACGCCTGAGAACTTGCGATGCCCATAGGCATCCACCGCGATCGTCACCGGCTGGCCCGGACGGATGCGCTGCAGCTGCGTTTCCTTGAAATTGGCATCGATGTAGACGTCATCAAGCGGCACCACGTTGCCGAGCCGTTGCCCGACCACGACGAAGTCGCCGGTGGAGACCAGACGGTTGGAAAAGACGCCGTCGACCGGCGCTCGCACCGCTGTGAAGTCTAGATCGCGCTGGGCCTTGGCAAGCGTCGTCTGCAGTTCTGCGAGTTGCGCGCGGGCCTCGGCCTGTTGCGCTCTGGTGACCTCGACATTGGCGAGTGCGGAGTCGTAAGCCGCCTGCGCCGCTTTCACCCCGGCCGCGCCCTGATCGCGTCCGGCTTCGGAAACTTCATAGGTCGCGTGCGAAGCAAATCCCTTGGCGCTCAGCGCCTGCTGACGATCAAAATCGAGGTCAGCCCGCTTGGCAGCGGCGTCCGCCGAGGTCAGCTGCGCCTTGGCCTGCTCGACCGCGCTCTGCTGCGCGGCAACCTGGCGGCCAATCCGGTCGATGGTGGCCTGTTGGGTAGCGATCCGGGTTTCCGCGGCGTCCACCGCGATGCGGTAGTCGCCGTCGTCGATCCTGAAGACCACGTCACCGTTTCGCACCAGCGCATTGTCGCCGGGAAGAATAGCCGCGATATGGCCGGACACCCGCGCTCCAAGCGTGGTGTTGTTGGCGCGCACATAGGCGTCGTCGGTGCTGACGAAGAAGCGTCCCACCAGCACATAGTGCACGCCATATCCGGCGGCGGCGAGCGCGAGCAGCGCAGCGACACCCATCAGTGCTTTTTTCCTGCGCGTCCCGGATTTCGGCACGGATGATGCCACGGCCGGCTTGTTAACGGCTGGTCTGTCGACCACCGGCTGCTCGGTCACTGGACTGACGGGGTTCTCAATGGGACGGCGCGCGACGGTTTCCTCGGCGAGATGAGCGCGAAGCGATTCCGCAAGGGCCGTCGACGCGTCTTGCGCGATGCCGTCCTCTGCCGGTTCCGGGCGCAGGACACGTGCGGCCTGGTCTCTTGCTGCGGCCATCGCGGCCCTCCCCACTTCGACATCGCGATGCAGCAAAGACCTACCGGCTTCGCCACTTCCAGAGGCTGATTAGCATTGACCGAACGGTTCGGTCAAGCTATATTACTCTGTGAAGGATACGTGACGGTTACTTCCACGCCGTATCCAGGGCGGGGAATCTTTTGAGAACGGTAAATCGATGGTTGCAGCCGAATCCAATGGCCTGCGTCTGGTCGAGGAAGACAGCGCAAAACGCCGACAAATTCTGACCGGCGCCAGCAGGGTCTTCCTGGACCTTGGATTTGATGGTGCCAGCATGGGGGAAATTGCGCGCGCCGCGGGCGTCTCAAAGGGAACGCTGTATGTCTATTTTGCCGACAAGAACCGGCTGTTCGAAGCCATTGTCGAGGAAGAAACCATCGAACAGGGCAGGCTTGCATTCAATTTCGATCCCCAGCGCGACGTCACGACTACGCTGAGGGAGTTCGGCCAGGCCTATATCGAGCTGTTGTGCCGCCCCGGCGGCGGCTCCGCGATCCGGACCGTCATGGCCATTGCAGAGCGGATGCCGGACGTCGGCCGACGTTATTACCAGCGCGTGCTGGATCACACGATCAATCGGCTCGCCTGCTATCTCGATGCCCAGGTCAAGAGCGGCGATCTTACGATCGACGACTGCCAGCTCGCGGCGTCCCAATTCATGATGGTCTGCCAGGCATCGCTGTTCCTGCCGTTCATTTTCCAGGCCGCGCCGCCGCCTTCGCCGGAGCGAATTGCGCAGGTGGTGGATAGCGCGACACGGATGTTTCTGGCGGCCTACCGGGTCCAGCCGGCCTGACCGGCACCCCAGCGGGTCATCAAGACAACGCTCAACGTAACCTCCTCACGGCCCCTTGTTTTGACAATTCATGTAGTTTTGTCAAAATTGTATAATGCAGGCCCGCGATCGTATCATTTACGCCGCGATGCTGGTGTTTCGCCGGCATGGTTTCCGGCGGTCTTCGATCGAGCAGGCGGCCGAGGCCGCCGGGCTGACGCGACAGGCGCTCTACCACCACTTCAAATCCAAGGAAGCGCTATTCCGTGCCGTCATCGAGCAGTTGCACGAGGAAGCTATCGCGGCCGGGATCGCGGCGGCGAACGTCCACGAGAGGGCCGGCGCAGGTCTCGCGGACATCCTGGTGGCCCAGATCAGTGGACGGCTACGCCAGCTGATCGCGTCATTCGAAGGCTCGCCCCATGTCGAGGAGCTGTTCTCCGAACACCTGATCCAGGCGCGCGACCTCTATCAGAAATATGCCGGCCTTTATGCCGCCCAGGGCGTCGCAACCATTGAACGGATCTGCCACCGGCAACGGCTTGTTCTCGCCAAAGACCTCACCTCGCAGGAACTCGCGCGCTGCATCGAGATGGCGGTCAATGGCGCCAAGTCGCTGCATCCGGCGATGCAGCCGGCCGACGCCTTCCTCGGGGACATCGAGGTCATGGTGCGAACGCTGGTCGCCGGCGCCCTCGCACCATCGCCGGTCTCCGGTCCAGCCAAGCCTGCCACCCCAAGGAAATCCGCCCGCGCAAGAATTGGAGATCGCAAATGAGCAGCATGACGATCAACGGCCGCACGGCCCCCGTGCCGGATGATGCCGACCTCCTTCTGATCGATGTCATCAGGGGTACGCTCAACTTGACCGGCACCAAACTCGTCTGTGGGGCCGGCGTCTGTGGCGCCTGCACCGTTCTGGTCGATGGCGCGCCGGTGGTGAGCTGCCTGATGCCGGCGCGCGCTGTCGCCGGCAAATCGGTGACGACGGTCGAAGGGATCGGCGCCGAAAGGCTGCACCCGGTCCAGAACGCTTTCATGGCGTACGACGCGCTGCAATGCGGGTTCTGCACACCGGGCTTCATCGTCGAGGCAACCGCGTTCTTCGACCGATGGCGCGCAGCCCGTGGAACGACGGCACCGTCACGCGAAGAGATCGGGGCGGCGCTGTCAGGTCATCTCTGCCGCTGCGGCGCCTATGAGGGCATCCTTCGCGCCGTGACCGAGGCCTGCGCCGGCAATTTCGACGGCAGGGACATCGTTCCACCCCGCATCGAGGCGCGCGACAAGGTCACGGGGCTGGCGAAATATACCGTGGATATCCATCATGACGGACAACTCGAAGGGGTCATCCTGCGCTCGAACGTCGCCCATGCCAAGATCATCGACATTGATCTCGCAGCGGCGCGTGCGATACCGGGTGTCAGTGCGGCCATCTCCTTGCTCGGCGACGACCGTATCGTCCGCTACGTCGGCGACCCCGTCGCAGCCGTCGCCGCCAGGGATCGAGCGACGGCGCGCAAGGCCATCGCCGCGATCCGGATCACCAGCGAACGGCTGCCGGCTGTGATCGGACTGGAGGCGGCGCGCGCGCCCGACGCACCCGCCGTCTTCGAGAAATCCGACCGCAAGAAGGCAGGCAACGTCTCCGAAGGTACAGCCGCGCCGGCGGCATGGAAACAGAACGTTCGCGGGCCGTCCGCGGCATTCTCGCACAAGGCCAGGAGCGCGCGGAACTGGGTCGCGGAGGCGCGCGCGGCGCAAAACCCATGGCTGGTCCAGGGCACATTCCGAACGGGTACCCAATCGCACGTCTGCCTGGAGCCGCACGCCGCGGTCGCCCACTTCGACGACGATCGCCTGACGGTGCACGTCTCGACCCAAGCCGTTTATCACCTGATGGAGCTGATCGCCAAACGCTACCAGCTTGCCCCCGACAAGGTCCGCGTGATCGCCAATCACGTCGGCGGCGGCTTTGGCGCCAAGGGCAGCCTCGGCGTGGAAACAACGACGGCGATCGAGCTTTCGCGCGCGGCGAAAGCACCGGTCAGGATCGCTTACGATCGGCACGAAGAACTTTCCGTCACCGGCTATCGGCCGGCGGCGGAAATGCGCGTGGCGCTATTGCCCTCGCCTCAGGGCGAACTCAGAGCCCTGTCGCTTTCGGCCTATGCCGACACCGGGGCGGCCATCAATTCGACCATCGCCGCGCTGGCGCGGCTGATCTATCCCGCGCAAGCCAAGGAACTCGCGGATTTCGATGTCGTCAGCAATCTGCCGCCTGGGGCACCCTTTCGCGGCCCCGGCGGCCCGCCGATGGCTTTCGCGCTGGAACAGGCAATCGACGAGGCCGCGCTGCGGATGAAGGTCGATCCGATCGGCTTGCGCCAACGCTGGGATCCCGATCCCAACCGGCAACGCCTGTACGACTGGGCCCGCGGCCTTGAGCTCTGGCGCAACCGGCCGACAGCGGCATCGCAGAGCGGCCGCTATCGCCGCGGCGTTGGGGTGGCCGCCGGCTACTGGCTTTATCTCTGGCAACCCGGATCAAAAGTCGAACTGGCCGTCAAGGGCGGACGCATCGTCGCCTCAACCGCAATCCAGGACATCGGCACCGGCAGCCGCACCGTGATCGCCAACACGGTAGCAAGGGAATTCGAGGTAGAACCGGATGAAATCGAGGTTCACATCGGCGACTCCCGGTTGGTCGAAGGACCGGGCTCGGGCGGCAGCCGTACCACCGCTTCCGTGGTGCCGCCGACGCTGCTGGCCATTCAAAAGCTCAAGGCCGCGATCCAGCAGAATGCCGAACGCCGGCCTGCCCCCGGGTCCAACGCGCCGTGGCGGGAACTGATCGCGGCCTCGCCCGATATCAGTGTCTCCGCTGTGCGCCCGGAAGACAGCGCGCCGGTATCTCCCGGAGTTCGCTCGCCGATGAAGCAAGCAGGCTTCATGGGCGCGATATTCGGCTGGATGATGCGCCGCTTCTCCAACCTCGCCGTTGGCGCGGGAGTACCGAGTTCGGTCCAGGTGATCGAGGTGGAGGTCGACACCTGGCTTGGCCACGTCCGTGTCCTCAACGTTCACACCGGGATCGCCGTCGGAAAAATCGCAGCGCCGGCGCTCGCCCGCAGCCAGGCGGCGGGCTCGGTGATCCAGGGCTTGGGCTATGCACTTTACGAAGCGCGCGAGACCGATCCCCACAGTGGCGACATCCTGACGGCCGGGATGGAGGATTATCGCATCCCCGGTATCGCCGACACGCCCGTGATCGACGTGCACTTCGATGAGGGCGGTTTTGAGCACGTGCTAGGCGGCAGCGTCGGCATCGGCGAGGTGGCAACGGTTCCGACGTCGCCAGCGGTCGCCAACGCCATCTGCCATGCCACCGGCATCAGGATGACGCAGATTCCGATCCGGCCCGACCTCCTGATCGCCGCGCTGAAAGGGAGGGCCGCCGCATGACCATCGTGACACCGACTGCCCCCGCGATCCCGCTGGCGGAATTCCGCGCCGCGGGCACCGACCTGTCCGAACGCCGGCGCAGCGGGTTGTCGCGCGGCCCCATGATCGATATCGCCGACCCCGCCGCCGCGACCGGGATCGACTGGGGCACTGAGGGTGCGGCGCGCATCGGCGCGCTCACTACCATTGCCGCGATCGCATCCAACACCCGCATCGCGCGAGCCTATCCGGGCCTTGCGGCTGCCGCGGGCGGCCTGGCCACGCCGCAGATACGCCATCTCGCCACGCTTGGCGGCAATCTCGCCCAGCGTTCGCGCTGTTGGTACTATCGCAATCCGGGTATTGCCTGCTTGAAGAAGGGCGGCGCGGATTGTCCGGCGCGCGACGGCAATCATCTTTATGGTGTTGCCTTCGATCGCGGCCCCTGCGTGGCGCCACATCCCTCGACCATGGCGGCGGCACTATTGGCCTATGATGCGAAGATCACGACCAGCCGGCGCAGCGGCTTGACGATGGTCGATATCCTTGGCGATGGCACTGGTGGTGCCGACAATGCGCTGCAAGCCGGCGAATTGATCCGTACCATCGAGCTGATGGCTCCGCTCGAAGCCGAGCGCGGGCTCTACCGGCGGGCCATCAGCCGCAGTCATGCGGAATGGCCGCTGGCCGAAGTGTGCGCCCGCGCCGTGGTCTCGAACGGGACCTTCCAATTGATCCGGATTGCCGCCGGCGGCATTGCGCCGGTGCCGCTGCGGCTTGCGGCGGTAGAGGCCGCCCTGCAAAGCGCGCCAGCGAATGCGGCCACCATCGCCCATGCCGCGGAGCAGGCGACCGCCGGGGCAAAACCGTTGCCAATGACCGCCTACAAGCTCGATCTTTTGGTGGGTGTCGTTCGCGACGTGCTGGAGCGGCTGGCGACATGAGTCAAGCTCGGGCCGTGGCCGGCGTATGGCTCGAAGGGGTGGCACGCCATGGGCCGCACATCCACGGCCCGATGGCTTTGTTCACCCCACGAGACTTCTCTCTGATTCAATTTTGAAAATGCCAAGCAACCATCTCGTGTGGGACGATACGGCGGCAGGCATGAAGTGTTTGCGCCTGCGCAGGGAAGTGAGATTCCAGAGCTGGGCACCGAGCGATTGTGGCGTTCACGGTCTCCCTGTTGATTGAGAAAGGCCTGACGGCGGGATTCCTGCCACGACTTTTGCCCTTGTTACCCATTCGCGATTAAGTCTTTGCAAACGCCTGGACCAGCGCTCGAATCGAATGCTCGGCGCGTTGCAGGGGCTCCAGGCGGCGATAGGTGCGCGCCAGGAGCAGCGCTCCCTCAAGCTGACTCAGCGCCGCAGTCGCCAGCATCCTGGCGCGCTCGGCGTTGAAGCGGAACGACTGCAGACCGGCCGCGATCTCTTGCTCCCAGCTCTGAAACGCCGCACCGGCTGCTGCCGTCAATGCTTCGGACGCCCCTGATGTCTCGAGCGCCGTCGGCGCAATCGGGCATCCCTCCTTGAAATCGGAGTGCTCCAGATCTGCGGCCATGCCGCGGGCGATCCGGATCAGGAATTCATCGGCGGACTTCGATGTCTTGGCAGCCCCTGCGATGGCTTGGCGGACGGAATGTGCGGCGTGCGTCAGGGCAGCGACCGCGATCTCTTCCTTGCCGTTCGGGAAATGGAAATAGAGGGAGCCGCGCGGCGAGCCGGCCGCGGCCAGAATGTCGCTCAGCGCGGTGCCGCTATAGCCCTGACGACGCAGGAGCTTGGCCGCCGCGATGATCGTTTTCTCCTTGGAATCAGGCTTTTCGTTCATGCCCGGCAAATAGCACTTGACGATAAGTATGTCGACCGGCATAATATGTCGGTCGACATACTTACTCAGGACACTCTGGAGCACGCGCATGCGCAAAGCCATCAGGTCATCGCTACTGTTCTTTCTGGTGATAGGCGGAATCGGCGGAGCCGCGGCGCAGTCCGCCTCCGATCAGCCAAAGGGAAACAGCATGGAAATAGACACAGCGAAAATCAAAGAAGCGATGCTCGGAGACTGGGAGAGCATTGCTACGGAGGTGCGGCCGAGCAAGAACGCAGACGGCTCGCTCAAACCGTTCTACCTCAAGCGCGCATTCAAATATCTACCATCGGATCGCTTCGAGCTATTGATCGTCAACTCGGCCGACCCCTACGGGGCTGTGCCGCTCGCGCGGATCAAGATTGCAGGCCACATGCTGTGGCAAGGCCCACACCCGATCGCCCCGGGAGCGCAGAAGGTGGACTTCGTTGCCGACGAGAGTTACGAGGTAACTCCTCTCGTGCAGGGTTTTGCCGACGTGCTCAATAAGGTCGCGTCGGCCGGATACGCTCCCTGGGCGGTCAGCACGCCTCAGAGCGTATTCGGAAAGAGCTTCGCGCCCTTCGCCCTGAAAGAAGGGACGAACTTCATGGAGTACGACCTCGTCTACCTCAAAGGCGACCTGCTGTTCTGGGGCGCGCGCAATATTGACGGCCGCGGCTTTGACACGGAGCAGAACCGCCCCACCAATCTCCAGATCCCGCTGATCCGAAAGTAAGCCTGCCGCGAAACAATTTGATCTCTAGAGCAAGCGCCCTTCGTATCTGGTGCGGCGCAGGCCGAAATCCCCTCGCAACTCGGCCGGAACCATCCACTCGTTCACATGTTGCGTCCTTGGCCGCGGCAGTTATTGCGGCTTGCGCCGGCGGCGATATCGATTTCTTCGCCGCCCTCCGCTGGAGAGGATGCGACTGTGGATACAGCGGCTACAGCGTGCTTCGAGACGGAAAATATCGAAATCGTCGGCAAGGGATGTCGTCCTGTAGAGGCGGTCCTCGGCGTTTCGACCGTCCCGGAGCAGGCCGCACCCGGAAAGGCGCCGCGCGACGAGCGGAAAGACACCGAGCCGCGCGATGGCATTGTGCCCGACCTCGATGGTGTCTCTGAAACGATGCTTTGGTCGCTGCACCATCGCGCAAGCGAGGCCGTAAGACCCGACGGCGTACTCGTCGATCCCGAGAGCTTGCAGATCCGATCGGCGATCAACTATGACTTCGCGCGCCATTTCGGCGATCCCTTGGGATTGCTCGCAGCACGCGCGGCGGAAATCGACCGCGCATTACGGTCGTGGCTCGAGCATCATCCGGAGGGCATTGTCGTATCCCTTGGAGAGGGCCTCGAAACGCAGAGGCGGCGCGTCGACAACGGCCGGATGCGCTGGCTGTCCGTAGACCTGCCTGACGCCATCCGGTTGCGGGAGCGCTTTCTTGCACCAACCCATCGTTTCCGCCACATCGCGGCGAGCGCGCTCGACCCTGTTTGGATGGACGCGGTCGACCCCTCGTGTGGTGTTTTTATCGTCGCGCAGGGATTGCTGATGTACCTCGCGCCTGAACGGGTACGTCAACTTTTTGCCGGCATCGCCGATCGATTCCCGGGCTCGGAACTCGTATTCGACGCGATCCCGCGCTGGTTTTCGGATTTGACGCTGGCGGGGCTGCGACAAACTGCAAGTTACCGCCTCCCATCCATGCCGTCGGGGATCAACCGCGACGAAATCGAGCCGACCTTGCGGCGCTGGCACCCCCGTGTGGTTACTGTCGCGTTGCTTTCCTACCGAAGTCCGAGAGGTCTACCGCGCCTGTTCGCAGAATTGACAAACCAGATCGCGGTTGCTCGCCACGCCGTTCCCAGCCTCGTGCATGTCACGATTGCAAATGCTGTTGGCGAATCGACTTTCACGACGGCCACGGCTTGCGAGACTGCCGCGGAAGTCGGCCTCGATCAAGACAGTCCGCAGTTCAGAACCCTTGGAAAGTCCGACATGACCACTACGAATGCCCCTCACTCCACCGCAGACGCGATGGACGGCTTCCTGGCCGCGGCCACACAAAACGCCAGGTGCAGCGGCGACATTGTGTTTGCCACGACTACAGTCATTGCCAAGCGCGTGACGCTGGGGATGGCGGCGACCTTCAATCCCCTACGTGCGGATCGCGCCGAGTTCTCGCGGATGGTTCCGGAGAAGGTCGAGGCGTTTTCGACCGCCGGCATGATCATGCTGAAGCAGTCCGGCCAGGCCAACCGGCGAATGATGCGCTTCGCGTCCGACGAAGTCATGACGGCCGCCCATGGCACGCTGGCGATGACCGGCTGTTGCAGCCCGGCCGCGCTGGCACAGGCCCAAAGCAGGTTCGCGCATGCGTGGTTGGCTCGGGCGACAACCGGCTGGATTGCGATGGGAATCTGGGCATTCGCAGCACAGTCCGCCGCGATGGCGCCGATTCGGCAAACGGTCGTCGCCAATGCTGAACGGCTGGGTCAGTAATAAGCCACGCGACCCGGCCAGCGCGACCGGAGCTGGTGCTGGAGAAAGTTGATGTTGATCATGCCGGCGTCTCACCCAGTGCCTTCGCCACGTTGCGAAAACGGTCGAGGGCGGTCTCCAGGCTTTCGACGATCTCAGCCGCGACTTCGTCGGGCGGCGGCAGCAGGTCGGGATCGTCAAGCGCATGATCCTTCACCCAGAAGATATCGAGATTGACCTTGTCGCGCGCCAGCAGGTTTTCCAGCGCAAAGCGCTTGAACTTCTCGGTCTCTTCGCGCTCGAAGCGGCGGCCGGATCGGTAGCAGGGGACAAAATCGTCGAGATCGGCGCGCACCATCGGCCGTTCTTTCAAGGTAAAGCGCTGGTTGGTACGCAGGTCATAAATCCAGAGCTCCTTGGTGGCGGCGACGTCCGAGGGCGGCTTCTTGTCGAAGAACAGCACGTTGGCCTTGACGCCCTGCTTGTAGAAGATTCCCGTCGGCAATCGCAGCAGGGTATGAAAATCGAAGTTGACCGCCCTACTTCGACAGCCGGTCGAGCAGTCTTACATAGGCCGCGTTCAGCGCCTCGCCCGAGAGGTCGCGGATGTCGCCCCAGCGGGCGCCCTCGGGCAGCATCGAGGCCTCGCCGATCTGGGTGACGCGCTCCTCATCCGTCTTGAGGAACAACAAATAGGAAATCTGGCTAATAGGCCTGATAGGACACGCCCTGATCGCGCAGCACACCGATGGGCGAAATTCCAGACTTTTGCGACGAGGGATTGGGCGTTCACGGGGCACTTTCAAGGAAGGGGTTGACGATGCTGAGGGTGCCGAATTTGCGACCGTGCTGCATATCTTCGCTGAACAGCGTGTCACAGCGGGCCTCCAGCGCCGCGGCGACAATCAGCGCGTCGTAGAAGGCAAGGTTGTGATCGCGGGCGAGCGCAAGGGCGGCTTGGTGGTGGACAGCGAGATATCGCGTACCTGTCCCGATCGGCTAAGGACCAGAGCCAGCGTCGCCTCGATATCACCCCAGGGCCATTTGAGCTTGTTTCGGGCTACATTTACGAACTCGTTCAACACCTGAACGCTGAGCGCGCCTCCCGCCTTCAGAAGCCTTACCGCTGTCGCGCAACGTGGGTCATCCGACAGAACGGCGTAGACCAACACATTGGTGTCGAAAAAAGGCTTCACCGCGCATTCGCATCATCGCGGTTCCACACAAACCCTTCGGGTGTGGGCTTTTGCAACGCGCGAAGCTTCCGGACGAAGTCAGCATCCTGATCGGCCTTTGAGATCGCTATGGTCCGGTTATCCACCGACATCAGATTGACCTCGTCGCCAGCGGCGATTCCCATTTCCTCGACCAGTGGCTCGGGTAGCCGCACCACGAGGCTGTCGTCCAATCTGAATACCCGCATGGCACGCTCCATTTCCTAGCTTACAATATCATCCTCAACAGCAAGCCGGCAACGGCGATCAGACCTTTCCTGCGCGCCTGGGTCTCGCCGGCGTGGCCGCTTTGGGTGCGGCCTTGAGGCGCTCCAGCAGTTTGTAGGATGGGTAGAGTGACCAGTTCGAACCCATGTCAGAACTGATCACGAAACCCATCGCAATGCCACAAATGGCAGGTTTCGCAAGAGCTCAACCCACCCTACATACTGAACGATATCATTTCCTGGCTGAATTCGGCAACGGCGATCGTGTTTTGCCAACCCGCCTGCGGTTGGGCCAAGTATAATTTGCCACCAACTCCTTTTGCGTGCAAACGCCGCTGATGAAGCCCAGGACCGCGGGACCAACCAACAGCGTCAGCATCCAAACGGATATTCGAACCCATTGCGCGGCCTCGTGTGGCACGACGACGAGATTTATCCAGCCGAAGAGCGCAAAGTTTACCGCACTGTAGGTTACAAATGCCATCCGCTGTTCAGTGCCGAGACGGTGTTGTCCTGCGACAAACTGATTTCGGACGATCAGGAAAATATAGCCCGGCACAACGCAAATGAGGGCGATATAGACCGCCTCGGCGCTCGTGAATCCGAACAGGCGCAATCTCAAGTTTGATCTGCACCAGCGGGAATTCGGCCAACCGTAAGCTTCCGCCTGAGCATTTGTTCTCTTTATGTTCTATCCTGTCACGCGTTCCGCGGCAACAAAATCTTTCATGGTTGACGATGGCGGACTACGCCACCCCCCTACTCGTCCTCGAACTCGTCTTCCTCGTTGATCTTGTCCTCGATGGTCTTTGGCCGATGCGGCGAAGACCGGGTGCCGAGCGATCCCGTGACGCTGGCTTCCCGCGACGCGTAGGGGTTGCGGCCTGCGGCTCGCGCGGCGACCTCCTCGCCGGAGACGGCGGTGGGCTCGCAGATGATGGGCCGGTTGGCGCGGCGCATCAGGTCGACGTGGATGTGATCGTAGTGATAGGCGTTCGAGCCAGGTGCCAGCACGGTGGTGAAGTGGGTGCAGGCCGCGGCCTGCACGTCGCGCAGGAAGCCTTGTTCCTCGGGCAAGCCGTGCCAGCCGTCCTTGACCGAGATGCGCCTGCCGTCGGCGAGCGTGAAGGCAGCGATATCCAGCGCATTGCCGAAGGCATGCTCGGAAATATGGGCGTGCGAATTGCCGTTCATGCCGCGGCAGGAATAGGCCGAGATCTGCCGTATCTCGACCACGCGGGCACCGAACCAGCGCTGTGCCGCAGGCTGCACGGCATCGGCCAGCCAGCGATCGAGCACCGAGACGATCGGACAGGCAAGCGTCGCCGCCGGTTTGACCGCCACCGCTCCGAACGCCGTAACCGGATTGCCCGGCGCAGGCCCAAGCGGCGGTAGCGGCGAGACCGACGCCGCGTCAGGGCGCGGCGAATAGTTCGGCGGCGGATAGGAATTGGGAACTCCCGGCTCTCGCGGCTCCGGCATCCCCTCGGGTGGCAGCGCGATGTCATCCGGCTCGGGCGCAACGCCGGGCGCGGTTAATGAGATTGGCCCGTTCGCGGGGCTTCCGTAGCCGGGCTGGCGCGGCGCACTATCCGGATAGGCAGACGGCGCGGGATAGGACGACGGTGGCGAATAGGGCGACGGCGGGGGCGATCGCGAAATCGGCCAGCGCGGCTGGTTGCCGATATCACCGGGCGGCCGAAAATCTTCGTCAGCAAAGCCGAAACTGCCCAGGCTTTCGCCGAGGGCCGAGACCTTGAGCGGAAATTCCGCGCCGCAAACACCGGGGCCCGAAATGGGGTCGATCCGCACCACATCGGCGCTTTCCTTCACCGCGCCGGACTTCAGGCACGCGATCTCGGCCTCGGCGCGCCACGGTTCGCGCTCCTCGGACTGAAAAAATCCGTGGCCGCAACCCGAGAGCGAGACGAGGACGAAGGAGCCGACGAGATACAAACGAACTCCGCGCGTCATCCGCGAAGCTTCGACCAATATATTTAAGGATCCATCAACGCCTTGGTTTCACTGTTGATTAACTACGACGGCGCCGGCGAGCTCGGGCGGGAGGTCATCCATTTCTCCGGCTTGGCGCCGATCCGGCTCCAGACATTGCCGGAACACAAAAGTCGGCCCAGCGCGCAGGCCTCGACCCGCAGCGAGTTCGGTCCCTGCATCTCAACCGTCGCATAATAGGTATTGCCGCTGTCGCGGCTGTAGATATTTCCAGACCATTCGCGAGCCGCCTTCGGCTTCATGTTGATCAGCACCGCTTCGCCATTGGCCTTCGACGCGGGATTGAAGACATAGCCGCACAACGCCGCGCCGCAGCGTTCGATACGGACCGAACCTCCCCGGCTCTGCCAGAGGCCGAGCGGGCTTTCGACGGACGCGGCTTCGCCACCATCATCCGGAGCGCGTGAAGCCTGCGGCGCCGCGTCCACAACAGGCGGTACGGCGACGATGCCCGATGGTGGCATCGGCGTCGTCGCGGGTGGCTGGATCTGCGGCGCCGGCAAAGCGGCGATCTCCACGCGCGCCGGAGCGGCCGGCCTGACAATGGCCAGCGGCGGCGCGCAGACCACCGGTGCGCTGGGTTGGCTCGCAGCCGGAGCGATCGGCCGTGATACGGCCGGCTCAGAGGTTGGCGCAAGAGGTTGCGCCGGCGCCGGCTCGGGGGCGGCGACCAACGTCGCCGCGCCATCTGGACGGCGACGCGTTTGATAAATGCCGGGAATGGATAGCGAGAGGCAAGACGCCGAACGACAACCGCGCGGCGCTTCGACGCGGATGCGATGGCCGCCAACGACGAAAGAATACGCATCGCTCGCGTTGGCGGACGAACTCAGCAGCATCAGCGCAAGCAGATAGCACGAGCGTTTCATCGAGGCCGCCTCCGAAATACCTGAGGGAAACTAACCTCCGCGAGGGGCCGTGAATGTGATTTCGGTCACCGTAAGCCCCCGACTGCCAACTGTGACCTGCATCACGGAAAACGGCAATCGGCCGAGCCAGGATCGGCACAAGCGTACCCGTTCCCTCGACTCGATCCGCTCCAGGAGGCACAATGAAAAAGCTCTATGTTCTCGCCGCGCTGATGCTGGCTACCAGTTCGGCCCACGCCGGCAATTCGCTTTCCTTCGAGATCAACGGCAAGAAGGTCCGCATCGAAGCGCCGGATCATTGCGATCAGTTATCCTGTATCAAGATCTCTGCGCCCGGCCTTTCCGCCGCCGATTTCGGCATCAAGGGCAGCCCATTCGGCAGCGGCCTCGATGACGTCGACGATGCCGCGCCGCGCGCCGATACGCCGGCGCCAAAATCCACTGCCGCGCCGGCAGGTCAGGCCGCCTTGCCGCAGATGCCAGTCCATCCGGCCGGCGCCTCACCTGCCGCCACCGCGAGCCTCTCGCCGACCTCCGCGGCGCCGGCCAGCGACAGGGATGCCGCATCGGTTCCGCTTCAAAATAGCTTCGCCGCGCCGGCGCCGGCTGCGGCTGCCGCGATGCCGATGCAGACAGCGACCTCACCGCTTGGCGTCTGGGCGACGGAGGAAAACAAGGGAACGGTTCGCATCGAGCCCTGCGGACAGGATCTTTGCGGATATGCCGTCAAGACCGGCGAGAAAATTCTCATCAACATGAAAGCGTCGGATGCGAAATGGACCGGCCGGATCCACGATCCCGACAGCGGCAAGAACTATGACTCCACGATCGCGCTGAAGGGACCGAACGCGCTGCGGGTTCAGGGTTGCGCCTTCGGCGGCCTGTTCTGCGGCGGCCAAACCTGGAGCCGCATCAGTTGATCCGCCAGCATAGTCGACAGATCATCGTTTCCTAAGTGCTATCATATGGAAATTTGCGATGCTTCGCTTCCTCCCGCCCTTTGCCAGGGAGGCAGCGAGAGGCCAATGTTTGTGCCCTGAAACAATTGGCTTCCTGGCGTAGCTGCACCATTCATCCCACATTCAGCCGGCAGAGCCCTCAATCATGCTGGTAGGCTGTTCGCCAGTTTCATGGTTGTCTTGGTCAGGATCGCTTTGTGGGGCACAATCGGCTTTCGATCGGGACCGCTTGGCTTGTGAGCTGGCTGATGCTGGCCGGCGCGACCGACGCCATCGCGATGCCCTCGCAGCTCGAAGCCGGATCTCAGCCGGACCTGACCGAGGCGATTTCCAATCCAGCCAAGCTTGCCCAGGCCCAACCGGCGCCCGCGCCAGCGGCTTCGCCCTCGCCTGCGCCTGAGTCCGCCGAGCCGATCGGCAATGTGGCGACGCTGACCGGCCACGCCACCGTGACCCGCAACAACGCCTCGACGCCGCTCAATCTTCAGGACGACATCTTCGAAAACGACGTGCTGCAGACGGCGGCCAATTCCACGCTCGGCGTCACTTTCAATGACGCCACCACTTTCAGTCTCACTGCCAGCGCACAGATCACCGTCGACTTCTATGTCTATGAGGACGGCGGCCAGAAAAACGGGGCGCTGTTCGACATCGCCAAGGGCACCGTGGCCTTCGTTGCGGCAGCGGTCGCCAAGACCGGCGACATGCGCATATCGACCCCGACCGCAACGCTTGGCATTCGCGGCACCACCGGCCTGATCGAGGTGCCGGAAGGTGCCTCCGCAACCGGCGCCAACAACGTCGCGATCAAGCTTTATCCCGATGCCGACGGGCGGGTCGGGCAGATCGAGGTCAACGGCCGCGACGGCACGAGACTCGGTTCCCTGACGCAGGGCGCCAGCGGATTTTCGATCCGGCCCGGCGCCGGCGGACGCCTAACCGCGCAGCCGCTCGTGATCTCTCCGCAGCAGGCGCTGCGCGACCAGGGTATCGTGCGCCAGGTCCACGCCGCGCAGAACGTCGGCCGCCAGATCGTCACCCAGCGGCGGATTCAACGCCAGCAAAATCCGGGCAATAACCCGGCCAGGAATAATCCGACCCGTCAGCCCGGGCCGCAGAGACAAAATGGATTGCCACAGCGTCCGGGTGCGCCGACGCGGCCGGCCCAGCCGAATCCGCCCACGTTGCGTCAGCCGGGGCCGCAGAAGCAGGATGGATTGCCGCAGCGGTCCGAACCGGCACAGCCGAACAGGGCCGTACAGCAGGGGGGCGCACGGCCCGCGCCGGGCTTACAGCGACCGCCGAATGCGCCCGGGGTTCGCCAGGGAGAATTGCAAAGAAAACCCGCGCCGCCGAAACCACGGCCGGCTGCCCCCGCGCCGAAGAAAAAGCCGGAACGCGAACCGCGTTAGGCGGCCGCCATCCACACGGGTGGCGCGGCGTTTAAGGCCTCGCCGGAGCCGGTCAGGCGGCGCGGCGGAGCCAGTCGCGCACCTTCTGCACCAGATTGATGCGTGGCGGATCGGCGGTACGGGCGGCGTCATCGAGAGATGGAGCATCGAGAGCGGGGGCCGCCGACAGGTCGTCTTCAATCCCTGCCTCACCCTCGAATGCCGCAGGCGCCATCGCTGCTTCCAGCGTGACAACCTCGCGCTCTCTGGGATTCTCGTAGGCCAAGCGCTCATCCCGCAGGACCGAAGCCGCGACTAATTCTGGCGGCGGCGAAGCCGCAACCGGCTCCGCGTGGGCGGGATCGGCAGCGACCAGGCGCCGGCCGCGGCGTTTGCGGGGCATGGCCGGCTTGGCCTTGGGCCGCCGCGAAGCTTCTAGGGCAAGCGGACCCACATTGGCGAGAAAAGCCTGCTCGTAGGAGCGAGAAAGCCGCCCGACCGCGTCCTCCAGCGGCAGCCAATCGACGGCGGTGACGTCATGCATCAGCTCACGCGATGGGCCGCCGCGCGCTTCCATCCGCCAGTAGTGGACGACCTTGGAACGGCCGCCGGATTCATAAACCAGCGTTCCCAGGAATTCATGGACGGATACCGTATGCCCGGTTTCTTCCCATACCTCGCGCTCGGCAGCGGCGCGCGGCGTCTCGCCGTCATCGAGTTTGCCCTTGGGAAGAACCCATTCATTGCGCTTGCGCAGCCGCACCACGGCGATCAGCGGATGCTTCTCATGCCGGAGCACAATTCCTCCGGCCGCCAGAACAAGCGCTCGCGCCATCTCTCGTCCCTGATTATTTCCTGACTTGCGATTCACCTCAAGTATATAGCGGAGGGCGCCGACAAATCGATAGCCATGAGACGTCTCTCCCCAACCGGCGAAGATCCCGTATTCTCGCGGGTCCCGAGAAACGAACGCCGGCTTCATCCAAGCGGGTCTGCCGACGAGCGGTGCCCTACTCGCATCAAGGGCTGACCGGCCTTGATCCGCGCGCCATCGGCCACATTGTCGCAAAATTTGAAATCAGGGGGCGCCAGCACGATGATCGTCGATCCGTGCTCGAACCAGCCAAGTTCCTCGCCCTTGCGTACCGGCACATCGCAACGAAACAAAGACGGCCCGCGGCTCCGGGCATTGAGCACCGGATTTAGAAAATGCAGCCGGATGCTGGCCACCAGGATGGCCGCGACCGGCACCAGGGTCACGCCTTCGCCGGTCAGAAGCTGCGTCTTTATGACGGCGCGCTCGTTCTTGCAGAACAGCCGTTCAATGCGCTTGAGTGCAATCGGATTGACGTTCCAGGTGTCGCCGCTGATGAAGCTGACCTGCTCGATCCGCCCATCATGGGGAGCGTGAAAGCGGTGATACATGCTCGAGGTCAGCCGCAAGGTGATGAACCGGCCATTGCGGTGTGCCTCGACCAGCGCGGCGTCGCCGAGCAGGTCCATCAGCGAATAAAAGGCGCCCTTGATCTGGAACAGCTCGGTATCGGCAATACGGCCGTGGGCGCCGATGATGGCGTCGCACGGACTGACCACGATGGCGGGATCGGGATCCGGCGGACGCGCGCCGGGCTTGAGCTCGCGCGTGAAACAATCATGCAGGCTCTTGAAGCTTTGCTGGCGGGCCTCGCTGAGATCGAGATCGGAAAAGAGCCGCCAGCAGGCAATCGACAACTCGGCGATCATGGGCTGCTCGATCTTGCTGAACCAGCCCATGAAGCGGGTCAGCGCCGCCCGCGGCACCCGGTTGGTCAAGAGGAAGTTCAAATCTTCCTGCTGGGTCAAGGCGGAGATCAGGCTTTTGACTGTCATGAATCTGTCAGCAGCCCTGGTTAGCGATTGTCGCATGGATGCGTCGATTCCCATTCTCTCGTTGGCGGCCGGGGCGGTCGTTGCGACCGCGGCGGCGGCGCCGAAGGTCAAGGCGCGGCTCGCGCTGTCGCGGGCCAAGCATCGCTCGCTGGCCGGTCATTCCAAGTTGTCGCGCCGGCTGGCGCGCCTGATCCCGTTCTATGAATTCGACATCAACGATTTTTTCCGCTCCGACGGCGCGCCCCCCGACATCGCCACGCAACGCCAGGACGCCTTTTTCCGCCTCGCCACAGGCTTCGGCGAGCGCTTCGCCCGGACCCGGCAGGTGACGGCGGAGGCGGCCACCCGGATATCCGACCTGCAATTCACCGCGGCGTACCGGGTGCCATTCCAATTCAGCCGGCTGGTCCGCGAACATCTGAGCGCCGGCAGCTTCATGCAGACCTCGTCTGGCGTCACGCTGACCGATCTCGACGGCAACGTGTTCTACGACCTGACCGGCTCCTACGGCGTCAACATCTTCGGCCATGATTTCTACAAGGAGTGCATCGAGATCGGCGAGCAGCGCGCCCGCGGGCTCGGCCCGGTGCTCGGTTCCTACCATCCGGCAGTCGCCGACAATGTGCGACGGCTCTGCGAGATCTCCGGGCTCGACGAGGTCTCGTTCCACATGTCCGGCACCGAGGCGGTGATGCAGGCCGTCAGGCTTGCCCGTTATCACACCGGCCGCTCGCATCTGGTGCGCTTCGCCGGGGCCTATCACGGCTGGTGGGGGGACGTGCAGCCCGGCGTCGGCAATCCGGTGTCGCCGCACGAAACCTATACCTTGGCCGAGATGTCGGAGAGAACGCTCCATGTCCTCAAGACCCGACACGATATCGCCTGCGTGCTGGTCAATCCGTTGCAGGCCCTGCACCCGAACGGCAACGCGCCCGGGGATTCCTCGCTGGTTGACAGCTCTCGAAACGGCCAGTTCGACCGCGCCGCCTATGGCGAGTGGCTGAAGGCGTTGCGGCAGGTCTGCACCGAACGCCACATCGCTCTGATCTTCGACGAGGTTTTCGTCGGCTTCCGGCTTGCTGCCGGCGGCGCGCAGGAATATTTCGGCGTGCGCGCCGACCTGGTCACCTACGGCAAGAGCATCGCCGGAGGCCTGCCGGTCGGCGTGGTTTGCGGGCACAAGGAATTGATGCGTCGCTATCGCGACGACCGGCCCGCCGATATCTGCTTTGCCCGCGGCACGTTCAACTCGCATCCCTACGTCATGACGGCGATGGATGAATTCCTCAGCCGGCTTGCCAGTCCGAACTTCCGGGCCATCTACAATGGTCTCGATGATCTCTGGAACGGCCGGGCGCGGCAGTTGAACGAGATGTTGACCGCGAACGACCTGCCGGTCCGGGTCAGTAATTTTTCTTCGATCTGGATGGTTCTTTATACCGAGCCGTCGCGCTACAATTGGATGTTTCAATTTTATCTGCGCCTGGAAGGGCTGGCCTTGAGCTGGGTCGGCACCGGCCGGCTGATCTTCAGCCTGAACTATAGCGATGCGGATTTTGAAGAAGTGACAAAACGCTTCGTCGCGGCGGCCACCAAGATGAAGCAGGACGGCTGGTGGTGGCATCAGGCTTCGTTCACCAACAAGAGCATCCAACGGCAGATCCTGAAAGAGATGATCAAGCACGCAGTTTCCAGCTAACCTGAATTAGTCATTTTCCGTCATGGCCGGGCCCGTCCCGGCCATTCGCGTCATCTCGCCGCCCAAGACGTGGATGCCCGGGACAAGCCCGGGCATCCCGAAATTCACGGTTTAGTTAGCAGCATTCTACCGGATGATTTCAACCAGGTTCAGGCATGCTGCTCTTCGAGCTCATGCTCGATCAGATCGAGGCCAGGATCGATCAGTTCGCCGCGCAGCAGGAACAGCGGCGACTTGTAGTAGAGCCGGAGATCGCTGAACGGGTCGGTCAGGATCTTGGTCATCCAGACCAGGCCGGTCTCGACGTCGCGGATGAAGAACAGATGGACGGTACGGAACAACAGGCCGCCGATCCCGATCGCAAGCCAGATCTTGGCGACCTGGCGGACGAAATCCGAAGGCGAGGTCCAGGGCGTGAATATCCCGAACAGGGTGGGATCGAGGAACAGCACGAGTGGCGAGATCGCCCAGATCGTCATCAGGACAATCTTCCGGTTCAGATTATAGCCGACCTTTATTTCCTCTTTATGCTCATGGGTCGCCTGGTTGAGCTGGTCGTAGCCCTTCGGCTCGAAGAAGAAATGACCGGCCTGCCGCGAGGTCATCGACACCAGCCAGCCGACCAGGGCGGCGGCCAGCGGATCGACAAACAACAAACCATAGGCAACGAGAAAGCTGAAGGCACTGACAAAGTGCAGGCTCTGGTTGATACGGCTGTGATGGTAGAAGCGATGATCATCCCACCGTTGCGTTCGCAATGCCGTCATGAAGCGCTTCATGGTTATCCCCTGTTCCGCTGGCATCTGTTTGCCCTACAGCGATTCGATGTCCGGTGTATGACAACATGATAATGACATGATCGGCTTCAACCCGAAGCTGCCTCAGGCTGCCGCGGGCTCGACCTTGCGAAAGCGAATCAGCGAGAAGTGCCCGAGCGGCGGCACCGGACGGCGTTCAATCAACTGCACGCCTTGGGCCGTCGATGCCCATTGCAGATAACGCGACCAGGAAAATTCGGTCCGCCAGCCCAGCCGACGCACCACCGGCTGCAGCCGTTGCTCGATGAAGCGGCGCATCCCGGCATCCGCGCTGACGCGGCTCAGCAGGATGATTTCGCCCCCGGGCCGCAACACCCGGGCAAACTCGCTCAGCGCAGCTTCCGGGTTGGGCACGGCGGTCACGACATATTGCGCCATCACGACGTCGAACGAATTGTCGGGAAATTCGAGTTTCTCCGCATCCATCACCGCGAGGCCTTCGATATTTTTCAGGTGGAGGTCGGCGACCCGTGCCTTCGCCTTCCGCAGCATCGCCTCCGAGATGTCGGTGCCGAAAACCCGAAGGTTTGCAGCGTATTGCGGCAAGGAAATCCCGGTGCCGACGCCGACCTCGAGCACCCGGCCACCAATGCTGTTGGTGGCGAGGATGGCGGCGTGCCGGCCCTTCCCGAACACGCCGCCGAACACCAGGTCATAGACCGGAGCCCAGCGGTCATAGGCCCGCTCGACCATTTCCCGATCGAATTCGAGTTGCTGTGGGCCTGCCAATTTTGCGATTTCCGTCATGGTCGTTCAGCTCGCTCTCTGTGGTTTCGGCACGAAGTTTAGGCAAGAACCGGCAAACCCGTTTCGCGATCCTGGTCCTAGCCGCGCACCGCGCTGCCGCGCGTGGCGCGGCGTACCGGCCGTGGCGAACGGCTCGGCTGCAGTGCGGCGAGGTTGCCGATGAATTGCCGCGCGCTGTTTTCCCAGGAATTCTCCAGCGCAAAGGTCCGGCAGGCTTGCCGGGACAGGCCGAGCGCGCGCAGACAGGCGCTTCTCAGATCGGCATCCAGCGCCCCGACCGGGTGATCGGCGATCACATCCAGCGGGCCCGTCACCGGGAAGGCAGCGACCGGGGTGCCGCACGCCAGCGCTTCGAGCTGAACCACGCCAAAGGTGTCGGTGAGGCTCGGGAAAACAAAGACGTCGGCCGCCGCCATGTGCATGGTCAAATCGTGGCCGGTTTTTTCGCCCAGAAAATGGACCTGTGGATAACGGCGCTCAAGCTCGGGCCGCTGCGGTCCATTGCCGATCACGACCTTGGATCCCGGCAGGTCGAGAGCGAGAAAAGCCTCGAGGTTTTTCTCCACGGCGACGCGGCCGACACTCATAAAAATGGGCCTTGGCAAGTCCAGCCCGGCCGGATCATCGGGCCTGAACAGCTCGGTGTCGACGCCCCGGGTCCAGGTGCCCAACTTCTTGAAACCGCGCGCGCTCAGTTCTTGCCGGAGCGAGGCGGTAGCGACCATGGTCACGGCAGCCGCCGCGTGAAAGTGCCGCAGCACCGCATAGCCCAGGGCGGCGGGAATGATCGAACGCACGGCGATATATTCCGGAAACCGCGTCGTGTAGGAGGTCGTGAAAGCAAGCTTGCGGCGGCGGCAGTAGGCCCGCGCCGCCCATCCGATCGGGCCTTCCGTTGCGATATGAATGGCCTCCGGTGAAACGGCGTCGATCCTCTCCGCGATCCCGCGCCGGCTCGGCAGGGCGATCCGTAACCCCGGATAGGTCGGTACCGCCAGGGATGGAAACCCCTCTGGCGTCAGAAATTCGATGGCGACGCCGAGCGCCGAGGCGCTGCGGGCCAACGAGGTCAACGTCCTGACAACACCGTTCACCTGCGGGTGCCAAGCGTCGGTCGCAATCAATATCCGCATCAAGGGGAACCCGGAGCTCTGGTTGATTCCTTCAGCTTCCGACGTTCGGCCAATGATATTTCAGGCGTGTGACGTCATCGATCCGTAAACCGTCCTTTTCGTGTTTACTTCAAATTTTTTTGCCAGCCGTGACATGATGGCGAAACATTTCTTCACCAGGATGAAGCCATTTTTATCAAATAACGCAACCTTGCTGAAACCCCGGCCCGATAGGTGTCCCTGCCAACGGCGTGCCAAAGCGGCCGCGAATACTTAAAAGTGCAGGGGGCGACCGATGTTCAATCTGGATGCATTCAAGCTGAATTCGCGACATGCGCTGGCCTTCGGCGCGCTGACGCTCGGCGCCATCGCATTTTCCGGCGCTGCCGCGGCGACGCCGCTGCAACTCTTTCCATTCTTCCCTGTCCCGCAGACGCCATCGGCGCCCTCTGTCGTGCCATCGGCTCCTCCGGAAGACCATGACGCCGTCGTCGAGCTGCCGGCGCGGCTGAGGCGCCAGATCGTCAGCTACTCAACCCGCGAGGCGCCCGGCACCGTCATCATCGATACGCCCAACACCTATCTCTACTATGTGCTCGGCGGCGGTCAGGCCATCCGCTACGGCATCGGAGTTGGCCGCGATGGCTTTACCTGGTCGGGCGTACAGTCGGTGACCAAGAAGGCCGAGTGGCCGGACTGGACCCCGCCCCCGGAAATGATCGCGCGTCAGCCCTACCTGCCGCGCCAGATGGCCGGCGGTCCCGGCAATCCGCTCGGCGCCCGCGCGATGTATCTAGGCGGCACCGAGTATCGCATCCACGGCACCAACGCGCCGGAGACCATCGGCACCCATGTTTCCTCCGGCTGCATCCGCCTGACCAACCCAGACGTTTCCGATCTCTATTCGCGGGTCAATGTCGGCACCAGGGTCATCGTGCTGCCGATGGACCGCCGTGCGGAAAACACCGACCGCGGCCGGAGTTGATGCGCTAATGGCGCGGTGCTCGGCGCCGATCCGGCGGGGCCGGGCTAATGACCCCTTGAGGTCAGATGGCAGGTCCCGCGCGCCATTGTTTCTCGGGCGAAACAATTTGAACACAATCCCTTAGTTTGGGCGCGTGGCTGGGCCCGCTTGAGTTAACCAGGTTCTGCCGCCCACTCTGGCGTCGCAACAACCCGGCCTGTAGACTTCCCCGTTGAATCATTCAGAGGGGACGATGCTTCCGGCGATGAGCCTCAAGACCATCCTGATCGCCATCGCGTTGGTTGCGGTCGCGTTTTTCGTCAGCCTGAAGGCGATGGATTGGCTGTCTCCGCGCGCGGCGCCGGTACTGGTCGAATTGCCCCCGCTGCCGCCGGCCGCGCGCAGATCCTTCATCATGGCGCCGGTCGCGATCTCGATCGGCGCCATCCGTGACGCCGCCGATCGCGGCGCGCCGCGCAACTTCTCAGGCAAAGCCGACAATCCGGTGTCGCAGATCCTGCAGAATGCCGATATCGGCTGGACCGCATCGCGCGGACGCATCACCGCGACCGGCGCCGACGATGTGCTGTCGCTGGCAACCGCGCTGACGGGAAAGCTGAACGTGACGGGATCGGTCTCGGCGAAAGCCACCGGCGCGGTGGGGGATGCGCTGGGCAGCCTTTTGGGCGGCAATGTCGCCAAGCAGATCGGCAGCGTCAACATCAAGGCGCTCAATGCCAACGCCGAGATCAAGGGTAACGTCACCTTCACCTCGCGGCCAAAGCTTGCTGCGGCCTGGCATTTCGAGCCGAACCTCGCGGCGCAGGTGACGCTCGGCGACACCAGCCTTACGGCGGCCGGGGCACGTGTCAACGTTCCGGCGCAGGTCAAGCCGCTGATCGAAAAGACCGTCAACGATCAAATCGCCGCCGCGGAGACGCGGATCCGCAACGACCACGCGCTGGAGCAGAGTGCGCGGCTGCAATGGGCGCGGGCATGCCGCTCAATCCCCCTGCAAAGCGCCGGCGGCGCTTCGTCATTGCCGGCGCTGTGGCTGGAACTCAAGCCAACCCGCGCGATCGCGGCCCAGCCGCGCATCGACGCGTCGGCGCTCACGCTGACCATCGGAGTCGAGGCCGAAACCCGCATCACCACCGAGCAGACCAGGCCCGACTGCCCGTTTCCCGCCACAATCAATATCGTCCCACCCACGCCTGGTGGCGTCAGCATCGCCGTGCCGATCGATCTGCCTTTCAGCTTCATCGGCAAGATCGTCGAGACGCAATTCGCCGGCCGAAGCTTTCCGGAGGATGGCTCCGGCCCCGTCGATGTCACCGTCAAGCGTGTGTCGGTGGGGGCCTCGGGTGACAAGCTCCTGATTTCGCTGCTGGTGAACGCCAAAGCAAAAAAAAGCCTGCTGGGCTTCAGTGGCGAAGCCATGGTGCATATCTGGGGCAGGCCGGTGCTGGATCAGACGCAGCAGACCCTGCGGCTCGCCGACATCCAACTCGCCGTTGAATCCGAAGCGGCGTTCGGCCTGCTCGGGGAGGCGGCGCGCGCGGTGATGCCGCATCTGCAAAAACTGCTGGCGGAAAAGGCCACCATCGACCTCAAGCCGTTCGCCAGCAATGCGCAGCAAAAGATCGCCGCGGCGATTACGGAATTTCAGAAGAACGAGGACGGCGTCCGGGTGACGGCGGAGATCAACAGCCTGCGGCTCGCCGACATCGCCTTCGATTCCAGAACATTGCGCGTGATCGCGGAAGCCGATGGCACGATCAATGCTTATGTGAGCGCCCTGCCGGCACTGTGAGTACCATTCTGGTGGCTGCTCAAGGTCTTTCGTTGCGAGCTTTGGCTTTGCAGATGACAACCAAGCCGGATAGAAGACTGGCGCAGAACAGGGCCATTTAATCAAAACCAGGGAAGAGAAACCATGAAATCACCGATAGCCGTGGTCGCAGCCATGCTTGCTTTCGCCGCGTCCGGCGAGGCGGCGAAGGCTCAGATCTCCGACGACATCGTCAAGATCGGCGTCCTGACGGACATGTCCAGCCTTTACGCCGACGCGACGGGTAAGGGCTCGCTCGCCGCGGTGCAGATGGCGGTGGCCGATTACGGCGGCAAGGTCAAAGGCAAGCCGGTCGAGGTGGTGGCCGCCGACCACCAGAACAAGCCCGACGTCGGTGTCAGCATCGCGCGCAACTGGTATGACAATGAAAAGGTCGATGCCATCTTCGACGTCCCGACCTCCTCGGTCGCGCTGCCGATCTCCGCGCTGACCCGCGAGAAGAACAAGATCAATATCAATTCCGGCGGCGGCAGCTCGGATATCACCGGCGCTGCCTGCTCGCCCAATACCGTGCACTGGACCTACGATACCTACGCACTCTCCAATGTCGCAGGCAAGGCAATGGTCAAGCGCGGCGAGGATACCTGGTTCTTCGTCACCGCCGACTACGCCTTCGGCATGGCACTCGAACGTGATGCCGCCAACGTGGTCAAGGAAAGCGGTGGCACGGTGGTCGGCGACGTCCGCCACCCCCTGAACTCGTCAGACTTTTCGTCATTCCTGCTGCAGGCCCAGGCTTCGAAAGCCAAGGTCGTGGCTCTCGCCAATGCCGGCGGCGACACCACCAACGCGCTCAAGCAGGCATCGGAATTTGGCATCACCAAGGGCGGCCAGAAGATGATTGCGCTGTTGATGGAGATCACCGACGCGCACGCGCTCGGCGCCAAGGAAACCCAGGGCCTGATCGTCACCGATGCCTTCTACTGGGACATGAACGACGAAACCCGCGCCTTTTCAAAGCGCTTCTACGACAAGATCGGCCGCATGCCCACCATGATCCAGGCCGGGCTGTATTCGGCGACCATGCATTATCTGAAGGCGATCGAGGCGATCGGGTCGGACGAAGCGCCGAAGGTGATGGCGCAAATGCGGGCGATGCCGATCAACGATTTCTTCGCCCACGGCGGATTCATTCGCATCGACGGCCGCATGGTCCACGACATGTATCTGTTCGAGGTCAAGAAGCCCGAGGAGTCCAAGGGTGAATGGGATCTCTACAAGCTGCTTGCCACCGTGCCCGGAGAACAGGCCTTTCGTCCGCTCGACAAGGGCGGCTGCCCGCTGGTCAAGGCGAATTGAGGGGCAGTCCGCGCCCTCGCCTTCGCCTCGCCTTTCGCGGGGAAAGCGTACAGGGACGCTCTTGACCGGCTCGACTCGCGGAAAGCCCCTCACCAAGGCTTTCTCCGGCGACCGTGAGCACAATCGAGCAAAGCAATAGCGCGTCCGGCTCTGGCCGGGCGCGCTATGTGGCTCAGCCATCCCGCTCAAGCGAATAGTCAGTCCTCGAATTTGAACGAGACTTTGAGCTTGGCGCGGTAGGCTTCGATCTTGCCCTTGGCATCGAGTTGCAAATCGAGCTGGGCAACTTCGGCAACCCGAAGATCCCTAAGAGATTTTCCGGCCCTTTCGACCGCGGCCGCGGCCGCTCTTTCCCAGGAATCCTTGCTGGTCCCGATCAGCTCAATAACCTTGTAGACGCTCTCCGTCATATTGTCCTCCCGTTGAGTAAGGGGCAGGAGGCAGGTGCTCCTGCCGACATCCAGCCTAGCATCGGGATGTCGGCGCCGAAAGCCGCAAGTACCGCACAGCAAAAGCGCGTTCGGCAGAACCGGACGCGCTTCGTTGCTTAGTGAGCCGTTCGTCGAAATGCCGCCTTAGGTCGAATATTTGAACTCGGGCATCGCCTTCAGTTCATCCTTGGTCGCGTTGAACACCGCGTGGTCGGGATACCACCGATCGGATTTCGAAGACGTCGATTTGCTCGAGTCGGAATTGGCGTTGCCCGTGGTGGTGCTGGACGCGGGCCTGGTGTTCGATGTGTTCGACGACGTAGAGGACACCGGGGCATTGACGAATTTGATCTTGTCGAAAGGTACCGCGACCAGATGCTCACCGACCCCGAGGAAGCCGCCGACGCCGAGCACTGCCGCCTTGATATTCCCGTTCTTGTCGGTCAAGAGATCGCTGATCGTGCCGATGTTATCATTATTGTCGTTGTAGACGTTGAGGCCGATAATCTTCGACGTGCGCCAGTCGCCCTGCACAGACTGCTCAGATGTCGTCGCGACATTTGCGGTCTTGTTCATCGAGGTTTCCGCTGACGCGACGGTGACAAGCAGAGCGCTCGCGGCCAGACCGGCCGCGAAGGATTTCATAAGCATTTTCTTTTCTCCCAGACATGAAAAATCGGTCAGGACAAAACACGCCACCACGGCGGCTGTTCCCGACCGGACCACGCATTTTATATTTTGCGCGAGGCGCCGTTTTCCGCGCAGGCGATTGCCCGGATGCCTTGTCGCGTTGCGAAAGACGCCGGCGGAGCCGCCCGGTATGCCGCAAAAACCGATGGCCGACAGGCGGTTCCGTCAGGCCGCAATGGCGTCGGAGTCGCTATTCGCGTCCTCGAAAAAAGCCACCGCCTCGAAGCGATAATCGCAGGCCTGGCAATGCCAGAGGTAGGAGACGCGACGCGGGCCGGCTTCAATCCAATCCGGAGCAGCGATTGGCTGCCCGCATTGAGCGCAGGGATTTTGGTGGGGCATATAGCGGGAATCGAATCGTTGCATGGTTTCTCCCTTCAAACTTTCCGGATTTTGAATTTTTTGACGCTGTACGCGATAGGGCAGCACCGCTGTCCGATGCGAGCCCGTTTGCCGCTACATCCTGTGATTGTCAGAGCGCATTGCGTCTTTTGAACGGCAATCCGTCAAGGGAGGCATTCGCGGCCTCGGTATGTCACGGCGCTTCTGGCAATGACCGCGGGAACTTTTGCGCAGCCGGTTCGACCGCCGGCTCTCGCGTATGCGGTGCGCCCGCCTTGCGGACATGGATCGTGGCGATACCGTCGGCATAGACCTTCTGCCAGCCATCGACGTGATCGAGCAGCTTGGTCGCCGCACTTTGCGTTCGCATCAAGGTCGCTTCGATGTGGTATTGATCAAGCAGCCGGAACAGGTTTTCGGGCTCCATCAAGCCGCTGGCGGCGTTGTGGTCGACAAAGAATTTCTCGCCGTAGAGCTCGGTGCGGCCGTCGATGAAGGGGGCGACGCCTACGGCGATCAGATAGCCGCCGAAATCGTAGTCGTTGAATACTCGGGTGAGATTGAGTTTCTTGAGCTCGGCCACAGCCCCGACTGGCGATTGCCGGGCGTCGGGCTCGAAGCGACCCACGGATGCATAGAGATATGTCGCCACCGCCAAAGCCAGCGCAACGGCGGCCAGCCCCGCGCTGCGCATGGGCGAGGCGGCGGCCGGGATTACGGGCGCGTGGCCGCCGATCTGGCCGGCGAGCGGGACGGCGAGAATCATCGGCGCCAGCAGCGCCAGAATTTCGACGGCCCGCACCTGCGCCAACGCCATATGCAGTAGCCCTAGCAGCAGCAGGATACGCGTTGGCGGCAGTCTGATGCCGCGCAGTAACGAAAATGCGATGCCGAGGAGCAGACAGATCTCGAATGTGCCGAGGCTGCCGAAATCCGCGGGCCGCCACTCCGTGATCAGCGGCAGCGCGACGCCAAGCGCGAGGATTTTTCCTGAGGCCAGCAGCGAATTCCAGCCATAGGGCGTACAGCAACTGGCAGCCAGCGCAGCTACTGCGAAGGCCGCCCAGCGCAATATCAGCGATTTCCGGTAGCTGGGCTCGGCGCTCCAGATCGCGTCAAGGCCGATCGGCGCAATCAGCAAAAGGCCCAAGACAAAACCGCCATGCAGATTGACCCACAGCGCCATCAAGGGCAGCAGCTGGAATGACGGCGCCGCCCGGCGATCCGCGGCCGCGATCAGCCCGCCAACCCACAGCACCATGACCGGCATCGCCAGCACATGCGGCCGCGCCAATAGATGCGGCGCGGTCAGGGCCAGGGTCGCGGCGACGAACACCAGCGCCGCGATGGCGCTCAGCCGCCGACTCAGCCAGTTCATGAGCGCTGCGAAGGTTGCCGCGATCGCGCCCGCGGCCAAAGCCACTGGCCCGCTCCAGCCTGCCAGTGCATAGGCCTTCGCAAGCATGACCTGCGCCAGCCACTGCGTCGAAATCCACGGCTGGCCGCGCATGGTGAAGGAATAGATGTCGGTTTCCGGTACCGCGCGATGGTCCAGGATCCACTGCCCGACGGTGACCTGCCACATCGTGTCGGGATCAGACAGCAGGCGGTTTCCAAGCACCAGCGACAAGGCGTAGACGCCGATGCCGACCCATAGCGGCAACAGGCCGCGAAGCGGCCTGGCCTCTTCGGGGGCATAGGCAACGGACAGGGTCATGGAGCGGCGGTGTTGTTCCAGAAGTTCCACCAGCATCGAAGCACGTCAGGGCATAATTCTTGGTAAATTCGCTTCCGCGCGACGGCCGTGCCGCCTTGGGCGGGTTCCCGCCAAGATGCGTTGACAGCACGCCGCATCGGCTTACATTAGGATTGTTCCGAGGGGAGCTCCGATGAGGAGCTGAGATACCGCACGCGCGAGCCGTTGGGTGGCTCGCGACCGCGGTGACCCTTTGAACCTGATCCGGGTCATGCCGGCGAAGGGACAGGGATGTACCAGAGTTCGACGTCGCCGCGTGGGCCATCGCCCATCGCACCACAGGCGGAATCCAAGGTTTCCGTGATCGGCGCCGGGATTGCCGGTGTGTGGCAGGCTTTGTTGTTTGCAGAGGCCGGCTACGATGTCACGCTGCACGAACGCAGCGATCCGGACATGATGCTCTGCACCAGCCACTGGGCCGGCGGCATGCTGGCGCCCTATTGCGAGAGCGAGATCGCCGAACCGGTGATCAGCCGGCTGGGATCGCGGTCGCTCGATCTGTGGCGCCGGCACCTGCCGGACACCCCGTTCAACGGCTCGCTGGTGGTGGCTCATACGCGCGAGCGCAGCGACTTCGAGCGTTTTGCCAAAATGACCTCCGGCCATCGGCGGCTTGACGCCCGCGCCTTGGCCGAGCTCGAACCCTCGCTCGATGGCCGTTTCCGCGAAGGCCTGTTCTTTGCCGGCGAAGGCCATGTCGAGCCGCGCCGCGTGTTGCCGGAACTGCGCGCGCGGATCGTCGCCGCCGGCGGCACCGTCAAGTTCGACAGCCACCCCGTCGCAGCCGAGATCGACGGCCTCGTGATCGATTGCCGCGGGCTTGCCGCGCGCGATTCCTTGACCGGGCTGCGCGGCGTCAAGGGCGAGATGATCCTGATCGAGACCGATGAGGTCGAGCTTTCGCGCCCGGTTCGGCTGATCCATCCGCGCTGGCCGCTTTATGTGATCCCGCGCCAAGGCCATCTATTCATGCTGGGCGCCACTTCGATCGAGGCCGAGGATAACGGCATCAGCGTGCGCTCCGCGCTGGAGCTGCTCGGCGCCGCCTATGCGGTGCATCCGGCCTTCGCGGAAGCGCGCATTCTCGAATTTGGCTCAGGCTTAAGGCCGGCCTTTCCGGATAACCTGCCGCGGATCGCGATCGAGCAAAACCGCATTGCCGTCAACGGTCTCTACCGCCATGGCTTTTTGATCGCGCCGGCACTGGCCGAGCTGACGCTGGCCTATGTCGAACGCGGCCAGATCGACAACGAGGTGATGCGATGCGCCTGATCGTCAACGGCGAACCCCGGGAGTTCGCCTCCGGCAGCGTCGAGACGCTGCTCCGCGAGCTTGACTATGAGGGCACCCATTTTGCGATCGCGGTGAATTACGATGTTGTGCCGAGGAGCCGCTGGGCCGCGACGCCGTTGAAGAGCGGCGACGAGGTCGAGATCATCACGCCAAGACAGGGTGGCTGAGATGAAAATTGCCTCGTCATCATCGACTGTCATCGCCCGGCTTGACCGGGCGACCCAGTATGCCGCGGCTTCGCGATTCAACTCCAATGTCTCTGGAATACTGGATCCCCGCTTTAGCGGGGACGACCGCCGGGTAAAATGCCAATGCTGAAATTATACAACCGGGAATTCACCTCGCGCCTTTTGATCGGCAGCGCGCTCTATCCGTCGCCTGCGATCATGCAGGGCGCGGTGCGCGCCTCCGGCGCCGAAATCGTCACGGTGTCGCTGCGGCGCGAATCCGCCGGCGGCAAGACCGGCGATGCCTTCTGGTCGCTGATCCGCGAACTCGAGGTCACGGTGCTGCCCAACACTGCGGGCTGCCGCAGCGTGCGTGATGCGGTGACCACGGCAAAACTGGCGCGCGAACTGTTTGCCACCTGCTGGATCAAGCTCGAAGTGATCGCCGACAACGACACGCTGCAGCCGGACGTGGTCGGCCTGGTCGAGGCCGCCGATATCCTGATCCGCGACGGCTTCGAGGTATTTCCCTATTGCACCGAAGACCTCAGCGTGGCGATGCGGCTGGTCGATGCCGGCTGCAGGGTGGTGATGCCGTGGGCGGCACCGATCGGCAGCGCCAAGGGCATCATCAATCGCGATGCCTTGAAGCTGCTGCGCGACCGCCTGCCCGACATTACCCTGGTGGTCGATGCCGGCCTGGGCGCGCCGAGTCACGCCGCGCAGGCGCTCGAACTGGGCTACGACGCGGTGCTGCTGAACACCGCGATCGCCAAAGCCGCCGACCCCGTCGCGATGGCGACGGCCTTTCGCCGCGGCGTCGAGGCCGGACGCATGGCCTTCGAGGCGGGCCTGATGGAAGCCCGCGACTTCGCCTCCCCGTCAACCCCTGTCGTTGGGACCCCGTTCTGGCATGCGGTATCCTGATCGCTTCTATCCCGTCGTCGACAGCGTGGCCTGGGTCCAGCGGCTGGCGGCGCTTGGCGTCGGCACCATTCAGTTGCGCGCCAAGAACCTCGATGACGCGCGAGCACTGCAGATCGTCAGCGATGCGCTCGCCGCTGTCGCCGGCACGCCGACAAAACTTGTGGTCAATGACTACTGGCGGGTGGCGATCGTGGCCGGAGCCAGCCATCTGCATCTCGGCCAGGAAGATCTCGCCGATGCAGACCTCAAGGCGATCCGCGACGCCGGGCTGTCGCTCGGCCTTTCCACCCATGATGACGCCGAGCTCGAAACGGCCTTGCGCGCGCAGCCCGACTATATCGCGCTCGGTCCGATCTTTCCGACCACGCTGAAATCGATGCGCTTCGCCCCGCAGGGCATACCAAGGATCACGGAATGGAAGCGCCGGGTCGGAAACATCCCACTTGTCGCGATCGGCGGCATCAAGCTCGAACAGGCCGGTGAGATCTTCAAAGCCGGCGCCGATTCCATCGCCGTCGTCAGCGACATCACCCAGAATGCCAATCCCGACGCGCGGGTGCGCGCCTGGCTCCAATATCAACCAGAAGCCGCCTAATTTTACGCGACCCTTACAGGAGGACGCCATGAACATCCGCTCCAACCCAGACACCACCCTTCCCGCCGTCACCACCGGGGGGCTGCCGTCGTCGCGCAAGATTTTTGTTACCCCCGATGAAGCGCCCGATGTCCGCGTCCCCTTGCGCGAGATCATCCTGAGCGAAGGCGCCGGCGAGCCGAACCTGCCGGTGTACGATACCTCGGGCTCCTACACCGACCCGGATGTCGTGATCGACGTCAATGCCGGCCTGCCGCGCATGCGCATCGCCTGGGTCAGGGAGCGCGGCGGCGTCGAGGAATATGAAGGCCGCTCGGTCAAGCCCGTCGATAACGGCAACGTCTCCGGCGACAAGGCGGCAAAGGCCTTCACCGCCTTTCACAGGCCGCTGCGCGGACTCGACGGTCATAGAATCACCCAACTCGAATTCGCCCGCGCCGGCATCATCACCAAGGAGATGATCTACGTCGCCATGCGCGAAAACCTCGGGCGCAAGAGCCAGCTTGATCGCGCCGAAGCCGCGATCGCCGACGGTGAGAGTTTTGGGGCCGAGATTCCAGCCTACATCACCCCGGAATTCGTCCGGAGCGAGATCGCGCGCGGCCGCGCCATCATCCCCTGCAACATCAACCACGGCGAACTCGAGCCGATGATCATCGGCCGCAATTTTCTCACCAAGATCAACGCCAATATCGGCAACTCCGCCGTAACCTCATCGGTGGAGGAGGAAGTCGACAAGATGGTGTGGGCGATCCGCTGGGGCGCCGACACCGTGATGGACCTCTCCACCGGGCGCAATATCCACACCACGCGGGAATGGATCCTGCGCAATGCGCCGGTGCCGATCGGCACCGTGCCGATCTACCAGGCGCTGGAGAAGGTCAACGGTGATCCCGTCAAACTCGACTGGGAGGTCTACAAGGACACCCTGATCGAGCAGTGCGAACAGGGCGTCGATTATTTCACCATCCACGCCGGCGTGCGGCTGCCCTATATCCACCTGACCGCCAACCGTGTCACCGGCATCGTGTCGCGCGGCGGCTCGATCATGGCGAAGTGGTGTCTGGCCCACCACAAGGAAAGTTTCCTTTATACCCGCTTCGACGAGATCTGCGATCTGATGCGCCGCTATGACGTGTCGTTCTCGCTCGGCGACGGCTTGCGGCCAGGCTCGATTGCCGATGCCAACGATCGCGCGCAATTCGCCGAACTGGAGACGCTCGGCGAGTTGACAAAAATCGCCTGGGCCAAAGGCTGCCAGGTCATGATCGAAGGCCCTGGCCACGTGCCGATGCACAAGATCAAGATCAACATGGACAAGCAGCTGAAGGAGTGCGGCGAGGCGCCGTTTTACACGCTGGGGCCGCTCACAACCGACATCGCGCCGGGCTATGACCACATTACCTCGGGGATCGGTGCGGCCATGATCGGCTGGTTCGGCTGCGCCATGCTCTGCTACGTGACGCCGAAGGAACATCTCGGCCTGCCCGACCGCAATGACGTCAAGACCGGCGTCATCACCTACAAGATCGCCGCCCACGCCTCAGATCTCGCCAAGGGCCACCCCGCCGCCCAACTGCGCGACGATGCGCTGTCACGGGCCCGCTTCGACTTCCGCTGGATGGACCAGTTCAACCTCGGCCTCGATCCCGAGACCGCAAAACTCTATCACGACGAGACCCTGCCGAAGGAAGCCCACAAGGTCGCGCATTTCTGCTCGATGTGCGGCCCGAAATTCTGCTCGATGAAGATCACCCAGGATGTGCGGGATTATGCGGCGACGCTGAACGATCCGGCGGCGGTGGGGATGTCGATCACAGGCACCATCGAGGATGGGATGGCGCAGATGAGCGCAAAATTCAAGGAGATGGGCGGGCAGGTCTATCTCGATGCGGAGAAGGTGAAGGAGAGTAATCGGGTGTTGTGAGGGTGCCGGCTTCGCGTCGGGGAAACGGTCGTGATACGATACGACGATCATGCAGCATTTCAGATCGAACGCCGCGGCATCGCGAAGTCATGGATCAAGGACAGCATAGGTAACCCCGACGCCAGCTTGATCAACAATGGCCGGGCATCATTCTTGAAGTGCTTGTCCGGAAGACATGTTATGCTGTGCGTTGTTACACCTGAGTTTGCGGCCGAGTTTGTCATCACGGCTTATTTCGACAGGACCAAGCCATGCGCGTGAGAGTGGATCAGGACGCAGACGCCATCTACATCAACCCTCACCGACCGCGCCATCGAGGACAGCGCCGAGGTCGCGGACGGAATCGTGGTTGATTACGACGATCAGGGCCGCGTGGTGGGCGTCGAAATCCTCGATGCGTCGAGACGAACCGACGTCCCTACCGTGCTGACGCAGTTCAATCTTGACCTGCCGAGAGCGAGTTGAGCTGCGGACGCCGATCAGGTTTGGCACGCGGAGACGGTGAAGAGAGTGTTGTGAGGACGAACCTCACGGTATGCGCCTCGCGGTAGTCCAGACTGCCCTGAACGACGACCACGAGCGTAGGGTGGGTTGAGCGCCAGCGAAACCCACCAAACACGAGGGTGGGTTACGCGCCCGCCGTTCCGGCGGACGCTAACCCATCTTACAGAGCGACTTCGCCGCACCCTCACCTTGAGACGGCCACACCCTCGGCTATATCATCGCTACGCTAGTATACGCCGAGGCGCCGATGTCGCTTTACGCCCTCATCAAGCCGCGGGGACCATCCGGTTTCGGAATGGGCTCGACCGCCGAGGACGTCACGCGCGGGCTGGAGCTCGCGAGCAAGACGATCCTCGTCACCGGCAGCAGCTCCGGGATCGGCTTCGAGACATCACGGGTGTTGGCACTGCGCGGCGCGACAATCATCGCCGCGGCGAGAAGCAGTGACAAGGCCGCGCGGGTCGCGCGCGCGATTGGCGGAGAGGCGAGCGGAATTGCCTGCGATCTCGCGGATCCGGCCTCGATCCGCGCCTGCGTCAATGAACTGAAGCGCCGCGGCGTCCGGCTCGATGCCGTGATCTGCAATGCCGGCATCATGATGCCGCTCGGGCTTGAGCTGGTGCACGGTTACGAAAGCCAGTTCTTCGTCAATCACATCGGCCACTTCATCCTGGTGACCGGCCTGCTCGATGCGCTCGCCGATCACGCGCGCGTCGTGGTCGTCAGCAGCGAGGCGCACCGCTTCGCGCCGCGCGGCGGCATCGATTTCGACAATCTCAGGGGCGAGAGGGGTTGCGGGCCAATGCGGGGCTACAGCCGCTCGAAATTCGCCAACCTGCTGTTCGCCAAGGAGCTGGCACGGCGGCTGGGTGGAACCGGCAAAACCGCCAACGCCGTGCATCCGGGCTTCGTGGCGGCCACCGAAATCTTCCGGGGCATGGCGCTGGCGCAGATCGGCAGAGCCTATTGGCCGCGCATCATGACGGCTCTGATCGCCAAGACCGTCCCGGAGGGTGCCGCGACCTCGTGCTACGTGGCGGTGAACCCTTCAGTCCAGGCTATCTCGGGCGAGTATTTTTCCGACTGCAACATCGCCAGGCCCCGCGCCGATGCCGACGATCCGGCGCTGGCGGCGCGGCTGTGGCGGCTTTCCGAGCAGATCGCCGCCAGCCTGTAACCGCACGTCGACGGATCGAGCCGTTCGGGCACAGGGGCGGATTGCAGCTGACCAATCGACCGCAGCTCGGATAACAGAGGCGGCAGGCGTCATCCGCCATCTGTCATCGCAGCGCGACAGCCGGTTACAGCTTTGTCGACTCCCGCCCTGCAATCGACCGCTATTTAAGCGTAATCGCCAGCCCGCTCAAATCCGCGTTCGCCATCAGCCCGACCTGCTGGCCGGACAGCTCCAGTACGGCGCCCTTCTGATTGGTCAGCACGATGGCGCGGGCGCCGTCGCCGACCGCTAGCCCCGCGCCCGCGGCGCCATAGACGCCGGCGATATCCGAAGGCTGGTTGATGTTGTGGACACGGCCGCGCAGCACCGTCTTCGATCCGCCGAAGACGAGGCCGTAGTCGAGGCCACCGGCCGACAGGGCGTAGGTTCTGCCGCGGAAATTCAGCGTGCCGCCTCCGCCCGAACCGCCGATGATCCAGCCGGCCTTGTAGATCGTGAGCGAGACGGTGCCGCTTTCGGCATGGGAGGCGGAGGAAAGCATGGCGCCGGCAAACGCCGTCAGCGCGAGCAGCGCAGCGCGCATGGCGGATGATATCTTCATGGCAGGTCTCCCTTGGATGATGAACGGGCGTAGCGGCGCTGAGCGAGTCGCGCTGATTGTAACCCATGGGCTCGCCAGGCAAAGCCGGCTGTCCGCTCGTGTTTTGGTTCTGACACCAAGTCTCTCCTCGGCGTCATTCCGCGGCGCCCTTTGGTCGGGAATCCGTAACTCCCATCGGTGGTTATCAAGTCTTGAACATCTCCGTAAACAACTGCTTTGCGCGCTCCAGTCCCTCAACCGTGAAGACCACCGATTTCACCTTGCCGACGGGGTTTTCGATCATGCCCTTGTCGTAGAGGCGGCCGAGCACGTCCCAGTCGAAACCTTTCCAGGCCCTGCAGTGATCATGCAGGGTCAGATAGAGCAGCGCCAGCGCGGCATCGTCGATCTTTTCGGTGTTAAGGGGCATCGCAAATCTCCGGCACAGGTAAGACGCGCGACATTCTAGCCGGGATCGCACCGGCTGCAATTCGGCGACAGCTCTCACCGGGGGCGGGCGCAAAGTTACCATCGGGCGCGCGTAAGTAAAATCTGGCGGCTTCACCCCCGGTCGCCTCGCCGCGCCCTGCCGTTTGAACCCGGTTCCGGTCTGACGACACTCACGGCTGTCCGGGATATTTTGGTGCCGGATACATGCGCTTCCCAAAGTCGCATCGCGGAAGCCCGCTCAACTTTTTTCAAAGGAGACATATCATGCGTCGAATTTTTGCCTTCTGCACCGTCGCCGGACTTGGCCTGACCGCGCTGGCTGCGACCAGCCCCGCGCAAGCCGGCTTCCATCTGATCCGCTGGGATGGCACCGGCTTCTGCCAGGTCTGGGACGACAGCATCCCGACCACACCGTTCCCGTCGGATTACAAATCCGTCAGCGCGCCGGTGCCGAGCTTGGTCGAAGCGCTGGCCGCCAAGGAAGGCCTGCTGCGTAGGCGCGTCTGCACGTTCTGAGGTTCGCTGTTGGCGGGGTGGGCAAAGGGGCGCTCGGCGCCATGCCCACCCATTTATCCCACTATAATCGTTGGTTGGGCTGGCTTTGCCCAGCCAACCCCAAAAAATTGCGCGCGCGCACAAGACCCGGCCTTGCTATCCTCCGCAAAAACCAACCTCGGAGGAAACAGCCATGGCCCTTCTTCAAAATCACATTGCGGTCATCACCGGCGCCGGCTCCGGCATTGGGCGGGCGATTGCCGCGGGCTATGCCCGGGAGGGCGCGCGCGTCGTGCTGCTCGATATCAATGCGGCGGCCGCGGCCGAGGCGGTGCGGGAAATTCGCGATGCCGGCAGACAGGCCGAAAGCTTGGCGCTCGATGTGACCCGGCGCGAGGATTGCAACGCGGTGGCAAGAGAGGTCGCCGACAGCGTCGGACCGGTCTCGATCCTGGTCAATAACGCCGGCATCGCCCGCCGCAACGGCATACTGGGCACCAGCGAGGCCGTGATCAAGGATTGGGAGGACATCATCGCCATCAACCTGACCGGCGCCTTCAATGTCAGCCACGCTTTTCTCGGCAGCCTGCGCGCCACCAAAGGCCGCATCGTCAATATCGGCTCGGTCCAGTCCTTCATGCACCTGCGGACCCCGAGTTCGCCGGCCTACACCGCCTCCAAACACGGCGTGCTCGGCCTGACGCGGGCGCTCGCCGCCGAACTCGGCAAGGAAGGCGTGCGCGTCAATGCCATCGGCCCGGGCTTCATCGAAACGCCGCTGAATGAGAAGGTCCGGGCCACCCATCCCGATTTGGTGAAGACCTTCATCGATCACACCCCCTTGGGGCGCGCCGGCAAACCCGAGGACATCGTCGGACCGGCGATTTTTCTGGCGTCCGATCTGTCGGCCTTCGTCACCGGCTCGATTCTGATGGCGGACGGCGGCTATCGGACGATCTGAGGACGATTTGAGCAGACCGACAAAATGCAGTGGTGCGAGCTCAACAGATGCTCGTCATCGCCTGATTTGATCGGGCGACCCAGAACCCAGAGCAACCGCGATCGAGCCACGAGGCCGCTCCGTACTGGATCCCGCCAACTGAATTCCGTACAACCTTTCCGCGAGCAGCAGGACTATACTATCGGCTGAACATTTGCGCGGAGCGGCGGAATGGTCGAAGCGAACAGGGAGGCCGTGATTGCCATTCAGGGCGGGGGCGTTTATGCGCTCTCGCTGCTTGGGCAGGCGCAGGCGATCCTCGAACGTGGCTATGTACCCCTTGCGTTTGCCGGAACGTCAGGAGGTGCCATTCTCGCCAGTCTGCTTTGGAGCGGACTTAGTCCAACGCAGATCCAGGCCGAATTTGTCGCCATGGTGGATAGCGACCCGCAGGCCCTGCTCGGGTTGCTTTCGCCCTTCGAGCCCCCGCCAAAACCGCATTTCGACTACGGCGCCTTCCTGCGGCTTCAGGCGCGCATCAAGGCGGCGGTTGCAAGCATTCCGTCAGGCGAGCCGAAAGACGGCGGATGGATAAGCAAGACACTCGGCGCGGTTCCCCGACTTTGGCGAGCGGGCCACGCCACGTTCGATGCCTGGGGCCTCTGGAAACTGCTGCAGCCTCATATTCAAAATCGCGGCCTGTTCAACGGACACAAACTGGAGGAAGTCATCGACGGCCTTATTCGGAAGGGGTTTGGCGCCCAGATGGGAATGCCGCCGGCCAAGGACCCTGTCACCTTCGGTCACGTCGCCGGCATGATGAAAGGCGACCGCAGCTTCTATCGACCGCCGCTGCTGTTGACCGCGACGAACCTGTCGCGGCGCTGCCTTGAGCTGATCAATTCAGTAGACCCGCGCTACCACCATATGCCCGTCGCCGCCGCGGTCCGCGCGTCCGCCGGGTTTCCGGTTTTCTTTCGTCCACGGGCATTTGGTGATGGCCTTAACCGGGAATGGTTCATCGACGGCGGCGTGATCTCGAACTTTCCGATCTGGACATTCTCGGACGCTTTTCGCGAAGAAATTTCCCGTTCTGAATTCTACAGCGCCTATGCTTGGCGGCCGTGGCTCCGGATTGGGCTGCGCGTTGTCGATGACGTGGTGGCCCCGGAAGATCTCACTGATCCCGGACGCTACTTTGCGGCGTTGATCGGCATGCTGACCGGCGCCGCCCGCAACCAGCTCGAAGACATTCTGGTTGGGCAAAACCCGCGATCGATCGTCATCAAGCAGCCAACCTCAAGAACCGAGGGTCCCGGGGTTCTCGCGATAGGCGAACTGGACGCCGGGAAAATCGCCAGGATGGTTGAATTGGGCCATCGCGAGGCGGCCGAGGAGCTGGATCGGCGCGCAGCGCCTGGCATTTACACCTCCAATCCCGGACTGAGCGGCGAGATGACGGAGCGACTGCGGTCTGTCGTCGAGGAATGCGAGCGCGTGTTGGGAGCCTCGGCGGGCCCCAAATTTCGCGCCAACATCTTCATTCCGGTCAAGAACAGGCTGGCAATGGTGTTCGGTTACAATATGGCGAACGACAGCGACGATCAGATGGTGTTTCCGGACCTATCAACTGGCGTTACCGGCGCATGTTATCAGCTCAGCACCGCGCTGGTCTGCAATCTGGCCAAGGTCGCAAAGCTGCGTGAAACCCAGCCGGATGCGTATAAGCGGCTGTTCAACATGACACAGGAATTGCAGAATAAAGTGAAGAAAGATCGAACTTGGCTTATCAGCGTGCCGATCTTCGATCCCCATGAAGTCAAGGTGCTGACCAAGCCCAAGCCGGCGCCAGCCAGCGATATCCCGCGTGTCGCGATTTGCGACCTTGGCATAGCCTTGCGTGGCCCGCTGCTCGGCGTCCTTAATCTCGACGCCGCATGGGACTACCAGAACATTGGATTGGACCCCGATCCGGACATACACTCCGGTGATTCGCGTATTCGGGCGATTTCAGGTATCCTGCAGGCTAGTGCCTTGACGATCGGGGCGGAACTCACCAAATGACGCATGCAAACCCATTGGTTAACTGTAGCGAGAGAAACATGGCAGACGATGCACGGACTGACCCTGCTTTCAAGATCGCCGATGGCAATGTAACGCACCTGCACGGCGCCAAACTTCCGAGCGGCCTGATCACGATCGGATCCAGCGTCGCCTCTGCGAAGGCTGCCTCGCCGGACCAGACGGACTGGGCCGTCAACGGCGCTTATGACTTCGCGGAGCTGCTGAGAAGGCCGTGACATCTGGAGTGTCTGGCAAGAGCATCTCGGCCGACACGTTGGATGAGCTGCTCTCGGCTGCGCGCTCAGCAGCAGCCGCAGCATATGCCCCTTATTCCAGTTTTCGCGTCGGGGCTGCCGTTTTAGTGGACGGCGAAGTTTTCACCGGTTGTAATATCGAAAATGCCTCCTACGGTTTGACGATTTGCGCGGAACGATCCGCCATTTTTAATGCCGTGAGCAAGGGTCATCGAAAGCTGGAAGCCATTGCGGTGGCATGCATCGATGCGGCGCCAGACGCTTCACATTCATCGCGGATGCCCTGCGGCGCATGCCGCCAGGTCATGGCCGAGTTCGGCGATGATGGCACACCCGTCGTCGTTGATGGTGTCGGACAAACTTCCCTGGCTCGACTTTTGCCTGAGCCTTTCGATTTGAAATTGGGCTAACTCTCTGTTTGCGCGCTGCACCGTCGCTGTTGCAGCGCGCACATTTGACACTTCCCGCAGCTTCGCCAAACTGTGCGAAAATCGATATCCGGGAAGCGTCCCCATGTCCAACGCCCCACATTACCATATCGACATGGCGGCCTTCTGGGCCGATCCCTATCCCGATCTGGCGCGGATGCGGCGCGAGGCGCCGATCGCGTTCGTGCCACAGCTCGGCTCGACCGTGTTCACGCGGCGCGACGACATCTTCAGCCAGGAAAAGCGCGTCGACGTGTTCTCTTCGCACCAGCCGGCCGGGCTGATGAACCGACTGATGGGCCACAACATGATGCGCAAGGACGGCGAGGCGCACATGAACGAGCGCACCGCGATGTTTCCGTCGGTGTCGCCGCGCACGGTGCGCGACATCTGGCGCCAAGCTTTCCAGCGCCATGCCGACCGCATCCTCGATCGGCTGGCCGGCGCCGGCACCGCCGACCTCACCAAGACATTCGCGCTGCCGTTGTCAGCGGAATGCTTGAAAGACGTCACCGGGCTCACCAACATGCGCTTCGAGGACATGGACGCCTGGTCGCAGGCAATGATCGATGGCATCGCCAACTACGGCGGCAACACGGAAGTGGAGGCGCGCTGCCACGCCGCCACCGCCGGCATCGATGCCGCCATTGACGACATGATTCCAGTGGTCGCCAGACACCCCAACAGCTCGATCCTCAGCGTGCTTTTGTCCGCCGGCATGCCCATCGAAAGCGTGCGCGCCAATATCAAGCTTGCAATCTCCGGCGGGCAGAACGAGCCGCGCGATGCCATCTCCGGCACGATCTGGGCGCTGTTGACCCATCCAGACCAGCTCGCGCTGGTCATTGGCGGCGAAGCTAGATGGATCGACGTGTTCGAGGAATATACGCGTTGGATCGCCCCGATCGGGATGTCGCCGCGCCGGGTGGCGAAATCCTGGTGCTATGGCGGGGTCACGTTCGAGCCCGAGGATCGCGTGTTCTTCATGTTCGGATCGGCCAATCGCGACGAGGCCTGCTTTGAGGATCCCGATCGGTTCGATATCACCCGCGATACCCAGAAAAGCATCGCATTCGGTGCCGGACCGCATTACTGCGCCGGCGCCTTTGCCTCACGCGCCATGGTCGCCGATGTGGCGCTGCCAAGCCTTTTTGCGCACCTGAAGGATTTGCGGCTCGACCCGTCGCAACCCGTGCGGATCGGCGGCTGGGCCTTCCGAGGCCTGCTCAATCTGCCGGTGGCCTGGAACGCCGACTGCCAACGCGGGAAATAGATCGGCGCAGGCAACGGCGACCGCCCGGTATTTCCGGCCCGGTCTCGCGGCGATGGGCCGCGTTGGGTTCGGTATGGTTCAGCCGAATCGCGACCTCGATCTCTCCCTGGCCCTCTCCGCCTCGATCTCGCGGTCGCGCGCTGGCGCGTTGGTCTGCAGCGATGCCAGCAGCCGCCGGGCCGTATCAGATACTTCCGCGACCGCGCGCTCGAACGCCTGCGCATTGGCCTGCGAGGGCTTGCTGAAGCCCGAGAGCTTGCGCACGAACTGCAGCGCCGAGGCCTCGATTTCAGCCTCGGTAGCCGGCGGCTCGAAGTTGAACAGCGTCTTGATGTTGCGGCACATCTCTTTCTCCATCATCCGCCTTGGCCCGTTGATTCGAAATGCGGCCAGTGGACCGAAAACAGGACCTGTGCCGCGGCTTATTTTGGCATAGAATGGCACCGCGTTGACCCCCTAGCCACCCCCCCAAGCGAGCGAGCCAGCCGATGACCCATGTCACCTACCGAATCGTCCAGCATGACGGCGGCTGGGCCTATACCGTCGATGGCGTGTTCTCCGAACCGTTTTCGACCCATGCCGGCGCGCTGGCCGCCGCCAAGCGCGCCGCCGCCGAGCAGCGCGTACCCGGCCGTACCGAGGCAATCGAATATGAGACGGCCGACGGCAAATGGCATATCGAAACCGCGGCCGGCGGCGACCGGCCGGACACCGACGTCGAGGACACGCCATAGGCCGATCTTTTCAGCTTTGCATGCGCCGTCTCCGGCTCGGATCGAGCCGCCCGGCGTGCTAGGCTCGGCATTAAAGCGGCCATGGTGAAGCGACATCGGCCGCGTGCTAGGGGAGAGCGATCATGAAGCTTTTGCGCGCCGCGCTATCGGTTGTCTTTGCCATGACCTCATTGAACGCCTTGGCCGCGGATTATCCGCCACCGCGGCAAGGCGACTGGATCGCCCGGGATTTCAAATTCCACAACGGCGAAAGCATGTCGGAGCTGCGGCTGCATTACACAACGGTCGGCGAACCCAGCGGCCAGCCGGTGCTGGTCCTGCACGGAACCGGGGGCTCGGCGGCCAGCATGCTGACGCCGGCCTTTGCCGGCGAGTTGTTCGGTCCCGGACAGCCGCTCGATGCGTCGAAATATTACATTATCATTCCCGACAGCATCGGCCACGGCGGTTCCTCAAAACCCTCCGACGGCATGAAGACCGCCTTTCCGAAATACGATTACGCGGACATGGTCGATGCGCAGTACCGACTGGTCACCGAAGGCCTCGGCGTCAAGCATCTGCGGCTGGTGATCGGCAATTCGATGGGCGGCATGCACACCTGGCTATGGGGGGTGAAATACCCCGATGCGATGGACGTGCTGGTGCCGATGGCGTCGCAGCCGACCGAGATGGCTGCCCGCAACTGGATGCTGCGGCGGATCATGCTGGAGACCATCCGCAATGACCCGGATTACCAGGGGGGAAATTACACCACCCAGCCGCGCATGATGAAATACGCGGTCGCGGCCTATGGGGTCGCGTCGGCCGGCGGCACGCTCGGATACCAGACGCTGGCGCCGACGGCGGCGAAAGCCGACAAGATGGTGGACGAGCGGCTGGCGACGCCGATCGCCTCCGACGCCAACGATTTCCTCTATCAGTGGGAATCCTCGCACGACTACAACCCCTCGCCCGTGCTGGAGCGGATCGAGGCCACCGTGCTGGCGATCAATTCCGCCGATGACGAGCGCAATCCGCCGGAAACCGGCGTCACCGATGCGGCGCTGAAGCGCGTCAAGCACGGCCGGCTCTATCTTATTCCGGCGAGCACCGTGACCCGCGGCCATCTGACGACAGGCAATGCGGCATTCTACAGAGAGCCGCTGCGGGAATTGCTGCAGACCGCACCGCAGCGAACGATGTAGCGGCGTGACACATTCGACGACGCCGAATCCGCGACGCTGGAGGATCAGGCCTGAATATTGCGGCGCATCATTTCGCGGGCGCGAAATCCATAAGCATATTTTTTGAGCGTGCATCCGGCCCGCGGCTCAGGCCTAATTGCGTTCAATCGCAGGGATTCGTCGTGACCCCGTGAAGCGGCACGCGCGGTGATTTGCGAATGTACACGCTGTGGAGGATGGCATGCGAAGGTTCGCACAGGCAGCGCTGCTGGCGTGCCTGTCCGCGCTGGCAGGCACGGCTCTCGCCTTTGACAACGGGCAATTCGACAATGTTCCCGCCGACATCCGCGCCTGGTTCAAGGGCGTCGTCGCGCCCAACGGTGTACCCTGCTGCGACATGGCGGACGGCCATCGTACCACGTATGATTTTCGCGACGGCGCCTATTGGGTTCCGATCGAGGGCCAATGGATGGCCGTGCCCGAGCGCGCCGTGATACGCGACCGCGGCAATCCGGTTGGCGAAGCCGTGGTGTGGTACGTGCACCATGGCGGCGGCATCGTGATCAGCTGTTTCGTGCCGGCGGACGCGGTGTGAGCTCCGAGGCAGCATTGACGTCCCTTATTTTCTACCCAGCTATTGGCACCGTCGGAATTCCGCTGTCGCGAATGCCGCGGCTTCGCTTCAGGCGCGGGCCTCCAGATGCAGTTTCAGGCTTGGCAGCCGCCGTCGGGCCGATTTTCAGGAAGCGGTCGAGGTGTTATAGGTGACGGTCAAGAGCGCGTGATGGGCGGAAGACGAATGGGCCGAGAACAGAACCAAGAACTCGCAGAGAAGCTTCTCGCCGAGTTAGGCAAAGGCGCAGAGGCTGAGGAGGTCGTGAAACTTTTCAGTTCGGACGTTGTATTTGAAATCGCGGGGGACGTCGGCGCGTTGCCGTGGATTGGACGGAAGACCGGGCCCGCCGCCGTTTCTGATTTCGTTCGCGATACGCGTCGCCTTATCAAGCGAGAGCGTTTCGACGTCCATGAGATCCTAGTAAGCGAAGACCGGGCCGTTATTGTGGGCTCCTTCGCCTCAAGGGTCAACGCCACCGGAAAGATCATCGAGTCCGACTTTGCGCTCATACTCGGCATCTCGAACGGCGAAATCAATCGCTTCAGCTTGCTTGAAGACAGCTTCGCCGTATCGCGCGCCGCGAGAGAGTAACTACTCCCTGCGCCCGCGCATTTCATACAGGACTCGGATGCGCTTTTCGGACCCGTCGCTGTCCAAAAGACTTGTCGTCGTTACCTCGCCGTACTTGTCGCAAAGATCGTGCGCAACACGCATCGACGCAATGAAGGGTTGGGTGTGCTCCGCCGACATGTCAGGGGCGTGACGAAGCGTTTGGTCCGCGCGACCAATCATCCGCGCGCCTTTGGCCACACCGACTTCATTGCACCTGTATTTGCACCGGCGCGCCGAGCTTGTCTGCGGTGCCAGCGACGATCACCAAGTAGCGGCGCTGGATGCGATCGGTGTCTCCCACGATCTGACGGATCGGCCCCACGGCGTTCACAATCGCCGAACCCGCGGGATTGGTCATGAAAGCGGCGAGCGGCTCGATCGGTCCCGCGCCGTCGGGCTTCGTCGCAAGCGCCAGCACATAGGGCTGCATTGGCAACAGTCCGGAAACGGACGCTTCCAGCACCTGCGAAAGACCCTGATCGAACAGAGCCACGCTGGTTGGCTTCTTGCCGACTTGATTGACGGCTCCGGGTATCGCAAGCTCGAGATGCGCCGCTTGACCGGCAACTCCGAGAGGCTCAAGGTTCTGCATTCCGTCGCTCTCGGGCACCGCATTGGAGACGTAGGCAAGTGCCTGCGGCGCTTGCCCGATCGGGATGGTCGCCATCACCTTGTTGGTTAGTGTGTCTATAGCGACCAAACCGTCTCCATTCTCAAGCCCGACATAGACGCGCGTTCCATCGCCCGACGGCCAGATCCCGTGCGGAAGATTTCCGACCTGGATGTTGGCGACCTGTTCGAAGTTGTCGGTCCGGAACACTTTCACTTCATTCAGCGCTCCGATAGTCACATATGCGAACGAGCCGTTTGCGTTCCGAACAAAATTGACGTGATTGGTGATCGGGCCGGTGTCGAATGACTTGAGAACCGAGAACGGGGGGCGCGCGTCGAACACCTCAACCCTGCCGGTGTCTTTCAGCGTCATCCACACCTGAGTTCCGTCGGGCGATGCGGCAATATTGGGACAGAACGGACTATCCTGTTTCACGTGGCCGACGATCTGATGGTTGGCAAGCCTGACAACGACCGTTTCGGGGTTGAACGACGAGCAGACGTAGCCGTACATGCCGTCCGGCGAAAAGATCTGCATACCGGGTCCTGCGGGAACCTTGATACGCGACTTCTCTTCGAACGTATGCGCGTCGATGACCGCGACGTAGTCTTCGCCCCGCACCGTGACCCAAACCTCGCTGCCGTCCGGCGTATAAAACGCCTCGTGCGGCGAACGTCCGACGTAGGTCGTGTGCTTTACTGCATTCGTCGCGGTATCGATGAACGTAAGGGAGTTGCTGGCGATCGATACGACCGCAAGCGTTTTGTGATCGGGCGAATAGCCCATTCCATGCACGAGCAGTTGGCCATGATACAACGGACTAAGGTTGGCCGGCTGGGGCTCGCCGAGCCGGATGACGCCGAGAAGCCGGTTGTCGAAGGGGTCAGTGACGGAGACCGTGTTGGAAAATTGCTCGGCGGCGTAGACGCGGTCGTGATGACTTATCGGCACGTCGGGGTCGGATGCCTTGCCAGGAGCTTGACCTGCCCAAGTGGACCCGCATGCGGCGCCAAACACACTCGCGAGCAATGACGCTTTCAACAGGCTGGAGGTCATCTCTACTCCTTAGTTGTTTCCGCCCGATCTGCCGACGTCGCTGTCGTAACTGTGCGGGCTAGAGGTTGCTGCGTCGGTGACGCCCCTGGCGGTGGAGTTGGTTCACCCACCGCAAGGCGCATTACGGCGATCTCCTGCTGTTGAGTGACGATGATCTCCTGTCCGAGCCGTTTGATTTGCGGGTTACGGCCGTAGCGAAGCACTGCTTGCGCCATCTCGATCGCTCCCTGGTGGTGCGGCACCATCATCGCGACGAAATCGGCGTCGACGTCACCGGTCGGCTTGATTGACATGCCGTCCATCATCTTCGTCATCGCCGCGCCGTTCTCCTTAAGAAACGGGGCGTCCTCGATTACGCCGGTCGCCGCCCGGCATATCGTGGGGGCCGTCCGTATTCCGACATGGACGTATTCGCGCATGGCGGCGCCGGAGACGATTCCAATCGTGAGCGCAGCCACACACAAGGAGACGGGATGGCGGTAGAGCGATTTCATTTTGCTGCCTCCGAAGTTCACCACTCGCGGGGAGCCTGTCGGCTATCCGCATAGGGGCCGACCCAAAGCGCGAGCTGGAGCTGCATCGACTTGCACCAGGCATCATGCATTTTATCCACCACTTCCGCCGGATGCCCTTTCGCGGCAAGATACCGCTTCATGGTCATGTTCATTACCGCGACGAATGTCAGTACATCGCGCAATGGCACAAAGGGCGTCGAACGCGCCCCATCGACCGTGTTCTTCTTCGCCGCGGTGTGCCGCAGCGCGATTTCCTGTTGGTAGTTGATCCAGTCTTGATCGTATGGGCGGAGGCAAGTGTCAAGGATCCACTGCTGAAACCGAAGGTTGCTCCGGGCCAGATATTCGGGGTTCGGATCGCCTTCCGGCGTGCGGGAGTGGCGCGCGAGGCCGGGGATGCTCGCTATGATCCCGCTGCGCCAGTGTTCGACGATCTGCTTTGTCTGATCGGCAAGCACTTCGCCGGCGAGCCGGAGATAACGCTCGTCGTCTTCCGTGAAGCTGGCGCTTCTTTTCAACTCATCCAGATCAGACATGGAGACGGCGGACTGGCTTACGTCAGGCGCCCCATACGAATATCCGGAAATAGCATCGGCCACTTGTTTCATGGGGCGTGCCCTTCTCTCGTCCCTTGCCGGGGTGTACTGGGCGACTACACGCCCTCGTACACCAATCTCGTAAAAAAGCCGGGGTCGATGACGAAGTTGCCGAATTTCGCGTCAAAGGCCGCGGTCGGCTTCGCCGCGACCGCCTCGGCTTTCGAGTGACCCTGCTTTTTGAGCGCGGCAACGTTCTCCCGGATAGCCACGAGCATGTCGCGAAACTCCTTCAGCTCCGCCTTATTACTCACCGGCTTGCCGTGGCCTGGAATGATGATGGTCTTGTCCGTGGCCATCGCCAGATTGGCGTCACTGGCCCGGATCATGCCATCGATGCTGCCGCCGGTCGAATAGTCGATGAACGGATAGATGCCGTTCCAGAATGTATCCGCAACATGCAAAATGTCGGCTTCGCCGAACGCGACTGAAATGTCGCTGTCGGTGTGCGCGGGACCATAATGCTTCAGGTCGATCGACAATCCATTGAGCTTCAGATTACGTTCATTCGCAAAGATGTCACTGGGAATGCCACCTGGCGGAAGCGCCAGGAAGTTGTAATCCCATTCCTCGACTCGCTGAACTTCGGTCAGATATTTGTGGGTGTTTTCATGGGCGGTGATCTTTGCGCCCGCCGCGTGCAGCCAAGTATTGCCGTCGGTGTGATCGAAGTGCCAGTGCGTATTGATCAGGTGCGTCACAGGATCGGCCCCGAGCCCGGCGAGCGCTTTGGCCATCTGGGGTTGCGACACGCCGATACCCGCATCGATCAGCACCTTGCCGTCGGAGCCCGTCAAAACGGCGACGTTTCCCCCCGAGCCTTCGAGCACGCTGACATTGTTTCGGAGCCTGTGGGTTATGATGGGGGACGTTGCCGCACTGTCCTTGATGAGGTTGACGATGCCGCGCGCCTCTGCGAATGCACCGCGCGGCGTCAACCAGCCGTTCGTCGCCAACGCACCCGCACCCATGCAACACAAGCAAAAGCCGCGTCGCGATATACCGTGCCCGGTTGAACGGTCCATGGCTTCCTCCTAGTTGCCCGCAGAATGACGGCGGTCCGGAATTGCAAAGCTGACCGTTTTGCTGTCGATCACCCGGTGCGTCGGATCGGCGAGGTCGATCAACACGCGATGCGGTCCGGGCATCAGCCCCTGTATGATCAGCGGCTCGCCGCTCGCATCCACCCAGTGCCAGCGGGCGTCATCGACGGTGACGTGGATGTGGCCGATCCGCGGCGTCACGCCGAGGGCGGCTGGACCATAGATCGGCAAGATACGAAGATTGTCGGCGCGGTATTGAATGACCGCGAGCCCGCGCGCGAGCGCCTCCGCGAGCGGTTCCCCGACAATGAGCCGTGCGGGATCCTGAGTTGCCGGCGCGGAGATGCTCGGCAGGTCGAAGTCGGTTCGACTCCCGCCCTCCTGCGCGGTCACGACGTTCGCTCCGCATTGTCGAGTTCCCACCGAGCCCCAACCTCGTCCATCTTTCGCGCGAGCTCGCCCGGCGTCAGGATGGCTTTTTGGAAAAGAATGTTGGCAAAAGCCGCGATCCAGCGTTCATAGTAGCTGAGCTTGCCGACCATCTCGGCACCGAGCGCTTCGACGCCACGGCGTTTCTCCTCGGTATTGATGATCTTATGAAAATCGAGGACGTCGGCGAGCGCATGGCAGCGCTTCTCCCAGGGTTCAAGCTCGTGCTCGGTGCGCTGAATAGGGTCGGCCGGCAGTCCGCCGATGTCATTGGGCAAACGATTGAGAAGATGCTTGGTCTCGGTCATTGACCACTCCCGATGGTAACGGGTACGACGCCGATCATCGCGTCGCGCGTGACAAGCGCCGCAAGTTGCTCCTCGCTGTAGTGTTCGGTGCCGTCCGGACGTTTGGGTAGAACCAAATACCGAACGATCGCGGTCGAATCGCTGACCCTGACCTCAACGTCGTCCGGGATGTGCGTGCCGAATTCGGCGAGTACGGCGCGGGGTTCGTAAACCGCGCGCGAGCGATATGCTTTCAGCTTGTACCAATCCGGCGGCAGTCCCAATACGGGTCGCGGGTAGCAAGAGCACAGCGTGCAGACGATGAGGTTGTGCACCGCGTCGGTATTTTCGAGAACGATGAGCTGCGTATCGTCATAGAAAGTGATCCCCAGTTCCTCGCAGCCCGCGCGGCCATCCGCCAGCAGCCGCGAGCGAAATTCGGGATCGATCCAGGCACGGGCCACGACCTTCGCGCCGAGCGCTGGCGTCCGCGAATCCAAAACCTCGATCTGACGGCGAATCTCCTCGGGACCGAACAAATGCTTCTCGATGAGGAGTTCACGAACCGCGGTCTCCATGATGTCGTAGTACCCGGGCCGTTCGGCGTGAACGATCTCGGCGTGCGGATGTTGATGATCGTGATCTGACATTGCCTAGATCCTTTCCAGCCAGGTCTCGAACACTTCGATCCGCAGGTCGTCGCGCGGCGACCCCGCATAATCCGACCAGATCGAAGTCATCGGCACCGAGATTCGGTAGTAGTGGCGTCGCGAACCCGCGTTGCGGCCATAGGCTTCTTCCTCATTGTCGACGGCGGCGGGTTCGATCACTGCGTCGACCACCCCCACTTTACCCCGCAGATAGGTTGGTACGCGGTAGTGGCCGACCGGCGCGCGTGTCATAACTTTGACGCGCCCGCCCACCTCGAAGATCGGCGTTTCTCCGGTCGCCGCTACGATGCCGGCAATGCGCCGTGGAGGTTTGTCCGTCACTTCGGCCCTCGCTTTCCTCTACCTCGCGAAATTCCCCAATCGAATGTCAGGAGCGAAGGAAGGCCAGCAAGTCGGCGTTGATCGTCTCGGCGTGCGTCGTCGGCATGCCGTGCGGGAAGTCCTTGTAGGTCTTCAATGTGCCGTTCTTCAGGAGCTTCGCCGACAGCGGTCCCGACGCGACGTAGGGGACGATCTGATCGTCCTCGCTGTGCATCACCAGGACCGGCACGGTGATTTTTTTGAGGTCTTCGGTGAAATCCGTCTGGGAGAAGGCGACAATGCCGTCGTAATGCGCCTTGGCGCCCCCGATCATGCCCTGGCGCCACCAGTTGCCGATGACGGCTTCCGACGCTTTCGCGCCCGGCCGGTTGAATCCGTAGAACGGGCCTTCGGGAAGGTCACGATAAAATTTCGATCGGCTGGCCGCCAGTTGGGCTTGCAATCCGTCGAACACTTCCTTCGGAAGACCTTTCGGATTGGCCGCCGTCCTCAACATCAAGGGTGGCACCGCGCTGATGATGGCCGCCTTCGTCACGCGGCTCTCGCCGTGCCGTGCCAGATAGTGTACCACCTCGCCGCCTCCGGTCGAATGGCCGACGTGAATGGCGTTCTTCAGATCGAGATGCGCCATTAACGCCGCGAGGTCGTCCGCGTAGTGATCCATGTCATGGCCGTCGCCGGTTTGGGTCGAGCGGCCATGGCCGCGGCGGTCGTGCGCTATAACGCGATAACCATGGTTAAGGAAGAACAGCATTTGCGTGTCCCAGTCATCGGCCGACAGCGGCCAGCCATGGCTGAACACGATGGGCTGACCTTTGCCCCAGTCCTTGTAGAATATCTCGACGCCGTCTTTTGTCTTCACGATGCCCATGGCAATTTCCTTTCGTACTCGTTGGCGTTGCTGAACAGTCGCTCGCCTGGCCGGCCACTCTCTCGCGATCAGAGAGTATCAAGATGGCGGTCGAGAAAGCCTCGAATGAGCGGCGCCATTTCATCGAGCTTGTCCTCGAGCGCAAAGTGTCCGGTATCGAGCAGGTGCAGTTCCGCGTTTGGCAGGTCCCGGAGGTAAGGGTGAGCTCCGTCCGCGGGAAAAATCTTGTCGTTCCTGCCCCACACGATCAACGTCGGCGGCTTGTATTGGCGAAAGAACGCCTGGAATTCGGGATATAAGGGAACGTTGGAGCCGTAGTCGTGGAACAGGTCGAGCTGGATATCACGATTGCCGGGGCGATCGAGCAACACCTGGTCGTGGACCCAGTTGTCAGGATCGATGCGTGAGACGTCTTGCACGCCATCGGTGTACTGGAATTTGGTGGTCTCCGGCGCGACCAGAAAATTGAGCGCTTCCCGATGTGCTATGGAGCCGTCGGCCCAATATGCTTTGATCGGATCCCAGAATGCCTTGAGGCCCTCGCTATAGGCATTGCCGTTCTGGACGATCAGTGCGCTGACGCGGGCCGGATGCTTGATGGCGAGGCGGTACCCGACCGGCGCGCCGTAGTCCATCACGTACATGGCGTAGCGCTGCACCTTCAGCTCGGCGAGAAGGCCATCGACTAGATCAGCGTAATGGCCAAAGCTGTAGGTGAACTGCTTGTGATCGGGCGAAGCGCTCTGCCCAAAGCCCGGATAATCGGGGGCGATGACGTGGTAGCGATCCGCCAGCAGCGGGATCAAATTTCTAAACATGTGCGACGAGGTCGGGAAGCCGTGCAGCAGCAGAACGATCGGGCCATTCGCGGGACCCGCTTCGCGATAAAAGATGCTGACTCCGTCGACCGTCGTTGTCTTGTAGTGGGTAACAACGGATTCCGGGGCGGTCGCTGGCGGCGCAGCCCTGACGGATGCGCCGCCGGTCGAGGCCAGAATCGCGATGGCGAATAGGATGGATATTTTTGATGAGTTCACGACACAAGCTCCGTGTGGTCCGCTGATCCGGGGGCGCAGGCCGATTCCTGCGTCAGCCATATGCAACTCTCGTGGTCTTTCCCATGTCCTCACCGCGCCGCGTCGCTAAGGCGCGTATCGGGTGAAAACAAAGTCATGGCCTTTGACATTTGCCTCGTGGCAGGCGAAGCAGGTCTGGTGCTGGGCTTCGTCCACCGGCTTGCCGTCGATGAATCGGCCGAATCCCCATCCCCCCGTGGAGGCATACTTTCTCGAGTCCTTGACCATGACTTGAACCGTCGTGGCGTGCCCGGGGACGAACGCCCCATCGAACTCCGCAGACGGCACTTCTTTCCAGGCCAGCTTGACAAGCATTGAGCCGTCCGGAAAGGGAAGCGCACCGTCGCGGTAGGCCTTCATCGAGATGGCGTTTCCGAGAATACTCCGCAGTTCGTCGAAGCTGCCTGCTTCGCGCGATGGAGAAATCAACTCCCATTGACGATATTCAGAGGGAATTTTGACCCCGAAAATGGGAGAGGAATACTCTCCGGCAGTTTGTCCAAACGCGAACGGCACCGGAACAAGCAGGCTGCCGATCGCTGCGGCTGCAAATGTCATGAACCGTATTTGCTTCCCGGAGCATTGCCAAGGAGCAGCCATCGTCGTCATTACGATCTCCCATGGCCCGACACTCGTTGGGCAAGATCAACAAATCGCGTATAGGGTCGAACCGTCAGCCACGGCGCTCAGCTTCGAACGAATTCGAGAATATCATTGTTGAAGTGATCTTTATGCGTGACGGTCAGACCGTGCGGAGCTCCCGGATAAACCCTCAAGGTCGCCTTCTTGATGAGCTTTGACGACAGCAACGCCGAGTCCGCGATAGGAACGTTCTGATCGTCGTCCCCGTGAATAATCAAGGCAGGGACGTCGATCTTCTTGAGGTCCTCCGTGAAATCGGTCTCGGAGAACGCCCCGATGCCCTCGTAGGAAGCCCGCAATCCTGCCTGCATGGACCACAGCCAGAGCGCATCCTTGACGCCCTGCGAAACCTTGGAGCCCGGCCGGTTGGCGCCGTAGAACGGCCCGCTGAGATCG
>Ga0182012_10000182_pt1 | contig 70044 bp, 60 predicted proteins | sample 612S2SmetaG_FD_120486 | JGI IMG/M metagenome (GOLD analysis project Ga0182012, IMG submission 120486) | Permafrost microbial communities from Stordalen Mire, Sweden - 612S2S metaG | ecosystem: Environmental > Terrestrial > Soil > Wetlands > Permafrost | place: Sweden: Stordalen | collected... | reverse complement strand
AAGGTCGCGCTCGGCGGCATCGTGGAACGCCTGGAGGTACGTGGTTTCGTCGAACGCCGTCCCGATGAGGGTGATCGGCGCATCAACCGGGTGTTCCTCACCCGCAAGGGCAGTCAAATCCTGGAGCGGGGCTGGAAGATCGGCCTCACCCTGGACGCTCGGGTGATGCGCGGCATCCCGACGGCGCGGCAAAATCTGCTGGCCGAGATGCTGCTCGGCATGAAGACCAATCTGATCGCGCTGGACACGGTCCCGGGTTCGAAGGCCCAAGCTCCAGCGTAGCCGCGCGTGCCTCAGCGCCCGAATCGGGCCGCCGTCATGATCAGCGCCTGGGCTTGCTTCAGGTGCGGGATGTCGATCATTTTCCCGTCGAGCCCCACCGCACCGGCGCCCGGGGAGGTCGCGAACGCAGCCACGACCCGGTGCGCGTGTGCGATATCCTCGGCGGAGGGCATGTAGCTCTCGTTGATCGCCGCGACCTGCGCCGGATGAATCGCGAGGCGCCCGGTGAACCCTTCGGCCCGCGATGCACGCGAGGCGGCGTACAGACCCTTCTCGTCGCGAAAATCCGCATACAGGGTGTCGATGGGCTGAACTCCCGCGGCTCGCGCGCCCATGAGCGTCAAGGATCGCACGACACGATAATTGAAGGCCCATTCCCCCGAAGCCTCGCGATTCGTGCTCGCGCCGAGCGCGGTCGCCAAATCCTCCGCGCCCCACGTCAGTCCGACGAGCCTGGACAGACGCGCGGTCGCGTACCCACCCAGATTGAACGGCGCCGCTGCGGTTTCGGTCGCCACCGGCAGGACGCGCGTCGATCCGATGGCAGCCCCCGCCTGCGCCTCCAGCGCGTCCAGATAGAAGGACAATCTGGCAACGTCCGCGGGTCCTTCGGCCTTGGGGAGCATCACCCCGTCCGGTGCGGCTGCGACGACCGCCGACAGATCGGCCAGTGCAAGCATCGAGTCCAGGGAATTGATGCGCACCCAAAGCTCCGCACGGCGATCAGCCCTGGGCCTGGCCTTCAAGTACTCGGCCGTCAATCCGCGCGCGCGCGACTTGTTTTCAGGCAGCACCGAATCCTCGAGATCGAGCACCAGCGCATCCGCGCCGGCCCGGTCGCCGTTGCCAAGCTTCTTCTCGCTGTCGCCGGGAATGAACAGCAGCGAGCGCAGCACGTTCATCCGGCGGGCCGCCTGCGCTGGAGTCCCGTTCGTTTGCACGAGGCGACGAGTTCGTTGCGCTGGTTGTAGGCACGGTGCACGAACGTGACGATGCCCTGATCGGGCCGCGACTTCGAGTCGCGCAGCTCGATCACCTCCGTCTCGATGTGCAGGGTATCGCCATGGAATACCGGACGCGGAAAACGCACCTCGTCCCAACCGAGATTGGCGACCGCCGTGCCGAGAGTGGTGTCGCCGACGGAAATCCCGACCATCAGTCCCAGGGTGAACACCGAATTGACCAGCCGCTGGCCGTATTCGGTGCTGCGCATGTACTCCTCATCCAGATGCAGCTGCGCGGGATTGTGAGTCATGGTCGTGAAGATGACGTTATCCGTTTCGGTGACGGTGCGCCGGATGGCATGTTGAAACACCTGACCGACGCGAAACTCCTCGAACCATAATCCGGGCATGCGAGGTCGATCAGGAATATTGCCGCGGGAACAGGATTCTGAACGTCGTGCCGACACCCTCGACCGACTTCAGCTCGATCGATGCATCCAGCATGTCGCACAAGCGCTTGACGATGGACAGGCCGATGCCCTCGCCGGTATCCGAACCCGCGGCTTCTTCGGTGATCCCCGGGTTTGACTTGCCCTCCAGCGCAACGGACATGGGCTTGCCGGCATCGGAGGGAATGCCAGGTCCGGTATCCTGAATGGTCAGAACCCACCGTTTCGGATCGTTGGCCTCGCTGTCGCCCCAGCCGACGGTGATTCCGCCCTCGCGCGTGAACTTGACCGCGTTCAATACCAAGTTCTGTGCGATGCGCCGAATCTTCACCGCATCGCCCTCGGCAGCAAAGCCCGATGGACCGTCGCAGCGCAGAAACAAGCGGTGCTGTTGCGCCAGGGGGCGTATTCCCTCGCAGAGCTGCTGCATGATTTGGCCCACGTCCAACAAATCGATGCGCCGTTGCTCGCGCCCGGCCTGCAGCCTCGCCAAACTGGTCACATCGTCGAGCAGGTGATGGAGCGAGGTGACGTTACGCATCAAGATGCGCACGAAGTCGTCGCGGGAGGAATCGCGCAGTTCGCTATGCGTGAGCGCCACGGTCGCGTTGGCGACCACGCCGAGATTGCCGCGTAGATCGTGTGCCGCCTGCCGCCACAGATCGCCGCGCTGCCGTTCCAGCTCGCGGATTTCCGCCAACGCGCTTTCCAGATCCTTCACATGGCCGGCGGCTTCCTGCTTCTGAAGCTCGAAGTACTGGCCGACGCTTTCTTCGATGCCGGTGCTGCACATCGCCGCCCAGACTCGCCGTGCTGCTGCAATCGCGGCGTGCGACAGCTCGTCATGCGCAGCCGTATAGGAATCGAGCTCAGCCACCACGCATTCGTTCAGTTTGCCGAGTTCACGCGTGACCTCGCGCAGGTCGTACCCCTGCCGCCAGCGCTGCAGGCCGTGAGCCGCAGCGGGCTGCTGGCCAGCCTCTTGAACGGCGGCGGCGGCGCTCGTGACGGGCCCCTGCAGGGCGCGCTCGAACGTGGCGAGCAGGGAGGGAATGTGATCCAGCAATTGCACGCGAGGCAGGGAATCGCCGGTGCTGACCTTCGGGTCCCACTTGATCGCCTGTTGCCAGGTTTGAAGGATGGCATCGCGCCGGCCCCTCAAATGCAACGCCAGCGCGGTGAGTTCCGCTTGAACATCTTCCATGCTGATTCCCGGTTTGACCCGCAGGCCCCGGATTCTGGGGCGTCCGCGGTCGATTTTCAATGGCGAGGTCAATCGCTCAGTTGCTCCAACGCCACGCCCCGGGTCGGGGGGCCGAAGGCCGCGATCGCGACAATGCCGATGGCCATCGCCCCCCCGATGAACACGGCCACGGCGCGGACGCCTCCGTCGGCCAGCAGAAAACCGACGATGAGGCCCGCAAAGGCAGCGGCCAGGCGGCTCCAGGAATACACGAAACCCACGGCGCGGGATCGGATACGGGTGGGAAAGAGTTCGGCCTGATAGCCGTGGTAGGCATACGACATGACGTTGGCAGCCAAGGTGAAGAGGATGCCGAGCGCAATGAGGGCCCCCGGCGATGAGGCCACGGCAAAGGCCGACATGGCGGCACCCATGCAGGCGAGGCCCCCGATGATCTGCGTCCTGCGCTCGATCCGGTCGGCAAACAGCGTGCCGAGCAGCGGACCGAGGGGCTGGGCGATCGCAATGATGAAAGCGTACTCGAGACCGTGGGTAAGATTGATGCCGCGCGCCGTCAACAGGGTCGGCAGCCATGAGTTGAAGCCGTAGAACCCGATCACCTGAGCGATGTTGAAAACGCACAGCATCAGCGTCCGGCCCCGATATCGCGGCGCGAATAGGTCGGCCAGCCGCGCGCGCCGCTCCGGGCGGACGTGGTCTCGCCCGGCGTCCCGGGCCGCATCGACAGGTGCGGCCACGCTGCGGCGGCCGCCCGAGCCGGCAGGTTCGTCCGAGCCACGTTCTTGCGGTCCGGCGCGCTCGGCCGCCACGCGCCGCTCCAGCGCGGCGACGATGCGCTCGGCCTCCTCGATTCGTCCTTCGGAAGCGAGCCAACGGGGGCTCTCCGGAATGCCTCTGCGCAGCACCCACACGGCCATCGCGCCCACCGTGCCGAACAGCACCACCCACCGCCAGCCCGCGAGCCCCAGCGGTGCCCTCGGTACCAGAAGCCAGCTCAACAGCGCCACGACCGGCACGATGCTGAAGCAGATGCATTGGTTGACGCCGAATGCCCGCCCGCGAAGCGATGAGGGCGTCAGCTCGACGATGTAGGTATCGACGGTGACCAGCTGAACGCCGAATCCCACGCCGGCAATGAAGCGCCACACGTTGATCCACTGACCGGTGCTCTGGAACGCCATGATCGCGGTGGCGGCGACGTACCAGATCAATGACCCGGTGAACACGGCTTTGCGGCCGAATCGGTCGGCCGAGTGTCCGAACGCAATGACGCCGACCCATAGTCCAGCGAACGTGGAGAAGACGAAGGTGCCGAACCCCGAGACGCGCAGCACTTTGAGCGATGCGAAAAATCCCAGGGATTCCGGCGTGAACAGCCGGCTGCCGACCATCCCGGGAGCGACGTATGCGGTGAAAAAAAGATCGTAGAACTCGAACACGCCGCCGAGCGAGATGAGCACGACGACGGTCCACACCGTACGCGATGAGGGGAGCCGATCGAGCCGCGCCGCGAGCTGCGCGGCCGCGGAGGCGCTCACCCCGTGAAACCTGGAATGCGCTTCGCCATCGGACTTTGCGCCAGGCGCTTCGCTCGGCGCACGGCTGCGCGAAAATCCGCGGTGACGTCCTCGACGGCGATATTGCGGCGAAAAAAGTCTGCCCAGATGAATTCCACGAACGCCGCGTCCGTCTTGCGGAACCCGCCGGCATCGCGGACGAAGCCCGCCAGCGAGCGATAGACATCGTCGACCAGTTTTTTGAGACTCCCTGGAAGATGATGGTAAGTATGACGCACGCCGTTCTGGTCCAGCGGATGGACCCAGGAACGGCTCTCCATCTCGGCCCAGAATCTCTTCGGGCGCAGCGCGGAGAAATCCGCTTCGACACTGAAAAATGCCTCCTTGACACGGGCGTCGAGCGCGGCTCGCGCCAAGTGGTGATGATCGGTGATATACAGCCGCAATTCGGGTCCGATGACGGCGGGCATCGGGTGTGCCTCCAGGAATGCCTCGCGCTCATCCGGTGACAGCTTCAACAGGCGATTGCGCTTGACTTCCACTTCGAGCATGCCGACGGTGAGCTGAGTGGGGTACAGGGACTTGACCGATGCGCGTTTGAGTTTTGACATGAATTTCATGGACCGTGATCTTGTACGCCGGCGCTAGCGTATATCTTTATGTACGCGGCGGACACCTGTGCTGGACGCTGCCCCGTCAAGCTGACTACCATCGGTCCCACCCATGCCGCTATTCGAAGTGACGTTGCTGCTTCTGGCCATCGCGGTGGTACTGATGCAGGCGGCCCGGTTTCTGCGGGTGCCGTATCCCGCGTTGCTCGCGCTGGTGGGTGGTTGCGCGACGGCCCTGCCGTTCGCACCCCATCTGACCATCGAGCCGCGCCTGGCGCTGGCGCTGTTCGTCGCGCCCGCGGTCATGGACACGGCCTTCGAGCTGCCGCCCAGGGAATTGATGCGCAATTGGGTGCCGCTGGTCTCGCTCGCGGTGCTTCTGGTGCTGGTGACCACGGCGGTGGTCGCCTGGGTCGGCGTGACCTTCGGCGGCCTCACGGCGGCGGCGGGGATTGCGCTCGGCGCCATCGTAGCCCCGCCCGATGCAGCCGCGGCTGCCGCGGTGCTGCGCGAATTCGACCTGCCCCGGCGCGCGATGGCCGTATTGCAGGGCGAGAGCCTGCTGAACGACGCGGTGGCGCTGCTGGCGTTCGGCATCGCCGTGTCGGCCGCCACGCTCCCGGGCGCATCGCTGGCGCCCCTCGTGGCACCGCTCCTGATCGCGGTGCCGGGCGGCATTTTCGTGGGGTTGATCGTGGGCGTTGTCGGCACCCGCCTCATGAAAACCGTGGCGGGAACCTTGTCCGCGATCATCGCGCAGTTTCTGTTGACCTTCGGCACCTGGATACTCGCCGCGCATTTGGACTTTTCGCCCATCCTCGCCGTGGTCGCACTCGCCGCCGTGGCGGCGCGCGAGATGCCGAAGCGCACCAGTGCGCGGGATCGGATCAATTCGAACGCCGTGTGGTCGACGGTGACGTTCGTGCTCAACGTACTCGCGTTCCTGCTCATGGGACTGCAGGCACGGGTCATCGTGACCGACATGCGCGACGAGGCGCTGTCGCACGCCCTTGCGCTCGCCGGCCTGGTGCTGGCTGCCGTGATCCTGGTGCGCTTCGTCTGGGTGATGGCCTACGGCGTGGCAATCCGCCGCTTTCGCGCCTACTTCGAGCGGCGCACGGTGCGCGGCGCGGTCCCGGACGCGCGGGTCGGGGTTCTGGTCTCCTGGTGCGGCATGCGCGGACTGGTGACGCTCGCCACCGCGCTCGCGCTGCCCGCCGCATTCCCGCACCGCGACGAGATCGTCCTGAGCGCATTTACCGTGGTGCTGGGGACCCTGGTGCTGCAGGGCTTCACGATTCATCCGCTGATCGGCTGGCTCCGTATCCCGAGGGACGACTCGCTGGATCGGGAGATCGCAGCAGCCCGACGGGAAATGCTGGCCGCTGGAATCGGGGCCTTGAGTCTGGAGCGGGGAGCGCCGGCCGACCAGGTGCGCGCCGAATTCGTGACGGCGAGCTCCGCCAGCGTCGACCGCGCCCGACCCGACACGCCGCAGGACGCGATGCGGCGCGCCGCGCTCAAGGCGGAGCGGGAGCTGCTGGTCGATTGGCGGCAACGGGGCCGGATCCCCGACGACGTCTATCACCATCTCGAGGACGAATTGGACCGGCTGGAGTTGGAGATCACCTCGAGCGGTGCAACCTGGCTCGAGAGCTAGATGCAACTCATTGATTATAAAATACTTTCATCGTTGGATATTGCAACTTGGCGCGCCAACACCCATAAAGACGACTGAGGCGCGCGTATCCAACGCGCAGCATGCCGCGAGGTGAATCATGGCCACCGGTTGGGCCGGCGACGGTGCAGTGCAGGATCAAATCGATGCGACGGTGCGCGACGGAATCAAACGTGCGCAAAGCCGGCTGCCGCAGGGACCTTCGGCCACTCATTGCGTCGAATGCGGCAACGAAATCCCGGAGGCGCGCAGAAAGGCGTTCGACGGCGTGCGCATGTGTGTCAGCTGCCAGGACGCGCAGGATCGAGAGGCCGCGCGCTTCAGCGGATACAATCGTCGCGGGAGCAAGGACAGCCAGTTGCGGTGAGCAACCCCGCGCTGCGCGAGGCCCTGTTTTCGGCCAAGGAACGGTACGCCGCCCGCAACCCGTCGAGCCGCGCGCAATGGCAACGAGCCGCCCGTGCGATGCCGGGTGGAAATACCCGCACGATCCTGTTCTTCGATCCTTTTCCTCTCTGCATGGTTCGCGGCGAGGGATGCCACCTGATCGACGCCGACGGTCACCGCTACGTCGATCTGCTGGGCGAATACACGGCGGGAATTTTCGGGCATTCGAATTCCGTCATCCGCGCGGCGGTGATCGATGCATTGGACAGCGGCATCAGCCTGTCCGCGCACAACCAGGCCGAGATCCGCCTCGCCAACCTCATCCGGGACCGCTACGCCTCGATGGAGCTCGTGCGATTCACCAATTCCGGAACCGAGGCCAATCTGATGGCCATCGCCACGGCGATCGCCTTTACCGGCCGCCGCCGAATCCTGGTGTTTGCCGGCGCCTATCACGGCAGCGTACTGAAGTTCGGCGGCGCGCCCTCGCCCATCAACGTGCCGCATGATTTCCTGATCGCACCCTACAACGACATCGATGCCGCGCGCACGCTCATGCGCAGGCATGCGGGCGAGCTCGCCGGTGTGCTGGTGGAACCGATGCTCGGTTCCGCGGGTTGCATTCCGGGTGATCCGCAATTTCTGCAGATGCTTGCCGACGAAGCCCGCGCTGCGGGCGCGCTGCTGATATTCGATGAGATCCAAACTTCGAGGCTGTCGGCCGGCGGACGCCAGGCGCTGCTCGGCATCCGGCCCGATCTGACGACCCTCGGCAAGTATCACGGCGGCGGGCTGTCGTTCGGGGCTTTCGGCGGCCGCGCCGATGTGATGTCGCTTTACGATCCGCGCAATGCGCAGCATCTGTCGCACGCGGGGACATTCAACAATAACGTGCTGTCGATGGCCGCGGGCTACGCGGGACTGTCTGCGGTGGCGACGGCGGAGGCACTCGATGGCTTGAACCGCCGCGGGGATTTGCTGCGCGAGGAGCTCGCCCGCCTGTTCGCCGCAACGGGATCCGTCCTGCGCGTCTCGGGGCTCGGTTCGCTGCTGACTCTTGATGCCCGCACCGGGCCTGCATCGAATGCAGAGGCCGGCGCACTCCTGTTTTTCGACTTGCTCGAGCGCGGATTTTATGCGGCGCCGAGGGGACTCATCGCGCTCTCTCTCGCGATCGAGGATGTTCACATCGGCGCTTTTCTCGAGGCAATGCGCGACCTACTGGCCAAGCGCGCAGGGATTCTCTAGCTCCGAGGGTTCAGCACTTACACCCGGAGGCGGCCGCGGCGGTCCGGCCCGCAGACTCCCGGGCGCGAAGCTCCGGGAGGCGGTGGTAGAGCGTCGTGCGCTGCACGGCCGGGCGTCCGAGCGAAGCCGCCAGCGACAGCATGTCGGACTGCGTCATCTCCTGGCCGTGCGTCGCGCCCGCCGCGCGCGTGATGCTCTCGTTCATCAGCGTGCCGCCGAGATCGTTGGCGCCCGCGCGCAGCGCCTCGCGCATTCCCGCACGCCCCATCTTCACCCAGGACGCCTGGATGTTCCCGACATGCGGATGCAGGACGAGCCGCGCGACGGCATGAACGAGAATGGCCTCGCGCAGCGTGGGACCCGGCCGCGCCCGCCCGCGCCTGTAGAGGGGAGCCTCATGCGCGACGAACGGCAGCGGCACGAATTCGGTGAGCCCCCGGGTGCGGCGCTGCAGATCTCGCAGGCGCAATAGATGCACGGCCCAGTCGCGGTAGCGGTCGACATGCCCGAACATCATGGTCGAGGTGGTGGGAAGGCCCACCTCGTGTGCCGTCTCGATCACCTCGAGCCACTCCTCGGAGCGCAGCTTGTCGGGACACAGCACGGCGCGCACCTCATCGACGAGGATCTCCGCGGCCGTGCCCGGCAGGCTGCCAAGTCCTTCGCCCTTGAGCAGCGACAGATAATCGCGCAGCGGCATCCCGAGGGTCGCTGCGCCATGCCAGACCTCGAGCGGCGAGAAGGCGTGCACATGCATGCCCGGATCCGCCGCTTTCAGGGCGCGCACTATCTCCAGATAAGTCTCGCCGGTGAAGCTCGGGTGGATGCCGCCCTGCAGGCACACCTCGGTTGCGCCGCGGCCGGCCGCCTCGAGCGTGCGTTCGACGATCTCGGCGATGTCGAGCAGATAGCCGCGCTCGGCGCCCTCGCGCTTGCGCGTGCCCTTGGAAAACGCGCAGAAGCTGCAATGGTAGCCGCAGATATTGGTGTAATTGATGTTGCGGTTCACGACGTAGGTCGCCACCTCGCCGTTGACCCGCACCCTCAGCCGGTCCGCCGCCTCGCATACCTCGCGCAGGTCGCTGCCCCTTGCGCCGAACAGCTCGGCGACCGCGTCGGCGTGCAGATGGTCGGCGCCGGAATCGGCTATTTCTCGCAGCAGAATGCCGACGCGGGTTCTCTCGAGACGTCCGTAGCGCGTCGCGAAGCTTGCCGGGAGATCGGTGCTTCGGCCCGTTCGCCATGCATCTTCGCGTCCGAGCGCATCGCCGTCGCTCTGTTCCAGCACCGCGCGGCGCATGCCGGCATCGATCCAGACCTCGGGCGATTTTGCGTACCGCGGATATATCGTGAGGCGCTGGACCAAGGTCTTGGCCGCCGCCTCGGTCTGCTCGCGCAGGCGCTCGAGCTCGGGCCACGGTGCCTCCGGGTTCACGAAATCGGGCGTCAACGGCGACACGCCGCCCCAATCGTTGATGCCGGCCTGCACCAACCACGCAAGCGGCGCCGGCGAGAGATTGGGAGGTGCCTGGATGCTCATGGCGGAGCCGAACAGGATTCGCGCCGCCGCGATGCTCCACAACAGCTCTTCGGCGCCGGCGGCCGGCGCATCCGCCATGATGGTGCCCCGCTTGGGCACGAAATTCTGCACGATGATTTCCTGGATGTGCCCGTAGCGCTCGTGCAGTTCGCGAATGGCGAGAAGTGCCTCGATGCGCTCGGCGCGGGTTTCGCCGATGCCGATCAGAATGCCGGTCGTGAACGGAATCCGTTGTCGTCCCGCCTCGGCGATGGTGGCGAGCCGGAGCGCCGGCTCCTTATCCGGCGATCCGAAGTGCGGACCCCCCTTCGCGCAGAGTCGCGCTGCCGCGCTTTCCAGCATCAGACCCATCGATGCGCACGCCGGACGCAGCATCGCCATCTCCTCGGCCGTCATGCAGCCGGCATTGATATGCGGCAGGAGCCCCGTTCGGTCGCGAACCGCCGCCGCGGCCTTCGAGAGATACTGAAGCGTGCTCTCGAACCCCTGCGCGCGCAGCCAGTCACGTGCGGCCCGGTAGCGCAGCTCCGGCCGTTCGCCCAAGGTGAACAGCGCCTCCTTGCAGCCCAACCGGGCGCCCTCGGCCGCGATCGAGACCGCCTCCTCGATCGACAGGTAGGGACTTTTCAGCCGCCGCGGCGCCTGTGCGAAGGCGCAGTAATGACAGGAATCGCGGCACAGCTGCGTGAGCGGCAGAAACACTTTCGGGGAGTAGCTGACGAGCGAGCCGTATCCTGCGTCCCGGAGCGCACCCGCGCGATGCGCGAGATCTGCAAAGCACGCCGCTGCCAGAGCTCGCGCGCCCGGCCAGTCGGTCGTTGCCGGTGAGCGGAGCGCGTCGCGCAACAGTGACGCCAAGGCTCCCGTGTCGTGATCCAGCTCGAATCTCGCCCGCAAAACCTCGAGATCCCCGGGGGTGTCGATGTCGAAGGACACTGTCGGCTCCTGGAGTTCGTGCGCATCCGGGCCGGCCTCGCGCACATGCTTCCAGAAGCTGTCGGGGCCGAACGATGGCTGAAACGACGCGCGCGGCTCGAGCACCACCAGGTTCGTCCCGGTCCCCTCCTTGCAGCGCACCAGCACGATCGCCCGGTCATGTCGGAGCCTCAGGTGACCATGCGTCTGGACCAGACGCGACAAGGCCGGCACCGTCAGCGTCGCGAGGTCGGCAGGTAGCAACACCGCAAGACCCGCACCCCGATTCGCCGCGGCGCCAAGCCCGAGCACGCAGGCCTGGTTGAGGGAACTGTCTGCATCGTCCACGACCACCGCCCCACGGGCATGGGCTGCCGCGGCGACGCGAGGATCCGGCGTCACCACGATGATGCCGGCAAACAAGCCGGCGCTTTGCAGCACATCCAAGGTGCGGCACGCGAGGAGATAGGCAAATTCTTCGCGCGCCTCGCCAAGCGCCGCGGACAGGCGCCGTTTGGCCTCGGCGAGACGCTTCACCGGGACGACCGCCCAGACAGCGCTCGCCGTTGACGTCGGCCCTGCAGCCGGGCCGGTGCCGATCCCGCCGCGCTGCTCGTCCCTGGAAGTCCAGTTACACGCCATAGCGCTTCCTCAGCCGGGGCACCACCTGCTCTGCGAACAGCGTGAGGAAGCGTGCCTGATCGGGTCCCGGCGCATGGAACACCAGATGATCGAATCCCATATCGATGTAGGCGCCGATCTTCTCCGTTGTCTCGTCCGGATCGCTCGACACGATCCAGCGCGACACGGTGCGCTCGACCGGCAGCGCGTCCGCGAGTTTCTCCATTTCCTTGGGATCCTCGATGTGATCTCGTTCCTCCGGCTTCAAGGCCAAAGCGCCCCAGTAATGAGTATCGCCGGCGGCTCGATCGCGGTCGGCATCGAAGGAGACCTTCATCTCGATCATGCGCTCGAAGCCGAAGTCTCGGCCGCGACCCGAGCCATCGATCCCCGCCTGCACGTTCGGCAGCAAGGTCTCGGTGTACAGCTCGCGTTTCTTGCCGCTGGTGCAGATGAATCCATCCCCCTCCAAACCCGCGAGCTTGGCCATGAACGGCCCGGCTCCCGCCACGAATAGCGGCACGGGCTTTGCCGGCCGATCGTACAGCGTCGCCAATCGGGTCTTGTAGTATTGACCCTCGAAGCTCACCCGCTCCTCGGACCACAGCGCACGGATCAGCCGCAGCGCCTCGCGGAAGCGCGCGGTGCGCTCCTTCTGCTCGGGCCAGGAGAAGCCGGTGGCAGGCACCTCGTTCAAGGATTCCCCCGTGCCCATGCCGAGCACCACGCGGCCTGGGAACATCGTGCCCAGGGTGGCGAAGGCCTGGGCGACGATCGACGGGTGATAGCGAAAGCTCGGCGTGAGCACGCTGGTTCCCATGACGATGCGCTCGGTGCGTGCGCCGAGCGCGCCCAGCCATGACAAGGAGAACGGTGCGTGGCCGCCGCTGTGCCGCCACGGCTGGAAGTGATCGCTGATCCACACCGAATCCAATCCGAGCCTCTCCGCCAGCACGGCGAACTCCAGCAGCTCGTTGGGCCCGAATTGCTCCGCGGACGCCTTGTACCCAATTTTGATCATGATTCACCCTCGGTTGACGGGCTTGCAACCAAATCCGGCCGGCGGTGCAGCACCGCGAGGCACGCCTGCGCCAGACGGCGCCGATCGGCCGGCGACCTCATCAGAATGTCTGCCGTCTCGATCTGCGGATCGCCGGCCTCGCGCGCGGCGATCAGGGCCCGGTCGCCCTCATCGATCAGCATTACGTCCAAAAAGTCGCGGTATTGCCGGGCAATTTCCAATGGTGACACCGGCAGAGCGAGCTCGTTCATGATTTTCGCCGCGGGACCCTTGACCGCGGCTCCCGCGATCAGAGGCGACACGGCGATCACGGGAGCCCGGGCCCGCGCCAGGAGCTCCTTGAGGCCGGGAACCGCCAGAATGGGCGCGATGCTCAGGTAGGGATTCGACGGACAGAGCACGATCCCCTGAAGATCCGGCCGCTCGAGCGCGGCGCGCACCTCGCCCGACAGCGCCGCGGAACGCTCGGCGCCGTAGCGGAATCCCCGTACCGCGGGAGCGCAGCGATGCCTCACGAAGTACTCCTGAAACGGCAACTCGCCGCGTTCGGTCGACACCGTCGTGGGCGCGGCCTGGTCGCACATCGGCAACAGCTCGGCGGCAAGGCGAAATCGCCGCGCGAGCGTGCGGGTGATCTGCGTGAGCGTCATCCCTTGCGATTGCAGCTCGCGGCGGTACAGATGCAACGCGATGTCGCGATCGCCCAATTGAAACCAGGTGTCGACACCGAGCTCGCGCCACTCCGTCTGCACCCGCCAGGTTTCCTCCGCCCGGCCCCATCCCTGCTGCGCGTTGGCGACGCCGGCAAGTGTGTACAGCACGGTGTCCAGATCCGGGCAGATCGGCAGTCCCCGATGCTCGAAATCATCGCCCGTATTGACGATGACGGAGAGCGCGCCCGGTGCGAGAACCTGGTTCAGACCGTCCGCCAACTTCGCGCCGCCGACGCCCCCGCATAGTGCGACGATGTGCGGCACCGACGCAGCCTACTTGAACAGGTCTTCGGACAACGGCCGCATCAGATCGGCCGCGCACGCCGAGTCGTCGCGCCAGGCGGGCGGCAATCCGCGCGCGAGCACCACGGGACGCCCTTCCGCACCTGCCCCCATGACCAGTTCGGCTGCCGCCGCCAGACCGTCGGCGGTTGCGACCTGCGTTACTTTGAGCGTGCGCCCGAACCGGTCCTCGTCGCCCCGCCGGTCGAGCAGCGTCACGAATCCGGACGCGCCGATTGCCGTCCCGCACACCCCGCGCCTCCAGGCTCGGCCGAACGTGTCGGTGATCACCACCGCGGGCGCCACGCCGAGCATGAGGCCCAGCGAGTCGCGCAAACGGCGTGCCGATGCATCCGGATCCTCCGGCAACAGCAGCACGCGGCGGCTGGAGCCGGGAACATTCGATTGGTCGACCCCGGCGTTCGCCATCACGAGGCCCAGCCGATGCCTGACGATGAGCACCTGAGGCGCGCAGCGCACCACGTCGGTCGATTCGCGCAAGATGACTTCGACCAAGCGCGGGTCCTTACCGCACTCTGCCGCGAGCTCCCGCGCCCGCGCGGATACCTCCACGCCCTCGAGATCGACGAATCGGTTTTCGGACTTCGACACCACTTTTTGGCACACGAGCAGCACATCCGCCTCGAGCGGGTGCAGCGACTGGCGCTCCAGCGCGGCCGCAATGAGGGGCCCCAAGGCGACGCCGGGCTCGACTTCCGGAATCCCTTCGAGCGCGATCAGCGACAGCGAAGCCGGCGTCAAGACCCGGGGTCTACGGCAACGAGAATGCTGCAACGGGCACGCTCGGCCAGGGTGGTGCGCGAGCCGCTCGACCACCAGAATCCGCCGGCCGGCCGCGGATAGTAGCCGAGCACGATGAGATCCACCGCGAGCTTGCGGGCGTACTCGAGAATCCGCTCGACCGTATCGCCGCTCGCCAGGTACCCTTCCGCGGCAAGGCCCCGGGCCTTGAGCCATTCCACCGACTCCTCCAGCATTTGGCGGTAGCCGTGCTCATCGTTGACGATGCAGGCATGGCCGGTCGCGCCCGCGGCAAGCACCGGATCGAGCGTCCCGGCGGGAATGATGGACAGCACGTAAACCTGGGATTTCAGGCAAATGGACAGATCCGCGCCGCGCCGCAATGCACGCCGCCCGGCGGCGGATCCGTCGTAGCACAAGAGCACCCGCTTGAACATGAACCGCCGCCTATCTAATCAGCGTCCGCCGCGCCGGTTGACGCCGCGAACCGCTGCAGGTGAAAGTCGCCGTCCCCGGATAGAATTTCGATGGCAGTAAGCCGCTTGAACCAATGACTCACCTTGAGCTCATCGGTCATTCCCATGCCGCCATGCAGCTGCACCGCCTGCTGCCCGACGAAGCGGGCTGCCTCGCCGATCACCACCTTGGCCGCCGACAGCGCGCGCCGGCGCTCGCGCAAGTCGGCCGAGGTGCAGCGCATCGCCGCCAGATAACTCATCGAGCGCGCTTGCTCGAGATGCACGGTCATGTCGGCCACGCGATGCTGCAGCGCCTGAAAGCGCCCGATCGGCTGCCCGAATTGTTGCCGTGTGTTCAAATACTCCACGGTCGCCCGGATCAGTGCCTGCATGATGCTCACCGCTTCGGCGCACAACGCGGCGAGCCCTAGGTCGAGTGCCGCCTCGATCGCCGCGAGCGCATCACCGTCGCCGCCCAACCGGCTCGTCACCGGCACGCGAGCGCCGTCCAGATGGATGTCGGCGGCCCGCTGCCCATCGACGGTGAGATACTCGGTCAGCGTGACTCCGGGCGTTTCCCGGGGAACTGCGAACAGCGACAGCCCGGAGGGCTCGCCTGCCTCGCCGGCCGAACGGGCGGACAAGAGAAACACGTCGGCGATGCCCGCATGAGCCACCACCGCCTTGCAACCGTCGAGCCGGAAATTCCCGTCCGTGGAGGTCGCGCGGGTCTCGACCCAGCGGGTATCGAACCGCGATTTGGGCTCGAAGTGAGCCAGCGCCACGATCCGATCGCCCGCAGCCATGGCGCGCAGCAGCTCGGCAGCCGGTGCGCTGCCCTCGAATTGGCGAAGCAATGCGGTGGCAATGACTGCGCTGGTGAGAATCGGCTCGAGCAGGAGACTCGGCCCGCTCGCATCCATCAAGGCGAGCGTCTCGACGGGCCCGTAGCCCAGGCCGCCGAGCGATGCGGGGACGTTCATCGACGTGACACCGAGCTCCGCCAATCCGCGCCAAACGGCGGGATCCCAACCCGCCCCGGACCGCTTGATCGCCCGCAGGCGATCGAAGCTGTATTCCTTGGTGGCGAAGCCCCGGACCGCTTCGCCCAGCTGGCGCTGGTCATCGCTGAATTCGAACTCCATGACGTGCGGCTCCTCAGAGGCCCATCATCTTGGCGACGATGTTCTTCTGGATCTCATTGGTGCCGCCGAATATCGAGAGCTTGCGCTGGTTCAAATAGACGGACGTCGCGTTGGCGGCAAATCGCGGTCCCACCGTCGCCAAGGCCGGGTCGTTCTGCCAACCTGCCTCCATGGCCTCCACCCGCAGCGGCAGTGCATAGGGCCCGGCGGCGTGCATCATGAGCTCGGAGATCGCCTGCTGTATCTCGGTGCCCTTGATCTTCAGGATGGATGCCTCCGGGCCGGGCGCGCGCGCGGCGTTCTCGGCAGACAGCACGCGCAGGTTCGTGATCTCGAGCGCCATCAGATCGATCTCGATTCTGGCGACGCGCGCGGCGAACAACGGATCATCGAGCAGCGATCGGCCATCGCGCCGCTCTTCACGCGCGGCCCGTTTGAGACGGGCCAGCTCGCGCTTGGCGCTGCCGACGCCGGCGATGCTGCTGCGCTCATGCCCCAACAGAAACTTTGCGTAGGTCCAGCCGCGATTTTCCTCGCCGACGAGATTCGCCACGGGTACCCGCACATTTTCCAGGAAAACATCGTTGACCTCGCGGCTGCCGCCGTCGAGCAGGGCGATGGGGCGCACGCTCACGCCGGGGCTCTTCATGTCGATCAGCAGAAACGAAATGCCGGATTGCTGCTTGGCCTCGGGGTTGGTGCGCACCAGGCAGAACATCCAATCGGCGAAGTGACCCAGGGTATTCCAGGTCTTCTGGCCGTTCACGACGAAGTGCCCGCCCTCGCGCACCGCGCGGGTGCGCAGCGATGCGAGATCCGAGCCTGCGCCGGGCTCGGAATACCCCTGACACCACCAGCTCTCGCTCGACAGAATGGGCGGCAGGAACCGTTGTTGCTGCTCCGGCGTCCCGAACTCCATCAGCACCGGCGCGACCATTTTCAATCCGAACGGGATCAGCCGCGGCGCGCCCGCCTCCGCCGATTCCTCCTCGAATATATACTGCTGCACGGCGTTCCAGCCGGTCCCGCCGAACTGTTTCGGCCAGTTCACGCCCCCCCAGCCGCGCTCGTACAGCCGGTGCTGCCAGGCGAGGTAGTCCTCGCGGTTGAGGTCGCGGCCGTCGAGCACCTTGTCGCGCACGGCACCCGGCAGCTGCTCGCGCAGAAACGAGCGCACCTCGTCGCGAAAAGTCCGCTCCCCGGCCGTAAACTCGAGATTCATGGTCGCCCTGCCGCTTCCGCCCCTGCCTGCTTTGATCTTACTATAGCGAACCGCCGAACCGCGTGACGGCGCCAAGGCGAGGCGATCAAAATGACGGTCCGGGGATTATTTCAACTCGACGGGCAGGTGGCGCTGATCACCGGCGGCTCCCGCGGACTGGGGCTGCAGATCGCTTCGGCACTCGGTGAAATGGGCGCCAAGATCGCGATTTGCGCGCGCAAGCCGCAGGAGTTGCAGGAGGCCGCGGCCGGGCTCGAGCGCTTGGGCATCGATACCTTCACCGCCGCATGCGACCTCGCCAAGCCGGCGGACTTGCCGCCGTTGGTGGACGCCGTGCTGGATCGTTTCGGCCGCATCGACGTGCTGGTCAACAACGCCGGGGCATCGTGGGGCGCCCCCGCCGAGGACATGCCGCTCGATGCCTGGAACAAGGTCATGCGGCTCAACGCCGGCGCGGTCTTTGAGTTGAGTCAACTGGTCGCGAACCGCTGTTTCATCCCGCGCCGCTCGGGCAACATCATCGTGGTTGCCTCGGTGGCGGCGTTGCGCATCGGTCTCGACATGCAGGCGGTGGGTTACTACGCCTCGAAGGCGGCTGCGCTGCAATTGACCCGCGCGCTCGCCGTCGAATGGGGCCGCCACGGTATTCGGGTGAACGCGCTCTGTCCCGGATTCTTCCCCTCGAAGATGTCGAGCGGCCTGTTGGACAAGATCGGCGCTTCGGTGGTCGAGCGCACGCCGCTCGGCCGCCTCGGCGGCGACACGGACCTGATGGGCGCCGCCGTATTTCTCGCATCGGCGGCCTCGCGGCATGTCACCGGCCAATATATTTGCGTGGACGGCGGCGCTTCGATCGTGTGATCTTCGTCGGCCGCGGCGCTCAGTGGCTCGCGTGCCTCACGGCTTGAGATCCGCGCAATTTCCCTCGCTCGCCTTGCCCGCAAATCGATCTCGCACCCAGGCGAGCTGGTCCGGCGTCGACACATCCATGGTCGGGTCGTGATCGAGTCCGGGATAGGATCGAAACGTGAGCGCGATGCCGTTGCGGCACGCCTTGCGCACCGTCTCCCGCACGGAGGCGATGGGGACGGTCTGGTCGCCCTCGCCCGCGATCACCAGCATCGGGCCGTCGATCGGTGCGACGGCCAGCTGGTCGAGTTTGAAAAATTTCTCGGCGGCCGCGGTCTGGTCCCAGCCCTGGTTGAGGATCTTGCCGGGCGGCAGGTCGAGAAAGCTCGCGTAGGCGTAATTCCAGCAGCCCTTGGTGGTCGCCTTGCCGTAGCGGGCGAGCGCTCCGCCCCGCAGCATGTCGGAAGGCTTGAACTCGGGGCTGAGCACGTGAATCGCGTAGGCCATGTAGGTCATGTAGAACGCAGCACCGCTTCCCGGATCGCCCATGCCGGTGAGGATGGCCTTGAGATCGCCCGCGCCGGCGACGGACACCGAACCGAGGTAATCCGGGTCGCGCAAGGTCGCTTCCATCTCGGCCACGCTCCACGCGGCAAGCCCACCCTGCGAGTGGCCGATCACGACCCAGCGGTGCCCGAGCGACGGCACGGCAGCGCGGGCCGCCGGAATCGAATAAATCACATCGCGGGCCTGCGCGATTTTGTTGACGTATTCATGCGGACCGGCGGTGCCGAGGCCGTGATAGTCGGTGGCGACGACGGCGAAGCCCGCGCGCACCATCGGCATGAGCCCCTCTTCGCCGTATTCCATGTCTTTTTGCAGCGAGGGCGCGCACATCCGCGCGACCCCGCTGGTACCGTGCGCCCACGCGATCAGCGGCCAGCCGCCGGCCGGCGCGGGTCCGGCGGGAATCAGCACCACGGCCGAGGTGGCGACCTGAGCGCCCGTCGAGCTCAGCGAATGGTAGAGAATGCGGACCGCCGTCGCGCCGGATGGGACCGCATATCCCGCGAACGGCTCCATGCGCAACAGCGCACCGGGTCTCGAGCCGGACAATGCCGGCGTCTCGTAGAATGCCGTGCGCGGCAACGCGTCGTCCTGCTCCATTTTGATCGCCTCGGCGAGCGAATGGGGGATGGGCGCGCTGTCCGCCTGCGACAGACGCACGCCGACAAGCGCGAAAAGCGCCGCGCTCAAAACGGTTCCCGCGGCTCGGCGGGCGATGTGGATACCGGACATGGTTGATCGGCCTCGATGCGCAAAAAACGCAGTGTACCCCGATCCGGCGGGACGTTCTCGCGCAGACGCTGTGCTAAAAGATGCCGAGCGAGATGCCGGCCCCGAGCGTTGCGCCGAGTTCCCCGCAGCGGGCCAGATCTGCGGCTGAAATTTGCTTGGGCCTCAAGATCGCTTCCGGGCTTTGCGCATGGGTGCAGACGATGAGCGGCGGCGCCACCGGGCGCAGCCTCCAGCCAGTCGCGATCCGCTCGATCTGCGCCGCGGCCTGCGTGCCGTCGCTTCCCGCGCAGACGAGCGTGCCGTAGGGCCTGCCGTTGAGCCGCTCGAGCGCCGCATAGTAGTTCCGATCGAAGAAATCCTTCATCAATCCGGACATCGCGGCGAGATTCTCGGGCGTGGCGAACAGATATCCGTCCGCGGCCAGCACGTCCGCCGCCGCCGCCGCCTGCGCGGGCAGCAGCCGCGTGGTGAGCTGCGGCTCCGTGCGTGCGGCTTGTGCGGCGGCATACGCCATCTGCTGCGTACCGCCGGTCATCGAGTGATACACGATCAACAGCGTTTTCACGGGTCCGCCATCGGTTAGAATTTCGCGCAGGGGAGCGCCGCGCGGCGCGTTCCGTCACCATTGTGGAGCGTACCGATGAAATATCGCAAACTTGGCTCGAGCGATCTTCTGGTCTCGGAGATCGCCTTCGGCTCCTGGCTGACGTTTTCGAGCGCCGCGCGCAAGCAGAACGCCGTGGCCTGTGTACACCGCGCTCTCGACCGCGGCGTGACGCTGTTCGACACCGCCAATGTGTACGGCCGTGGAGTGGCGGAGCAGGTCCTCGGCGAGGCGCTCGCCGGAATCAAGCGCGACAGCGTGGTATTGGCGACCAAGCTGTTCTTCCCCATGAGCGATACGGATCGAGGCCTGTCGCGCGCGCAGATCGAGAAGCAGATCGATGCCTCGCTGGCAAGGCTGCAGGTCTCCTACGTCGATCTGTACCAGTGCCATCGTTATGATGCGCAGACCCCGCTCGAGGAGACCCTCGAGGCGCTCACCCGCGTGGTACGCGCGGGCAAGGCGCGATACATCGGCTTCTCCGAATGGCCGATCGACCGTATCGAGGCGGCGCTCGCCATGCCGCAGGTCGAGAAGTTCGTGTCGAGCCAGCCCCAATACTCACTGTTGCATCGCGACCCGGAACACGTGCTGTTGCCGCTCTGCGCGCGCTCGGGGATTTCGCAGATCGTCTGGTCGCCGCTCGCTCAGGGGGTGTTGACGGGCAAATACGCGCCGGGGGCGCCGTTTCCGACGGACAGTCGGGCGGCCGATGACTCGATGAAGGGTTTCCTGAGTCCCGCTTGGTTCAAACCCGAGGTGCTGCGCGCGATCCAGGCCCTGCGGCCGCTCGCCAAGCAAGCCGGGCTCACGCTTGCGCAGTTCTCGCTTGCCTGGGTGCTGCGGCAACCCAACGTGGCCGCCGCCATCATTGGAGCGTCCCAGCCGGACCAGGTCGACGAAAATGTCGCTGCGAGCGGACAGGTGCTGTCGCCCGATCTCGTCTCGCAGGCCGAAAAGCTCCTCGGCGATGCGCTGCGGCAGGTAAACCGAATGTAACGTGAACCGACGGCGTCGTTGGCGCTCTAATCCACATCGCATTGGTTTTACGAGAGTTGTGGCTACCCATGTGCTTGTCGGTACTGTTGGCCGGGAAATCCCACCTTCGACGCTGCGCCGCTGTATGGGCCTGCGCGACCTTCCTGGCCGAGCCTGGCGGTGCCGCCGGCGCGCCATTCGACCTCGCGGGCCCGACGCTCAACGTCACGGTGACCCGCGCCGAAACGACCCTGCCGGTCGCCGAGGTCCCGAATCTCGCGCCCGGCGACAAAATCTGGATCCGGGTAAATCTGCCGCCCTCCCAGTCCGCACACTATCTCCTCGTATCCGCGTTCTTGAGCGGATCCACCAATCCGCCGCCGCAAAATTGGTTCTTCGAATGCAAGACGTGGACGCCGAAGTGCGCCATGGACGGACTCACGGTCACGGTCCCGAAGGACGCGCAACAGATGCTGGTGTTTCTGGCGCCGGAAGCGGGCGGAGATTTCAAGACTCTGATGGGCGCGGTACGCGGCCGGCCGGGTGCGTTCGTGCGCACCTCCCAGGACCTCGATCAAGCGGCGCTCGACCGCTCGAGGCTCGAGCGCTACCTGACGACCGTTCGAGAGCTCAGCGATGCGGATCCGCAGAAGCTTGCGCAAGTCGCGCCGTTATTGGCGCGCAGTCTCGCCATCAAAGTGGACGAGAAATGTCTGGACCGGCTCCCGGAGCTGCAGGCTCCCTGTCTGATGGCGGGTCAGGAGTCGTTGATTCTCAACGACGGCCATAGCACCTCCATCGTCGAGGCGCTGACCACGGGACCGGGGAGCGACCTGGCGATGGAGGCGAGCTACACGCCGCAGCTGAGTTACGGTTATTACAGCCCTTACATCGCCTCGGTGCTCGATATCGCGAAGATCCTCGACTCCTTCCACACCGCGCAATATCAGTACATCCCGGCGCTCGCTTCGGCGCACGGCAACGAGCTCGATCTGACGCTCAATACGGCGCCTTCTTTTCACAATCCCAAATCGGTGCTGGTGGTCGCCATGCCCGCCATCGAACGAGTGCAGCTGCCGCCGCTGCACGCCGTCGATCCGAAGGAGATCTACTGCGCGCGCAAAACGTCGCTGGTATTGCCGGTCGAAGGTGCGCCGCTCGTATTCTCGACTTCCTATGCGCATGACATGAGCTTGAACCTGGCCGGAAGCGATGGAAAATCTTTGAATCTGCCCGTGACCGCCGACCCCTCGCAGGGCGGCTTCGTGGTCGACACCAAGAGCCTGGGCTCGGTGGTGCTCGGCGACAGCGTTCAGGCGACGCTTCGAGGATACTGGGGGTTCGACGCCTACCAAGGGCCCACCTTCCGGTTGAGAAATGCACATGCCGCGGCGTGGCAGCTGGCTGCCGGCGACGAGGCAGCCCTGATCGTCGGCCGCCAGGACACCGTGCATCTGCGCGCGAATGATGTGAGTTGCGTGGATAGCATCATGCTCAAGGATCCGGCGGGCAAGGAGCTGAAGACCGATTGGAAGCGCTCGAAGCCCGATGAGGTCGAGGTCAAGCTGCCGCTTCAGGAATCGCAGCCCGGAGCCTTGACCCTGTTGGTCGCTCAATACGGACTTGCACAACCGGAGTCCCTGAACGTGCAGTCCTTCGCCGAGGCCGGGCGCTTCGACGGATTCGAGATTCATGCGGGAGATGCAGAGGGCACCCTCACGGGGAGCCGCCTCGACGAGGTCGCGAGCCTCACGGTCAAGGGCACGGTGTTTCTGCCGGGAGATCTGGCGCGGCGCCCCGGCGGCGATGAGCTGCCGATGATCGCGAAGGACGGCGGGGATCTGGCGGACTTGAAGGCCGAACATGCCGTGCCCGCCAAGGTCACGCTCAAGGACGGACGGGTCATGCCGGTGACCGCCACCGTGGATGCAGCGCGTCCCAAGGTCGCCTTGATCGGCAAGAGCGTGCAGGCCTCGGCGCTCAGCGGCGACAGCGGCATCCTGCTCACCGATCCGAGCGAGCTGCCTCAGGATGCCACGCTGGTGTTCTCCGTTCGAGCGCAGATACCGGCGAGTTTCGGACGCGAGGAAAGCATCGACGTGGCCACCGTCGACGATGCGTTCGATGCCTCGTTGAGCCTCACCAACGGAGGCCTCGCGCTGGAAAATTCCCACGTGGCCGTGGCGACTTTCACGCCGGCCAAGGCATTCGGCGCCTCCGCTTACGGGCCGCTCAAATTTCGCGTGAGCGCGAAGGGAGTCGCGGGCGACTGGCAACCCCTCGCAGATCTCGTGCGCCTGCCCATGCTCAAGAAGCTCGACTGCCCCGCGACCCCCGAATTGGCGTGCAAGCTCACCGGCTCGAGTCTGTACCTGATCGACTCGGTCTCGGCCGATGCGCAGTTCGACAAACCGGTGACCGTGCCCGATGGCTTCCTCGGCTCCACGATACCGGTGCCCCACCCGCGCACGGGCACGTTGTACCTCAAACTTCGCGACAATCCCCAGGTAGTCAATCCGGCCGCACTCTCCGTGCAGGCGCTGCCGCCGGCTCCCGCGGAGACGGACCGCACCGAGACCCGTCAGTCCGCGCTCGCCGACCCGGCCGCACCGCCCTCCGGCAGCGCGAAACCGCCGAGCCCACCGGCGCCGAGCCCACCGGCCGCCTCCCCGCAGCCGGCCGCCTCCCCGCCGGCGCCGGTCGACGCGCACACCACTAGCGGCGGTCGGTAACCCTGACGGCCTTGCCGCCCGAGCGTTGCAGCGAGCCGCTCGACACCACGCGGATTTCGGCCGAGATTCCCACCATCGACTTGAGCGAGTGGCCGAGTGCGCGCGCTTCGCTGGCGCGCGCGGCGGCCGGAAGATCGGGCCGCGCCTCGACGGTCACCACCAGCTCGTCCATCCGGTGCGGCCGGGAGACTTCCAGCTCGTAATGCGGGGCAAGGCCCGGCCGCTCCAGAATCAGCTCCTCGACCTGCGAGGGGAACAGGTTCACACCGCGAATGATCAGCATGTCGTCGGTGCGTCCGGTGATCTTGGCGAAGCGGCGCATGGCGGTGACCTGGCCCGGGAGAAGGCGCGTCAGGTCGCGCGTGCGGTAACGCACCACCGGCATGGCTTGCTTCGTGAGCGAGGTGAACACGAGCTCCCCCGGCTCGCCCGGCCCCGCGGGTTCACCCGTCTCTGGATCGACGATCTCCGGCAGGAAGTGGTCCTCCCAGATCGTGGGACCCTCCTTGGTGCGGGCGAACTCCTGCGCAACCCCCGGCCCCATGACCTCGGACAAACCATAAATATCGCAGGCATCGATGCGGAACGCGGACTCGATCTCCTGTCGAATGCCCTCGCCCCAGGGCTCCGCACCGAAGATGCCGATGGACAGTCCACTCGATGCGGGATCGATGCCCTGGCGTCTGAACTCGTCGAGAAGCGCGAGCATGTAGCTCGGCGTGATCATGATGATGTCCGGACGGAAGTCCATGATGAGCTGAACCTGCCGTTCGGTCTGTCCGCCCGACATGGGGATCACTGTGCAGCCCGCCGCCTCCGCGCCATAGTGGGCCCCGAGTCCGCCGGTAAACAACCCGTAGCCGTAAGCCACGTGCACGCGCATGCCGCGCCGGCCGCCGGCCGCACGAATCGAGCGCGCCACGAGGTGGCTCCAGGTGTCGATGTCTTTTCTCGTGTATCCGACCACGGTGGGCTTGCCGGTCGTGCCGGACGAGGCGTGCACCCGGGCCACCTGATCCATCGGCACGGAGAAGAATCCGAACGGGTAGGCCGCACGCAGATCCGCCTTCGTCGTGAAGGGAAAGCGCGCCAGATCTTGCAACGTGCGCAAATCGTCGGGGCGAACCCCGTGCGCATCGAAGCTTCGCCGGTAGCACGGGTTGTTCGCATAGGCATGCCGCAAGGTCTGCTGCAGCCGCTCGAGCTGCAGGGCCTCGATATCGCGCCGCGCGAAGCCGAGCACCGGATCGGCGCTTTGCGCATCGGCGCCCGGCGCGTGGGCGCCCCGCGGATCCGTGACCTCGTGTCCGCTCATGCGCCGCAGCTCTTGAAATCGGCCGGCCGCCTGCCTCGCACGGCCGCCAGGCCCTCCTGCACATCGCGAAGCCGGAAGCCGAGAAACTCGAGTGCAAGCGAAGTATCGAAGCTCGGCCCGGCGAGTCGCAACCAATTATTGAGCGCATGCTTGGTCCAAGACACCGCGGTTGCACTGCCGGCCGCGAGCAGCCGCGCCGTCTCGAGGGCCTTGGGTGTCACCTCGGCGTCGGGAACCGCCAGCGCCACGAGACCGATACGCTCGGCCTCGAGACCGGACAACGGCTGGTTGGTGAGCAGGTAGTAGCGTGCCTTCGCAAGGCCGCAGAGCAGCGGCCAGATGATGACGGCATGATCGCCGGCCGCGACGCCCAAGCGCGTATGCCCGTCGAGAATCTTCGCATCGTTCGCAGCAACGCACACATCCGCCAGCAGCGCGACGGCGAGTCCCGCGCCCACGGCGCTGCCGCGCATTGCCGAGACCACCGGCTTGGAGCAATTGATCAGGTTGTAGACCAGATCGCTCGCTTCCTTCCACACCCGGATCAGAGTCGCTTCATCGGCGATCATGCGATCGATCATGCCGAAGTCGCCGCCGGCGGAAAAATTCGCTCCTTCGCCGCGGACCAGAATCGCCCGCACGGCATCGTCGGCATCGGCCGCGCGCCACACCGCCGAAAGATCGCGGTGCATGGCCTCGGTGGCCGCATTCAGCTTCTTGTCGTTCGCGATGACGATCTCGAGGACATCCGGGTCCGGCGCGAAAAACCCGAGACTGTCGAATGCCTTCGCGTAGCGATCGGTGTCAATCGGCATGGTCGGGCACCGAATCCACGCTCACCATCGTCAGCACATCGTAGGACGCCACAGTCTCCCCCGCGCCATTGGTGATCTCCGTATCCCAGGCTACCTCGCCCCAGCCCTTGTCGCCACGCAGACTTTTTTGGGCGCAGGTGAGCCGCACCTTGATCCGATCCCCGGGCTTCACCGGCTTGACGAATCGCAGCTCGTTCAAACCGTAATTGCCGAGCACCGGACCGTAGTCCGGGTCGACGAACAGACCCGCGGCGGCGGAGATCAGAAAATATCCGTGGGCGACGCGGCCGCCGAAGAGCGGATTGCGTGCCGCCTCGGTCTCGCTCATGTGGGCATAGAACGTGTCTCCGGACAGGGCGGCGAAGCGCTCGATGTCCTCGACGGTGACCTCTCGCTCGGCCGAATCATAGGTGTCTCCGAGCCGAAGCTCGTGAAACGGCAGACGGAAGGGATGCCGGCCGGGGTCGAGGCGGCGGCTGCCGCGCACCCAGCGGCCGCCGAGCGCGGTGAGGGTATCGGGCGTGCCCTGCACCGCCGTTCGTTGCATGTAGTGCAGCACGCCGCGGATGCCGCCCATTTCCTCCCCGCCGCCGGCGCGTCCCGGCCCCCCGTGGATCAGCGGCGCGAGCGGTGAGCCATGCCCGGTCGACTCGCGCGCGCACCGTGCGTTCGCGACCAGGATGCGCCCGTGGTAGGGAGCGAGCCCGAGCACCAAGCGGCTCGCTTCGGTGTCGTCGGCGCAGAATACCGAGGCGACCAGGCTTCCGCCGCCGCGCCTTGCGAGCGCGATCGCATCGGCGGAGTCGCGGTACGGGACCAGCGTCGCGACCGGTCCGAACGCCTCGACCTCGTGCACCGCCCGTGCCGCATGCGGATCCCGGCACGAGAGCACCAGCGGCGCGAGAAACGCGCCGCGGCTGCGCTCGCCGCCCCTCACTTCGCAGGATTCGAGCGAGCCGACCACGATGTCGGCCTCGCGCGCGAGCTCTGCGATGCGGCCCACCACGGCCGCGCGCTGGGCGAGGCTCACCAGCGGCCCCATGCCGACACCCGCGGCGCGCGGATCGCCCACCACGATCTTGGCCAGCGCGGCTCGAAGCGCCGCGACCACTTCGTCCATGCAGGCTTCGGGGACCAGCGCGCGGCGAATCGCCGTGCACTTCTGTCCCGCCTTGACGGTGAGCTCGCGCGTGACTTCGCCGATGAACAGATCGAACTCGGCGGTCCCCGGAACCGCGTCCGGCGCAAGAATGCTCGAGTTGATCGAGTCCGTCTCGGCGGTGAACGGCACGGACCTCTGGATCACCGTCGGATGCGCGCGAAGTGCAGCCGCCGTCTCAGCCGAGCCGGTGAACGAGACGAAATCCTGACAGGTGAGATGTTCGAACAGATCGCCGACGCCGCCGCAGATGAGCTGCAGCGCACCCTCCGGCAACAGGCTCGACTCCACGATCCGGCGTACGACGCGCTCGGTGAGATAGGCGGTCGTCGTCGCCGGCTTGACGACGACCGGCACCCCGGCCAGGATCGCGGGGGCGAGTTTCTCGAGCATGCCCCACACCGGAAAATTGAACGCGTTGATGTGCACCGCCGCGCCCTCGCGCGAAACGTACACGTGCTGGCCGACGAAAGCCCCCGACTTGGAGAGCGGTTCGACCGCACCGTCGAGATAGATCTTGCTGTTCGGGAGCTCGCGCGCGCCTTTGCTCGCGAAGGCGAACACGGTGCCGATCCCTCCGTCGATGTCGATCCAGGAATCGTCCTTGGTGGCGCCGGTGCAGTAGGACAGCTCGTAGAATTCCGCCTTGAAATCGAGCAGCCGCCTGGCGAGGGTCTTGAGCAGCGCTGCGCGCTCGTGAAAGGTCAACAGGCGAAGCGCCGGACCGCCGCGGCTGCGCGCGTACGTCAACACCTCGCCGAAGTCGATGCCGGCGGAGGAGGCCTCGGCGACCAGTTCTCCGGTCGAGGCGTCGAGCAGCGCGACGCCCTGACCCTGCGCCCTATGCCAGCGTCCCGCGACGTAGCTTTCGAGCCTCATGAGCTGCCCTCCGCGGCCGCGCGGCGAAGCTGCCAGGATTGGAACGTGTCGCCCGAGGCGGCGAGCTCGCACAGCAGCGGTGCCGGGGTCCAGTACGCCGCCCCGAAATTGCGCTCGAAGCGCCGCACGCCCTCGAGCACGACGGAGCTGCCGAGAGTGTCCGCGTAAAACATCGGGCCTCCGCGACATCGGGGAAATCCATAGCCGTTGCACCAAATGACGTCGATGTCGGCGGGGCTGGCAGCGAACCCCTGCTGCAAGATCAGCGCACCCTCGTTGATGAGCGCGAACAGACAGCGATCCACGATCTCCTCATCGCGGATGGCGCGCCGTTCGATGCCGAGACGGCCGGATTCGGCGGTGATCATGGATTCGACGTCCGGGTCGCGCACCGGTTTGCGCGAGTTCTCCGGGTAGAGATATGCGCCTCGACCGCTCTTCTGGCCAAGCCGTCCCGCCTCGAACAGCAGGTCCGCCACCCGGTAATAGCGCGGATCGTCGGGGAGATCCTTGCGTTCGCGGCGCACCCGATAGCCCACGTCGATGCCGGCGAGATCGCCCACGGCGTTCGGGCCCATGGCCATGCCGAATTTTTCCAGGGCGCGGTCGACTTGCACGGGGGTGGCGCCCTCGAGCAGCAGCAGCTGATTCTCGCGGCCGTAGGCATAGAGCATTCGATTGCCGACGAAACCGAAGCAATTTCCCACCACCACGCCGAGCTTGCCCATGCGCCGGGTGACCGCGCGTGCCGTGGCGATGACCTCGGGCGCCGTGCCGGTGCCGCGTACGATCTCGACCAGCCGCATGATGTTGGCAGGGCTGAAAAAATGCATGCCCACCACGTCGCCCGCCCTGCCGGAAGCCGACGCGATGGCATCGATGTCGAGGGTCGAGGTGTTGGAGGCGAGCACCGCCCCGGCGCGGCAGATCTTGCCGAGCGCTGCGAACACCTCGCGCTTGACCGCGAGGCTCTCGAATACGGCCTCGATCACCAGGTCCACGTGGCGCAGCGCATCGATGCGCTCGCCCGCGCGCACACGCTCGACCGCGGCGGCGGCGGCGGCGGCATCGAGCCGCCCTTTCTGCACAGACGCGGACAGGGTACTGCGCAGCCGATCCATGCCGGCCGACAGCGCCTCCTGCCGCGTGTCGACCAACACCACGTCCAACCCCGCCAGCGCCAGACTGATCGCGATGCCCGAACCCATGGTCCCGGCTCCGAGCACCCCGGCGGTGCCGACCGCGCGGCCACCGGCACGCGAATCCCGCTCGGCGAAGAACAAATGACGCAACGCACGCGACGCGTCGGAGCGTCGGCATTCCTCGAAGCGTACGCGCGACAGCGCGAGCCCGGCCTCGAATCCCTGGCGGACGGCGGCCTGTACACACTCGATGATGGCATCCACGGATCGAACACCCGGAAATTTGCGGTGCGCAGCCGCCCGCTCCCGCTCGACGAAGTCCTGGTCCGGCTCCCCGCCGGGGACCTCTCGATCCCGGAGGCGGGGAAGTGGCCCGCGGCGCGCACCCACGTCAGCCGCGAAGCGCAGCGCGGCGCTCACGAGCTCGTCGCCCTCGTCCACGGTGCGATCGATGAGGCCGAGCCCGCCGGCCCGCTCGCATCCGATCGGCTCGCCGCTCAACATGAGCTTGAGTGCCTCCGCCGCGCCGATCAGCCGCGGCAGACGTTGCGTGCCGCCCGACCCCGGCAGAAGGCCCAGCCGGATTTCCGGCAGACCGAACGAGGTGTTCCGGGCGGCGATGCGATAGTGGCATGCGAGCCCAAGCTCGAGGCCGCCGCCGAGCACGGCGCCGTGCATCGCGGCCACTACGGGCGTGGACGACGCTTCGACGCGCAACAGGACGTCATTCAACAACGGCGTCAGCGGTTCCCGATCGAATTCGCGAATGTCCGCGCCCGCGACGAAGTGCCGGCCCTCGCCGGTGATGACCACGGCATCCACCGCGGGGTCCGCATCCGCGTCCACCACCGCCTGCAGCAAGGCGCACCGTACCGGGTGCGCCAGCGCGTTGACCGGCGCATGATCGATGCGGATGACGGCGACGGAGCCGCGGCGCTCGATGCGGACGAGGTCCATGCCGGTCAGATGCTCCCCGAGACGCGCTCGACCACCATGGCGATTCCCTGGCCGACGCCGATGCACATCGTGCACAGCGCATAGCGGCCGCCGCTGCGCTCGAGCTGGTTGACCGCCGTGGTCACCAGGCGCGCGCCGCTCGCCCCCAAGGGGTGTCCGAGGGCGATCGCACCGCCCTGCGCATTGACGTGCGCCGAGTCGTCCGCGAGCTCGAGCTCGCGCAGCACCGCAAGCGCCTGTGCGGCGAACGCCTCATTCAGCTCGATGAGGTCCATTTTGTCGAGCCCCAGCCCGAGCCGCCCCAATAGTTTTCTGGTCGCCGCCACGGGTCCGATGCCCATGATGCGCGGCGCGACCCCCGCCACCGCAGTACCGATCACCCGTGCGCGCGGCGTGAGACCGAAGCGCTGAGCGGCGGCGGCGCTCGCCAGCAGCAGCGCACAGGCCCCGTCGTTGACTCCCGACGCGTTGCCGGCGGTCACGGTGCCGCCGGCGCGAAAAGGCGTCGGCAGTTTCTGCAACGCCTCGAAACTGGTATCGCGCGGGTGCTCGTCCGTGTTCACGACGGTGGCCTCGCCGCGCCTCGAGGGAATCTCCACACCGACGATCTCGGCTCGAAAATGTCCCGCCGCCTGCGCCGCGAGTGCACGTTGCTGGCTGCGCAGCGCGAAGCGATCCTGGTCCTCGCGCGAGATGCGGAATTCCTCGGCGACGTTCTCGGCGGTCTCGGGCATGGAATCGGTGCCGTATTGTTTCCTCAGCAGCGGATTCACGAAACGCCAGCCGATGGTGGTATCGAACATCTGGACGTCGCGTGCGAACGGCGCTGTGCCTTTCGACATGACGTAGGGCGCGCGGCTCATGCTCTCGACGCCGCCGGCCAACACGACCTGTGCTTCTCCGGCGGCGATCGCGCGGGACGCCGAGGCGACGGCATCGAGCCCGGAGCCGCATAAGCGGTTGAGAGTCGCGCCCGGCACGTCCGCCGGAAGACCTGCAAGCAGCGCGCTCATGCGGGCGACATTGCGATTGTCCTCGCCGGCCTGATTGGCGCACCCCAGAATGACGTCGTCCACCGCTCCTGGATCGAGCTTGGCGTTTCGCTTCAGGAGCTCGCGCAGCACGACGGCCCCCAGATCGTCCGGTCGCACCGACGCCAGAGCGCCGCCATAGCGGCCGATGGGCGTCCGGATCGCATCGCAGATGAATGCCTCGTTCATGTGGGTCCTGGGTTTGTCGGAGGTTGAGCCGCTGCGCGAAAGCGCGCGCAGCGGCCGCGAAAATGTGCCCTGACCTCGCCCGCCTCGTTACGAATCGTGACATCGTAGATGCCATACCGCTCGCCGCGCGAGGTCTCGGTCGCGGCGGCGATCAGCCGCTCTCCCGGGTTGGCGGGCGCGAGGAATTCGATGCTGGCGCCGGCGGCCACCATCGGGGTGCCGTGCGAGTTGCAGGCGTAAGCGAAGGCGGTATCCGCGAGGGTGAACACGATGCCCCCATGACAGGTGCCCAGACCGTTCAGCATGTCGGCACGAACCCGCATCGCAAGCTGCACGCTGCCGCTCGACACGCTCGCCAGCTCGATCCCGAGGGAGCGTGCAGCGCGGTCGCCGAGATACTGGGCCTCGACCGCAGCGAGGGCGGCGCTCGTCTCGCTCATGCTCAACGGCCCTTGAACACCGGCGCCCGCTTGTCGGTGAACGCGGCCACCCCTTCGGCATAGTCCGCCGAGCGGCCCAGGTCCCGTTGCAGATCGCGCTCGATATCGAGCTGTTGCTCCAGGGTGCGACCCCAGCCGCCGTAGATAGCGTGTTTGGTGGCGGCGAGCCCCCGGGTGGGGGCTGCGGCAAATTGCCGCGCCAGCGCATCCACCGTCGAGGAGAGTTGCGCATCATCGACACACTGCCAGATCATGCCCCAGGCCGCCGCCTGCTCGGCCGGCAGCCTCTCCCCGAGGAGCGTCAAGCCGAGCGCGCGGGCGTTGCCGACGAGACGCGGCAGACTCCAGGTTCCGCCGGAATCCGGCACCAGACCGAGACGCGCAAACGCCTGCACGAAGGTGGCGGAGCGCGCGGCGACGACCATATCGCAGGCCAGCGCCAGGTTCGCTCCAGCGCCGGCGGCGACGCCATTGACCGCCGCGATGACCGGCATCGGCAGACTCCGCAGCGCGAGCACCAGCGGTTTGTAGTACTTCTCGATGGACTCGCCGAGATCCACGGCCGCGCCGCCGGGCGCGACGGTTCGGTCGCCGAGATCCTGTCCGGCGCAGAATCCCCGGCCGGCGCCCGTCAGCACGAGCACGCGCGCGCTACCCGCGGACAGACTCGACAATGCCTGACGCACTTCCTCGTGCATCTGCACGTTGAAGCTGTTGAGCTTGTCCGGCCGGTTGAACGTCAGCCGCGCGATGCCCTCCTCGACCCGGAACACGATCGTTTCATGAGACATCGCCGCGCACCCCCCGCTGCACCACCGGGTCATTTCTCGTCATAACTCAGCTCCAGCGAAGGCGTCGTGGGGCGGGCCTGGCAACATAGCACGAAGCCTGCGTCGACTTCCCACGGCTCCAAGGCGATGTTGTGCGCCATCTGCGCCTCGCCGGCGACGATCTTCGTCCGGCACGTGGCGCAGATGCCGGCGCGGCAGGAGAATGGCAGCTCGATTCCGGCCCGCTCTGCCGCCTCCAGCACCGAGGCGTCGGTCGGCGCCATGAAAAAGCTGCGGCGCCGCCCATCCATGAGCACCGAAATCGTGGCAAGCACGTCCCGCAAGTCGGCCTCCGGCGCCTGAACACCGGCGGCGTGCCCCGCCGGCTTCGCCGCAGGCGCAGCCGCGACGCCCCCGGCCGGAACAAACCGTTCGAAGCGGATCGGCGCGTTGGCGTTCAGACCTCTGACGGCGGCGCGCACTTCATCGACCATCCCGCCCGGTCCGCAGATGAAGTACTCGTCCGCCGACGCGATCTGCGGAATCTCGCGCGCCAGCGCGAGGACCTTGGCGCCATCGATGCGGCCGTTCATGAGCGCCGCGTGTTGGGGCTCACGGCTCATCACGAAATACACCGAGAATCGGCCGATGAAGCGGTTCTTGAGGGCGAGTGTCTCCTCGAGGAACATCGTGCGCGCGGTGTTGCGGTTGCCGTAGATCAATGTGAACCGGCTGTGCGGCTCACGCGTGAGCAGTTCCGTCGCCAGCGACAGCACCGGAGTGATGCCGCTGCCAGCCGCGAACGCAACGTACGACTGGATTCTCGCCGGATCCACCGCCGTGCGGAAGCGTCCGATGGGAGTTCCCACCTCCAGCGTCGCGCCGGCCCGGATCCGCCCGGCAAGTTCCCGCGACATGCGTCCGCCCGTCTGTTCGCGAACGCCGAGCCGCATCACCGGACCGCCCGGCGCGGTGACGATCGAATAGGTGCGCCGCTCCTCGACCCCGTCGATCATCCGCCGCACGGTGATGTACTGTCCGGCATGGTGTTGGAACTGGTCGCGCAATCCTTCAGGAATCGCGAGACTGAGGCAAACGGCGTCCTCGGCGGTGCGCTCCACGGCCGTCACTTCGAGCGGGTGGAATTTCAGATGCATTTGAAGCATTCGAATGGCTCCAGGCAATCGCGGCAGCGGTGCAGCGATTTACAGGGAGTCGAGCCGAATTGACTGGTGCATTCGGTATGCGTGGAGCGGCACCGCGGACAGGCGATCGCGGCCGCGTCCGCTCGCCGTCCCAACGAAGCGCAGTCCGGCGGCGGCACGATTCCGTAGTCGGCGAGCTTGCGGCGCCCTTCCGCGGAGATCCAATCGCTGCTCCAGGCGGGATCGAGCACGCGGGTGATCGCAAACGGACTCAGCTGCGCGGCCTCGAGCGCGTTGCGCACCAGCGCTTCGATATACTCGGTCGCCGGGCAGCCGGTGTAGGTTGGAGAGAGGCCGACACCGAGCACGCCGTCCGCTCGAACCTCCGCGAATCGCACGATCCCGAGCTCGACGATGCTGAGCGCAGGTATCTCCGGGTCTTCCACTTCGGCGAGCGCATTCCAGGCCGCCGCGACCCGCGGAGCGGCGCTCACCACCGCGCTCCCGGATGCGCCCGTTGCAGGTATTGCATGTCGCTCAGAATGTAGCCGAGATGCTCGCTGTGCTCGCCGCGCTTGCCGAACCAGGAATAAGGAAGCTCTCCGGGCCGCGCGAGCGTCGCCTCGGCCAGGATCCCGTCGATGCTCGTCGACCATGCGATGCGCACCTCGGCGAGGCAAGGAGCCACACCGCGCGCGGCCATATCGCGGTCGAGGCCGTCCTCTTCGAACAGCTCCACCGTATAACGCCACAATCGCTCGAGCGAGGCCTGCACCCGCGCATGGCTCTCGAGCGTGCCGTCGCCCAGGCGCACCAGCCAGCCCGAGCTGTAGCGCAGATGATAGCGGGTCTCCTTCACCGCCTTTGCCGCGATGGCTGCGAGGCGCTCGTTGGCGGAACTCGTCAACCGCTCGTAGAGCGCGAGCTGGAACGCATCGATCAGCACCTGGCGCACGATCGTCTCACCGAAATCCCCGTTCGGCTGCTCGACCAGCGTGGGATTCAGATAGTCTCCTGGGTCGCGGAGAAACGCGAGATCGTCTTCGGTGCGGCCCGCTCCCTCGACCTCGCCCGCGTAGGCGAGCAGCAGCCGGGCCTGCCCGATGAGATCGAGCGCGACATTGGCGAGCCCGAGGTCCTCCTCCAGCACCGGCGCATGACCCACCCACTCGCCGAGCCGCTGGCCCAGGATCAAGGACAGATCGCCGAGCCGCAGCGCGTAGCGGCTGAGTGGTTCGTCGGGCACCGCAGTCGGTTGGGCCGCGACGGCCGCGCCGCTCATAGGGTCTTGACCTCGTCAGGAATCTCGTAAAAGGTCGGATGGCGGTAAATCTTGTCGCGCGCCGGCTCGAACAGCGCCTCCGCGTCCCGCGGATCGGATGCGGCGATGTCCGAGGAGCGCACCACCCAGATGCTGACACCCTCCTCCCGGCGCGTGTACAGGTCGCGCGCGTGCTCGATGGCCATGCGCGCGTCCGTGGCGTGCAGGCTCCCGACGTGCTTGTGATCGAGACCGCCGCGCGCGCGGATGAACACCTCGTACAGGGGCCATTCGCCGCTCACGGCCGTGCCGCTCTTGGCATCCGCGGGTGCGTTCATGCTGCGCAACTCTGCGCCCGGTCGCGCTGCTTCTGAGCGTACACGCTGGCCGCTTCGCGCACCCAGGCGCCCTCCTCCCACGCGCGCCTGCGCGCCGCCAGCCGTTCGCCGTTGCACGGACCGTTGCCCTTGAGCACACGTTCGAACTCGCTCCAGTCGATGGCGCCGAACTCATGGCGCTGCTCCTGCTCGTTCCAGCGCAGCTCCGGGTCGGGCATGGAGATCCCGAGGAACGCCGCCTGCGGCACCGTGAAGTCGACGAATTTCTGGCGCAGCTCGTCGTTCGAGAAGCGCTTGATCTTCCAGCGCTGGGAATCGGAGCTGTGCGTGGAAGCCGCATCCGGGGGGCCGAACATCATGAGCGCCGGCCACCACCAGCGGTTGAGGGCGTCCTGCGCCATGCGCTTCTGGCCGACGCTGCCGCGGCACAGTTCGAGCATGATGTCGTAGCCCTGGCGCTGATGGAAGCTCTCCTCGCGGCATACGCGCACCATGGCGCGCGCATAAGGTCCGTAGGAACACCGGCAGAGCGGAATCTGGTTCATGATCGCCGCCCCGTCGACCAGCCAGCCGATGGCGCCCACGTCGGCCCAGGTGAGCGTCGGATAATTGAAAATGCTCGAGTACTTGGCCTTGCCGGACAGGAGCTGCTCGATCATCTGGTCGCGGGTGATTCCGAGCGTCTCCGCGGCGCTGTAAAGATACGCGCCGTGGCCGCCCTCGTCCTGAACCTTGGCGATGAGAATGGCCTTGCGTTTCAAGCTCGGGGCGCGGGTGATCCAGTTTCCCTCCGGCAGCATGCCGACGATCTCCGAGTGTGCGTGCTGGGAAATTTGCCGGATCAAGGTGGCGCGATAGCGAGCCGGCATCCAATCCTTGGGTTCGATTTTCTCCTCGCGGTCGACCCGCGCTTGGAAGCGCCGCTCGAGCGCCGCCTCATCCGCCGGCGAATTGGAATCGGCGCCCTGAAAATCCAGCCCTTGCGTATACATTGCCCGCCCCCGCTGTCGCCCGGCCACCCGTTTCAGCGACGTATAGCCGCCCATTTGACCCACGGATCGTGACACACGAATTGACGCAAATCAATTTTTTATGTGTCATTTGTGGAAGCGCCATATACACTGCGCGACAGCATGCCGAACCGCGCTTCCGCCGTTGCCGCCGACCTGGTCGAGCGCTTCCGCCGCCAGCGTCCGGTGCGCGCCGGCTCGCTCATCGTGACCCTGTTCGGCGATTCCATCATGCCGCGCGGGGGCGCGATCGCACTCGGCAGCCTCATCCCGCTTGCCGCGCCATTCGGGCTCAACGAGCGGCTGGTACGCACCGCGACTGCACGCCTTGCGCAGCAAGGCTGGCTTGCCGCACGCCGCGTGGGCAAGCGCAGCGAATATCGACTGTCGCACGACGGCCGCGAGCGTTTCGCCGAGGCCACCGAGCGCATTTACGGCGATCCGGCCAACGAGGGCTCGGGACGCTGGACTTTGATCGTGCTGCCCCCGGCGCCCCGCGCACGCCGCCGCCGGCTGCGGCAGGAACTCGCCTGGCAGGGTTTCGGCGAGCTCGGCAACGGCGTGTTCGCGCATCCGGAGCTTCCGGCCCGGGCTCTCGCCTGGCAGATTCGGGAGGCCAATCTTCCCGATCGCACGCTGGTCTTCGAGGCCGATCTCGCCGCTCCCGCAACCGCCGCGCCGCTGCTGCAGATCGGCTGGGATCTGAAGGATCTCGCCCAGCGTTATCAGCACTTCGTGCAGCGCTTTGGCCGCATCGATGCAGCGCTCACCGGGCCGCCCCCGCCCGAGATCGGCTTCATCGTGCGCACCTTGTTGATTCACGAGTACCGGCGCCTGCACCTGCGCGATCCCTTGTTGCCGGCCCGACTGTTGCCCGCGAATTGGCCGGGGCTCAAGGCGGCGGAGCTCTGCCGCTCCATCTATGGACGCGTGTTCGCGGCCTCCGAGGCTCACCTCTCGGCGGTCGCCACGCAGCTCGACGGTGCGTTGCCGCCCGCCGAACCCTCCACCCTGCGGCGCTTCGGCGGCTTCACGCTCGACTCCGTGCGCTAGTCCTCTCCCCACTGCTCGAGCGCAGACACCACTTGGGAGAGAAAGGCGTTCGCCTGAAAGGCATCGAGTGCGCGATGATCGATGGTAAGCGTGAGATAGCACATGGTGCGGATCCCGATGGACTCCTCCTCGTCGGACCCGATCACGCACACTCGACGCTCGACCTTGCCGACCCCGAGAATCGCCACTTGCGGCTGATGGATGACGATGGGCGCCGCTAACAGACTCCCGCCAACGCCATGATTCGAGATGGTGAACGTGCCCCCTTGCACATCCTGCTGCGTGAGTTTCCCGGCTCGGGCGGCCGCGACCACCCGGCCGAGCTCGCCGGCGATCGCCGCCAGGTCGAGGTTCTGGGCCGCATGGATCACGGGCACGATGAGTCCCTCGTTGCCGAGTGCGGTACCGACACCGATGTTGACTTGGGGGTGCAGCTCGAGCGCGTCCTCGTGCCAGGTGGCATTCAGCGGCGGGTTGGCGGCCAGTGCCCGGGCGCACGCCGCGACGAAGTAAGCCGTGAGCGTAAGCCGCGCGCCCCGGCGCTCATAGTCCGCAGCATGTCGCAGGCGATGCGCCTGCACGCGCGTCAAATCCGCCTCGAACAGCGTCGTCACGTGCGGGGAGGCGCCGAGACTTCGCACCATGTGCTCCGCCACGCGGCGGCGAATCGGCGTATGCGGAACGCGTCTCGAGGCCGGTTGCGCGGTGAGACGCCGGGCGACATCCTGCGCCGTGATGCGCCCATCCCGACCGCTGCCGGGGATGTCGGCGGCGCGCAGCGCGTTCTCACGCAGCATCCGGCGCACGGCAGGACTCAACCGCTCGCTCGCCTCGCCCGCCGACGGCGGGGCGGGCGCGGCCGCGCTGACGCCCACGATGGCTTGCGCGGGCGGCGCCCTCTCCGGGTCCGCGTGGATCCTGACGCGCGCGAGGAGTTGGCCGGGCAGCACTTCCTCGTTCGGCTGCATCAGGATCTGCGCCAGCTCGCCGGTGGATGGCGACGGGATCTCGACCGTCACCTTGTCGGTCTCGAGTTCGAGCAGCGGCTCGTCCTTGAGGATGCTGTCGCCGACCGCTTTGCACCACTTGAGGATGGTGGCCTTGGTGCCCTCGTCGTTCTCGGGAGCAAGCACGTCGGAGAGGCCTGCCGCAGGGCCCGAGAGGTTGTCGGACGGGCTCGCCGGAGGGCTTGCCACGTTCAAACCGCGGCCAGATCGGACAGAGCCGCGCAGATCCGATCCACGTTCGGCAACACGGCCTCCAGCAACACCGGGCTGTGAGGACTCGGCACATCGGGCATGGCGAGCCGCTCGATCGGGGCGTCGAGATCGAAGAATGCATCTTTCGCGAGCACAGCCGCAATCTCCGCGCCGAACCCGGCGGTGATGTTGTCCTCGTGCACGATCAGGCAACGCCGCGTCTTGCGCACCGACTCCAGCGTCGCCCCGCGATCCCAGGGAGACAGCGTTCGCAAATCGAGGAGATCGGCCGACACCTTGGAGCGCTGAATCGCGAGCTCGCAGCGCTCCACCATGGCGCCCCAGGTAACCACGGTGGCAGCATCGCCGCGCCGAAGCAGAGCGGCCCTGCCGAACTTGACGACATAGTCGTCGCCCGGGTAGGGGCGCCGGGCCCAACCGCCGTCGAGGAGCGAGCGGTGCTCGAAGAAAATCGTCGGATCGTTGCCGCGCAGTGCCTCGCGCAACAAGCCGACCGCATCCTCGGCATTCGACGGCATGGCGACGCGCCAGCCGAGACCGTGGATCCATTCCACCTCGTTCGATTGACTGTGCCAGGGATCGCCGCACTTGAAGAAACCGCCGGGAATGCGCACGACCATGGGAGCCGCGAATCGATTGGCGGTTCGCCAACGCATCGTACCGCAGTCATTCAGCTGCTCCGCGGCGGGATCGGCATACTTGCGGAATTGGATCTCGGGTACCGGCATCAATCCGGCCGCGGCCATGCCCACCGCACGGCCGATGATGCCCTCTTCCGACAGGCTGGTGTCGAAAACCCGCGCGACGCCGAATTTTTCCTGCAAGCCGAGTGTGGCGGCGTGCACTCCGCCCTTTTTTCCCACGTCCTCGCCGAACACCACCACCCGGGGATTGACCTCGAGTTCGTGCTCCAAGGTGCGCCGTACCGCGGTGACGAGGTTGATCCGGGGCCCCTGCCCGGCGGCACGTTCCGTCTCGCCGCAGGGCACCGCCGCGTGCGGCCGGATCCCACCCTGCATCTGCAACTCGACCGAACCGTCGTCGGCGAGTTCGGTAAACAGGAAGCGCTTGACACCGGCGGCATCGGGCGGCGGGCGTTGCTCGACCGTGGCTCGCGCCCCGGCGACGAGCGTGCCCGCGTGGGTCAACTCTGCGTCCCATTCCTCGGCGGACAGATACTGCGGAACGAGCTGCGCGTGCAGACGGCGCAGCGGATCACGCTCGAGCTCCGCAGCGATGGCGGTCGCGCCCTTGTAGGCCTGGGTATCCTGTCCGGAATGCCCCGACAATCGCGGGACGCTCAGGCGCAGAAGCGCCGGGCCGCCCCCGCTGCGCACGCCCTCCACCGCATCGCGGATCAGCCGGGCCGCCGATTGGGGATCGGAGCCGTCTCCGTCGAGGACGCGCAATCCGCGGAACGCCGCCAGATTGCGCGCGATGTTACCGCCCGGGGTTTGCTGGTGAGTGGGCACGGAAATCCCATAGCCGTTGTCCTCGATGAAGAACAGCACGGGCAATTGTTCCGTGGTCGCGATATTGAGCGCTGCCCAGAATCCGCTCGTGGCGGTGGATGCGTCGCCGCCATGGGCCACCGCGATGCTGCGTTCGCAGCGCGCATCGCCCAGGGTGATCTGCCGGTAGCGCAGTGCCTGCGCCCAGCCCACCGCCGGCGTGTACTGCGTGCCGACGCCGCCGCACACCGGCAGCACGCAGGGGCCGTGGCGGCGCGGAAGATTGAACACTACGCCGATGTCGCGGCCCTCGCTCATGCTCCCCCGGCGCATCATGCTCGACGCCAATGCCTCGTCCAAGGACAGCCCGAGTGCGAGCAGCAGCGGCCTGGATCGGTAATATGCCCCCACGCCATCCTGGATCCCGACAAGTTCCCGTCCCAACAGCACCTGGGTGACTTCGTGACCGCGCGCCGAGAACTGATATAGAACCTTGCGCTCAGGCAGGAGCGTGGTCTCCTCCAACTCGTCGAGTGCTCGGGACACGGCCGCCAGTCTCAACACGGCGCGCCAGTCCCAGGTATCGGCGAGTGCCCGCGGCATCAGGTTCTCTGAGCTTGCTGCCATCGGCGGGTTCACCTCGGTTAGGCTACAGTGGCGGGTCGACGAGCTTTAGCCTAATCCCAAGGCTTCATGGGGAATCGCCAATTGTGCACCGATAAGGACCCCACTATTGGCATCATTCCCCATTAATGTCATCATTATTGGTGATTATCGCCAATCCTGCGGGTAACCATGAATCTCGATCGCTTCGATGGGCGAATTCTTTTGGAGCTGCAGCGCGATGGGCGCCTGCCCGTGGTGGAGCTCGCCGAGGTGATCGGGCTGTCGGCCACCCCCTGTGCGCGGCGCATCAAGGCACTGGAATCGAGCGGCGCGATTGAAGGCTATGCCGCCATTCTGAATCCTGCGCGCGTCGGTCTCGAGGTTCAGGCGCTGGTGCACGTCAAATTGACCGAGCATACGGACGAGACCGTGGCGCGCTTCGAGCGTGAGATCGCGCTGCTCGATGAAGTGACCAATTGCTTCGCCACCACCGGCGCCTACGATTTCATTCTGCAGGTGTTCGGCCAAAACCTGGAGTCGCTGAGCTCGGTCATACTGAAGAAACTGCTGCGCATCCCTCACGTGCGGGACGTGCAATCGAGCGTCGTTCTGGCCACCGTCAAGCGGTCGACGCGCGTGCCCCTCGGTCATTTACAAACTTGAAGATTGCTTGAGATGCAACACACTCACGCCGACATCCTGGTCATCGGCGCCGGAATCGCCGGTGCCTCCGTGGCCGCTCATCTCGCCGAGACGCGCAGCGTCATCCTGCTCGAGCGGGAGGAGCGTCCCGGCTATCATTCGACGGGACGCTCCGCCGCGCTGTTCACCGAGATCTACGGCAACGCGACGATTCGGGCGCTCACTCGCGCCAGCCGCAGGTTCCTGTTCGAGCCGCCGGCGGGGTTCACCGAGAGCCCGCTGACGCGGCCGCGCGGGTGCCTCTACATCGCGACCGCGGAGCAGCTCACCGCGTTGCACGAATTTCGCGCGCTCCCCGACATTGCGCCGGCGACGCGTACGCTGGACCTCGGCGAGGCGCATGCGCTCTGCCCCATCCTGCGCCGGGACTATGTGGCTGCCGCGCTGCTGGAACCGGATTGCGCCGACATCGATGTTCACGGGCTGCACCAGGGTTACCTGCGTGCGTTCAAAAAGCGCGACGGGCGGCTCATCACCCACGCACCCGTGCATGCGCTCGGCCGCACCAGTGCCGGTTGGTCGATACAGGCCGGTGCCGAGAAATACAGGGCGGCGCTGGTCGTGAACGCAGCCGGTGCCTGGTCGGACGAAACGGCGGCGCTCGCCGGCATCGCGCGAATCGGCCTCACGCCGCGCCGTCGCACGGCGATGCTCGTCGAGCCCCCGCCGGGCATGGACGTGAGCGGCTGGCCGTTCGTGAATGACATCGATGAGCAGTTCTACTTCAAACCCGACGCCGGGTCGCTGTTTCTCTCGCCGGCCGACGAGACACCGTGCGAGCCGACCGATGCGCAGCCCGAGGAGTGGGACATCGCCGCCGCCGTCGACCGGATCGAGCGGGCGACGACACTCGAAGTGCGGCGGCTCAAGGCGCGTTGGGCGGGTCTTCGGACCTTCGCGCCCGACCGAACCCCGGTGGTGGGCTATTCGGCGGCCGCGCCGGGGTTCTTTTGGCTGGCGGGACAAGGAGGTTATGGGATTCAGACGGCGCCGGCGCTGTCGCGCGCGGCAGCGGCGCTGGTGCTCGGATCGCCGCTGCCCGACGATCTGAGCGCTGCAGGGCTGGAGGCTTCCGCCATGTCGCCCCAACGCCTGGGGGCCTGACAACCCCGGCGCGCGAGGCCCGGGGCCGGCCGGCGCCGTGGGTCATATCCTACGATACTCCGGTGGACGCACCGACTGCATCTGCGCTCCCGTGCGGCGCACACTGCTCAGGCGTCAAATAATGGTGGTTGTCAACAAAAGGGTGCGCTCATGCTTCACTATGCAGTGGTGTTTTTCGTCATCGCCTTGATCGCGGCGTTCTTCGGGTTCGGCGGCATCGCCGTCGGGGCCGCCGGCATCGCCAAGGTGTTGTTCGTCGTATTCCTGATCGGTGCGGTCGTCAGCTTCCTGATGAGCCTGGGCCGTCGGGTTTGATCGATTTTCATCCAGAACTAGAGGAGCAAGCTATGGAGGCTCAGTTGGACACTTCCAGTGTTCGGAAGGTCAAAAAGATGGCCAATGCCAGCATCAATGACTTTCTCGACAACGTCGACGATTTGACCAAGGCCATCAAGGACATCGAAGCTCCGGAGATCGCCCGGGTCCGGGCCAAGGTGAAGATGGCGCTTGCCGCCGCCAAGAGCGCATTGAGCGATGGCGCCGCCCAGGTGAAGGGTCAGGCGCAACAAGTGGGCCGGACGACCGATAGCTACGTCCGCGACAATCCTTGGCAGGTGGTGGGAATCGCCGCCGTGGTTGGAATTGCACTCGGCGTCATGTTGACACGACGGTCGGACTAAGCACCTTCAAGCTCTGCGCCATTGGGTGACGCCGCCGGGTTTATCCTCCAGCAGGATCCCGGCGGCGTGCAGTGCATCTCGAATCCGGTCCGATTCGGCGAAGTTCTTGGCCGCTCGGGCGACACGTCGCGCGCTGAGCTGCTCCTCGACCTGGGCGTCCGTCAACCCAGCCCCCGCCGCGAGGCCGCGCTTCAGATAGAGCTCCGGATCCTGGTGGAGCAGTCCTAGGATCCGACCCATGGAGCGCAGTGCATTCGCGGCCTCCCACGCTCGCGCACCGTCGCCCGCCGCCTTGGCGATGTTCAAGTCGCGTGCGACACCCTGCACCACCGCCAGAGCGTCCGGCGTATTGAAGTCATCGTCCATGGCGGCGGCGAAGCGCCCGCGCACCTCGCGCTGGTACGCGCTTGCCGAGCCCCCGTCGGCATCCGGAGAGACCCGGGCAGGATCTGCGGCGGGCACTGCGGCCGGCGCCTCTGCGGGTGCCCCCTTCAACGCGCGATAGAGTCCGGCAAGGGTCTCGTCTGCCTGGGCGAGCTGCGCGGAGGAGTAATTGATGGGACCGCGATAGTGACTGCTGAGCAGGAAGAAACGCAGCACCTCCGGGTCGCGCAAGGTCTTGAGCACATCGCGCACCGTGAAGAAATTACCCAGCGACTTCGACATCTTCTCGTCGTCGATGTTGACGAAGCCGTTGTGCATCCAGACCTTCACGAACGGCGTGCCGCAGGCCGCACAAGATTGGGCAATCTCATTCTCGTGGTGCGGAAACTTCAAATCCATCCCGCCGCCGTGAAGATCGAAATAATCGCCCAGCAACGCCGTCGACATCGCGGAGCATTCGATGTGCCATCCGGGACGGCCGGGACCCCATGGCGAGGGCCACGAGGGCTCGCCGGGCTTGGCATGCTTCCACACCACGAAGTCGAGCGGATCGTGCTTGAATTCGTCCACCTGCACTCGGGCACCCGCCCGGGATTCGTCGATGTTTCTGCCGGACAGCGCACCGTAGTTCGGGAATTTGCGCACCGAATACATGACATCGCCATTGGCGGCGCGGTAGGCGTAGCCCTTCTCGATCAAAACCCCCGTCATGGCGATGATCTCCGGGATGTACTCCGTGGCGCGCGGCTCGATGTCCGGCGGCTCGAGTCCGAGCAAGGCGCAATCCTCGTGCATCGCGGCCGTGAAGCGGCGCGCGAGCGCGGCCCAATCCTCCTGTCCCTCCGCCGCGCGCTGAATGATCTTGTCGTCGATGTCCGTGATGTTGCGGACAAAGGTGACCTTCAGGCCGCGTGAGCGCAGGTAGCGCTGCACCAAATCGAACACCGTGAGCATGCGGGCGTGGCCGATGTGAATATAGTCGTATACGGTGATTCCGCAAACGTACATGCGCACTTCGCCGGACTTGAGCGGCTTGAATTCAGCCTTCCGGCCGGTGAGCGAATTATGTATTGCGAGCATGAATTTGCAGCCGGCTGCGCGCCGTCTCCCTCTGCATGATCTTGAGCAATGGGGCGAGTTCCGGGCCGTGCGTCTGCCCGGTGAGCGCCACTCGCAGCGGCATGAAAAGCTCGGCACCCTTGCGTCCCGTGCGCTGCTTCAAATCTTTGACGAGCGACGCGAAGTCCCCTTTCGACTCATCGAGCGCCTGAACCGCTGCGACAAAGAACGCGGGTCCCGCCGCCGCAACGATGCGGCGCTCCTCGGGCCCCAACGGCGGGAGCTCTCCCCGCACCACCTCGATCCAAGGCGCTGCGTCCGCGGGCAGCACCACGTTATGGCGCACGAACTCCGCGAAATCCGCGGCATCGGCGAGACCGAGCCAGGCGCCGATGTCGTCGGCCGACATGTGCTGCAACGTCTCTTTCTGCCAATGCAGGAGCTGCACTTCCTCGAAGCGCCCCGGCGCCCTGCCGAGATGTTCGGGGCGAAAATGCGCCGGCATCTCGCCGGGCGCGAGCCATCCCTCGACATCGCCCGTGTGCCCCAGGTGAAACAGGTGATTCAGCAGTGCAGCCGGTAGAAAGCCGCGCTCGCGGAATTCGCGCACGCTGGTGCTTCCATGGCGCTTGGACAGGGGCGCTCCGTCGCTGCCCACCAACAGGCCGACGTGTCCGTAGTCCGGCCGCCGCAGACCCAGTCCATCGAGAAGCATCAACTGACGCGGGGTATTGGTCAGATGGTCATCCCCGCGCAGCACGTGCGTGACGCCCATTGCCGCGTCATCCACGGCGTTGCAGAAAAAGAATGCGGACGTGCCATCCTCGCGCCGGATGATGAAATCGCCGATGTCGTTCGAGGCGAATTTCTGCGGCCCGTGGACGAGATCGACGAACTCGATGAGCTGATCCTTCGGCACCGCGAAGCGCAGCGTGGGCTTCTGACCGCCGCCGATCCGCTGCGCGCGCTCGGCGGCGGAGAGGCTCCTGCACGTCCCTGCGTACCGCGGAGGCTTGCCCGCCATTCGCTGGAGCTTGCGCGACAGCTCCAGCTCCTCCGGCGTACAGAAGCAGGGGTATGCGCGCCCGTCGGACTCGAGCCGTTCGAAGAGCCCGCGGTACCAGCCGCCGCGCTCCGACTGCGCGTAGGGGGCGGAAGGTCCGCCCACATCCGGCCCCTCGTCCCAATCGAGGCCCAGCCACCTCAGATCCTGCATCAATCCGTCGCGAAAGCGCGGCTCGCTGCGCCCGACGTCCGTATCCTCTATGCGCAGGATGAATCGGCCTGCACTCTTGCGCGCCCATAGCCGGCTGAAGAACGCGGTACGCGCGTTGCCGAGGTGCAGCGATCCCGTGGGCGACGGTGCGAAACGGGTGACTAGAAGCGTGCTCATGTCTTAAGATTGTACCCATTCGAGTACACTACCGGCATGAAACAGCTACTCCTCCTCGTCGGATTCCTCGCCGCCGCCCTGGTTTCACCGGGATATTGCGCCGATCCGCCGGCAGCTCCGGCAGCGAAGCCCGCGCCCGCCACGCAAGTACAGGTGGTCACCTCCATGGGGAGCTTCACCATCGAGTTGAACGCCGAGCGCGCGCCCTTGACGGTTGCCCAATTCCTGAAATTCGTCGACCAGGGTTTCTATGCGGGCACGATCTTTCATCGCGCGATTCCCAATTTCGTCATCCAGGGCGGCGGCTACGACGCCGACTACAAGCTGAAAGGCAGCCCACCGAAGGTGGTCAACGAATCGGGCAATGGATTGACCAATGCACGCGGTACGGTGGGGCTCGCCCGGCCGGCCGAGCCCCATGCGGGCGATGTGCAGTTCTACGTGAATCTGGCCGACAATGCGGCGCTCGATCCGAGCGCAACCCGCTGGGGTTACGCAGTGTTCGGCAAGGTCGTGCAGGGAATGGACGTGGTCGACGAGATCGCGACCGTGCCGACCGGCGCCAAGGGCCCGTTCAAGGAGAACGCGCCGCTGAAGCCGGTCGTGATCCTGAAGATCGAGCGCGTCGCAACGCCGGCGTCCTGAGGCCGCCGCAAGCGGCATGACGGTTGTGCGGGATTGGCCATCCTCTTCATTTCGGATTTGCACATCGATGCGGCCCGGCCGGACATCACCGGGCAATTCGTCGACTTCTTGAGGACCGAGGCCACCGCCGCGGAGGCGCTGTACATCCTCGGCGATCTATTCGAGTCCTGGGTGGGCGACGATGCGCCGGATGCCGGCCAAGCGCAGGCGCTCGATGCCATTCGCGCGCTGACGGTCCAGGGGGTCCCGTGTTTCGTCATGCACGGCAACCGGGATTTCCTGCTGGGACCGACGTTCTGTGCAAGAACGGGCGCCCAGCTTCTGCCGGACCCCGTCATCGTGACCCTGTACGGCGAGCCCGTCCTGGTCATGCACGGCGATGCCCTGTGCACCGACGACCGTGCCTATCAGCGGCTGCGGGCCACGGTCCGCGATGCGGATTGGCAGCGTCGTTTCCTGGGGCTGTCCGTTGCGCAGCGCCGCGCACTGGCGGGAGCGGCACGCACCGGCAGCCAGGCTCATACGGCGTCGATCGCCTACACCATCGGCGACGTGAACGCCGAGAGCGTCGCGGCGGCGATGCGAGCCGCCGGCGTCGCGACGCTGCTGCATGGACACACGCACCGGCCCGGGATCCAACCGTTCAGCGTCGACGGGCGCGCCTGCACACGCATCGTGCTTGGCGACTGGTACACCCAGGGAAGCGTGCTCAGCTGGGATTCGAGCGGGCCGGAGTTGAGATCGCTTCCACGAGCGCCCTTGCAGGCGCCCCCGAATGAAAGCGAAACAGCTCATCGGGGCCATTGATGAGCTCCGCCTCCAGCCGTGCGAACGCATCGATGCGCGGCTCGAGCAGGGTCCCGGCGCGCCCCGCCGCGCGGCGCGCAAGCTCGAGATAGACTTTGAAGTGCCGCGATTCCGCGGCGTGCAATCCCGCGAAGAGCTCGCCCGCGGGACCTCCGATCGCCGGCCCGAGCGCCGCGAAGCGCTCGCAGGAGCGGGCCTCGATGAACGCACCGCAAATCATGAGATCGATCTCGCGCTCGGGCTCGGCCCTGGCAACCAGCCGCCGCAGCCGCTCGGCGTAGCGCCCCGGAGCGAGCCTTTGAGGCTCGATCCCGAGGCTTTTGATGAGCTTCGCCACCTGTTCGTAATGACGCAGCTCCTCGCGTGCAAGGCGCGACATCCGGTCGGTGAGATGCAGATCCTCGGCATACGCGAACATCAGAGCGAGGGCGGTGGAGGCGGCTTTCTTCTCGCAGTTGGCGTGATCGATGAGCAAAATCCCCGGGCTTTCGCACGCCCGGGCGATCCAGCTCGGAGGGGTCGGCGTGCGCAGCAGCGGATGGGGCGCGACGCCCATTGGCTGAATCACGCAGAAATCTTCAATTCTTCGGCCGCCTCCAACAGTTCGCGCGCCGACTGGAACCGGTCCTGCGGGGATTTTGCCAGCAAGCGCCGCAATATCGGCGCGTGGCTCGAATACTTCGCATCGATCGGCGGCAGCTCCGCGCGCTTGTGTTTGTAAATGACCTCCATCGCGGAGGCGCCCGTATAGGGCTTGCGCCCGATGAGCATCTCGTAATACACGACGCCGAGGCTGTATAGGTCGCTGCGCGCGTCGATCAATTCAGCGTGGCCCTGCTCCGGACTCATGTAGTAGGGCGTGCCGAAAATCTCCCGCGTGCCGGTAAGTTCCGCATCGAGCTCGTTGGCTTTCGCCAGGCCGAAGTCGATGAGGCACAGCGTGCCGTCCGCCCGCAACATGACGTTGGCGGGTTTCAAATCCCGGTGCAGCACCCCGACCGCGTGGATGGCCTCGAGCGCGCTCGCCATTTGCTTGAGATACGACAGCGCCGTCTCGGGCGCCACCGGCGCCTTCATTCGCTGGCGCAGATCCCCGGCGGGGAAATGCTCCATCGCGATGTACGCATGATCATCCGCAATCCCGAGGTCATAGATGCGCACGATGTTCGGATGATTGAGACCGGCGACGATCTCGTATTCCTGGAGAAAGCGATCGAAGCCTACGATACGCTCGGACACGTCCGGTACCTGGCTGAACACCTTCAGCACGACCAACGTCGCGGCGCGCTCGCTCTCCGCGAGATAGATCTTGCACATGCCCCCGGAGCCGACCTGGCGGATGCAGCGGTGACCGCGGATGGTCATTGCGCCGAATTTGTAGAGCTGGTTGAAGTCCGGCAGGGCGCGGCGGGCGGTCATCGACTTGTTGTGCTCACGCGATGCCGAGGTGATGGCGCGGATGAGTCCATCGCGGTCGATTTTGCGGCCGTACAGGCGCTGAATCCTCGCCGTATCCGCCGGGCGCACGGCGGGTGCGTCGTGCAGCGCCACGAGAACCACCGGCGCGAACTCCGCCTTGGCCGAGAGCTCCGCCGTCAGCGTCCCGGCGGGCGTCGCGACCTGGGGCCCCGTGGGCGCATCGACGATGACGGCCGCATCGAAACCGGCGGCGGTGAACTTCGCATCCAGCGGCTCGTCCTCACCGAGACGGTGCTCGTGGATGTCGGCATCCGGCCACTCGATCTCTATGTGCTTTCTTACCAGCAGCCGGTACTCGGGTCGTTCGGCGATGACCAGCAGACGCAGGCTCAAGATGGCAGGATCCGAGCCCGCCGCGCACGCCGCTGCCCACGCGGTTTTAGCGCGGCCTTACAGGATGTGAACGGTCTTGAGGCCACGATTGACGCCATCGCGACGCTGCTGCTTGGCTTCGTCCGACCGCTCTCCCTGCAGGCGCTTCAAATATTCGGGGGTCACGTCTCCGGTCACATACTCCCCCGAAAAGCACGACGTATCGAAATCCGTGATCTTTGCGTGGTCGTGGCGGACCGCGTGCACCAGGTCGTCCAAATCCTGATAGATGAGCCAATCGGCGCCGATGATCTCCTGCACCTCGGCATCCGTGTGCCCGGAAGCGACGAGCTCGGAAGCGTTCGGCATGTCGATTCCATAGACGTTCGGATAGCGCACCGGCGGCGCGGCGGAGGCGAAGTACACCTTCTTGGCGCCGGCCTCGCGCGCCATGTCGATGATTTGCGCGGAGGTCGTGCCGCGCACGATCGAATCATCCACCAGCAGCACCGTCTTGCCCCTGAATTCCAGATCGATGGCGTTCAGCTTGCTGCGCACCGACTTCGAGCGCTGCTCCTGGCCCGGCATGATGAACGTCCGTCCGATATAGCGGTTCTTGATGAAGCCTTCGCGATACTTGACGCCGAGCAGCTGCGCCACCTGCACCGCGGCGGTGCGGCTCGTGTCGGGGATCGGAATCACCACGTCGATATCGTGATCCGGCCGGGCCCGCTTGATCTTCTCCGCGAGCCGCTCGCCCATGCGCAGCCGGGCCTTGTATACCGAGATGTTGTCGATGATCGAATCCGGCCGGGCGAAATAGACATACTCGAAGATGCACGGAGTATGGCGAGCCATCGCGACACATTGTTGCGCGTAGAAGCGGCCCTGTTCGTCGATGAACACGGCTTCCCCGGGGGCCACGTCGCGCACCATCTCGAAGCCGGACATGTCCAGCGCGACGCTCTCGGAAGCCAGCATCCATTCGGTGCCCTTCTTGGTGTCGCGCTTGCCTATGACGAGCGGACGGATCCCGTTCGGATCGCGAAAGCCCAGGATGCCGTGGCCGATGACCATGGCCACCACGGCATAGCCGCCGCGGCAGCGCCGGTAGACGGCATTCGCCGCGGCAAACACGTCGGCGGGCGTCACGCGCGGAGTGCCTACCCGCTGCAGTTCGGAGGCGAGCACGTTCAACAGCACCTCGGAATCGGACGAGGTATTGAGATGGCGCCGATCCTCGCGCACCAGAACTTCGGTCAGCTCGCGCGCGTTGGTCAAGTTGCCGTTGTGACCCAAGCAGATGCCGTAGGGAGAATTCACGTAGAACGGCTGCGCATCGTGGGCGTTGTCTGCGCCCGCGGTCGGGTAGCGCACGTGTCCTATGCCGACGTTGCCGCGCAGCTTCACCATGTGTTTTTGTTGGAAGACATCGCGAACCAAGCCCGAGTCCTTGCGCATGAACAGCTCGCCCGCCTCGCTGGTCATGATGCCGGCCGCGTCCTGACCGCGGTGCTGCAGGACGGTCAGCGCATCGTAAATTCGCTGATTGACGGCACTCACCCCGACCATTCCCACGATACCGCACATGATAGGAACCTCCGGACGCCCTTTATTTGTGGGCCCTTGGTTTGACCCCGGTGAGACGCTCGAGCTTGGACCAGGGCTCGCCGTGTTCGCCGACCATGGCCCGCAACCAATCGCCCACCATCTCGCCATACGGTATCAGCTTCGAGCGTCCCCACCAGTCCTCCTGGTTGAGGTGCAGCAGCTCTCCGCCGATGACCATCAATCCGACCAGCACCGTGCCGCGCACGATGCCGAAGAATAGTCCGATCACGCGATCCAAGGGGCCGAGGCCGAGGCTCCGCGTGAAGTAACCGAGCAGCATTCCCATCACCCAGCCGACCAACAGCACCAGCACCAGAATGACCAGCCGGCCCACCCACGGTGCAATGTTCGGATCGGCCAGTAGGCCGCCCAGATGAGGCTCGACGACCGGGCCGAATCTCCAGGCGCCCCAGATCGCCACGATCCAGAACGTCAGCGACACCGCCTCGCGAACGAAGCCGCGCAGCAGGCCGATGAAGATCGAGCCCAACAGGACCACCAAAATCAGGACATCGGCTCCAGTCAAAATGCACCCTTGGCGCCTTCTTAACGGAAAAATCCTGCGGCGTCCTCGACAGCACCGGCATTCTACCCAACCCGCAGCGAGCGTGCCGTGAAAGTCCCAAAGCGAACCGCGAGTCAGGAGCTCGGCGCCACCAAGGTCGAGGAATGTCCCGCCGCCCTGAGTTTGCCCGCGGCGCGCTCGGCCGCGCCGCGATCGGCCAGAGGGCCCATGCGCACCCGATACCGGAGCGAGGATCCCGAGCCGCTCGCACTGACATAAAGCGATGACCCGCCGCGCGCCTGCAGCTGGTGCATCAATCTCTCCGCGTTTGCCCGGCTCGCAAAGCTGCCGAGCTGCACCGACCACCCTCGATGAGCCTGCGCCACGGCCGATCCGCCCAAGCTCGACTTGGGGGCCGGAGCCGGTGTTTCAAGCGTCGATCCGGCGGGAGTTCCAGGGCTCTCTCCGGATGGAAGCCGGGACGGTTCCTGCGCGTGCAACGTGGTCACGGTGGGTGCGCGCGGCGGCGGCCCGCCAGGTTCGGATGGCTCATTCATGGATGCAGCGTCGCTCCCCGCTGCGCCATCGCTCCCCGCGGCGCCATCGCTCCCCGCTGCGCCATCGCCCGCCGCCGCGCCATCGCCCGCCCCTGCGCCGTTCGCAGCCGCCGACGCGCCGGCCGCTGCGGTGTCCGATGCAGCCGTACCGGCCGGTGGCGGCGTGGCCGCCGATGCACCTTGCGCGAGGCCGGGCTCCGCCGTCGACGTGTTGGTCGTCAAATCGACGGTGAGGACGCGGTTGGGGGCCGGCATTCCGGTGGTGAGCGGCGGCGCCGACGGCTGTCTCGGGCCGGAGAGCATTTCCGGAACGATCAACACGATTAGCACCACCAACACGGTGGCCCCGATGAGGCGTTCCTTGACACGGCGTTCCATCATGGACGAAGAGTATATTCGCGCGGACTCGCGCGCGGCAGCACACCGCGCGATTCGAGCCAATCCAGTGCAGGTCCCACGGTGTGAAAGGAGCCGAATATCACGATGCGATCGCCGCGACCGGCGGCGGCGACCGCGGCATCGCAAGCCGCAGCGATGGGGTCGAGCGCGTGAATCCGTGCGCTGCCGAGTACCTCTGCGATTCGCACGGCCAGCTGAGCACCGCTCGTACCGCGAGCGCCTTCGGTCGATGCAAGCCACCACTCGTCGATGCAACCGGCGAGCGCCGCGGCGACGCCGGCTGCGTCCTTGTCGCCCAAAATGCCGCAGACCGCGAGCGTTCGTCCGGCGGCCGGCATCGAGATTAGATTTTCAGCGAGCACCGCCGCCGCGGCCGGATTGTGTGCCACGTCCAGGATGAAGATCGGGCCGGCGGTCTCGACGACCTGAAAGCGCGCCACGAGCTGGACCGACGTGAGCCCCCGGCCGATCGCCTCGCGGGACAATTCGATGGCTGGATACAGCTCCTCGAGGGCCGCCAGCGCAGCGGCGGCATTGCGGTATTGCGCCTTGCCACGCAGCGCGGGCGGCGGCAGCGCCGACAAATCCCAGCGAGCACCTCGATAGCTCCAATCGCCCTGGCGCTCCGTGAAGTCATACTCGCGGCCGAGTCGCTTGAGCGGCGCACCAAGGCTCGAGGCGGTACGCTCGAGCACGCCCGGCATGTCGCGGCTGCCGAGCACCGCCGGCACGCCGCGCCGGAATATCCCCGCCTTTTCGCGCGCGATGTCCTCGAGGGTCGAGCCGAGAAACTCCTGATGGTCGAGACCGATGCTCACGACCACCGCGACGGTCGGATCGACGATATTGACGGCATCCAGCCGGCCGCCCATGCCGATCTCGAGCACCCACGCGTCGAGCCTCGCCGCCTGGAATATCAACAACGCAGCGAGTGCGTTGTACTCGAAGAAGGTCAGCGAGATCCGATCCGCGGCCGTCGCGGCGCCGGCCTTCGCTGCGGTTCCCGATTCGGTGCCCAGGCAGGCGCTTTCGATGCGGTCGAAAGCCCACGCCAGCGTGTCCGCGCTCGCCCAGCAATCGTTTACCCGGATGCGCTCGCGATAGTCGCGCAAATGCGGCGAGGTGAACGTGCCCACCTTGAGGCCGGCGGCGCCGAGAATGGAGCTGCAATAGGCGGCGACCGATCCCTTGCCGTTGGTGCCCGCGATGGTAATCACCGGAACCCGCGGTTGGGTCCAACGCAGACGTTCGAGAACCCGGGCGAGGCGCCCCAATCCAAGATCGATCGATTGCGGGTGCACCCGTTCTTGGTGGGCCAGCCACTCGGAAAGCGTCCGCAAGTGGGGCCCGGCGAGCCTAGGCCGCTTGCGGCTCTTTGCCCGTCATCAACCGCAGCATCGAGCCGATGCGGTCGCGCATTTCGCGCCGGTCGACGATCATGTCGAGCGCGCCGTGCTCGAGCAGGAACTCGCTGCGTTGAAACCCCTCCGGCAGGGTCTCGCGCACCGTCTGCTGAATCACCCGCGGCCCGGCGAAACCGATGAGTGCCTTCGGTTCGCCGATGTTGATGTCCCCGAGCATCGCAAGACTCGCCGACACCCCGCCCGTGGTCGGATCGGTCATCACCGAAACGAACGGCAGCCGCGCCTCCGACAACCGCTTGAGCGCCGCGCTCGTCTTGGCCATCTGCAACAGCGAATACAGGGCCTCCTGCATCCGCGCCCCGCCGCTCGCGGCGAAACACACCAGTGGCGAGCGGTGCTCCAGACAATGCTCCACCGCGCGCACGAATTTCTCGCCCACCACCGATCCCATGGAGCCGCCCAGAAAACGGAACTCGAACGCGCAGGCGACGATCTCCATGCCCGCCAGGGTTCCGGACATGACGATCAGCGCGTCGCGCTCGCCGGTCTGCTTCTGCGCCTGGGCGATGCGGTCCTTGTAGCGCTTGGAGTCCTTGAACTTGAGCGGATCCTCGGGTCCGACCTTGACCGCGATCTCCTTGGTAGATCCGGTATCGAGAAATTTGAGCAGCCGTTCGCGTCCATTGATGCGCATGTGATGGCTGCACTTGGGACACACGTGGAGATTGCGCTCGATTTCGGCCTTGTAGAGCACGGCGTCGCAGGCCGGACACTTGGTCCACAGCCCTTCCGGTACGGAACGGGTGCGCCGCTCTGTCTTGATGCGCGACGGGACGATTCGCTCGAACCAGGTCATGCGTCAGCCCGGCCTGTGAGATTGTTCATGATCAAGCGCTCTAGTTTAGCAAAAAGGGCGCAGGCGGTGCAGGTATCCCGAACTGTGGGGGATACTCCACCCGCCACAGATACAGTCCGGAGGCGGGGGCCGTCGGACCTGCCCGGGCGCGATCCCGGCTCTCGAGGATCCGCCGCATCGAGCCCTCCGGGTCCGTTTCGCGCTGAGCCTCCACGAGGGTCCCGACGATGTTGCGCACCATGTGGTGCAGATACGCGTTCGCCGTGATCTGCATCCACACCCAATCGCCTTGGCGGCGCACCTCGATCCGCTCGACGCGCCGCTTCGATGACTTCGATTGACACTCGACCGAGCGGAAGGCCGAGAAGTCGAGTTCGCCGATCAGCGCCTGAGCGGCGCAGTGCATGGCATCGGCGTCGAGAGCTCGCGGGATCCAGGCGCTGCGCAGTCGCTGGAGTGCGGAGCGCGCACTCGAGTTCAGGATGTAGTAGCGGTAAGTGCGCCGCACCGCGCTGTGCCGCGCATGAAAGTCCGCAGCGACTTCGCCCGCCCACTGCAGCGCGATGGTCGACGGCAGGCGGGTGTTCGTCCCGAGGATCCAGGCGCGCGCGGTTCGCGCAGCTTCGGTGTCGAAGTGAATGACCTGACCGACGGCGTGCACACCGGCGTCGGTGCGGCCGGCGCAGATCGCACTGACGCGGGCACCGGCGACGAAGGCCAGCGCTGCCTCGACCGCATCCTGCAAGCTCAGCGCATGAGCCTGGGACTGCCAGCCGGCAAACTCGGTCCCGTCGTACTCCACCAGCGCCGCGATGCGGCGGCGGCCGGCGGCCGCCGCGGTACCGCCGCTGGTTCCCGCCGGGTCGGAGTCGAGAATGCTCAACCCGGCAGCGATTCGATCAGGCGCGAGGCTTCCTGTTTCTGGCTGGCGGAGCCTTCCTGCACGACTTCCTCGAGGATGCTGCGCGCACCTTCCGGATCGCCCATGTCCATATAGGCGCGAGCCAGGTCGAGTTTGGTGCCGACCTCGCTCATGGTCACGGGCTCGAGCTCGGAGAGCGGCACTTCGACCGCTTTCAGCTTGTTGGTCTGAGCCTGGATTTTATTGGTGGGGTGCTCGGCTCCATTGAGCGCCTCACCCACGTCGAGATCGACCCGACGATTGCGTTGACTCGCCTCGAATACTTCGGTGGAAAAAACTTCCTCGGCCGCCCGGGGTTGAGACACGGTATCGCCGGTTCCCAACGCGGTCGCCAGGCGGTCGAGATCCAGGTCGATGCTGTCGGAATTGAGCCCGCGCAGCTTCGAGGTGGAATCGACATCGACCTTGTCGGCGTCGTGGATATCGGAGAACTCCGGCCCGTTCTTCGCCGACGCCTCGCGCGGCATCAGCACCGTCGGCGCGGATTCCGGCCCGAGCACCGCGGTCTTGATTTCCTCCGGCGGCGAATCGAGATCCGCGATGAACGAAGCCTCGAGTTCGCGCTCCAGCTCGGTCAGATCGCGGTCCCGCGCATTGTTGGCGGCGTCTTCCATCATCCGCCGCGAACGCTCGTCGAGACCCGCCACCATGGTCGGTGCGTCCGCCGGATGATCGGTGGCCTCGAGAGGCGAGAGGTTATCTCCCGACGGTGAGCCGGTTTCCTCCAGATGATCGAGATTCAGCCCAAGATCATCGATCGCGACCTCCGCCGTTTGATCGGCGCGAAACGCCGGCGCCGGCGCGCGCGGCGCGCGCATCTCGGTGGTCTTCAGAGCCGGCGATTCCTGGGTGGGCGCGTCGGCATAATTCATCAGCTCGGCTTCGACCGTCGGCTCGTCGCGCGGCGGCATCTCGCGGGTCGGCGAGTCGTCCGCACCGCGATCCGGCGTATCGAGAGTGAAATCCAGATCCGAGCCGCCGTGCAGTCCCGGCGATTCGCCGGTGGCGGCGGTATCGTCGTTCTCGTCCGCGACGCCATGACCCAGGGTGCTTCGCTCGCCTTCCGGCTCGCCGAACAAATCGATGTCGACGCGGTTCTCGCCGCCCTCGAGGTTCAAGTCCACCAGCGCACCCGCTCCGCGGCCGCTGCCGGCGGCGCTCGCCGCGAACATCGGCTCATCCGGGCAAATTTGCTTGCCCATGATGACAATCTTGTCCCACTCTCCGGCAGGCGCCCGGTCGCGGGTCGCCTCGAGCTGCTTCGCGGTTTGCAGGAATGCGTCCTTGTTGCCCCAGACGAAATAGATCTCGAGGAGCTTCATCCTGAGATCGCGCCGCTCGGGCTCGCGCTCGAGCGCGATGCGCACCAGATCGGCGGCCTGGTCGTACAGGCCGTACGCCATATGGAAATCGGCTTCCGCCAGCGGGTCGCCCTGATCCAGATTCACCGCGCTCTCGCTGGAGAAGGTGTCCTCGTGCGACTTCAGCTCGCCGGTGTCGCCAAATCGGCCGCTCTCCGCAGTGAAATCGGGCACCGGGTGGGGACCGGACTCCTCGACCACGATGGAATCATTCCCGCGACGCATGCTCGAAAGCTTGGCGGCCGAGTCCTCGAGATCCGACACATGAGTATCATCGAATCCGGCGCCGAAATCGTTGGGCGTACCGGTGGAGCTCTGCTTGCGGCGCCGCCACGCGGCAAAGCCGAGGAGCGCCAGTATCGCGGCGAGCACGGCGCCGACCAGCCACACGTTGTCCTGCAGCCAATCGAGCCAGGAACCCGAGGAGACCACCGGCGCCGGCGCCGGTTTCTTGACCACGGGTTTCGGTGCGGGCGGTACCGGCAGCGCGGTATTGGGTTCGGCCGGCGGTAGTGCGGAGGGCTGCGCCGCGCTCGCGGGCGGCGGCGTCGCGGGGGTCTTAGCCGGAGGAGGCGGCGGCGCGACGGTGCTCGCCGGGGGCGTCGCCTGCTTCGCCGGCGGAGCTGCGGCGGGCGGGGGCGCCGCCATGCCGAGCTTCTTCTGCAAGGCCGCGAGTTCTTGGTTGCGGATGTCGATCAGACGCTTGGAATCGGCCAACTGGCTCTCGAGATCCTTGACGCGATCCCTGAGTCCCTGCTCATCCGAGTTGCCGGCGCTCGAGCCTTTGCCAGCCGCAGCACCGCTGCCGCCAACGGTCGGGGTCACGAGCCGCAAGTGTCCGTTCGGGACGGCGCTGCCGCCGGCGGTTCGCCACGCGTCCATCTGGCGATGAACCTCGCTCATGGCCTCGCGCTCGTTCAGGGCCGCAATGTCGTCCGCACCGGGAACGCGCAGCACGGCGCCCTGCCGCAGCACATTGATGTTGCCGCCGAACGCGGCGGGGTTCGCGCGATACAGCGCCATCATGGTTTGATCGACGTTCGCCGGTGTATCGGCGTGCAGGCTGCGTGCGATCTTGGTGAGCGTATCGCCTTTGGCGACGTCGATGGTCCCGGGAGCCGCAGAACCGGCCGCCGCCGCGGAGCCGGCGGTGGCGGCGGATTCAGGCAGCGCGGGCGCGCTGGACGGTGATGCCGCCGCGGGCCGATGCCTCGATCGGCGACCGGTGCTCGACACCGCAGACGGCGCCGTGGTGCTTGCGGCGGGAGCGAGCGGGGTCGCGGCTGGGGAGGGAGTTGCGGTGGTGGACGGCGACGCAGCCGTACTGGGGGCGGTCACCGGTGCCGAGGTGCTCGCGTTCTCGCCGGGGGTGTACACCGGCGGGTCGAGCAGCACGGTGTATTCGCGCATCAGGCGGCCGCGCGCCCAATTGACCTCCACCAGAAAGGTCATAAACGGTTCGGGGATGGCGTCCGTCGAACGTACCAACAGGACGTCGCGGCCATCCTTGCCCTTGCCGACCTTGAAAGTCAGCGACGACAGGAACGGCGGACGGTCGATGCCATAACGAGTGAAGGCGTCTCGCGGCGCCAGCGTCGCGCGAAGTGCGGTCAATTCGTCGGGTGTGGCCGCGATCAGGTCGATCTCGGCGTTCAGCGGCTCGTTCAATGCCGAGTTCAAGTGGATCTCACCGAGCCCTAGCGCCCACGACGAGTTCGACCACAAAAAGGACAGAGATAAGAGGCCCGCCAACAGCTTCATGCGCGGCATCGTCACTGACATTTTTTCTCCCAGAATTTCGCTAGGCGAGAGAGGCTAAACTTCATTGTCCGTTAGGAGCTTGGAAGCGAAATCTCATATGCCTTCAACTGCCTTTAACATAAGCCAAACTATAACTTACCGCGCACTATTTACCAAAATCTGGGCGACTGAAACTGCGTTATGTGCCGCACATTTCCTAACATTATCGGCAACTACCCAAAAATTTAGAGCCCGATCACGAGTCGGATCGGGGCGCACTCGCCCTACGTATACCTTATCCGGGGCGGTCGCCAGTGTGGCCGGCGTCGGGAATTGCGCAGTGGAGTCGCGCTCGATCACCTCGATCCCGGTGCCGCGTCGCAACACCTCGAGGGCCTCGAAAGCACTCACCGGGCCGCTGAACGCCGCGTGAACCGCCAGGCTGTGCCCAAAAAACACCGGTACCCGGACCGATGTCGCGTTCACTTCGAGCGACGGCGACCCCAGTAGCATGCGGGTCTCCTCCCACAGACGACGCTCCTCCCGGCTCGTACCGTCGGCCTCGATGACATCGACCTGGGGGATCACATTGAAGGCGATCTGACGCCCAAACGCCCGCCCGCGCGCGCGCTTGCCACTGAGCATGGCCACGGTCTCGCCGGCGAGCTCGTCCATCGCCGGGCGCCCGCTCCCGGAGACCGCCTGATAAGTTGCCACCTCCACGCGCTCGAGCGGCGCCATCGCCGCGAGCGGCGCGAGCGCCGTGGCGAGCGCGACGCTCGCGCTGCCGGGCAGCGACACGAGGCCGCACCGGCCCGCCGGGCGCCAAGCGGCCGCGTTCACATCGGCTGCGATCATGGGCACGCCTGGCCGCAAACGAAACGCCGGCGAATTGTCGATCACCCACGCATGCGCGGCGGCGGCTTCGGCATAACGCTCGGCGAGCGCGGCCCGCCCGCAGAAGAACACCAGATCCGAGCGCGAGAAATCGAATGCCGCCACATCCGAGGTGTTGAGCTCGGCATTTTGGCTGCCCCCTTCGTCGGCAATCGGCCGGCCGACGTGGCGCTGATCTTCGAGCACGTGCAGCTCGGCCAGCGGCAAATCCTGCGCCCGAAGCTGGGCGATCAACGCCTCACCGATGAGGCTCGACGCACCGACGACCGCGACCCGGAGCCTGGGGGTTTCGCTCATCGGACGGTCCGGGTGATCACCGGCGTCGCGCTCACCACATCCGCGCATTGCGCACGGTGCCTCAAGTAATGATCCATCAGCACGAGCGCCACCATCGCTTCGGCGATCGGCGTGGCGCGAAATCCGACGCAAGGGTCGTGACGCCCGGTGGTCGCGATCTCGCAGGGGTTGCCGTCCAAGTCGATGGTGGCGCCGGGGACCGTGATGCTGGAAGTCGGTTTGAGCGCGATGCTCACGACGATGTCCTGACCCGAGGAGATGCCGCCGAGCACGCCCCCCGCGTGGTTGCTCCTGAATCCGGCCGGCGTGAGCTCGTCGCGGTGCTCGGAGCCGCGCTGCTCGACGGCGCTGAAGCCGGCTCCGATCTCCACTCCCTTTACGGCATTGATGCCCATCAAGGCGCCGGCGAGGTCGGCGTCGAGACGACCGAAGACCGGCTCTCCGAGACCGGGGGGCACGCCGCTGGCGACGACGGTGACGCGCGCACCGATGGAATCGCCCGCCTCGCGCGTCCGCCAGATCAGATCCTCGAGTTCCTGCAGCCGCCCCGGGTCCGGACAAAAGAACGGATTCGAGTAGGCGCTCGACGGGTCGACCGGATCGAGCCGCAGCGCGCCCATCTGCGCAAGATAGCCTTGAATGCTCACGCCCAGACGCTCGCGCAGGAATTTTCGGGCGATCGCGCCCGCGGCGACCCTCATCACCGTCTCCCGCGCCGAGGAGCGGCCGCCGCCACGATAGTCCCGAAAGCCATATTTTTGCTGATAGGTATAGTCGGCGTGACCCGGCCGAAACCGATCCTTGATCTTCTCGTAGTCGCGCGACCGCTGATCCTCGTTCTCCACCAGCAGCCCGATCGGCGTGCCGGTCGTCCTGCCCTCGAAAACCCCCGACAGGATGCGCACGGTATCGGACTCGCGCCGCTGGGTGGTGAACTTCGACGTGCCCGGTCGGCGCCGGTCCACGTCCGCCTGCAGATCCGCCTCGCGCAACTCGAGTCCCGGGGGGCATCCATCCACCACGCAGCCGAGCGCTGCTCCATGGCTTTCGCCGAAGCTCGTGATCGCGAAGATCTTCCCGAACGTATTTCCAGCCACGTATCAGTTCCTCTTCAAAGCGGCCGCCTGCAGTATGAACACCCCGCCGCCGCCCATGGCGATGTCGGGCCAGACGAACGGCAGACGTGGAAACGCGCGCATCAGCGCGTCCTCGGTGTTGCCGACTTCGACGACCAAAATGCCGTCGTCGGCCAGATACTGCGGCGCCGCGGACAAGATGGCGCGCACCGAGTCCAGCCCGTCGACACCCGAAGCAAGGCCGATCCTGGGTTCGTGTCGATACTCGCGAGGCAGAGCGCGCATCTCTTCCCGCCCCACATAGGGGGGATTGCTGACGATGATATCGTACCGACGGCCGGCGAGCGCGGCGAAGTGATCGGATCTCACGATCCGCACCCGGTCGGTCAGCGCCAGGCGGCGTACATTGCGCCTGCACACGCGCAGCGCCTCCGTGGAGATATCGACCGCGTCCACCGCGGCGCGCGCAAACGCCCTGGCACTCGCGAGCGCGATTGCGCCCGAGCCGGTGCCGATGTCGAGAATGCTGCGCACGCGGCGCGCTTTGACCCAGGGTTCGAACCGGTTCTGGATCAGCTCCGCGATCGGGGATCGCGGCACCAGCACGCGCTCATCCACATACAGTTCGAGTCCCGCAAAGAATGCCCGGTGGGTCAGATAGGCGAGCGGCAGGCGCTGCTCGATTCGCCGCTCGAGGAGCGAGTCGATGCGCGCGCGCCGGCGCGCCGTCAGCGTGGTGCCGTAGGCGGCGCTGCCGGCCGCGTGGGACAGACCCGCCGCGAAGAATACGAGCTCGGCGGCTTCGTCCCGCGCATTGTCCGTGCCATGGCCGAAATGAAGACGGGCGCGGCTCATGGCCCGTGCGCAACGCTCGATGGCGTCGCCCACCGTCTCGGGTGCCGTATGGGATAATCGGCGCATGACTCCTCGATCCAGATCGGCAAGTGCGGCAGTGATGGGCGTCGCCGTGCTGCTTGGCATCGGGGCGGCGCTCCTCTGGCGGCATTCCTCCGCCCCGGGCAGTCTCAGCACGGGATCTTATCTGTCGCCGCGGCGTGCGCTGCCTGATTTTAGCCTGATCGACCAAAGCGGCCACGCTTTTGGACCGCGCGAACTGCGCGGCCGGTGGTCGTTCCTGTACTTTGGCTACACCAATTGCCCGGATGCCTGCCCGACCACCCTCACCACCTTGGCGGCCCTCGAGAAGCGCCTGCGGGCGAGCGGCGCCGCGGTGCGACCCCGCGTGGTTTTCGTATCGGTGGATGCGAAGCGAGATACCCCCGCACAGCTCGCCAAGTATGTGCCCTATTTCGATCCCGAGTTCGTGGGCGTGACCGCCGCGAGCCAGCCGGCCATCGAGGATCTGGCGCGAAAGCTCGGGATCGCGGTGTACCTCTCGCCGCCGAGTGCCGACGGCAGCTATCTCGTGGATCATTCAGCCGCGATACTCGTCGTGGATCCCGCTGGCAAGATCGCTGCGATCCTCACTGGCCCGTTCAGCGCAGGGGCGCTGCAATCGGATTTTGGACGCATCGTGGGCGGCCGCGGATGAGCGCCGGGGACGCGCGCCGCCAGGCGGCCGGCCGCGGCGGCTTGTGTGCCCGAATGTTTGTCCGGATGCAGTATTTCCTGCCCCAGCACAGCTTGTCGCGTACGGTTCTGTGGGCCACGCGGGTGCGGTTGCCCTGGTTCAAGAACTCGCTCATCCGGGGATTTCTGAGGCTGTTCTCGGTGGAAATGGGCGACGCGGTGGAGACCGATCCGTACCGCTATGCCACCTTCAACGACTTCTTCACTCGGGCGCTGCGATCCGGGGTACGCCCGATTGCCGCCGCGGCTGACGACATCGCCTGTCCCGTGGACGGCCGGGTGAGCGAATGCGGCGCCATCGAGGGCGATTCGCTGCTGCAGGCGAAAGGCCGGCGGTATACGCTCCCGGAGCTGCTGGCGGACCAACCCTGGGCCGCACGCTTCGCCGGCGGCTGCTTCGCGACCATCTATCTGGCGCCCTTCAATTACCACCGCATTCACATGCCTGTCGGCGGACGGCTGCTCGAGACCGTCTACGTGCCGGGACGGCTGTTCAGCGTGAACGAGGCCACCGCGCAGCGGGTGCCCCGGCTGTTCGCGCGCAACGAGCGCGTGTTGACGCTGTTCGACAGCGAGTTCGGCGCGTTCGCGGTGGTGCTCGTGGGAGCACTCAACGTCGGCAGCATCGCCACCGTGTGGGCGGGCGACATCACGCCGGCTGCGCGGCGCGTCATCACGCGCCTGCCGCCGTCGCCCGCCACACGCCTGGCGAAGGGGGCCGAGCTCGGGCGCTTCAACATGGGATCGACCGTGATCCTGTTGTTCGAGCCCCGGCGGGCCGCGTGGGATCCCGCACTGCGCGCGGGGTCGGTGGTACGGCTGGGCCAATCCCTGGGCCGCCTCGCATGAGCGCCCGGTCGCCGCTTTCCTGGCGTCCAAACGCCACGCACGCGGCACTGCGGCGGCGCGCCGCACTGCTCGCTCGCCTGCGTCATTTCTTCGCCTCCCGCGGTGTGCTGGAGGTCGAGACGCCGATCTTGAGCGCCGCGGGTGTCAGCGACCCCCAGGTCGAAAGCCTGAGCACGCGGGTGTCGGGATTGCCGGGAGCATCTTATCTCTCGACCTCCCCGGAATTTCCGATGAAGCGGCTGCTGGCTTCCGGGCTCGGTGATATCTATCAGCTCTGCAAGGTGTTTCGTGACGGGGAAATCGGCCGCTGGCACAACCCGGAGTTCACGATGCTCGAATGGTATCGGCTGGGCTTCGACGACGCGGCGCTGATGTCCGAAGTCGATGAGTTGGTGCGGCAACTTCTCTCGCCCGGGCGAACGCTCGCGCCCGCAGAACGGCTGACTTACGCCGAATCGATCCGGCGGCACGCCGGCGTCGACGCGAACCTAAGCACCGACGTCGAGCTCGATCGAGCCGCCGAGTCGCACGGCATCGCGTGCGAAGCGAACCTGGATCGCGACGCGAAGCTCGACCTGTTGATGGGATTCGTGGTCGGACCCAAGTTAGGCGCCGAACGGCCCTGCTTCATCTGCGACTACCCCGCCTCGCAGGCCTCGTTGGCCCGCCTGAAGCCGGGATCGCCGCGCGTCGCCGCCCGCTTCGAGCTCTACCTGGACGGCATCGAGATCGCCAACGGTTTCCATGAGCTTTCCGACGCAGGCGAGCAGCGCCGCCGGTTCCTGCGCGATCTCGCCACCCGCCGCGAGCGCGGCCAGCCCGAGCCCCCGATCGACGAGCATCTGTTGTCCGCCTTGTCCGCCGGCATGCCCGATTGCGCCGGCGTCGCCCTCGGCTTCGACCGCCTGGTCGCCATCGCCCTGAAAGCCGAGCGCCTCTCCGACGCCATGGCCTTCACCATCGACAACGCCTGAACATCGGCCGCGCAGCCCGCGCCCGCACCATTTGGCAACGACGAGGCGCTACCCTCTTGCCGCTCGTCCGAAATTGTCAGCCTTTGCCGCGCGAAAGGTACTCGCCGGTACGCGTATCGATCCGCACCGTCTCCCCTTCATTGATGAACAACGGCACCCGCACCGTGGCCCCCGTCTCGAGCTTGGCCGGTTTGGATCCGCCGGTCGCCGTGTCGCCGCGCAGACCCGGGTCGGTCTCGACGACTTTGAGTTCCATGTGCGCCGGCGGGGTGACCTGCAGCGGCACACCGTTCCACAGCGTAATGACGCACATCGTGCCGTCTTTCAGCCATTGGGCGCCTTCACCCACGGCTTGCTTCGACGCAGTCACCTGCTCGAAGTTCTCGGGCACCATGAAATGGAAGAAATCGCCGTCGCTGTACAGGTACTGCATATCCGTATCGACGACGTCGGCCGCCTCGACCGAATCGCCCGACTTCCAGGTGCGCTCGATGGTGCGCCCGGTCTTCAGGTTGCGCACCCGTACCCGGTTGAACGCCTGTCCCTTGCCCGGCTTGACCATTTCGTTCTCGACGATGGTGTAAGGGTCGCCGTCGATCAGAATCTTGAGTCCGGATTTGAATTCGTTCGTGCTGTAGTTAGCCATGAAGGCCTCGGAATCAAAGGGCGCGTATCATAGCGGGAACACTCGCGTGACGCCAATTCCGTCACAAATCATGGTCTTGGCAAGACGCCGTTCCCAGAATCGCGGAAACCCTGGTGCTACACTCCGGGTGCTTCGCTCAAGGATCTGACCGTCAAGGAAAAAACCAGTGACTGAACAGGGCGCCGTCCCCATGATCGTGATGACGCGGTCCCAGGACCACGTCGAGGCGATCAATTCAACGCTGCGTAAGGCCGGCCACCCGGTTCATTGCACCTGGCTGCCCGACGCCCGCGATTTATCGGACGCCATCACGCAGCTCAACCCCGAAATGCTGGTCGCGTTCATCGAGGAACTGGGAACCGATCTCGCCTCGATCATGAAGATCAAGCAGCAGACGGCGCCCGAAATGCCGGTGCTGATCGTGCGCAGCCAGATCGACGAGAACGCGATCGCCGAGGCGATGCGCCTGGGCGCTCAGGACGTGGTCACGCTTGGCAACCGCAGCCGTCTGCAATCGGTGGTCTCGCGCGAGCTGCGGGCCTACCGGCTCGAGCGCGCGCTGTCCACGACGCTCTCCTCCGCGCGCGAGTATCGCGAGCAGCTGCAGAGGTTCCTCGAGGGGTCGGCGGACGCCATCACCCACGTGCAGGAAGGCATCATCGTCGATGCCAACCGGGCTTGGCTCGAGCTGTTCGGGTACTCCGGCGACGATGCGCTCACCGGCACGCCCATCATGGATTTGTTCGAGCAGGATACCCATCCGGCCCTGAAGGGAGCGCTCGTGGCATGCCTCCAGGGCAAATGGTCGGACCACGGTTTGAAGGTTCAGGCGCTGCTGTCGGACGGATCCAGCCTTCCGCTGGTTCTTTCGCTCAGCCGGGCGGATTACGAAAACGAGCCCGCCACCCGCATCAGCATTCCCGCGAACCACAGAAAGGATCACGATCTCGAGGTTCAGCTCGCGGACGCCGTCAAGAACGACGTCACGACGGGTTTCCTGCAGCAGCGCTATCTCGTGGCGGCCATTCGCGAGCGCTGCACGCACGCGATGAAGGGCGGTGTGCGCCAGTTCGCCTACTTGAAGCCCGACGCCTTCTCGGACATTCAGGCGGCCATCGGCGTGCTCGCGAGCGAGGACTTCATGGCGCAGTTTGCGGAGCTCGTGCGCATGCAGCTGACCACGACGGATCTTTGCGGCCGATTCGGCGGCAACGGGTTTCTGGTGCTGCTCGACCGCGGCACGGCGCGCGACGTCGAGACCTGGGCCGAGAACGTGGTCAAGCGCATCGGCGACCACACGTTTCAATTCGACGAAAAGAACCTCTCCGCAACGGTAACGGTGGGCTTGGGCCTGCTGCCCCCCGCGAATCCCGACGTATCGGCCGCGATCACCGATGCGGTGAACGCCGCGCGGCGCGGCCGCGAACTCGGCGGCAATCAGATGTACGCGGTCGACAAGTCGGACACCGACACCCGCGTTCAGGCGTACGACAAAATCTGGGTCAAGCACATCAAGGGTGCGCTGATGGAGAATCGCTTCCGGCTGGTCCAACAGCCCGTCGCGAGTCTTTTGGGCGAGGACAAGGGCATGTTCGACGTGCTGGTCCGCATGCTCGACGAGCAGGGCAACGAAGTGCTGCCCGCAGAGTTCATTGCGGCCGCCGAGCGCAACGATCTGATGAAGAACATCGACCGCTGGGTCATCGGCGCCTCCATGTCCTTCGCCGCCAACCGCAAGGCCGCCTGCATCTTCGTACGCATCTCCAAGGATACGATTCTCGACAAGAGCCTGATCGGCTGGCTCGAAACCCAGCTCAAATCGCTCAAGATCGAGCCCAAACGGCTGTGCATCCAGGTGACCGAAGAGATTGCGATGCAATACGTCCGACAGACCACCGAGCTGTCGGAAAACCTGCGCAAGCTCGGATTCCGCTTCGCGCTCGAACATTTCGGCACCGGGCGCGATCCGTTGAAGCTCCTCGCCAGCATCAGCATGAACTTCATCAAAGTGGACGGCTCGCTCATGCAGGGTCTATCGACCAACCAGCTGCAACAGCAGCGCGTCAAGGGTCTGGTCGAATCCGCCAAGCGCAAAGGCGTCGAGACCATCGCCGAGCGCGTCGAGGACGCCAACACCATGGCCGTCCTGTGGCAGCTCGGCATCGAGTTCATCCAGGGCTATTTCGTCAATGCCCCCGAAGATGTGACGATGTCGGGCGAGCGCTAGGCTGCCGACACTTCGAGGCGGTCGATCTGCTTGTAGGCGCGCGAGAATCGCTGGCGTCGCCGACCCTTCTTGTCCTGGAACTGTTTGAGCTCGTCGTACCTGAGTTTCATCGGTGCGCTGTTGCCGCTGTATACGGTCAAGATTTCGGACGGGCCGACCACCGCCATGGCGCTCAGATACTCGTCCCGATCGGCGGATTTTCTGCCCGGTATTCCAAATAAATTTTGACCCTTGCCCGCTGACATCTCCTCGACCTGGGCCACCGGCAATGCGAGCACTTCGCCTTCGTTGTTCACCAGCACTGCGAGAGCGGCGGGATCGCCGATGGGCTGCGCCGGCAGCACGCGCGCGTTCTCCGGCACCTTGAGCACCGATTTGCCCTTCTTGTTGCGGGCATAGAGCTCGGCGAGCTTGACCTTGAAACCGTAGCCCGCATCGCTCGCGATCAGCCACGGATCGCCCGGCTCGCCGATCAACACGGCCGCAAACGTCGCGCCGTCCGGAGGATCGACGCTTCCGGACAGCGGTTCCCCGTAGCCGCGCGCGGCGGGCAGCTGGTGCGCATCGAGGCTGTACGCGCGGCCGGTGGAATCGATGAACACCGCCTGCTGCAGGTTCTTCCCCCTGGCCGCGGCCTGGAACTCGTCTCCGGTCTTGTAGGAGAGCCCGCGCGCGTCGATGTCATGACCCTTGGCCGCGCGCACCCAGCCGAGGCGCGACAGCACCACCGTGGTCGGCTCGCTCGCGATCAGATCCACCTCGGCAATGGCCTGGGCGGCCTCGCGCTCGACGAGCTTGGTGCGGCGCGCATCGCCGTAGTCCTCCGCGTCCTGCAAGAGCTCCTCGCGCACCAGTTTCGTGAGCCGCGCCTTGCTCTTGAGGATCCGGTCGATCTCGTCACGCTCCTCGGCGAGCTTGTTTTGCTCCTCGCGGATCTTCATTTCCTCGAGGCGCGCCAGATGGCGCAGCTTCGTTTCGAGAATGGCCTCGGCCTGGTCCTCGGAAAGCTTGAAGCGCTTGATCAGCTTGGGTTTCGGCTGATCCTCGGTGCGCACGATGCGGATCACCTCGTCGAGATTCAGATAGGCGATCAGCAATCCATCGAGGATGTGCAGCCGCGCGCTCACCTTCTCGTGGCGGTGTGCGAGGCGACGTGTGACCGTGGACTTGCGGAACTCGAGCCACTCGAGGAGCAGCTGCTTCAGTCCCATGACCCGCGGCCGGCCGTCGAGCCCTATGACGTTCAAGTTCACGCGATAATTGCGCTCGAGGTCGGTGCTCGCGAACAAATGATCCATGAGCGCGGCAACGTCGACACGATTCGACTTCGGCACGATCACGAGACGCGTCGGATTCTCGTGATCCGATTCGTCGCGCGTGAAATCGACCATGGGAAGCTTCTTCTGCTGCTTCAGCGCTTCGATCTGCTCCAGGATCTTGCTGCCCGACACCTGGAAGGGCAGTGCGTCGATGACGATCTCACCGTCCTCGACCGAGTAGGTGGCGCGGGCCTTGAAGCTTCCCCCGCCCGTTTCGTACATCTGCACCAGATCGGCCCGCGGAGACACGATCTCCCCCGCCGTGGGAAGGTCGGGTCCCTTGACGTAGGTCATGATCTTGCGCGTGCTCAACTCCGGATCGTCGAGGAGCGCGACGCACGCATTGACCACCTCGCGCAGATTGTGCGGCGGAATGTCGGTGGCCATGCCAACGGCGATGCCCGAGCCGCCGTTGAGCAAAAGGTTCGGCACGCGCGCCGGAAGCAATACGGGTTCGTCCATCGAGCCGTCGAAATTCGGCACCCAATCGACCGTGCTCGATCCCAGCTCCTGCAGGAGCAGATCCGCATATCGGGTCAGGCGCGACTCGGTGTAGCGCATCGCGGCGAAGGACTTCGGGTCGTCGGTCGATCCCCAGTTGCCCTGCCCGTCGACGATGGGATAGCGGTACGAGAAATCCTGCGCCATGTGCACCATGGCCTCGTAGCACGCCGAATCGCCGTGCGGATGGAACTTGCCGATCACATCGCCCACGGTGCGTGCGGACTTCTTGTGCTTGGCGCCCGCCGCGAGCCCCAGCTCGCTCATCGCGTAGATGATGCGCCGCTGCACGGGCTTCAGGCCATCGCTCAAGGAGGGCAGCGCCCGGTCGAGGATCACGTACATCGAATAATCGAGATACGCGCGCTCGGCGAAGGACTTGAGGGATTCCTTCTCGACGCCTTCGAAATTCAGTTGCTGGTCTTTCATGAGCCCTCGAGCGGACGCGCCTAGATGATGCGCGCCAGATTACCCTTGCTTTCCAGCCACTCACGCCGGTCGCCCGCACGCTTCTTCGCGAGCAGCATGTCGAGCAGCTGATCCGGATTGTCCTTGGCGTCGATGGTGAGCTGTACCAGCCGGCGCGTCTGCGGCGCCATGGTGGTCTCCCTGAGCTGTGTGGCGCTCATCTCGCCCAGCCCCTTGAAGCGGGTCACGACGACCTTGGTGCGCGGACTCGATTCGGCGATGCGCTTCAGTTCCCGCTCGCGCTCCGCCTCGTCGAGCGCATACACCACTTCCTTGCCGGCGTCGATGCGAAACAGCGGCGGCATGCATACGTACACGTGCCCCGCCGCGACCAGCGGACGGTAGTGGCGCAGGAACAGCGCGCAGAGGAGTGTTGCGATGTGCTGACCGTCGCTGTCGGCGTCCGCCAGAATGCAGATCTTGTGGTAGCGCAGGCCGGAAAGATCGCTGCTCGAGGGGTCCACGCCGATGGCGATGGTGATGTTGTGCACCTCCTGGGATTGCAGCACTTCCCGGGTATCCGATTCCCAGGTGTTCAGGATCTTGCCGCGCAACGGCATGATGGCCTGGGTCACCCGGTCACGCGCCTGCTTCGCCGAGCCGCCGGCCGAGTCGCCCTCGACCAGAAAAAGCTCGCCGCGCTCCGGATCCTGGTTGACGCAGTCGGCGAGCTTGCCGGGCAGGGCCGCGCCGGCGCCGGTGCGCTTGCGCTCGATTTTCTGGCTGTCCCGCACCCGCTGTTGCGCCTTCGCAATGGCCAGCATGGCGATCTTCTCGCCCTGGTCCGGATGCTGATTGAGCCAGAGCGCGAAAGCGTCCTTGATCACGCCCTGCACGATGCCGGCGGACTCGCGCGAGGAGAGCTTCTCCTTGGTTTGCCCGGCAAACTGGGGCTCGCGCATCTTCATCGAGAGCACGAAATTCACGCCGTCCCAGACATCTTCCGGGGTGAGTTTGAGCCCTCGCGGAACCAGGTTTCGGAACTCGCAGAACTCGCGCACCGCATCCGAGGTGCCGACGCGCAGCCCGTTGACATGCGTGCCGCCCTCGGTGGTCGGAATCAGGTTGACGTAGCTTT
>Ga0182012_10000181_pt1 | contig 70089 bp, 75 predicted proteins | sample 612S2SmetaG_FD_120486 | JGI IMG/M metagenome (GOLD analysis project Ga0182012, IMG submission 120486) | Permafrost microbial communities from Stordalen Mire, Sweden - 612S2S metaG | ecosystem: Environmental > Terrestrial > Soil > Wetlands > Permafrost | place: Sweden: Stordalen | collected... | reverse complement strand
GGCCGCGCGCGCCACTTTGCAGGCGCCCCACGGCTGACGGGGCGGCCCCTCCGCCATGACTTATGTCGTCTGTGCGCGGACATATGTCTGCTCGCCGCGACGTTATGCACCGAGCCGTCCCGCCATGCACTTCGCCGCGAGCATTATGTGACGGGCATCACGCGGCTGCCGATGGGAATTGTTGGATGCTATCGGCGTTTGCACCGATCGACACGTAGCATCCAACCCCATGACGGACCTCCGCCCGCCCACAGCCCCAAGGAAGGCCGCGGCCACCCGCGACGGAACCCGCATGCGCGGCGCCCGCAGGCATTTTTTCCTCGGGCTGGCGGCGTTCACCCTGGTTCGCGCCACCGAGGCATTGGCGGCCGACCCAGCGGCCATGCCCGCCGGCGGGTCCCACTCGATCGATGCGCGCATGCCGGCCAGGCTGCAGCTCTCCGCGGCACCCTTCGCGCCGCAGCCCTTTAGCGGCAGCCTCGGCGCAACGTCCGCCGATCCTGCGTCCGCGGCGATTCGCGGCGAGCATTTCGGATTGCCTGCGGCCTGGTTGCCCGTTCCAAGCGACTATTCGCTGCCGCCGGCCGCCGAGTCCCGCGCCTTCTCGGCCCGGGATTTCCGCCCGCGAGGACATTCGGTATTCGACACCGATCCCGGCATTGCCAATGCCAACGACAATTTGATGGTCGACAAAACGGTGTGGCAGCGGCTGCAGGAATATCGCAACCGCGACCGGGTCCGTGTGCTCACGCTGTGGGAGTCAGGGGCCGGCAACGTATCGATCCAGACCAACCGCAAAGGCGACCCCTCGGTGCAATGGACCAGCCGCTTGATGAATCGAGGCGGCGCCACGCGCGGGCTGCTCGATCACTGGATGCCGGCTTCGGTGTTTCGCAGCTTCTCGCATTCGGCGGGATCATCCCCGGGCAAACCGTCGAACGCGCTTTCGGCGCCGCATTCCGGAATCTCCGCGATCCCTTGATCCGGTGGCGCGCCCGACTGGATTCGAACCGGTGACCTCACCCCGGCGCACTCAGGGCGTATTCGCCGCCAGATGCGGTGCCTCGGTCGCAAGCACCGCGGCGTGCGAGCCGGAGCGGCCTGCGTCGAGCGATGCCAGCCGCTGGTCGAGCTGCCGCAGCCTTCGGTCTTGCGCGGCGAGACGCCGTTCAAAAGCGGCGTTACGGTGCTGCTGCATTTGCAATTCGTTCAGCAGCAGCGGAGCGAGTTCATCGTAGCGCACGCCCTGCGGCGTGCCGTGCGTGTCCCGGGTGACCAATTCCGGATAGACCCGGGCGACTTCCTCGGCAATCAAGCCGTACTGCACGGGCCCCGATGGATCGGATTTGAGGTGGAAGGACACCGGCCGAAGCTGCTGCAGCGGCTTGCTGGAGGCGCCCATCGGAGTGATCGCCGTTTTATAGCGTTCCGCTGAGGCCAGCACGCCCAGCCGACCCGATGGCGTCACGAAGACCGCGCTGCCCGTCACCTTGGAGTTCTCGATCCCGGCGATGTAGGTGACTTTTTGTAGGGTGGCGTCGCCGATACGAATGACGCCATTGTCCGCGGTCGAGCCGGCATTGCCCACGACGATGTTGTTCGATCCGACGATCTGGGTGCCGGCATTGTAGCCGACGGCAATGTTGTTGTTGCCGCCTTCATTGGACCAGAGCGCGCCGTAGCCGAGGGCGGTATTGCCCGAGCCCGAGGTGCTGTTATCCATAGTGGTGGCTCCGCTGGCGGTGTTGTAGCTACCCGTCCGGTTGTAGCCGAGTGCTCCATCGCCGATCGCGGAGTTGTACGTACCGGTGGTGTTTTCGCTGAGTGCCTGAAAGCCGCTGGCAGTGTTCGCGAAGCCGGTCGTGTTGCCGACAAGCGCCTCCTCGCCGTCGGCGGTATTGCCGCTCCCGGTGGTATTGGACGAGAGCGCTAGATATCCGCTCGCGGTGTTTTTCTGGCCGGACGTATTGTTCAGGAGCGCATTCTGTCCCAGCGCCGCATTGTAACTGCCGGTCGTATTTGCATTCAGTGCGCCCGCGCCTACCGCCGTGTTCAGCGTTCCACTGGTGTTGAAGTAAAGTGCCTCGGCGCCGACAGCCGTGTTGTAGATGCCGCTCGAGTTGTTGAAAAGCGTGAGGTAACCGAACGCGGAGTTGTACGCTCCGGTGGTGTCGTGCGTGAGAGCGCTGGCCCCCGCGGCCGTATTGCCTCCGTTGACGTTGATCAGGTTCAGCAAAGCCGCATTCCCCATCGCGGTGTTGCCGGAGTTGTCGCTGGGAACGACATCCGGCGGCTGCTGCGCGAAGGCGACCGAGGCAATGAGCGTCATCGATCCGATCAGGATGTTCCGCTCGAGTGTGTTCGACATGGCATTTTCCTCCGTTGATCTCCCGTTGCAGCAGACCGTCGAGCCCCGTGCAAGGCGAGGGAGCCTGGGTCATGGGAGATATAACCGCTTGCGTGCCGCAAACCCGCCACCGCGATGCGGCCATCCCCATGAGGGCAATGCAACTCGTTGTTTTTATTGATTGGCGCGCCCGACTGGATTCGAACCAGTGACCTTCGGCTTCGGAGGCCGACACTCTATCCAGCTGAGCTACGGGCGCTTGAACCGGGCCGCGATAGTACTCGGCGACCCCGAACCGGGGCAAGCTGCCTGACTCGCGGTGCTCACCGGCCGCCGCATCCCGCCGGCCGCCGGCACGCTACTTCGGATACAGCAGAAGCTGCGTGCAGCGGAACACCGCGAGCGTCTTTCCGCTCTCCTTGTGCGTGACCACGGCATCCCATACCTGCGTGGTGCGGCCTGCGTGCACCGGTGTCGCGCGGCTCACAATGGTGCCGTCGCGGGCCGTGCCCAGATGGTTGGATTTGAGCTCCACGGTGGTGAATCCGGTCGCCTCCCGCGGCAGGCTCGCAAAGCAGCCGTAGCCACAGCAGGTATCGGCCAGCGTCACGATGCTGCCCGCGTGCAAAAAGCCGTTGGGTGCCATGTGCATGGTCTTCACCGTGAACTCGCCGAGGACCTCCGCGGGGCTTACCCGGGTGAACACGAAGCCCAGATAGCCGGGTAGCTTGTCGGCCCCGCGCTCGTTCCATTTCAGCAAGGCGTCCGATTCGATGCTCATGCGCCATGCCCGCCGGCGACGCCCGGCTGCGCAACGCCGTCGAAGAAGTCCACCTCGCCCGTGTCGAGCGAATATTCGCCCCCGACGATCATCAGGCCATCGTTCTGGATCAGGTTCTCGATGATCTGCGACCCGTGCCGCAAATGCATCGCGGAGGCCCGGATGTTGGCGCGCACCGCTTCGTGGAACAGCGCCGGAAGGTCGTGCCTCAAGTCGGTGGCGAGCAAATTTTCGACCGAGGGGCGGACCAGATCGACGATCGAGCGCAGATTCCGCGATTGATTTTCCTTCGGCCGCTGCAATTGCTTGATCGTTGCCTCGATGGCCCCGCATTTCGAGTGGCCGAGCACCACCACGAGCCGGGTGCCGAATTGCTCTGCGGCGAACTCGACGCTGCCGATCTGCGAGGGGGCGACGATGTTGCCGGCGACGCGAATCACGAACAAATCGCCGAGCCCCTGATCGAAGACGATCTCCACGGGCACGCGCGAATCGGAGCACCCGAGAATGACCGCGAACGGCTCCTGGCCCGCCGCAAGCTCGATTCGCCGGGCGCGGCTCGGCAGCGTGTCGTGGCTGCGAACGTCGGCGACGAAGCGCCGATTGCCGTCGCGGAGAAGAGCGAGCGCGTCGCGTGCGGAGACCATCGATACCTTACGTGTCAATCGCCGCCAGGGCGGGAACTCAGCGGCTCGACGGCGCGCGGCCGTCTCCGAGCAGGCGCGCCGGCAGGAACAGGACGGCCTTCAGCAGCGCGAACACGGCGTCGAGCGAAATCGAGAGTATGCGAAAAGGCAAGGCCAACAGCGATTTCATGCGCATCATCTTAGCGAGTTTGACTTCAGATGGGCATAGCGCGCGAGGCTGGCCTCGGGCCAATGCTCGGAAGCTTCGTAATATTCGGGGAATGCCGGCTTGTCCGCCGGCAGCACCACCCACGGCTGCTTCGAGGCGGTAAAGATATGCACGTCGGGCGGCAGTCGATCCGGTTCGTCCAAGGTACCGACGCGAACGAAGCACACGGCGTCTCCCGCGCCGGAATAGTTGCTCCATAGGGCGACGCAGCAACGCGGACAGCGGGAGATCTTCTGCCCCCGCCCACTCAGGGAGGGTGTCATCACCACGGCGATATCACCGGCCAACGGCCGCACCTGGTCGGCTTCGATCATCGCATTGAGCGCAAATGCCGCTCCCGTTTCCCGCTGGCACCACCGGCAATGGCAGCAATGCACGATCAGCGGCGGCCCCAGCAAGCGGTAGCGCACGAATCGACAGGTGCAGCCGCCGTCGGCATGAACGGTATGCAGGGTCGGGGTGCCCATAGGGGACTTCCAGTTTATGCCACTCTGCGGCGCTCCGCGTACCGGAGCAGCCCCGAAAAGCCGAACCACCAGGGAATCACCAGCCAGAGGACGCCGGCGCCGTGCAGTGCGCGGCTGACCGCCACGGAGGCCAAGGCGGCGGCCGCGCACCCGCACGAAATCGCGGCGAGCGAGGGGGGATCGACGAAGGTCAATTTCAGGACCATTCTGATCAAGACACCGTAGGCGAGCGCACCCAGGGCCGCGCAGAGGGCAACCACGAGGAACAGACCGAACGAACCACCGGCCCCGCTCGCGGCATGCAACCCGAAAAGCCCGAGGCGGCCATTGGACCCCGCCAGCATGGCGGCCATCGCGACGAACAGCAGCCGTCGGCCGGGGGCGCAACCTGCGCTCGCGCGCAGGGACAAGACCAGCGACGCCGCGTGCAAAGCGCCGTACAGGGCGAAATCGGCGCCGAGGCCAAGCCCGGTGCGCGAGCGCCCGATTGCGAGCGTGAAGCTGAGCAGTGCAAGCAGCCCAAAATGCCGCGCATAGTTCACCACGGTGGCGCCGCGAACTGCTGACCCGGAGCTACAGCGCCGCGGGCGTCGCGCCGCCGAGCACTTGATGAAAACGGGCGCGCTCGATGTTTCCTCCGCTCAGGACGACGGCAACGCGGCATGGCCCCCGCGATCTGCTCCTCCTCCACGTCCACCATGCGCGCAGCCCCCCGGCACAGCATCGCAATGGCATCGGGGTGCGGTTCGCGGGTGGCGAGCCGTGATTGCCACGCGTCGCGCAGATCACGCCGGCTGGCGGATGCGGCAAACGGCGCAGCCCTTCGAGACGGCGCAGCCCTTCGAGGTAGACGAGACCGCCCCGCACCTTGAACGCACCGGTCGGCGTGTGGTTCGTCGCAGCCCGTTCGAGCTCGGTCATGTCAAATTCGAATTCACGCGAAATCAGAGGAGATCTCCCGGAGCCAGGCGGCATCGGCACGACAGCCGCGATCGACGAGCATTGTCGCTCCAAGCCCGCCGCGTGGCTAACCGAGGGCCCGCAACCTCATCGCCTCCGCCACGTCGCCGCGGCGAATGACCCCCTCGGCGGCCAAATCCGCACAGGTGCGCGCCACCTTCAGCAATCGGTGATAGGCGCGCGCGGACAATCCGAGCCTCGCCACGGCCGTCCCGATCAGCGCGCGCGAGGCTCGATCCAGCCGGCAATGGGCGCCCACCTCGGTTGGTGTCAGCCGGGCATTGAGCTTTCCCTGGCGGTGGATCTGCAGTCGCCGCGCCGCGCCGACGCGAGCGGCCACCGCCGCCGAATTCTCGGCCGCCACGGCCTCCTCGGCGAGCAGATGCTCCACCGGCACGGCGGCGAGCTCAACGTGCATGTCGATCCGATCGATCAACGGTCCCGAAATCCGGTTGCGGTAGCGCACCACCTGATCCGCACTGCATCGGCAGCGGCCGCTGCGCTCGCCCGCGTAGCCGCATGGACAGGGATTCATCGCGGCGATCAGCTGAAATTGCGCCGGGAATTCGCAAGAGCTCCGGGCGCGGGTGAGTGAGACCACCCCGCTTTCCAGCGGCTCGCGCAGCGCTTCCAAGGCGTTGCGTGCAAACTCCGGCAGCTCGTCCAGGAACAGCACGCCGAGATGGGCGAGCGAGAGCTCGCCCGGACCCCGCGATGTGCCGCCGACCAGCGCCGCCACCGATGCCGTGTGATGAGGACTTCGGAAGGGCCTCTGGAACCCGAGACTCGGCCTCTTGCCCGCGGCCGATTCAAGGCTCGCGACCTGCAGGGCTTCTTCGGTCTCGAGCGGCGGGAGAAGTCCCGGCAATCGCTGCGCGAGCAGCGTTTTTCCCGCTCCGGGCGGCCCGATCATCAACATGCCGTGCGCACCCGCGGCGGCGATCTCGAGCGCGCGTTTCGCGATGAACTGCCCGCGCACCTCGGCGAGGTCGGGCGGCGTACATCCGGCCGGACCGATCCGAGTCTCAGCCGGCGCCAGCGACGCCGCGCCGCGCAGCGCGTTGCAGACCTCGAGCAAATGGCCGGCGAGCTTGGTTCGCGGACCGGCCACCCAGCTCGCCTCTGCGGCATTGGCGGCTGGGAGCACCATCTCGCGCTGCGTGCGCCCGCCCTCGACCAGCGCGGGCAACAGTTTCGGGGTTTCGCGCAGCTCACCCGACAGCGCGAGCTCGCCGTAGAACTCGCGATTCGCCAGCGCCCGTGGCGGCAACTGATCGCTGGCCGCGAGGATCCCGAGCGCGATCGGCAGATCGAAGCGCCCGCCCTCCTTCGGCAGATCCGCAGGAGCCAGATTCACGGTGATGCGTCCCGCTGGAAATTCGAAGCCGGACGTGAGCAACGCCGAGCGGACCCGCTCGCGACTCTCCCGCACCACCGTTTCCGGCAGCCCCACGAGAGCGAAGGCCGGCAGACCCGGTCCGATGTGCACTTCCACGCGCACGGGAGGGGCCCGCAGGCCGGCCGGGGCGCGGCTCAACGCGATGCTCACGGACCGCGCGGCATGAGGTTTGACCACGCGTCGCGCTCCGTTACGGCGGCGCGGCGAGCTGGGCCTCGATGTCCTTCAGGCGCTGCTCCATCGCCGCCAAGGCGGCCTGAGTGCGCACCAGCAGCGCGGCTTGCACGTCGAACTCCGTGCGGCTCACGAGGTCGAGCCTGGCCAATTGCGCTTGAAGCACCGCCTTGAAATTGGTCTCGAGGTCCTGTCCCAGATGGCGGACGGACGGCGGTATCGCCTCCGCCAACCGTCGAGCCAGATCATCCAGAGCCGAAGAATTCATGAAGCTCATTTCCTATCCTCCGCAGCCGAGCGACTCAACATCCGCACTCTGATAACGCACGACGCGAAGGCCTGCGCGCCAAAGCGATGCAGTTCCATCCGGCCAACCCACGCAAGCCATTGATCTTCCGTGAACGGCGCGCTGGCATGGAAGCTGCATTGGTAGAAGCAATAGTACGCTGAGCGGGTGCCGGAGGCCGTCCAATTAAACGCTGCGAGCGGGGATAAATGCATGAAGCTGATCACCGCTGTCATCAAGCCGTTCAAGGTGGATGAAGTTCGACAGGCCGTTGCAGATATCGGGATACAAGGGGTTACGGTCACGGAGGTCCACGGGTATGGGCGCCAGCGCGGGCATACCGAGCTCTACCGGGGCGCGGAATATCGGATCGATTTCCTGCCAAAAGCCAAGATAGAGCTCGCGGTCGATGATTCGATCGCGGAACAGGTGATGGAGGCAGTGTGTAACGTGGCAAGGACAGGGAAAACGGGCGACGGCAAAGTCTGGATACTGGATCTCGAGCAGGCGTTGCGCGTGCGCACCGGCGAGACCGGAACGGACGCCATCTAGGGGTCCTGGGGAGTGGACCTCCAGCTCGCGAATGAGCGAGCCGATCGAAACAACGTTTTTGGAGCATCTCGCGCCGGCAAGCCAGCCAACTCCCCCGTCGGTGCGAAATCCCGCCGGTGCGGGTTCCTAAAAAGGACCCGCACCGTTTTTTAATTCCGGCCGGCGCAAGATGCCCTGCCGTTATACAACAAAACTATAGAGCGCATCTATGATGCGTCGCAGCATCTCGTGCATTTTGCACAGCGAAGCTGCATCCTTGGCCGATAGAGGAGTTCCTGTATGAAAATGGTCATTGCCATCATCAAGCCCTTCAAGCTCGACGATGTTCGCTCGGCGCTGGCGGAGATCGGCATACAGGGCATTACCGTGACAGAGGTCAAGGGTTTTGGCCGCCAAAAAGGTCACACTGAGCTCTATCGTGGCGCGGAGTACGTCGTGGATTTCCTCCCCAAGGTCAAGCTGGAACTGGCGGTGGACGACGACCAGGTGGAACGGGTTCAGGAAGCGATCATCGAGACCGCACGTACGGGCAAGATTGGCGATGGCAAGATATTCGTGCTAGATCTGGGCCAGGCGGTGCGCATTCGCACGGGAGAGGCGGGCTCGCGCGCCCTGTAAGCCAAGCAAATGAGGTTCTCTCAATGAAACGCGTTCTATTATGCGCGCTGTTGATCGGGTGGTCGGGGATGGCCTCGGCCGTGGTCTACAAATGGGTGGATGCGCAGGGCAAGGTCCAATACGGCGACACCCCGCCCGATGGCGTCCATGCCGAGGTCGTGGAACTGCTCGGTACCCATGCCGCCCGTCCCGGCAACCCGGCCGTCACCTCGAACGGGGACAAGCCGGCAGCGGCGGCCTCCACGTCAACCGACCCCAAGAAAGCGGTCGACAGCGATGTCGCGCAAGTGCGCGAAAAGCAATGCGCCGAAGCGCAGGATCGCTACAAGAAACTGATCGAGGGCCGGCGCCTGTACAAGACCGGCGACAACGGCGAGCGGCAGTACTTGACCTCCGACGAAGTGGACTCCGAACGCCAGAATGCGAAGCGCGATGCCGATGAGATCTGCAACAGCGCCACCTAGTGCCGCTGCCGCAAGCCGCGTGACCTGACCTTTCCGCGGGGCTCGCCCACCGCTGCTGCGCCCGCAACCGCGTTCGCCTCGCCCAGCCCGGCCCGCTCCCCACCTTTTGCCGCGTGCGGCGCAAAGCCTTAACCTAGCGCCCTGACGCGCACATACTTTTCCCCTTCCCAGGATTTTCCGGTATGCAAACAGGTTTCGTCGGACTCGGCGCCATGGGCGCGCACATGGCTCGGAGCCTGCATCGCGCAGGACTCTTGAACGGCGTGTGGAATCGCACCGCGGACAAGGCGGTCGCGCTTGCCAAGGAGCTAAACTGCCACGCATTCAAGGACTTGGCGGAGCTGGCGGCCAACTGCGAGGCGGTGGTCATCTGCGTATCCGCCGACCAGGACGTGCGCGAGGTCGTCGCCGCACTGGAGCCGGGATTGAGTCCCCGCATGATCGTCATGGACTGTTCCACGGTGGCCGCGGGAACCGCGCGCGAGATGCATTCGAGGCTTGCGCCGCTCGGAGTCGGATTTCTCGATTGTCCCGTGAGCGGCGGCGTCGAGGGCGCGCGCGCCGCAACGCTGGTGGTCATGGCGGGAGGCGAGCAGGAGCACTTCGAACAGGGCCGGCCCGTGCTCGAGAAGCTCGGCAAAACCGTGACCTACTTCGGCTCCAGCGGTGCCGGCCAGGCGGCGAAAGCCACCAACCAGATCATGTGCGCCGGCATCATCCAGGCGGTCGGCGAAGCGATGGCGTTCGCACATGCCGAAGGATTGCCGCTCGAGCGGCTGATCGAGACCCTGGGCAAGGGCGCGGGCTCGAGCTGGTACTTCGTCAATCGCGCACCCTTCATGGCCAAAAACAGCTTTCCGGCCGGATTCAAAGTACGGCTGCACGCCAAGGATCTGCGCATCTGCCGCGACATGGCGGCCCAGCGCGGTGCCGAGTTGCCGGTGGTCGAGTCGACCCTCAAGCAGTACGCCCAGCTGATCGTGCAGGGCTACGGAGATGAGGACATCTCCGCGGTCTATCGGCTCACTTCGGCGCTCTTTCCCGAGCACCGGTCGGCGAGCTCTCCATGACCACCCCCAACGCGCTCGTCATCGCGACGCGCAAGAGCAAGCTGGCACTCTGGCAGGCGGAGCACGTGGCGGCGCTGTTGCGCAAGGCTCACGCCGGACTCTGCGTCGAGCTGCTGCCGATGTCCACGAAGGGCGATCGGATCCTGGATCGGAGCCTTGCGGCGATCGGCGGGAAGGGGCTCTTCATCAAGGAGCTGGAGGCAGCGCTCGAGGATGGGCGCGCCCATCTCGCGGTGCATTCGATGAAGGACGTGCCCGGCGATTTGCCCGCCGGGATGATGCTCGGGGCGATGTTGCCGCGCGCCGATCCCCGCGATGCCCTGATCACCCGTGGCGCGCGCGAGCTCGGCGACCTGCCGCGCGGCGCACGGCTCGGCACTTCGAGTTTGCGCCGCAGGGCGCAGCTCCTCGCGATACGGCCCGACCTCGTCATCACGACACTGCGCGGCAACGTGGAAACGCGGCTCAGGCGGCTGGACGACGCAGAGCTCGACGCCATCGTGCTCGCAGCCGCGGGCCTCACGCGTCTCGGATTGCAATCGCGCATCGCTTCCTTGCTCGACCCCGGCGTTTCGCTGCCGGCCGTCGGCCAGGGCGTGATCGGCATCGAATGCCGCAGCGATGATCTGCCCGCACGCGAGGCGGTGCGTGCGCTCAACGATCCGACGGCGCACGCCGCGGTATCTGCCGAGCGTGCATTTGCGCGGCGGCTCGGCGGCAGCTGCCAGTCGCCGATCGCGGCCTTCGCCGAGCTCGACGCGCAGCAACGCCTGACGCTGCGCGGGCTGGTGGCCGAGCCCGACGGCTCGCGTCTGATCAGGGACTCCATCTGCGGAAGCGCCGCGCAGGCCGAGGCGCTGGGCGAGGCGCTGGCGGAGCGGGTGTTGACGGCGGGTGCCGGCGAGCTGCTCGAACGCCTGGCGCATACCTGACGCCCGTGCGCGAGGGACCGCTCCCGCTCCATGACCTGGGCATCCTGATCACCCGGCCATTGCATCAAGCGGCGCCGCTCTGCCGGCTGTTCGAGACCGAGGGCGCTGCGGTCACCCGATTTCCCGCCATCGACATCCAGCCGCTCGCCGGCGGCGGTGCGCCGGCCGCAGGCGGCGGCACGGTCGGGGAATTCGATCTCATCATCTTCTCGAGCGCCAACGCAGTGCGTTACGGCGCCGCGTTGCTCGACCAACGCCGCGACCTGCGGCTCGCCGCCATCGGTCCGGCTACGGCGCAGGCCCTGAATCAGGCGGGCTATCGCGTCTCGATCCGACCCGCCGCCGGCTTCGACTCGGAAAACCTGTTGAGCCAACCCGAGCTCGTCTCGGTCGCGGGCCATCGCATCCTGCTGGTCAAGGGTCAGGGCGGCCGCGACCTCCTCGAACAGCAGCTCAAGCAGCGGGGCGCCGTGTTGACGCTCGCCGAGGTGTATCGGCGCGGGCGCCCGGCGCCGACCGCGGCCGAGCTCGCGGCGCTTGCCTCGCGCTTCGAGCGGCGGCAGATCCAGCTGATCACCGCCACCAGCGCCGAGATCGGATCGAACCTGCTCGCGCTCGCGACACCGGCGCTGCGCCGGCATTTCGACGCGGCGCATTGGCTCGTACCGAGCGCACGGGTGGCCGAGCTGCTGCGGCAGGGAGGACTCGCGGCACCGCTGGTGCGCGCGGCCTCGGCCGCGGATCAGGACTTGGTGTCGGCCGTCGTGCGCTGGCGCACCAGCGTATCGGGTGCGTAATCGAAGGAGTCGAACCAAAGGCACGCAGACCCGACGCCGCGCGCACTGAATTCACGGCGCACCGCCTCGATCATTGCCGGCGGCCCGCTCGCGTACACCTCGTGACGGGCGAGATCGGTCACCTCGGCCAGCACCGCTTCGTGCACGGGACCCGCGAGCCCCTTCCATGCGGCAGAGGGCTCGGACAGAACGGGCACGTAGCGAAAGCCCGGCGCGCGCTGCGAGAGGCGCTCGAGCGCCGCGTGCGCATACAGATCGCGCTCGGCACGCACCCCCCAGTAAAGCGTCATGTCGCGCGCGAGCCCCTGCTCCGTGACGTGCCGCAAGATGCTCATCAGCGGCGCCAACCCGGTGCCGCCGCCGACCAGCAGCATCGGTGCCGCTGCCGCGTGCGCCGGGGGCGGCCGATAGACGAAGTGTCCGAGCGGTCCTTCGATGTCGAGCAGCGCACCGGCCATGCGCCCGGCGAACAGGGGCCCGGTGAACTCGCCGCCGGGAGCGAGCCGGACATGCAGCTCGAGCAGCCGCGAATCATGGGGAGGGGAAGCGATCGAGAAGCTGCGACGCCGGCCCCGCGACAGGAGTACATCGACGTATTGGCCGGGATGGAAATCGAAACGCTCGGCGGCGGGCAGCTTCAAGTACACCGCGATCACATCGTGCGCCAAGGTCAGGGTCCGTTCGATGCGGCCCGGCAGGCGCTTGATCAGCACCTCCTCCGGCAATGCCGGCTCGAACGTTTCGATCGCCAGATCGGTCTCGGCCCTGGCCTGGCAGAGTAAAATGAGTCCGTCGGCGCTCTCCGCGTCAGACAGGCCGAGAGGCGGGCCGTTCGGATAGCGGACCCGGCCCTCGATGAGCCGGGCGCGGCACGAGCCGCAATTGCCGCTCTTGCAGCTATGCGGAAGATTCAGTCCCGCCCGCAGCGCCGCGTCCAGCACCGAGTGCGCGGGCTCGGCGCTGAAACTGCGCCCGGATTTCGGGACTGTGACGCGCACGGCACGCTACGGCTGGCTCCGCTTGCTGTCGAGCCACTCGATGATGGGTTCCCATTGTTTCCAATCGGGCCACGCCAGGTATTCCGGAAGTTCCAGCACTCCCATGCCGCGGGCGTACGCGCGCACGTAATTTTGCGCCTCGCGCAAGCTCGCGAGATACGGGATCTTCAGCTTGGTCAGATACTGGTCGAGCTCCTCGAAAATCAGCGTGTACTCGCGCACGCGATTCGCCACCACCGCGAGCCGCGCCTGCTTGCGGGACACCTTGCCGAGCTCGAGAAGCTCGGTCATGAAGTGGCCGCAGGCCTTGATGTCGATCGTGGACGGCAGCACCGGCACCAGAATGGTCTCGGCCCGCCGGACGAGCTCATTGAGCTCGGTACCATGGACCCGCGCCGGCGCATCGATGACCAGCACCTCGGTGGAGCGGGCGAGGTTGCGCAGCCCCTCTTCGTAGGCCGGCACGCCCGAGATCTTGGGCAGATCCGCCGGACGGGCCGCGAGCCAGTCGAGGCTGGTGCGCTGGGGATCGTAATCCGCGATCGCGACCTCGCGTCCCTCGCGGGCGAAATACACCGCGATGTTGGTCGCGAGCGTGCTCTTGCCGCAGCCGCCCTTGGCATTGAGAACCATTACGTGGCGCATAATCTCCCTGCTTTGTTGTTATCGACCCACCCAAGACTAGCGCAACCGCATCGGCTATGCTCGCCCACCATGCGCATCGAGTTCACGAAGATGCAGGGATTGGGAAACGATTTCGTCGTCTTCGACGCCCCCGAGGCCGGCGCTGCGGCGTTCGAGCCGGCCACGATACGGACGCTTGCGGACCGCCACCTGGGGGTCGGATTCGATCAGGCGCTGATGCTTGCGGCTCCGCGCGACCCCGCTCACCGGGCAAGCTATCGCATCTTCAACGCCGACGGCGGCGAAGTCGAACAATGCGGCAACGGGGTGCGATGCATCGCGGCGCTGCTCTACGCGCGGGCCCCCGCGCTCGGACCCGAGCTCTCCATGGAAAGCCCGCAAGGCACGGTGCGGGCGCGCGTGCGGCCCGATGGCCTGGTGTCGGTGGACATGGGTGAGCCGCAATTCGATCCGCGATCGCTGCCGATGGAGGCCTCCGCCGAGGCGATGAGCTACTCGCTCGAGGTGGAGGGCGAGACGATTGAATACGGTGCGGTCTCGATGGGCAATCCGCACGCGGTAATCAAGGTGGCGGACGTGAAGAGCGCACCCGTGGCGCGCCTCGGACCGCGCATCGAGCGCCATCGCCGCTTCCCACGGCGCACCAACGTGGGCTTCATGCAGATCGTGGACCCGGGCCACATCGGCCTGCGTGTGTTCGAGCGCGGCGTCGGTGAGACGCTGGCCTGCGGCACCGGTGCGTGCGCTGCCGCGGCCGTGGGGCGGCGCCAGGGATTTCTGCAGGCGCAGGTGCGGATCGACTTGCCCGGCGGCACGGCCCATGTATCGTGGCCGGGTCCCGGCGAGCCTCTCTGGCTCACCGGTCCGGCCGCGACCGTCTTTACCGGCACCATCGACATTTAGATTCAACGAGACATCATCAGGGGTAGATCAATGACACAGAGTCACGCACGCGGCATCAAGCCGGATACGCTCAATGACGCCAGCGTCGCCGAGTATCTGCAGGCTTGTCCGGACTTCTTCGAGCGCAACGGCGCCCTGCTCGGGAAACTGCGCCTGCCGCATCTGCGCGATGCGGGCACCACGGTGAGCCTGGTCGAGCGCCAGGTGGAAGTGCTGCGTGAGCGCAACCAGACCCTCGAGCGCAAGCTGAAGGAGCTCGTCGATGTCGCGCGCGCCAACGACGGACTCGCCGAACGCATCCATCGCCTGACTCAGCGGCTGATCCGGGCGCATACCTTGAGCGAGACCGTGGGCGCCATCGAAACGAGTCTGCGCGAGGATTTCGACGCGAGGAACTCGGTAATGGTGCTGTTCCTGGAGGGCGCCCGTACGCTCGACGAGCACGGCCGATTCTTGAGAACGGCCGCGGCCGCCGATCCCGAGATGAAGAGTTTCGAGTCGCTGCTGCAATCCGGGAAACCGCGCTGCGGCCAGGTCCGCGACGCACAGCGCGATTATCTGTTCGGCAAGGAATCCGTCGAGATCGGCTCGGTCGCGCTCACCCCCCTGGGCGTGAAGGGCGCGCTGGGACTTCTGGCGATCGGCGCGAGCGACGTGGACCGATTCCACCCGGGCATGAGCACGGAATTCCTCTCGCGCATCGGCGAGCTCGTGACCTACTCGTTGACGCGCTGAGCCGCGGCACCGCGGCTCGCGATGCAGGCTTCGGTGAATCCGACGATGCACGGCTGGGTCGGCCGCTTCGCCTCCCATCTGACGCATGAGCGGCGCATGAGCGGCCACACGGTGGCCGCCTATCTGCATGATTTGCGGGAGCTCGAGCAATTTTGCGAAACGCGCAAGATTGCCCGCTGGAGCGCACTCGGCAATGCCCATGTGCGTACCTTCGCGGCCGCGAGCCATGCCGGGGGCCTCGCCGCCCGCAGTGTTCAGCGCCGCCTGTCCGCGGTACGCACGTTCTTCGAGTTCCTGGTGCGCGAAGGTTGCTGCACCTCGAACCCGGGGGAAGACGTGCGCGCACCCAAGCTCAAGAAGCGCCTGCCCACCACGCTCGACGCGGATCAGATGGGCCGGCTGCTGGCATTCCGTGCCGAGGACTCGCTGTCCACCCGCGACAAGGCCATCATGGAGTTGTTCTATTCGTCCGGCCTCAGGTTATCGGAACTGGTCGGGCTCGATCTGTCCTCGCTGGACCTTGCCGATCGCACCGTGCGCGTGCTCGGCAAGGGCGCCAAATCCCGGGTGCTGCCGATCGGCCGGTTCGCCGTCGAGGCGCTGCGTCGCTGGCTAGCGGAACGCCCGCTGCTGCTGGGGCCGGCGGCGGCGGCCGACCCCTTGGGCGCGGTGTTCGTCGGCCGCGGCGGACGGCGGCTCAGCACCCGGGCGGTTCAGCTTCGCGTCACGCTCTGGGCGCGCCGCCAGGGGCTCGGCGTGCATCTGCATCCGCACATGTTCCGGCATTCGTTTGCGAGCCATCTGCTCGAGTCGAGCGGCAACTTGCGCGCCGTGCAGGAGCTGCTCGGGCATGCGGACATCGGCACGACCCAGATCTACACCCATCTGGATTTTCAGCATCTCGCCAAGGTCTATGACGTGTCCCACCCGCGCGCCCGGCGCCGCTAGTCGGCTTGATATTTCCAAAGATCGTTGAGCTCGCCCCCCGCGATCGGAGTGGCGGGACTCGCTCCGCCGAAGAGCCAGAAATTGCCGGCCGCATCGACCCACGCGGCGGCTTCCTGCCGAGCGCCGGGCACACTCATCGCGGGCACGGCCCCCTCGACGCCATTGCTCGATCCGCTGACCCAGCTCCACTGTCCCGACGCCGGCGAGAAGATCCACAAATCATTGAAGAAGCCCGAGGTCGACGGCGCCGAGGTGCCGCTTCCCCCGAACAACCAGAAATTTCCGATCGCATCGGTCCAGAAAGCGGCCGGGGCCCGTGCGCCGGGAACGTTGGCTGCGGCGGCCGCGCTCTGCGTGCCGTACACTCCGACCGCGTTGGGCGTGCTGCTGCCGCTCACCCACGTCCACTGGTGCGTGCTCGGCGTGAATTTCCACAAGTCATTGAGAAATCCGGCAAAGGCGTTGCCGCCAAATAGCCAGAAGGTCCCCGAGCCGTCGATCCATGAGCCACCCCCCCAGCGGGCGGGCGGCACATTGGCGGGGGCCGCTACCCCGAGCGACCCGTAGGCACCCGCCGCGAAAACAGTGTCCGAGCCGCTCACCCAGGTCCACTGGCCGCTGGCGGGGGAGAACTCCCACAGATCATTGAGGTAGCCAATCTGGAACGGACTCGCGTTCGAGACATCACCGTTGCCCCCGAACAGCCACAGATTGCCCGTGGCATCGATCCAAGACATCGAACCCGCCCGCGGACCGGGCAGGTTGGTCGGCGCCGTAACGCCCTGCGTACCGTAGACCGCGCTCGGCGGGGACGACGTATCGGGCCCGGCCACCCACATCCATTCGCCCGTGGCGAAATCGTACTTCCACAGGTCGTTGAGGTAGCCCACATTGGACGAGTCGTAGCCGTATCCGCCGAACAACCAAAAATTTCCCGCTGCATCCTTCCAGGAGACCGCCCCGGCGCGAGATCCGGGCACATTGCCCGGGGCGGCGACGCCCCGTACGCCGTAGCTCCCCGGCGAACCGTACATCGCGCTGGGCGCGTTCGAGCCGCTCATCCAGGTCCAAAGTCCGTCCGACGGCGTGAATTGCCAGAGGTCATTCAGATAGAAAAGCTTGCCGGTGGCGTCGATGAAAGTCCCACCGAAGAGCCAAAGATTTCCCGTCGCATCGGTCCAGGTGACCGCGCCATCGCGCGCGCCCGGAACGCTGCCGGCGGACGCCGTACCCTGGGTTCCATAGACGCCCGCGGCGCCGCTCGCGGTCGACCCATCCACCAGTTCCCACGGGCCCGAGCAGGCTATTTTCACGCTGACGGCAGCCGAGGCGACCACCCCCGTGCCATCGGTCACGGCACAGATCTGCCCCGCCGGTTGGGAGGCGATCGTCACGGCATAGGTCGAGCCCGCGGCCAGCGGCGTCGGAAACATGAAGGAGGAGGCGCCGTGAGCGACCTGCACCGTATGCGCGCCGTCGGCCACCGAGAGACCGCTGCCGCGAAGTCCGCTGACGCCGCCGCCGAGGGGGTAGGCGGGAGTGGACCCGGAGCCGCCGCATGCTTGCAGCATCGCGAGCACACCGGCGAGGGGGAAAAGTAACGACCGTCCGGCGCAGATTCCTATCCTGGGGTGCCTCATCGGACTTCCTTATACCGGGGAGCGGTCGACGCACCGCTTCCGAGCGACTATACCCCAGCGGCGTCTGCTGTCGCACCGGCCGGCGGCTCGAATGATTGCGTCGCTTGAAACGAGCTCGCAAGCCCCCATGGAAAGCCTTTCAATGCCCTTAAAGCCCGCCCTGCAGCCGCACGACCCCGATCGAATTTACGGCACGACCATCCTCGCCGTGCGGCGCAACGGCCGCGTGGCGGTCGGCGGCGACGGCCAGGTCACGTTGGGGCAGAGCGTCATGAAGGGCAACGCCCGCAAAGTGCGGCGGCTGTACGGCGGCAAGGTGCTCGCGGGGTTCGCCGGCGGCACGGCCGATGCCTTCACCCTGTTCGAGCGCTTCGAGGGCAAGCTCGAGAAATTCGGCAATCTCACGCGGGCGTCGATCGAGCTTGCCAAGGACTGGCGCAGCGATCGGAGCCTGCGGCGGCTCGAGGCGCTGCTCTGCGTGGCGGACACCACCAGCATGTATGTGGTCTCCGGAAACGGCGATGTGATCGAGCCCGAGCACGATTTGATCGCCATCGGCTCCGGCGGCGGCTTTGCGCAGGCGGCGGCGCAGGCCTTGATCGGGGCGACGGACTTGAGCGCGCGCGACATCGTGGAGCGCTCCTTGCAGATCGCCGCGGATATCTGCATCTACACCAATCGCAATCTCACCATCGAGGAGTTGTAGCGCCGTGTCGCAAATGACTCCCCGCGAGATCGTCGAAGAGCTCGACAAGCACATCGTCGGCCAGAAGGCCGCGAAACGCGCGGTCGCCATCGCGCTGCGCAACCGCTGGCGCCGAGGTCAGGTGGACGCGGCGCTGCGCCCCGAGATCACCCCGAAGAACATTTTGATGATCGGCCCGACGGGCGTCGGCAAGACCGAGATCGCCCGGCGGCTCGCGCGCCTGGCGAAGGCACCGTTCATCAAGGTGGAGGCCACGAAATTCACCGAGGTGGGTTACGTCGGTCGGGAAGTTGACTCGATCGTCCGCGATCTTGTGGAGATCTCCGTGAAAATGACCCGGGAAGAGGCGATCGCCAAAGTGCGCCACCGGGCCGCCGACGCGGCCGAGGACCGGGTGCTGGACATCCTCTTGCCGCGGGCCCACGCCGGTGCCCGCGCCGGCTTCGTGACGGACAGTCCGCCGCGCGATCACGACACCCGGCAGCGCTTCCGCAAGATGCTGCGTGAGCATGAGCTCGATGAGCGGGAGATCGAGATCGAGGTGCGCGCGCTCCCGGTGGGTGTCGAGATCATGGCTCCCCCCGGCATGGAGGAGATGACCCAGCAGCTCCAGGGCATGTTCCAGAACCTGGGAGGCGGCAAGACCCGCTCGCGCAAGCTCAAGGTCAAGGAAGCCCTGAAGCTGCTGGTGGACGAGGAGGCCGCGAAGATGGTCAACGAGGAGGAGCTCAAGGTTCGCGCCGTCGAGAATGCCGAGCAAAACGGCATCGTGTTCATCGACGAGATCGACAAGATTGCGCGCCGTCAGGAGACCGCCGGCGCGGACGTCTCGCGCGAAGGCGTGCAGCGGGACCTGTTGCCGCTGGTCGAAGGGTGCACGGTCAATACCAAGTACGGGACCGTCAAGACGGATCACGTGCTGTTCATCGCCTCCGGCGCCTTTCACATGTCCAAGCCCTCGGACTTGATTCCGGAGCTGCAGGGGCGGCTTCCCATCCGAGTCGAGCTCGAGCCGCTGGTGGTCCGGGATTTCGTGCGGATCCTGACCGAGCCGGACGCCTCGCTGTGCCGCCAATACGCGGCGCTGCTGGCGACCGAGGGGGTCGAGCTCGCGTTCGAGGAATCCGGAGTGCAGCGCCTGGCGGAGGTGGCCTTCGAGGTCAACGAGAAGACCGAGAACATCGGCGCGCGGCGCCTGCACACGGTGATGGAGCGGCTCTTGGAGACGGTGTCCTTCGACGCCGCGGACAGCAGCGGCACCCGGGTGGTGATCGATCGAAGCTATGTCGAGAGCAATCTTGGCGAGCTGGCCCGCGACCAGGACCTTTCGCGCTACATTCTGTAGGACATGCCTCAGCCCACCGACATCAAGCTGCGCACCCAATCGCGAATCCTCGACGTACGCTTCGACGACGGATCGCATTTCGAGCTGCCGTTCGAATACTTGCGGGTATTCTCCCCGTCCGCCGAGGTCACCGGCCACGGGGTGGGCGAGGGCATCCTGCAGGTCGGCAAGGAAAATGTGGGTATCAGCGGCGTGGAGCCCGTGGGCAACTACGCGCTGCGCTTGAAGTTCGACGACGGCCACGACACGGGGCTTTATTCCTGGACGCTGCTCCACGAGCTCGGCCGCCGCCGCAACTCGAACTGGAGCCGCTACCTCGAGCGATGCGCCGCGGCCGGAATTGTCCGCAGCACGGGCGTCTGAGGGCCGCGCGGCTTCAGGGAGGCTACAATGCGCCTCTACTCGAGAGGGCGCGATGACAGACCAGAAAGGCACGGCCGATTTCGGCTTCGAGAAAGTCCCGTGGGCGGAAAAGGCCGACCGCGTTCGGGCGGTATTCAGCCGGGTGGCGGGCAAATACGACGTCATGAACGATCTCATGTCGTTCGGTGTCCATCGCCTGTGGAAACAATTTGCGCTCTCGCTCACAGGCCTCAAGGCCGGTCAATCTGCGCTCGATGTCGCCGGGGGCACCGGTGATCTCACGCGCGGGCTCGCACGCCAGGTCGGCAAGACCGGACGGGTAGTGCTCTCGGACATCAATCGCAGCATGCTCGAGGCCGGCCGCGACCGACTGCTGGACTCAGGCTACGCGAACAACGTCCACTGCCTGGTGGCCGACGCGGAACGGCTGCCCTTCGCCGACGCGTGCTTCGATTGCGTGACCATCGGATTCGGACTGCGCAACGTGACCGACAAGGCCGCGGCGCTGTCCTGCATGCACCGGGTATTGAAGCCGGGCGGCCAGCTTTTGGTGCTGGAATTCTCCACACCCATTGTGCCGGGCTTGAAACCGCTGTACGACGCCTACTCGTTCAATCTGCTCCCGTTCATGGGGCGCCTGGTCGCGCGGGATGCGGCAAGCTACCGCTACCTCGCGGAGTCGATCCGCATGCACCCCGATCAAGAGACCCTGCTCGGCATGCTGAAGCAGGCGGGTTTCGGCGAGACCCGCTATCACAACCTCTCGGGCGGCATCGTGGCCGTGCACCGCGGATACAAAATCTAACATGCCGGCCACACCCGCCTGGATCGCGGCCCTCGAATCCATCTTGAACCGCAGCATCGACCGCTCGCAGCAGGCGCAGGACCAGGCGCGGCGCTTGAACCGCACCTCGCTCGAGGTGCATGTCGAGGGCGTCGCGCGGATCCGCGCCGCGGTGTGCACGGATCGGGTCGGCTTGAGCACCGGCGGTGAGACCGATGCGGACGCGCGGATATCGGGGTCCCCGTTAGCGCTCCTCAAGCTCATCCGCGGCGGCGCCGGCGGCACGGCGGGCCCGACGGCGGATCGGTCCCGGGCTGCGGTCCGCGTCGCCGGCGACGCGGAGATCGCCGCGCGATACCGCGAGCTGTTCGCGCTGGCTCGGCCGGATCTGGAGGAGGAGCTCGCGCGGCTGATCGGAGATCTGCCGGCGAGACGCCTGTCACTGGCGGCGCAGGGAGCCATCCGCTGGGCGGAGAGGGCCGGCCGCACCGCCCGCGAGAATCTGGCCGAGTACCTCCAGGAGGAAAGCCGGGATCTGGTTGCCAAGCCCGAGGTCGAGGAATTCGTGCAGGGCGTCGACCGGCTGCGCGACACCGCCGACCGCGTCGAGGCGAGACTCGCACGCATCGAACGACGCTTGAGGGAACCGCGGTGACTCGATTTCGCGTCGCCGCGCGCCTGCTCGAGATCCAGCGCGCCCTGGTCCGCCACGGACTCGACGATTTCGTCCGCGCGACGCACCTGTACCGCCCGTTCCGCTTCCTGTTCTACCTGTCGCCGTGGACCTGGTTTCAGCGCAGTGCAGGCGTGACCCGCGGCGAGCGGCTGCGTCTTGCGCTCGAGGAGCTCGGACCGGTGTTCGTCAAGTTCGGCCAGGCGGTGTCGACCCGCCGCGACCTCATTCCGGGCGATATCGCCGACGAGCTGGCCAAGCTTCAGGACCGGGTGCCGCCTTTCGACAGCGCCATCGCCGTGGCGACCATCGAACAGGCGCTCGGGCGGCCGCTCACCGACTCCTTCGACCGCTTCGATGAGACGCCGCTCGCGGCGGCATCGATCGCGCAGGTGCATGCGGCCCGGCTGAAAAGCGGCGAGGAGGTCGTGGTCAAGGTGCTGCGGCCCGGGATGCACGACATCATCGAGCGGGATCTCGAGGTGTTGGAGGCGCTCGCGGGGCTCGCGCAAGAATATTGGAAAGACGCCCGCCGTCTGCGTCCGCGCGAAGTCGTCGCCGAATATCGCAAGACCATACTCGACGAGCTGGATCTGATGCGCGAGGCCGCCAACGCCGCCCAATTGAAGCGCAATTTCACGGGTTCCCCGCTGCTGTACGTACCCGCCGTGTACTGGGATTACTGCCGATCGAACGTCATGGTGATGGAGCGGATCCACGGCATCATCATCAGCCAGATCGAGGAGCTCAAGGCACGCGGCACGAACTTCGCCAAGCTCGCCGAGAACGGCGTGGAGATCTTCTTCACGCAGGTGTTCCGCCACAACTTCTTCCACGCCGACATGCATCCCGGCAACATCTTCGTGCAGGTCGATGACCCTGAGAATCCGCGCTACGCGGCGATCGACTTCGGCATCGTCGGCACCCTGCAGCCGCGCGATCAGCATTACCTCGCCTCGAATTTTCTCGCGTTCTTCGATCGCGACTACGCGCGCGTCGCGGCGCTGCACCTGGAATCCGGATGGGTTCCCAGGACCGCACGGGTGGATGAGCTCGAGTCCGCGGTGCGCACGGTGTGCGAACCCATCTTCAACAAGCCGTTGAAGGAAATATCCTTCGCTCAGGTGCTGCTGCGGCTGTTCGAGACGGCGCGCCGCTTCGACATGCAAATACAGCCCCAGCTCGTATTGCTGCAGAAGACCCTGCTCAACGTCGAGGGCTTGGGACGCCAGCTGTATCCCGAGCTCGACCTCTGGAAGACGGCGCAACCGGTGTTGCGGCAGTGGATGCGCGAGCGCATGAGCCCGCGCTCGGTGCTGAAGCGCGTGCGTGCGCAGCTGCCCGATACCATCGAGAGCCTGAAGGAGCTGCCCGCTCTGTTTCAAACGGCGGTGCGCGAGGCCTCCGAGGGGCGGTTCCGACTGCAGGTCGAGAATGGCGGACTCGCCGAGTTGCGGCGCGAGCTCACGCAATCCAACCGGCGTCGCGACCTCACGCTCGCGGCCGCCACGCTCTGGCTGTCCGGCTCCCTGTGGCTGGCGGCGGCGGCGCAGTATCGCTGGCTGGCCTTTGCGCAGATGGCGGCTGCCGCGGTTTTCCTCGCCTCGTATCGTTTGCTGAAATGGCAGGCGAAATGAGAATCCCCGTCGAAAACACCACGAGCTATCGGGGACGCAATGCGCGTCCGAATTGGATGGCGCTGCTCGGATTCATCGCGATGGCGCTGGCAGCCGGGGCGCTCGGCGCCCTGGTGTCTCCGGCGCGCTCGGCGGCGATCGGCGCCTGGTATGCGGGACTCGCCAAGCCGCCGTGGGTGCTGCCGAACAATTGGTTCGGCCCGGTTTGGGCGGCACTGTATGTGCTCATGGGCACGGCCGCGTGGCTGGTGTCGCGCGAGCGTTATCACCGCCAACAGACCGTCGCGCTCGGCGCATACACCGTTCAATTGCTGCTGAATGCCGCGTGGGCGCCCTTGTTCTTCGGCGCACGCAATCCCGGCTTCGGTTTGTTCGACGTGGTTGCGCTCTGGCTGGCCGTCGGCTGGACCATCCGGGAATTCTTCTCGGTACAGCGCGCCGCCGCCGCGCTGCTGGTGCCCTACCTTCTGTGGGTGAGTTTCGCGACCGCCTTGAATTTCAGCATCTGGCGGCTCAATCAATGAGCACGAACCTGCTCGCCAACGACAATTATTCGGTGTTCGTTTCCGAAGCGGGCACCGGCTACAGCCGGTGGAGGGATCTTGCCGTCACCCGCTGGCGCGAGGATCCGACCGCGGATGCGCTTGGTTTCTTCGTTTTCCTGAGAGATGTCGAAAACGGCAGGGTGTGGTCAGCCGGCTACCAGCCCACGGGCCGCGAGCCGGAGAGCTACCGGGTCTCATTCAGCGAGGAGCGGGCGCAGATCATCCGTCGAGACGGCCCGATCGTGTCGGCGACGGAAATCCTGGTGGCGCCCAACGACGATGCGGAGGTGCGGCGGATTTCGATCACCAACGAGGGCAGGAGCACCCGGGAGATCGAGGTGACGAGCTACGCCGAGGTGGTGCTGGCCGCACCGGGTGCCGACGCCGCGCACCCGGCTTTCTCGAAAATGTTCGTACAGACCGAATTCGACGCCGACTCGGGCACGCTGCTCGCCACGCGCCGCGGCCGCGAGCCGGCGGAACGCATGCTCTGGATGTTTCACGTCAGCGTGGTCGAGGGCGAGGCGCTCGGCGTTCTGCAGTTCGAGACCGATCGGGCGAGGTTTCTCGGCAGGGGACGGGATTTGCGCAACGCCCTGTGCATCATCGACGCACGTCCCCTGTCCGATACCGCCGGCACGGTTCTCGATCCGATCGTGTCGCTGCGGCGCCGGGTGCGGATACTGCCGGGAGCCACCGCACGCGTCACGTTCTGGAGCGGCGTGGCGGCGAGCCGCGTGCACGCGCTGGCGGTCGCGGGCAAGTATCGGGACGGCTCCTCGTTCGAGCGCATCGAGCGATCGGCGGTCGACCGCGCCCAGGTGACCCTGGGAAGCCTCGAGATCGATGTCGAGGAGGCGCGGCTGTTCCAGCGCATCGCCGGCGCGATCCGGTGCCCGAATACAGCGCCACGGGCTCCGCGCGAACTCCTGACACGCAACCGGTCCGGTGCGGCGGCACTCTGGGCTCACGGTATCTCCGGCGATCTCCCGGTCGTGCTCGTGCAGTTCGAGCGGGAGGACGATATCGGCCTCATCAAGCAGTGTCTGCGGGCGCAAGAGTACTGGCGCTCGAAACGCGTGTCCGCGGATCTGGTCATCGTCAACGCGGCGCCGGATGCGGCCTCGCTGCGTGCAACGCTCGAGGCCGCGATCAAGGAAGCCCCGGCGCGCGCGCGCGGCGCCGATGCGAACGCGCGCGGCGGCGTGTTCGCGCTCGAGGACGCGCTGCTCGATTCCGCCGCGCGCGACGCCCTCGGGGCCGCCGCCCGTGCCCTGTTCAGCGGCCGGGACGGTTCGTTGAGCGATCAGGTGTCGCGCTGGCACGAGCCCGAGCGCACGCCCCGTCCGACGCTCGCGAGCCGCGGCGGCGGCCGCAGCGCGGTGCCCCGAGACCTCCCGTCGTTGGACTACTTCAACGGGATGGGAGGATTCGACGTGGCCGGGCGCGAGTACGTCACCGTTCTCAGGGACGCCGAATGGACGCCGGCACCCTGGACCAATGTGATCGCGAACCCCGAATTCGGGTTCCTGGTGTCGGCGGACGGCACCGGGACCACCTGGTCCATCAACGCGCAACAAAACCAGCTGACTCCGTGGTCCAACGATCCGGTTGCCAACCCGCCGGCGGAAGTTGCCTACATCCGCGATGAGGACTCGGGCGATCTGTGGAGCGCCACGCCTCTGCCCATCCGCGAGCCGGGGTCGTACATCGTGCGTCACGGCTTCGGTTACAGCCGCTTCGAGCATACCTCCCGCGACATCGCCTCGGATCTTCTGCAGTTCGTGCCGAAGTCGGATTCCATCAAGATCGCGCGGCTCAAGCTCGCCAATCGATCGAACAAGGTGCGCCGGCTGTCGGTCACCCATTATGCGGAGTGGGTGCTCGGCAATCAGCGCACGCGCATGGCGCCTTTCGTCGTCACGGAAGTCGACCAGGAGTCGCGGGCGCTGCTCGCGCGTAATCCGTGGAGCGCGGACTTTCCGGGCCGCGTCGCCTTCATGGACATGGCCGGCCGGCAACAGTCGAGCAGCGGCGACCGGCGGGAGTTCCTGGGTCAGCACGGCTCCCTGGCGGAGCCTGCCGCGCTCCTCGGCAATGCCGCCCTGTCCAATCGCGTGGGCGGCGGATTCGATCCGTGCGGCGCGTTGCAGACCCGGTTCGAGCTCGGGCCGGGCGAGGAGACGGAGGTCGTGATGCTCCTCGGACAGGAGGCTTGCCGGGCCGATGCACTGGCCTCCATTCAAAGATACCGCTCGTTCGATCTCGACCTGGCATTGAAAGCGGTCACCGATTTTTGGGACCAAACCCTGGGAACCGTCCAGGTGAAGACGCCGGACCGTTCGATGGACGTGATCCTGAACGGCTGGCTGCTGTATCAAACGCTGGTCTGCCGGCTGTGGGCACGCACCGCCTTCTACCAGGCAAGCGGCGCGTGGGGCTATCGCGATCAGCTTCAGGACGTGATGGCGCTGTGCGTCGCCCAGCCCCGGCTGGCGCGCGAACACATTCTGCGCGCGGCCTCGCGGCAGTTCGAGGCCGGAGACGTGCAGCACTGGTGGCTGCCGGTGACCGATCAGGGCATCCAGACACGCGTCTCGGACGATCGGATCTGGCTGCCCTTCGTGCTCGCGCACTATCTGGAGGTCAGCGAGGACTTCGCGATACTGGATGAACCGATCGCCTTTCTGCAGGGCGGCCCGCTCGCCGAGGGCCAGCAGGAACTGTTCGGTGCCCCCAAGCCCGGCGCGACGGCGTCCCTGTACGATCATTGCGCGCTGGCGCTCGACTCCAGTCTTGCCATCGGCTCGCACGGGTTGCCGCTGTTCGGCACGGGCGACTGGAATGACGGCATGAATCGGGTCGGCCTCAAGGGTCGCGGCGAGAGCGTCTGGCTCGGCTGGTTCCTGCACGCCGCATTGATGCGCTTCACCGCAACCGCCGAACGCCGCGGTGACGCGGCGCGGGCCTCCGCGTGGCGCAAGCATGCCTTCGCGCTGCAGGCAGCGATCGACCGCGAAGCCTGGGACGGCGACTGGTATCGGCGCGGCTATTTCGACGACGGCACACCCTTGGGTTCGGTATCGAGCGAGGAGTGCCGCATCGATTCGGTGGCGCAATCCTGGGCGGTGATTTCCGGCGCAGCGCCCCGCGAGCGCGCGGCGCGCGCCATGGCCTCGGTCAACGCGCAGCTCGTCAGCCGCAGCGAGGGGCTGGTGCAGCTGTTCACTCCGCCGTTCGATCGCACGGCTCACGACCCCGGCTACATCAAGGCATACCCGCCGGGGCTGCGCGAGAACGGCGGTCAGTACACCCATGCCGCCATGTGGGTGACCCTGGCCTTCGCAATGCTCGGCGAGGGCGATCGGGCCGTCGAACTGTTCTCGTTGATCAATCCCGTAAACCACTCGAGCACCCGCGCCGCGATTCATCGCTACAAGGTGGAGCCCTATGTGGTGTGCGCCGACGTCTATTCCGCTCCCGCGCATATCGGGCGCGGCGGCTGGACCTGGTATACGGGCTCGGCAGGCTGGATGTACCGGACCGCCGTCGAAGGAATACTGGGCCTCCATCTGCGCGGGCGGAAATTGCGCATAGATCCTTGCATACCGCGCAGCTGGCCCGGCTTCGAGGTCACGTACAAACACGGCTCATCGCGCTACCACATCGCGGTGGAGAACCCGAAAGGAGTGAGCCGCGGCGTCGTCAAGGCTGCGCTCGACGGCGCCGACATTGCACCGTCGCCCTGCGAGATCGCGCTGACGGACGAGGGAACCTATCACTATGCGCGGATCACGCTCGGCTAAAGCGAGCCCTAGCGCTTGCCGCGCATCGCACTCATCACCCGCGCGATCACCATCCGAGTTACCGCGCCGGTCGGCAGCATCCGCAGCAGGCGCCAGGCAAGCCGCGGTCGCGCGAGCAGCAGGCCGCCGGCCATCGCGCCAACGGCGCCCAGCCCCCGCCCGCTCAGCAGCGCGCGCATGGTGCGGCTGCGGGGGAATTCTTCCCCCAGTCCGCGGGGGTGGTGGCCTTCGCCCTCGGCGTCGGCGTCCGGCGGCGGTTCCAGCAGCCGGCTGATCTCGCCGCGCGTCTGCGCCAGCCGCGCCATGATGGCGTCACGCTCGGAGGAGTCGGCGTCCGTCATTGGTCCTCGTCCGCGAGAATCCGTTCCAGTATGACGCTGTCTTCCTTCCATTCCCGACGCACGGAATCGAGGAACGGCGCCTCGGCGGCTGCGGATTGGGAGCGGTAGATGATGCCGATGACGGCGAGCGCAAGGAATCCTCCGCCCATCCAGGCAATCGCGCTCAGCCGATGCGGCGTGTCCCACGTGACCGCGATCACGGCCGCGCACCCCATCAGGATGGCGAACAACAGAGCGACGCCGATGAGGACGGAGACGATGACTCCCGCGACCGCGTCGCGCTTGGCCCGCTCGAGATCGAGTGCCGCCAAGTCGACGTAGGCTCCCAGATGTCGCAACAGCGCAGGCGCCGCTTTCGGCAATGACCACAGCACCCGCATTGGACTTTAAGGCCTTATGAGCGGCGCGCGACCAGGATGCCGACGACGGCGCCCACGAGCGCCGCGAGGCCGACCGCGGCCCAGGGACTGTCCCGGACGTAGTCGTCCGCCCCGCTGACCGCTCTTTGCGCCTGTCGACGCAGCGCTTCCGTACCTTCGCCCAAGGTTTCCTTGGCCGATTCCACCGTCGCGAGCACACGGCCGCGCAGCGTCGCCACGTCGGCATCATTCAGATCCGCAAGGCGCGCGATCAAGTCCTCCACATCGGCAATCAGATTTCTGATTTCGTCGGCAGCGACATTCTTGATACGCCCGGCTGCATCCCCCGCATCTTCCTTCAGTCGCTGACCCGACGCATGGAGGTTCCCCGCGCGTTCGTATGTCGTTTCCATGCATCGATCTCCTCAAGAGTTCGGAATCTACCCCCATCAACCCTTCGGCACAATGGGAGCGTTGTCGTTGCCGCCGATCACCACTTCGACGCGGCGGTTGAGCTGGCGGCCGCCGGAGTCGCTGTTGCTCGCGACCGGATCGGCCATGCCAAACCCGTGGGTATCGATGCGGGTCGGATCGACGCCGCGCGACACCAAAGCGGCCTTGACGGCGTCGGCGCGCCGCTGCGATAGGTCCTCATTATAGGCCTGGGAGCCCACGCTGTCCGTATAACCGTCGATCTCGGCGCGGCGGTCGGGATGTTGCTCGAGGAACTGCGCCAATTGATCCATTTTGGTCGCCGCACCCGGATTCAGCTCCGCCCGTCCGGTATCGAACAGCACGTCGCCCAGCGTCAACACGATGCCGCGATCGGTCTGCTTCGCCTTCATCTGATCGAGCTCCGCCTGCAATTGGGCCGCCTGTTGGGAGGCCGCGTTGCGCTGCTGGACCGCCGTGTTCACTTCGCGCTGGCGGGCGGCCAGCTGAATGCGGTCGCGATCCGCCTGCCCCTGCGCAACCTGCGCGTCATACGCCTTGGCCGCCGCGCGCGCCTGCGCCAGTCGCGCGGTCTGCGCCGCCATGTAAGCCGGCTGCGAAACCCCGGCGTCGTTGTGATGTGCGGCGGCCGATTCGGCGAGGGCCAGATCCTTCTTGGCGGTGTCCAGATCGAGCGGTGCGTAGCGCGTCACGTTCGGATCGGCTTCTGCCGCGGCCACCTCGGTGCGTGCGCTCTCCAGCGCCGCGTTCGGTTGCGGTGCGGACGCGCATGCCCCGAGCGCCAGGGCCAACCCGACGCCCGTCATCAATTTCACGTTCATGGCACGGTACCTCGTCATTGAGAAAGGGGTTGCGGGGCAAGCGGCAGCGGAGCGGCCGGAGGCGAGCTCCGATTGGCCTGTTCGCGCAGCGCCTGCAGGCTCGCCTGAAGCTCCGTCTCTGCCTTCTGCGAGCGGTGCTCCTGGGCGGTCGCCTCTGCGAGCTCGGCGTCGACGTTGGCCTGCTCGGCCAGCAGGGTCGCCGGCTGCGCATCGTGATCCGCCGCCGCCTTCTCCGCGCGCTGCAACTTGTCACGCGCCGTCGAGAGCTCCACCGGCGCGTATTGCTGGGCACCGGATTGCTCGGCGTGCTGCACCGAAGCTCGCGCCACGGCGATTTTCCCGCCGGCAATCGGGCTCGAGGCGCACGCAGCGAGCGCCGTCATCGCCGCGGCGCAGAGTGCCGCTCCCTTGATCGACCTCACGGTTGCATTCATTTCGCTTCCTCCGTTCACACCCTGCGGATCTAGCAAGGGCCATGCCAACGGCGACTGAATGAATTCAACGGGAAATCAAGGCTTTTCGCAGATGCGGGCGCGGCGCGTAGATGTAGAAATTGCCGGAAGGGGTAGACATTACGCGCAATTTCCGCGGGCTCCACCAGGCTTGTCGGCGTGGGACTACGCGCGCAAGCACCGTACGAATGCCGTGCCGGTCGTGCCTGGCTCAGTGCTTGGCGACGTGGGCTTCGCAGATCTCGTGCAGCACTTCGGGAAGGCGCCCATAGTCGCGGGCCTTGTCGAGAAAATGCGTCGCACCGAGCGCGATCGCCGCATTCTTGTATTCCGGCAGATCGTAATTCGTGAGCACGATGATGCGCGGTTTCAGCTGAGTCGTGGCGAGCGCGCGCATCACGCCGAATCCGGTGCCCTGTTTCAAATGCAGATCCAGAATGATCACATCGATCGCATCGCGCTTCACGGCGGCGAGTGCGGCCGCCTCCGTGTCCGCGGTGCCTATCAGCTCGACATCGGGAATCTGCCTGATGGCTTCCGTCAACCGTTCCGTGAGGACCTTGGAGTCTTCCACGAGTAAGACCCGCAAGCCCTGGGCCATCGTCATTTCTTCCACGGTAGTTGCACACACGTTACGCAGACTGTACCGCTTGCGCGCGCAGTCCATACCCGGTGAATGAACCGTTTGTAATGTAGGATGTATCCCACGGGTGCCGCTTATTGGATGAGTCCGTTGCGCAGCGCGTAGGACGTTATGTCCGCATTGGCGTTGAAACTCATTTTTTCCAATATTCTCGAGCGGTAGGTGCTCACGGTCTTCACACTCAGGCTCAATTCGTTGGCGATGTCGGACACGCCGCGGCCGGCCGCGAGCTTGCAGAAGATCTGAAATTCACGCGTCGAGAGGCGCGCATGCAGCGGCTTGTCGGGATCGCCATCCAGATCCGCCACCAGGATCTCCGCAAGCGCCGCGCTCACATAGCGCCGGCCGGACAGCACGGTGCGCACCGCCTTCATCAGCTCCTCCGGGGCGCTGTCCTTGGACAGGTAGCCGCTTGCCCCGGCACGCAGCACATTGACGGCGTATTGCTGTTCGGGCAGACCGCTCATGACGAGCACCCGCACGCCCGGATGGCCGGTTTGAATATGCCTCAATATGTCGAGACCGCTGCGATCAGGCATGTGGATGTCGAGAAGAACGAGGTCCCAATCCTGCTTGCGCAGCTGATCGAGCGTCTCGTTCCCGCTTGCCGCCTCGCCGACCGCGTTGATGGTGGGATCCGCATCCAGAAACTGTTTGAACCCTGCCCGGACAACCGCGTGGTCGTCGGCGATCAATACTCGTGACACGTCTTGGCTCTCCCCTCTTCTGGTGTTCAGCTGCTGGCGCACTGGCTCTGCGAATAGCCATTGAGCTTGTTATACAACGTTTTGAGGCTGCATCCCAAGGCATCCGCGGCGCGGCGCTTGTTGCCCTGGAAGTAGTCGAGCGTCGCCTCGATCAGCGAGCGCTCCATGTCGTGGATCCTCGATCCCACGCGGATCTCGAGGCGCAGCCGATCGTCGGTCCCAGCCGCGGTCCTGGTCGAGCCGCCCGGCGATTGAATGAGCGGCGCCAGCTCGAGCGTCTGATCGCCGAGGATGAACGCGCGCTCGATGCAATTTCTCAGCTCGCGCACATTGCCGGGCCAGGTGTGCTGCCTCAGGGTCATGCGCGAGTGCGCCGTGAGCTGTTTGTGCGTGCCCGCCTGGGCGTTCAGCTCGTCGAGAAAATGCGCGGCCAGCAGCTCCACGTCGTTCCCCCGGTCGCGCAGCGGCGGCAGCTCGATCGGAAACACCGCGAGGCGGTACAAAAGATCCTCGCGCAGTTGACCGCTTTGAACGGCCTGCAAAGGGCAGCGGTTGCTGGCGGCAATCACGCGCACATCGGTCGACAGCTCGACATTGGCCCCGACCCGGTAGAACTTCCGCGTCTCGAGCACGCGCAGCAGCCGCGTCTGCATGTCCATGGGCATCTCCGTGATCTCATCGAGCAGCAGCGTTCCGCCGTCCGCCCGCTCGAACACCCCGGCATGGGCGCGGACGGCGCCGGTGAAGCTGCCCTTCTCGTAGCCGAACAGCTCCGCCTCGATCAATCCCGCAGGGATGGCGCCGCAGTTGATGGCGAGGAACGGCCCGCCGCGACGCAAGCTCCTGTCGTGGATCGACTGTGCCGCGAGCTCCTTTCCCGAGCCGCTCTCGCCGGTCAACAAGACACTGGCCTCGGTGGGCCCGACGCGCTCGATCAGACGAAACACTTCCTGCATGGCGACGGACAAACCGAGAAGCGGTCCGGCGGCCGCGCGCCGCGCGGACTCTTGGTGCAAACTCACGACGCTCATGACTCGATACCCTCCAGGATCCGGCTGTTCGTGTAATCGTTACATTGAGAAGCGGGTTAATTTGTAACCTGGGCAGGGGGCGCTCGCCATGGATACCCGCTGAACCTGCGCTCGGATTTTGCGCGGAATCGTGTCGGTGTTTGTCTGACGCGGCGGGGTAAGCGATTGATGGGCAACGTCGCCTGCAGGCCACAGCGCGGGATTGGCAGATCTTCCTCGGGGCTCGACCGGCTCGGGGGCTCGACCCGCTCAGGGCTCGACCGGCGAAAGTTGCGCCCGCTCCCGACCGCACCGCCAGCAGCAGGTGAACTGCGGCTCGAGGCTTTCCCCGCACCCGTCGCAAGTCCACGGGGCACCGCCGGGCGCCTTGGCCGCACGTGCAAGGATGCCGAGCGCGTATCCCTCATCGGCGTCGTCGACGTAGAGCTGCGGCCAGGTTTCCATCATCGGCAGCTCGCCCAGCGCACCGGCGAGATACACGTTGCGCAGCTCGCAGCGGACGCCGGCCGTGATCAGAACGTTCCGCGCGTGCGCCACCTGCAACAGCGACGCGGCCCGGTAAACGCGCTTCACGGCGGTGTCTCCGCCGGCCTATCCGCGCAACGACCTGAGAAAGGCGCGCACATCGCCTCCACGCTCCAGCGTCTCGACCAACGCCGAGCCGACGACCACGCCGTCGACGTGCTTCGCGAAGCGGGTGACCTGGGCGTGCGAGCGGATGCCGAAGCCGGCGCACACCGGGACTTTGGAATGGCGTTTGACGCGGTCCATGTAAGCGAGCACCTCGTCCGGCACCTCCACCGACTTGCCGGTCGTGCCGGTCATCGTGACCGCATAAACGAACCCCTGCGCCGCGGCGCAGAGCATCGCGAGGCGCGCATCCGGCGTCACCGGCGTCACCATCTGCACGAGCGCGAGGCCCTCGCGCTGCAACGCCGCTGCGAGATCGCCGGCTTCCTCGTGAGGCAGATCCGGCACGATGAATCCGGCGACTCCGGCCTCGCGCGCGGCGCGCGGCAGCGCATCGAGCCCGAACGCGAGCAGCGGATTGAGGTAGCTCATGAGCAGCATCGGCGCCGACAGCGGCCGGGGCAACGCGGCCAGCTGCTCGAGTATCCAGGGAAGGGTCACCCCATCGGCCAGCGCGGCGAAGCTTGCGCGCTGGACGGTGGAACCGTCCGCCATCGGATCCGAGAACGGCACGCCGATCTCCACCACATCGCACGACTCGGCCACTGCCAGCAGGTTGTCGCGGAACTGGCGGCGCGTTGGAAAGCCGGCGGTGAGAAACCCCACCAGGGCCGGACGACCACGCGCGGTGGCGGCGCTGATGGCGGTCGAGATGGTATCGCGGGGCTGCATGATGTTCAGCGCAAAATCGTGCGCTGCAGGATGCCGATGTCCTTGTCGCCGCGGCCCGAGCATCCGATCAGAATGCGCGCGCCGGGATGGGATCCGGCGTAGCGGCGGGCGCCGTAGAGCGCGTGTGCGCTTTCGATCGCCGGCAAGATCCCCTCGCAGCGCGCGCATTCGCTCAAGGCATCGAGCGCCTCGTCGTCGGTCGCCGACTCGTAAATGACCCGGCCCGAGCTCTTGAGGAAGGCGTGCTCCGGGCCGACGCCCGAGTAATCCAGGCCGGCCGACACCGAATGCGTCTCGCGCACCTGGCCGAACGCATCCTGCAGGATCAGCGTATAGCTTCCCTGCAGCACTCCCGGCGTGCCGAACGTCAGCGAGGCGGCATTGTCGCCGAGACCCGCGCCGCGGCCGCCCGCCTCCACGCCGAGAATCTCTACGCCCGGGTCGCCGAGAAACGGGTGGAACAGGCCGATTGCATTCGAGCCGCCGCCCACGCATGCCACCACCGCATCCGGCAGGGCGCCCGCCGCCGTCAGCATTTGCGCGCGCGCTTCGCGGCCGATCACGGCCTGCAGTTCCCGCACCAGATACGGATACGGATGCGGTCCCACGGCTGAGCCCAGCGAGTAGTACGTGCGATCCGGGTCGGACACCCAATCTCGCAGCGCCTCGTCGATCGCGGCGCGCAGCGTCTTGTCGCCGGAGCTCACCGGCACGACGGTGGCGCCCATGAGCTTCATGCGCGCAACGTTCGGCGCCTGACGCTCGACATCGACCTCGCCCATGTAGACCACGCAGGGCAATCCCAAGCGGGCGGCGGCGGCGGCGCTCGCGACGCCATGCTGCCCGGCGCCGGTCTCGGCGATGATGCGCTTCGCGCCCAGGCGCTTGGCGAGCAGCGTCTGTCCGACGGCGTTGTTGATCTTGTGTGCGCCGGTGTGTGCGAGGTCCTCGCGCTTGAGCCATATGTCGGCGCCCCAGCGGGCGCTCAACGTGGGGGCATGCGAGAGGGCGGTGGGCCGGCCGACCCAGGTCTTGAGCTCGTGATGGAACTGCGCCTGAAAGTCATCGCTCGCGAGGTGGCGGTCGATGCCCGCCTGCAGCCGATCGAGCGCCGGCACCAAAGTCTCGGGCACGTAGCGGCCGCCGAATGCGCCGAATCGGCCTTTCGCATCGGGGCCTGCACCGGCGCCGGCGGTGTTTTTCGGCGTGACGGCCGGAGGCACCGCGCTCACGCGTCGCTCGCCGATAAAGCGGCCGCGGCGCGCGCCGCACGGACGAACTCGGCGATCTTCGCCGGATCCTTGACGCCGCGTTCCGATTCGACGCCGGAACTCACGTCGACGCCGAACGGTCTCACCGCCTGGATCGCCTCCGCCACATTCTGCGCGGACAGGCCGCCCGCCAGAATGACCTGCGTCTGCCGGGCGAGCTCCGCGGCACGGCCCCAATCGGCCAGCTCGCCGATGCCGCTGGTCGGTCCCTCGAACACGATGCGCGCCGGCAGCGGACTCGGCGTCTTGCGCCCGAATCGCACCACCGGCAGCACCTTGATGTTCGCTGGGATCTTGAGCTCCCGCAAATCTTCCACATCGGTTTGGAAGTAGTCGGGCTTCAGCATGCGGCAGATCTCGTCCACCTTCATCTGCAGCGGATGCTGCGCGACCGCAATCCTCAGCATGCCCGCGGGCGCCAGCGCCGCGAGCTGCGCCGCCTGTCCGGGTGTCACCTGGCGGGGACTCGGCGCAAACACGAAGCCGATGGCGTCCACGTGGGCGGCGGCGGCGGCACTGACGGCATCGGCGGTGGTAATGCCGCAAATCTTGATCCACATGGTGTCGAGTGTAGCCATTTAGCGTTTCACTGTCCGCGCCGCCGACAAAATTTCAGCGAGCAGCGCCGCGGGGTCGTCACGGGTCATGAGCGCCGTGCCGATGAGCGCCGCGCGGTAGCCGAGCCGGCGCATCGCCGCCGCGTCGGCGGCCGTGGCCACGCCGCTCTCCGCGACCCCCACGGCAGCCGCGGGCAGCGCCGGCGCGAGCTCGGCAAAGCGCTTGGGATCGACCTGCAGACTCACGAGATCGCGGCAGTTGATCCCGACCAGCACCGGACCTCGGGTGCAATCACGCCGCTCCAGCAGCAGCCGCACCCGTTCGAGATCCGCGGCATCGAATGCCTCGAGCAGCACGAACAAACCCTGTTCGGCGGCCGCGTCGAGCAGAGCCAGCGCGTCAGAGTGGCTCAGCATGCGAACGATGACCAGCACCCCGCCGGCGCCGGCCGCCCGTGCCTCGAGCACCTGGTAGGGGTGCACGAGGAAATCCTTGCGCATGGCGGGCACACCCAGGGGCGCGAGCACCTGCGCGGCCTGTTCGAGATGCTCGAGCGCACCATCGAAACGCGTCGGCTCGGTGAGCACCGACACAGCCGCCGCGCCGGCGCGGGCATAGGCGGCGACGCGCCCGCGCCAATCGTGCGCGGCATCCTTGAGCACACCGGCCGCGGGAGATCGAAGCTTCAGCTCGGCGATCACATCGAAGCCGGACGCGGAGAGCTCGAGCGCCGGCGCGGCGGGCGTCTCGCCGGCGCGCCGCTCGAGCTGGGCGAACGACTCGCGCTGCATGGCGGAAGTCACGCGCTCCGTGCTCGAGCGCCGCATCTCGTCGAGCAAACCCGTCATGCGGAATGCTCCGCGCGCATCGCACCGGCCGTCCGGGCGAATTGCCGCAGACGCTCGAGCCACGCCTGGGCGCGGCCGCTGTCGATGGTCTCGCCGGCGAGCGCGATGCCCGCGACCGGCGAGGCCGCACGGCCCGCGATGAACAACGCGAGTCCGCTTTGCAATGCGAGCGCGGCACGATGCGCGCCCCGATCGCGCCCCTCGAACACCGCGCGCAGCGCGGCGAAGTTGGCGGGAGCATCGCCGCCCTGCAGATCCGCGGCCGAGCACCGGGGCAGGCCCCACTGCTCGGGATCGATGCGCTCGCGGCGAATGCGGCCGGCGGCCACGTCGAAAGCGATGAACGGCCCGATGGGCGTGGCTTCATCCCAACCTGCCGCGCCGTGCACCACCCATGCCTTCTCACCGGACATGCCAGCGAGGGTGTTGGCGATCAGTTCCGCCGTTGCCTCGTCGTAGGCACCGATCAATTGAAAGCGCGGCGCGGCCGGATTGGTGAGCGGGCCCAGGAGATTGAACACGGTGCGCACGCCGAGCGCGGCCCTGATGGGTGCGAGCGCCTTCATCGCCGGGTGAAAGTAGGGCGCGAACAAGAAGGTGAAGCCGGTGGCGGCGAAACACTCCGCCGCGCGCTGCTCGTCCAACGGCAGCGTGAGCCCGAGCTGTTCGACGAAATCGGCGCTGCCGCTGCGGCTGGTGATGGAGCGATTGCCGTGCTTGATCACACCGAGGCCGGAGGCGGCGGTCAAAAGCGCAGCGCCGGTGGAGAGATTGAGGCTGCCGGACGAATCGCCGCCCGTGCCGACGATGTCGATGGCGTCGGCGGCAGGCGGCAGTGCGGGTTTGCGTGCGAGCGCGCGCATGGCGCCGGCGAACCCGCGCACTTCAGCCGGAGTCACGCCTTTTGCGCGCAGCGCGGCGAGCAGCGCGCCCGCCATCGCCGGGGCGAGCCCGCCCGCCGTCAATTCTCCCAGCAGCAGCGCAGCGCCGGCTTCCTCGAGATCCCGGCCCTGCAGCAGATGCTCGAGCATTTGCCCGGGACTCATCATCGGCGTCACGGCGTCCCCCCCGAGGCCTTCAGGAAATTGCCCATGAGCGCCGGTCCCTCCGGTGTGAGCACGCTTTCCGGATGGAACTGCACGCCCTCGATGGGAAGCGTCCGATGGCGCACGCCCATGATCTCTCCCTGCTCGGTGCGCGCCGTCACCTCGAGAATTTCCGGCATGCTCGACGGCTCGGCGATCAGCGAATGATAGCGGCCGGCCTGGAAATTCTGTGCCATGCCCGAAAAGACACCCTTGCCGTCGTGCTGCACGGGAGACACCTTGCCGTGCATGAGCCGTGCGGCGCGGACCACCCGGCCGCCGAACACTTCCACCAGGGCCTGATGACCGAGGCACACGCCGAAGATCGGGATGCGCCCCGCGAAGGCCTCGATCATGCGCATCGAGACGCCCGCGGCGCGCGGCGTGCCCGGCCCCGGCGAGATCACCAGGTGCGAGTGTCCCTGGGAAAGGGCCTGCTCGACCGTGATCGCATCGTTGCGGTGGACATCGACCTCCGCGCCCAGCATCAGAAACGCCTGCACCAGGTTATAGGTGAAGGAATCGTAGTTGTCGATCAGCAATATCCGCGTGCGCGAACTCACAATCCCTCCGCCGCCATGCTGAGCGCCCGGCGCAGCACGGCACTCTTCGCCATGACTTCTTCGTACTCTGCCCGCGGCGAGCTGTCGGCGACGATTCCGCCTCCCGCCTGGTAGCTGTAGGTATCGCCGCGGAACACGAGCGTGCGGATGGTGATGGCCTGATCCATGTCGCCATGGCGCCCGAAATACCCGACCGTGCCTCCATAGAGCTGCCGTCCCACGGGCTCGAGCTCATCGATGATTTCCATGGCGCGAACCTTCGGCGCCCCCACCAGCGTGCCCGCGGGGAAAGTGGCGGCGAACAAATCGAAGACATCGAAGTCCGCCGCGAGCGTCCCGCCGACACCGCTGACCATGTGCATGATGTGGCTGTAGCGCTCGATCACCCGGTAGGGCTCCACGCGCACCGAGCCCGCGGTCGCGACGCGGCCCAGGTCGTTGCGCGCCAGATCGACCAGCATGACGTGCTCCGAATTCTCCTTGGGATCGGCGAGCAAATCCGCCTCCAGCCGGGCATCGGCGAGCGCATCGCTGCCGCGGGGACGCGAGCCCGCGATGGGCCGCAGCTGCGCATGTCCGCCGTGCGACTTCACCAGCGCTTCGGGCGAGGAGCCCACCACCGTGACATCGCCGAGTTCGCAGAAATACATGTATGGGGATGGGTTCAACAGACGCAGGGCGCGGTACACCTCGAAGGGGGCGAGCGCGTGCCGCCCTTCGAAGCGCGATGCCAGCACCAGCTGGTACACGTCCCCGGACGAGATGTACTGCTTGGCGCGCCGCACGCCGTCCGCGTGGGTGCTCTCGTTCAGCGAGGGCACCGCGGGTGTGAACGCCCCCGGCGCGAGGAGCGTCGGCACGGCGCCCCGCAATGCCTGCATGACTTCGCGCCTCAGCGACTCGCGCTCGGCGTCGCTCCCGTCATGCAGCAGCGCGGCGCTGCGCGTGAGATGATCGAACACCAGCAGCGAGCGGGGTGCCACGTAGTGCGCGTGCGGCGCCGGCGTGGCGTCGAGACTGCGTCCCGGCAGGCGTTCGAAATACCGAATGGCGTCGTAGGCCGTGTACCCGACCAGCCCCCCGGACAGCGGCACGCCGGGAATCTCGGGCTTTGGCCGGGGAGCCTCGGCCAATGCGCGTCGCAGGGCGTTCAGGAGCTCAGCTTTGCCGCCCGGCCGCGGCGAGCGGCGCCCGCCGACGGTGAGACCGGCCGCGTCCAAGCGCACCTCCAGACAGTCGCCGAATCCGATGAACGAATAGCGCGCCAGCCGCTCGCCCCCTTCCACGCTTTCCAGCAGAAATCGCGGACGAAACGGCTTGAGCTTCAGGTACGCGGAAACCGGCGTGTCCAGGTCGGCGGCAATGTCGAACGGCGGCTTCATGGCCTGATCCTTGGTGACCTCCCAAAAAAAAACCCATCACCGTCAAGAGGCGGAGATGGGTTCTGGATATCGAAACGAAAATTAAAACTTAAGCGCCCAGCGCCCACTCCTTCGGGGAAGTGCGCCACCAGCGGACATTGCCGTGCTTGCTTGCGATCAACATCTGTGGCGAGTATCGCCGCCGCGAGCAGGCAGCGTCAAGAGGTCATCAGGCTCTTTTTGATCCTGCGCGTCAGCTCGACGAAACGCGGCGTCAGACCCACGTCTTCGTACACCGGATCGCCCTGGTCGTCCCGCGAGATGACCGTGGGACCGGCCTCGTACGGCATCGCCGCCGCGATCTCCTCGAGCCCGGCGTGCAGCAGGTCCGTGATGATGTGCTCCACGGTACACCCGGGAAACAGCTCTGTCAGCGCCTGCAGACGGGACGCATCGTCCAGCGGCAGCCGCACGGCGTATTCTCGTGCCGTCTGCACCGGTGGGGCATCTTTCTTCCAGCGATCGAGCAAGGACTTGAATTTCACGATTACTCCGCCATACCGGTATCGGGCAATTATAGGACATGAACGCACCTCACCCCACGCCCGCGGACGGCATCGCGGCCGGCGGCACGCTCCGGCGCGGCCTCGCCGGACTGTTCGAGTACAGCCACCGCGCCCTGACGCTCGTATGGACCACCAACCGCCCGCTCTCGATCGCGCTGGCGGTGCTCACCCTGCTGGCGGGCGTATTGCCCGCCGGGGTCGCGTACGTGGGTGCGCTGATCGTCGATGCCGTGATCCGCGCCGCCCTGCTGCACCAGCGCACCGGCACGCTCGCTCTCTCCCACGTGTTCCTGCTGGTCGGCTGCGAGGCGGCGCTGATTGCCGCGACCTCGCTCGCGCAGCGCGGTATCTCGCTCGCGCAATCGCTGCTGCGCGCGCAGCTCGGCCAGCGCGTCAACGTGATGATTCTGGAGAAAGCGCTCACCCTCGACATGCAGCAATTCGAGGACTCGGAGTTCTACGACAAGCTGACACGCGCGCGCCGCGAAGCATCGAGCCGCCCCTTGAGCCTCGTCATGCGCACGTTCGGGCTGCTGCAAAACGCCATTTCGCTGATCTCGTTCGGCGGCCTGCTGATCCGCTTCTCGCCCTGGGCAGTCGTGCTGCTGGTGGTGGCCGGCCTGCCGGCGTTCCTGGCCGAGGCCAGGTTTTCGGGCGAGGCGTTTCGATTGTTTCGCTGGCGCGCGCCCGAATCCCGCATGCAGATCTATCTGGAGTCGGTGCTCGCCCGCGAGGACAGCGCAAAAGAAGTGAAGCTGTTCCAACTGGGAACACGGTTCCTGGACCGCTATCGAGACATCTTCACGCGCCTGTACCGCGAGGATCGCGACCTCACCATTCGCCGCGACAGCTGGGGATTCGGCTTGGGGCTGGTCGGGACCGGCGCGCTCTACGGCGGCTACGCGTGGATCGCCGCTGAAACCGTCGCAGGCGCGCTGAGCGTGGGTCAGATGACCATGTACCTCATGGCGCTGCGGCAGGGCCAGGCCGCGGTCAGCGCCGCTCTGACCGCCATCTCGGGCCTGTACGAGGACAATCTCTATTTGTCGAATCTATTCGAGTACCTGGAGCAGCCCGTGCGAGGCTCGAGCGGCAGGCTCATGGTCGGACCGCGCCCGGGCGACGGCATCCGTTTCGAGGACGTGGAGTTCGTCTACCCCGACGCCCCCTCGCCCGCCCTGTCGCACATCGATCTGCACGTGAAGCCGGGCGAGAGCCTGGCGCTGGTCGGCGAGAACGGCTCCGGCAAGACCACCGTGATCAAGCTCTTGACCCGGCTGTACCGGCCCACCCGGGGCCGAATTCTGCTGGACGGCCTCGATCTCGAGGAGTGGGACGAGACGACGCTGCGGCAACGCATCGGGGTGATCTTCCAGGACTTCGCCCGCTACCAGATGCTGGTGGGCGAGAACATCGGCGCCGGCGACGAGCGTGCATTCGAGGACGAGGCGCGCTGGCGCAGCGCGGCTGCCCAGGGCCTCGCGGCGGAGTTCGTCGAGGCGCTGCCCTCGGGCTACCGCACCCAGCTCGGAAAATGGTTCAAGGACGGCCGCGAGCTGTCGGGCGGCCAGTGGCAGAAAATCGCGCTCGCGCGCGCCTTCATGCGCAGCGATGCGGATATTCTCGTGCTCGACGAGCCCACCGCGGCGATCGACGCCGCCGCCGAGGCCGAGGTGTTCGAGCATTTCCGGGACCTGACGCACAACCGCATCGCCATCGTCATCTCCCACCGCTTTTCGACCGTCCGCATGGCGGATCAGATTCTGGTGCTCGAGGGCGGCCGCATCGTCGAAGGCGGCAGTCACGAAGCGCTGATGGCGCTCGACGGACGCTATGCGAGGCTTTTCACCTTGCAGGCCCGCGGGTATCGTTAGCCGCATGCCTTCGTTCGACGTCGTATCCGAGATCGATTCCCACGAGCTGACCAACGCCGTCGATCAGGCCGGCCGCGAGCTGTCCCAGCGATTCGATTTCAAGAACACCGGCGCCCGCTTCGAGCTCGAGGAAACGACGGTGACCATGTCCGCTCCGTCGGAATTTCAGCTGAACCAGATGCTGGAGATCCTGAAACTCAAGGTCGCCAAGCGCGGCATCGACGTGGTGTGTCTCGACGTTCAGGACCCGCTCGTCAACCTGGCCGTGGCCAAACAGCAGGTGATATTGAAGCACGGCATCGATCAGGACACCGGCAGGAAGGTCACGCGGCTGCTCAAGGACTCGAAGCTCAAGGTGCAAGCCCAGATTCAGGGCGACAAGGTGCGGGTCACCGGGAAGAAGCGCGACGACCTTCAGGAAGCGATCGCCACCCTGCGCAAGGGAAACTTCGAGGTGCCGCTGCAGTTCAACAACTTCCGGGATTGATCGGGCGGGACGCGTTGCGCTGCGGGCGGGACGCGTTGCGCTGCGGGCGTGCGGCTCACTGCGGCCGGCTTCCCCGCTTCATCCCGTCGGTGGTGACCACCGTGCCGTCGAGCTCGACGATGATGGCGTCGATGTCCTTCAGCCGGTTGTAGATTTCCAGGGCCTTGTCCGGCCCCAGTACGAAGGCGGTCTTGGACAAACCGTCGGTGCGGGTCGCATACGGGCCGATCACGGTGGCGCTGCGCACCTTGCTCGCCGAATGACCGGTGTGCGGGTCGATGATGTGGTGGTAGCGCACGCCCTTCTCCTCGAAGAAGCGCTCATAGTCCCCGGACGTTGAAATCGCCGCATCGACCAGAGGAATGCGGGCGATGACGTTGCCCTCCCCCTTCATCGGATCCCGGATGCCCACCATCCACGGCTTGCCGAACCGGTCGCCGATGATGCGGCTGTCCCCGCCCGCCCCGACATAGGCGCGCGTATACCCGAGCGCCTTCAGCACATCGATTCCGCGATCGACCGAATAGCCCTTCGCGATGCCGCCCAGATCGATGCGCACGCCTTTTTGCGAGAACCGCACCGTCTGGTTGCCCGGATCGAGGATCACGTGCCGATAGTTGACGGCCGGCAGCGCCTGGGCGATCTCTGCGTCGTCGGGACGGACGTGCTTGCGGAAGTCGTACAGATAACCCACGCTCGCGTAGGTGATGTCGAAGGCGCCATCGGTGATTTCGGAGTATTGGCTCGCGGTGGTCAGCAGGTCGAACAGCTCCTTGCTGATGTGCATCGGACCGTCCGCGGCTTTGGCGTTGACCTGCGACACCTCGCTGGTCGGCTTGTAGGTGCTCATGGTCTCGTCGATGTGCCGCATTTCGTCGAGCACCGCATCGATGGCCTGGTTGCCCTTGCCCGCATCCTCCGCCCAGACCTCGACCGTGATACGGGTGCCCATGATGCCGTCGGTGACGCGACGCACCCATTCCGCGCGGGCCGGCAGCGCGGCGCACAGCAGAACGGCGACGATCGCCCAGAGGGTGAACGGATGTTTCATGGTCGGCTAGCCTATCCGGTTCGGCAGCTAATGGGTACGGGGACGCCGCCACTGCATGACCACGAGCGCGCTGCCGATCATTCCGCCGAGGTGGGCGAAGTGTGCGATGCCCGCGAGCCTTCCCGTGACGCCGAACGCAAGCTCCGCCCCTGCGTACAGCGTGGCGAACAGCCACGCGGGCATGGGAATCGGCGGAATCAGCGGCACCACCTTGCGATGGGGAAACATCAACGCGTAGGCGAGCAGCAGCCCGAACACGCCGCCCGACGCCCCCAACGTCGGCCCGAGCGGCGCTCCCATCAGCGGCGGCACGATGAGCTGGCTGAGAGCGGCCGTCACCACCGATGCGAAGTAGCAGGCAAGCAGACGCAGCGGCCCGACGTAGCGCTCGATCTCGGCGCCGAACATGAAAAGCCCGAGCATGTTGAACAGGATGTGCGAATAATTGTGGGGGTCGTGAAGAAAGGCATAGGTAACGATTTGCCAGACATGGAACAGAGATTGCCCGAAGTCGGGAATCGCCTGCAGCGGCCAGAGCGCAAACCGGATCTCGATCGCATCCCCGAACGCGAGCTGCAGTGCGTAACCCCCGACATTCGCGGCAATCAACCATAAAACGGCGGTGTTTTTCATGATTAAGCGGTCATTGTAACGCCGTGCGCAGCGTATTCCTCGATTACGAAACCGTCCGTAACGGCGACGACAGCCTCGACCACTCCGCGATCGACGCGGTCGCAGACGCGGCCGCCGGGACGGTGCGCTATTGCGACTTCACCGAGGATTCGGAAATTCCCGAGCGCCTCGGCGCGGCGGACATCGTGCTGCTCAACAAGGTGAAGCTGTCGCGCGCGCACCTGACCGCGGCGGCCCACCTCAAACTGATCGCCCTGTCCGCCACCGGCACCGACAACATCGACCTCGAGGCCGCCAGGGAGCTCGGCATCGGGGTGTGCAACGTGCGCGGCTATTGCACCGCCTCGGTGGCGCAGCACGTCTGGGCCTTGATTCTGAGCCTCACCCAGCATTTGTCGGGCTGGCACCGAATGGCGGTCGACGGATCCTGGGCGCAGGGTGAGCTCAACGAGCTCGCATACCCCATCCACGAGCTCGCCGGGCGCACACTCGGCATCGTCGGCTGGGGCGAATTGGGGCGCGCGGTCGCCCGGGTCGCCGGGGCGTTCGGCATGCGGGTCATCGTCTGCAATCGGCCGGGCGCGGCGCCCATGGAGGGGAGAGTGCCGCTCGATGAGCTGCTCGCAACCGCGGATGTGGTATCCCTGCACTGCCCCTTGACGCCCGCGACCCGCGGCCTGATCGGTGCGCGCGAGCTCGCCCGCATGAAACCGGATGCACTGTTGATCAATACCGCCCGAGGCGCGCTGATCGACGGGGCCGCCCTCGCCGCCGCGCTCAAGGAGCGTCGGCTGGGGGGCGCAGGCATCGATGTGCTTCCCGTCGAACCGCCGGCCGCGAGTGAGCCGCTGCTGGAGTCGGGGATTCCCAACCTGATCGTCACGCCGCACGTCGCCTGGGCGGCCTTCGAGTCGCGTCAGCGCTGCCTCGACGAAATGGCCGCCAATATCCGCGATTTTCTGGGTGGCGGACGGCGCGGACGGGTGGTGTGAGAGCCCGCCGCGCCGGTGACCGCGCGCGGCGATCAGCCGCGCTCGGCGCGCTTCGCCTTCTTGGCGGCTCGCTTTTCCTCCAAGGTTTTGGCCGGCTTTTTCTTTTCTTCCCGCTTTCGTTCCATGCCCTTGCTCATGACTCGCTCCTCACGTTGACGAACACCTTCAATGCTTCGCGGCCCGATGCTTGGCCGGGCCGCGATCGGCGCTGCGCGCCGACTGTTTTGCCGCGGGCGGCGGCGGCCGCCCCTCATCGCGGCGCTGCACCTTGGTGATCCGCAGCTCGCGGCCCGCCAGGCGCGTCTTCTTCAGCGTCTTGAAAATCTCCCTCGGCATGCCCTCGGGCAGATCGACGAAGCTGTGGTCCTCGCGGATGTCCACCCGTCCGATGTAGACGCCATCGAGGCCCGCCTCGTTGGCGATCGCGCCCACGATGTTGCCGGCCTTGATCTCGTGTACAGACCCTACCTCGATGCGAAAAGTTTCCGTACGGGCCGGGCGGCCGCCCGCCTCGTCGCGACGACGGGGCAGGCGCGGGGCGTCGGCGCCAGCGCGCGCATCGGCGTTGGGCGCAATCACGCCGGGCTGATCGGCGCGCGGTGCTTTCGGGCGCGGTGCCTCACGGCTGGGCGCGTCGGCGCCCGCGAGCAACAGCGGCGTGGAGCTCTGCGCAAGGCTCGCGAGCGCGGCTGCGATGTCGATCGGCGCGAGGTCCGTCTCGGCCTCGAGCTGCTCGAGGATCGGCCGGTAACGCTTGCTCTCCTCGTTCGCGGCTGCCTCGATGATGCGCGCTTTGAATTTGTCGATCCGGCGGGCGTTCACCGCATCGACCGTCGGAAGGTTCATGGGTTCTATTTGCTGACGCATGGCCCGTTCGATGCCGCGCAGAAGATTGCGCTCGCGCGGCGCGATGAACAGAATCGCCTCGCCTTTGCGCCCGGCGCGGCCGGTACGGCCGACGCGATGCACGTAGGATTCCGGATCGTACGGCGCATCGTAGTTCACCACGTGACCCACGCGATCCACATCGAGACCGCGGGCCGCAACGTCCGTCGCGACGACGATATCGACGTCGCCGGCCTTCAGCCGGGCAATGGTGCGCTCGCGCTGCGGTTGCGGGATGTCGCCGTTGAGCGGCGCGGCGGAAAATCCGCGTGCCTCGAGCTTCTCCGCCAGCTCCACCGTCGCCTGCTTGGTCCGGGTGAACACCAGCATGCCGTCGAAAGGCTCGGTTTCAAGGATCCGGGTCAACGCGTCGAGCTTGTGCAATCCGCTCACCAGCCAGTAGCGCTGGCGGACATTGGCCGCGGTCGCGGTCTTGCTCTGGATGGTTATTTCAACCGGCGAGCGCAGGTGCTTTTGGGCGATGCGCCGGATCGGCGAGGGAAGGGTGGCTGAGAACAGCGCCGCCTGCCGGTTCGGCGGTGTCTTCTCCAGAATGGCCTCGACCGCCTCGAGAAACCCCATGCGCAGCATCTCGTCCGCCTCGTCGAGCACCAAGAGCTTGATCGCGGCCAGCTTCAGGGTGCCCCGCTCCAAGTGGTCGCTCACCCGTCCGGGGGTTCCGACGACCACGTGCACGCCGCGCTTCAAGGCGTTCAGCTGAGGCTGGTAGCTCTGCCCGCCGTAAATCGGCAACACGTGAAAGCCCTTCAGATGCGAGGCATAGCGCTGGAAGGCTTCGGCCACTTGCAGAGCGAGCTCGCGGGTGGGCACCAACACCAGGACTTGCGGCTCGCGCCCCGACAGGTCGATGCGCTCGAGCGCGGGCAGGGCGAACGCGGCGGTCTTTCCCGTGCCGGTTTGCGCCTGACCGAGCAGGTCGGCGCCGGTGAGCAGCGCCGGGATCGTGGCGGATTGGATGGGAGAAGGCGATTCGTAGCCGACCTCGGCGAGGGCCTTCAAGAGCGGTTCGCCAAGGCCCAGATCACGGAAAGTCGCCGCAACGGGTGCGTTGCCGGCTGCAGATGCGCTCATGGGGATGCCTTGTTGGGGTGGTTGGCAAGTCTAGCGGTTTGCCCGGGTATTGCTACCATGCGCGGCATGGGACGCATATTCGAAGTCAGGAAGCACGCGATGTTCGCCCGCTGGAACCGCATGGCCAAGCAGTTCACGCGGATCGCCAAGGACATCGCCATTGCCGTGCATACGGGGGGGCCCGATCCGGCTTCGAACTCGACGCTGCGCCGCGTGCTGCAAAACGCCCGCGCGGTGAACATGCCGAAGGACAAGACGGATGCGGCCATCCGGCGTGCCTCGGGCAAAGAAGCCCAGAACTACCAGGAAATCATCTACGAGGGCTACGCGCCGCACGGCGTCGCGCTCTTGGTCGAGTGCGCCACCGACAACCCAACCCGGACCGTGGGCAACGTGCGCAACCTGTTCACCCGCAACGCGGGCAATCTGGGTACTTCCGGAAGCGTGAGCTTTTTGTTCAAGAAGATGGGTGTATTTCGTCTGGACCCCTCGACCGTGAAGGATCAAGACGAGCTCGAGCTCGATCTGATCGACCACGGTCTGGAAGAAATGGGCGAGAGCACCGGCGAGAAGGGCGAGCCGCAGCTCGTGATCCGCTGCGCCTTCAACGATTTCGGCAAGCTCCAGGAAGCGCTCGAGGCCCGCCACATCACGCCCTTGTCGGCCGAGCATGAGTACATTCCCTCGATGTCGACCGAGCTGCCGGAGGAACAGGCGGCCGAAGCGCTGGCGCTGATCGACAAATTGGAACAGGACGAGGACGTGCAGAAGGTATTTCACACCCTGGCTTGAGCACTGCCGCCAGCCGGGGGCCCGGCTGCGCGTTCTTAAGGATTCTTCATGCTGTCATCCGCCCCGTGCCCCGCCCGTTGCTCAATGGGAGGCTTGGATTTTCAGGAGACCTGTCATGAAGCGATTAATGATGTTGCTGATCCCGCTCGGTGTCGTGGCGATGTCCGGCTGTGTGGTGGCGCCGTACGGCTACCACCGCGGATGGTACGGTCCCCGGGTCGCGGTGGTCGTACCTGCCCCGGTCGTGGTGGTCCGCTGACGCTCGAGTGCCTTGTATAATCCACCGCCATGCGGGCCCACCGATTCCGCCTACTCAACGTGTTCACCCGGTCCATGGGGAGGTTGACGGGCAATCCCCTCTGCGTCTTCGAGCAGAGCGCCGGACTCGACACCGCCGCCATGCAAGCGTTGGCCCGGCAATTCAATTTGTCGGAGACGACGTTCATCGCTCCCTCGTCGCGGGCCGCCGCGAGCGTGCGCATCTTCACGCCGAATTACGAGATGCCTTTCGCCGGGCATCCCACCTTGGGCACCGCGCACGTGTGCAGAGCGCTCGGACTTGGCGGCAATGCGCTCGAGCTCGACATGCAGGCGGGCATCATCGGGGTCGAGGCCGCCGGTGACCGCTGGACGCTCACGGCTCCAGAGGCCTCCTTCAGGGACATCGAGGTGCCGCTGGGCACGCTCGCCGGCGCGCTCGGCTTGGAGGAGACCGATATCGACGAGCGGCCGCTCTGGGTGAAGGCCGGCAGGGAGCAGCTCATCGTGCCGTTACGCTCGCCCGACGCGGTGCGCCGCGCCTCGCCGTCGGCCGGCGGCATGGCCGCGCTGCGCAGCGAGGACGGCATCGGCATGGCCTATGTGTTCGCGCCGAGCGGCCCTGCCAAGGTGCTGGCGCGTTTCTTCTTCCCGAGCGGGCCGGTGATGCTCGAGGATCCCGCCACCGGCTCCGCGACCGCCAACTTTGGCGGCTGGTGCGTGGCGATGAACCGGCCGTTGCCGCTTGCGCTGGAAATTTCACAGGGTGAATCCGCGGGGCGCCCCTCGACGCTCTACCTCGACGTGACTTCCGAGCACCGGATCCGCGTGGGCGGCGACGTGATCGAGCTCGGGAGCGGATCGATAACGCTCTAGATTTTCGGTTCAGGCTTCGGTGTCGGGCCCATGCCCGTGGTTGACCCTGCGGTACGCCCAGCGCACCACGGGCGTCAGCCGCGGGGACACCATGCTGATGGCCCTGTGATAGTCCACCCAGCGCGCCTCGTGATGCTCGGGCACCCCTAAATCCGGATTGACGGGCAGGAGGATGTGCGTCTCCTTGCTTCGGGCGATGTAATACCGGGAGATCTTGCCCTTGTTGTACGGCCCGGTGTCCAAGTAATCCAAGCCCCAGTCGAACGAGATGTCGTCGAGCGCGGTTTCCTCGCGAACCTCGCGTATCGCGGCGTCTATCGGCGACTCCCCGGGCTCGACCAACCCCTTCGGGAAATCCCAGTTCCGATAGGCGCGCAGGAGAAGGAATCGCAATTTGCGGTTGACCACGCTCACGATCACCACGCCGGCGGATAGCCGCGTGGGCGGTGCGACTTCTGGCATAGAAACGCTCGACGACGCCGATGGAGGCGGATTGTACCCCGGAGACAGCGGGTTTTATGCCGTTCCTGCAGTTACGCCGCCGCCGACAGGGGGGAGCGTATCAGGTGATCGAACGCACTCAGCGAGGCTTTCGCACCCTCCCCCATCGCGATCACAATTTGTTTGTAGGGCACGACGGTGCAGTCGCCCGCCGCGAATACGCCCGGCACCGAGGTCTGGCCGCGCGCATCGACTTCGATCTCACCGCGCGGCGAAAGCTTGACGACGCCCTTGAGCCAGTCGGTGTTCGGCACGAGCCCGATTTGCACGAAGACCCCGGCGAGCTCGAGCCGATGCGCGCTGCCGTCCTGGCGATCCTTGAAGGACAGACCCGTCACCCGCTGACCATCCCCGTGGACTTCGGTGGTTTGCGCGCTCGTGATCACGCTGACATTGGCCAGGCTCTGGAGCTTGCGCGTCAGCACGGCATCGGCGCGCAGCGCATGATCGTACTCGATCAACGTGACGTGGCTCACCAGGCCCGCCAGATCGATGGCTGCCTCGACACCGGAATTTCCGCCGCCGATCACCGCGACGCGCTTGCCTTTGTACAGCGGGCCATCGCAATGGGGGCAGTAGGCCACGCCCCGGTTGCGATACTCGCGCTCGCCGGGCACGTTGATCTCGCGCCAGCGCGCTCCGGTTGCGAGCACCACCGACTTCGCCTTGAGGCTGGCTCCGCTTTCGAGTCTCACCTCGATCAATTCGCCCGGGACCAACGCGGCTGCCCTTTGGGAATTCATCACGTCCACATCGTAGGTGGTCACATGCTGTTCGAGGCCGGTGGCGAGCTTGTGACCCTCGGTTTCCCTCACCGAGATGAAGTTCTCGATGCCGACCGTATCGAGAAGCTGTCCGCCGAGCCGCTCGGCCGCCAGGCCGGTCCGGATTCCCTTGCGCGCCGCATAGATCGCCGCCGCGGCGCCCGCGGGTCCGCCGCCGACCACCAGGACATCGTAGGGGGGCTTCGACGAGAAGCGTTCGGCCTCGCGTTGCGCGGTGGAGGCGTCGAGCCTCGAGACGATGTCCTCGAGCGACATGCGCCCCTGTCCGAACGGACGACCGTTCAAAAACACCGCCGGCACCGCCATGATGCCGCGCCGCTCGACCTCGCCCTGAAACAGCGCACCGTCGATCATGGTATGACGCACGTTCGGGTTCAGCACCGTCATCAGATTGAGCGCCTGGACCACATCGGGACAGTTCTGGCAGCTCAACGATATGAAGGTCTCGAAGCGCAATTCACCCGTCAGACCCCGCACCTGATCCATGACCGCCGCATCGGCCTTCGGCGGATGGCCGCCGACCTGCAGCAGCGCGAGCACCAGCGAGCTGAACTCGTGGCCGAGCGGCAAGCCGGCGAAGCGCAGCTGCGCCTCCTGACCGGCGCGCCGCAAGGCGAACGACGGCGCGGGCTCGTCGTCGTCGCGCCGGGTCTCGAGACGCACCAGAGCCGACGAGGCGGCGATGTCCTGGAGGAGCTCGAGCATCTCCCGCGACGCATCGCCGTCATCGAGCGATGCCACGATCTCGACCGGCTGGGCGAGCCGGTCGAGGTAGCCCTTCAACTGCGTCTTGAGTGCGGCGTCCAACATGGTGCGTCCCCTGGCGTCTTGCGCAAGTCGATCAGATCTTGCCGACCAGATCGAGCGAGGGGGACAGGGTCCGCTCGCCGGGCGTCCACTTGGCCGGGCACACCTCACCCGGGTGCGACGCCACATACTGCGCGGCCTGGACTTTGCGCAGCAATTCCTTGGCATCGCGGCCAATGCCGTTGTCGTTGACCTCGATGATCTTGATGCGGCCGCCCGGATCGACCACGAAGGTGCCGCGGTACGCGATCCCCTCTTCCTCGATCAGCACGCCGAAGTTGCGCGCCAGTGTGTGGGTGGGATCCCCGACCAGCGGGTACTGCACCTTGGCGATGGTGTCGGAGGTGTCGTGCCACGCTTTATGGGTAAAATGGGTGTCGGTCGAGACGCCATAGATCTCCACACCCAGCTTCTTGAAGGCGGCATAGTTGTCGGCCAGGTCGCCGAGCTCGGTCGGGCAGACGAAGGTGAAGTCGGCGGGGTAGAACACCACCACGGACCATTTGCCCTTGAGGTCCTCGTGCGTGACCGGCACGAATTTCCCGTTGTGGAATGCCGTGGCCTTGAAGGGCTTGATTTCAGTGTTGATCAGAGACATGGATGGTTCCTCGAATTGGGGGTTGCTGTCGAAGCAGGAGGCCATCATGCCCCCGGGCTCCCGATTAGTGAAATTGATTATCTAAATCCATTTGATAGAATTCCTCTATCGGAAAGATTGGTTCGAATCCATGAATCTCAAGGACCTCAAATATCTGGTGGCGCTCGCGGACACCGGCCATTTCGGCCGCGCGGCCGAGCGCACGTTCGTCAGCCAGCCGACCCTGTCGGCGCAGCTGAAGAAGCTCGAGGATTACCTCGGGGTGAAGCTGGTCGAGCGCCAGCCGAAGAACGTGCAGCTCACCGACGTGGGCCGGCAGATCGTGGTGCGCGCGCGCCGCATGCTGAACGAAGGCGACGAGATCGTCGCGCTCGCCCGTGACAACACCAATCCGCTCTGCGGCAAGCTCAAAGTCGCGCTGATACCGACCATCGGACCTTATCTGCTGCCCCGCGTCATGCAAAAGATCCGCAAAGCGATGCCGGAATTGAAGCTCATGCTGTACGAGCATCAAACGGAAAATCTGCTGAAGCGGCTCCGCGATGGCGAACTCGATGTGGGCATCGTCGCGCTGCCGGTCGAGGAGGAGGGCCTGGAGTCGCGCGAGCTGTACCAGGAGGCCTTCATGGTGGCGCTCCCCAGCAATCATCCGCTGGAGCGCAAGTCCACCATCAAGGTGCAGGATCTGAAAGACCAGACGCTGCTCCTGCTCGAGGACGGACATTGTCTTCGCGATCAGGCGCTCGAGGTGTGCAGCCGCGCGCAAGTGCGCGAGCACGAGGATTTCCGCGCGACCAGTCTCGAAACCCTGAGGCAGATGGTGGTGGCGGGGCTCGGCATCACGCTGATGCCGGAATTTGCGCTCGATCCGCCATTCGGGTCGCAACGCGGGTTGACGGTCCGCCCGTTTGCCAAGCCCACTCCCACGCGCACCGTGGGGGCGGTATGGCGCAAGACGAGCACGCGCTGCGCAGCCATCGATGCGGTCTGTGACGTGATCCACGACGTGATGTCCGCCAAAGGCTGATCACCCGCCATGAGGCCGAGCTTAAGAACGCGCCGCCACGGCGGCTCCGGTTGGGCATTTCAAGCGACCAATGCGGCGGTGTTCGAAGCGCTGGCGACGGGCCGGCATGCGGCAAGCCTGCGCGAATACTTCGGCCTGGAGGCATTCGAGGAATTGAGCGGCCTTGCCTCAGCCGCCAGGAGGGCTGCGCGCCAGACCGCCCGCCCGCGCCGCCCGCGGGTATTGATCGTCCCCGGCATGATGGGATCGAGGCTCTGCGACCTGACGGCCTCCCGAGCCGGCGCGAAGCGCAGAAGTGCCGCGAAGGCGCTCTGGGTCGACCCGGCACGCATCGCTGACGGGCATCTCGAGCGCTTGAGTCTTGCCGGAACGGGCTCGAGTTCCATCCGAGCGCGCGGTGCCCTGCTGCCGGGCTACGCCCGGCTCAAGTTGAGACTCGCGATCGAGGGCTTCGACGCCCGGTTCTTTGCCTACGATTGGCGACTCGGCATCGACAAAAACGGCAAGGCGCTCGCGGCGGCGATCCTCGCCGGCGGCACCCCCGTCGCTTTGGTCGCCCACAGCATGGGCGGGCTCGTCGCACGCATGGCGACGACGCAGCTGCCGAAGCGCCTGATCAAACGCCTCGTCATGCTCGGAACCCCCAATCGGGGGGCCTTCGCCCCGGTCCTCGCGCTGCGCGGCACCTACCCGTTCGTGCTGCGCTTATCGCGCCTCGACCTCGAGCATTCCCCCGAGGATCTGGCGGCCCGCGTGTTCTGCACCTTTCCGGGTCTCTACCAGCTGCTTCCGGAAGCCCCCGCCGGGGGCGCGATCGATCTGCTCGACCCCCGCTCCTGGCCGCGCAGCGGTCCGAAGCCCGATCCGGCGCTGCTCGGCCGGGTGGCCGAGGTTCGAGCCCGGATGGCAGCCCCGGATGCGCGCATGGCGCACATCGTCGGGGTCAATCGAGCGACGGTGGTATCGGTGCGGCGCACGCCGGCCGGATTCGAATACGGCGCCAGCCGCAATGGCGATGGCACGGTACCGGTCAGCCTGGCGATGCTGCCTGCGCTCGAGACCCACTTCGCGGACGAAGCGCATGGCGAGCTCGCCAACAACGAACGCATCATCAAAGCAGTCGTAGCGCTGCTGCGGGGCGGTGGCGCCTGCGGACTGGCGCGACACTTTGTGCCCAGCAGGGCGCCTCTGACCCGCTTCGACGATGTGCAACTGCGGGCCGCCGAGACGGGCAAGATCGATTGGCGGCAGCTCGATTCGGCGCAGCGCGAGGCCGTCCTCGCCGATCTCGACGGCGGCCGCTCCCTGGGTGCTGCGGACGCCTCGGCTCAATCGCTGGCCTGACGCGGCGCACCGAGGGGTAGCGCGGTCTGGGCACCCATCGCCCAATTCCAGGCTTTTTCGTGGCCAATTGCGACGAATCCGCCGCATTACCTGGGCGCTTTTGCCGAACATTTCACATATTGCCGCGCGCGGTCCCGGCTAAGATGGTAGAAGGATCGCCGTTCATGAACGCCCAAACCCTTCCCGCCGACCAGTCCAAAGGCGCTGTGCCTGCGCGCTTCGACGCCAAGTTCATCGAGGAGCACAAGCTCATCGAGCGCTATCTCGAGGGGAAGCTGCCCGCCAAAGGCGCACGCGATCTCGAGACCTGGTGCCGGGCGCATCCGGACTATCTGAACAATCTCAAGCTGTCCGAGCGCACCCAGGCGAGTCTGCAGCTGCTGGAAGCGAGCGGCCAGCCGCAGGATCTCGGCGAGCCCAAGGCGCCCTGGTGGAGGTCGCCGTACGTACCGATCGCAGCGGCCGCAGTGGCGTTCGTGAGCCTTCTAGCCTTCTGGGCGTTGCTGGGGAAATACAGCCTGCTGCGCGGCGAACTGGAGGACGCCAAGGTGCGCGCGGCGAAGGGCTCCCTGGTTCAACCGGCGGTCTCCAAGGAATTGTATGTCGCACCCGATCGTGCGCCGGGCATCGACCAGGCGCGCATCGCCGTGAGCACGGCCGCTCCGCAACTCGTCGATCTGCACATCGACATGACCTACACCAAGAAATTGATGCAATTCAAGGTGACCGTCGACAAGGAGGGCCAGGGACGGGCGCTGATCATGAACAACGTGATCAAGGATTCGAACAACGAGATCCGCTTGACGTTCAATACCACCGGCATCGCCGCCGGTCTGTATCGCGTGCGCATCGAGGCGCTGCCGATGAGCGGAGCGCCGATTCCGGAAGGCTGGCTGCTTCTCGAGGTTCAATAGGAGCCGCGCCGACGGCCGGCCGGCATTCAAAACGGCTCGTCCCGCAAGGACACGACCGGAGGGGTGTTCACCACCCGGCGCGTGGCGAGCGTCCCTGAGACGCCGACGAGCACGGTTCCGCAGACCAGACCGAACACCCACACCCAAGGGTCGAAGGTGTAGTCGAGCGAAAACATGCGGCGCGCGAGAATCCAACCGACACCGCTCGCGCCCACCGCGGCCAGGGTGCCCGACAGGAAACCCAGTGCCGAGAATTCCGCGGCGACTCCCTGCAGCACGGTCATGCGGCTCGCTCCCAGCGTGCGCAGCATGGCGCTCTCGTAGCGGCGTTCGTCCCGGGTCGCCTGCACCGCCGCGAGCAGCACCACGACGCCCGCCGCGAGCGTGAACAGAAAGACGTACTGCACGGCGAGCGAGGCGCGATCCATGATGTCGCGAATCTGCTTCAGGATGGCATCCACGTCGAACACGGATACGGTCGGAAATTGCTTCACCAGACCGACCAGGGCGGGGCGCTGCGCCGGGGTGAGATAGACGCTCGTCATGTAAGTGCCGGCGGCGCCATCCAGGAGACCCGGGGGAAATACCAGGAAGAAATTGGGCCGGAAACTGTCCCAGCGGATTTTGCGGATGCTGGCGACCCGCACGGTGAGGCTTTCGCCCGCGACATCGAATTGCAGCGCATCGCCGATCTTCAGCCCGAGCGCCTCCTGATACTCGGTCGATATCGACACCAGCGGTTTGCCCATCTCGCCGGCCGTCCACCAATGCCCCGCTATCAGCTGGTTGTCCGGCATGAGGGCGGAAGCCCAGGTGAGATTCTGCTCCCGCTCCAAAAAGCCCCGGCCGCGGTCGCCCTTGAGCTTGATCGAATCGCTGGGCACACCGTTGACGGCAGTCATGCGGGCGCGAACCATGGGATACATGGCCGGCTCGCCGAAGTCATGCGACGCCAGGAAGGCACCGAGCGGCGCGCGCTCATCCGGGCTGATGTTGACCAGGAAATTGTTGGGCACGTCGGCCGGGAGACTGCGCCGCCAATCCGCGAGCAGGTCGCCGCGCACGACCGCAAGCAACAGCAGCATCATGAGTCCCAACCCGAACGCCACGATCTGCACGACGCTTGCGCCTCCGCGCCGAGAGACATTGGCGAGCCCGTATCGCCATGCGACGCCCACGCCGCCCCGCAGCCGTCCGGTCAACCGCACGAGGCCGTATCCCGCGAGTGCGAGCGCGGCACCCACGCCCATCACACCGCCGAGGACGCTCACCACCAGCTCGGTGTCGCGTACCAGGCTCCAGAGAATCGCAAACAGCGCGCCCACCGCGCACAGGTAGGCAATGCCGAATTTCAGCGGCGGTGCCGTCGCCGTCTTGCGCAGCACCCGCGCAGGCGGCGTGTTCTTCAGATGCAGCAGCGAGGGCAGCGCGAAGCCGATCAGCATCGCGATCACGGTCACCAGGGCGACGGCCAGCGGAGCCAGCGAGGCCGGCGGCAAATCGGTGCGGATGAGATCGCGCAACAGCCAGGCGAGACCGCTTTGCGCGAAGTATCCCATCGAGGCTCCGGCGGCGACCGCGGCGAGCGCGAGCAGCGTCAGCTCGACCAGCGAAATCGACAGCACGAAGCGCTGCGAGGCGCCCATGCACTTCATCAAAGCCACCGTATCCAGGTGGCGCGCCGCATAGCGCCGCGCGCCCATGGCCACGGCAACCGCGGCCAGCAGTACCGAGGCGAGACTCGCCAGGTTCAAGAAACGGCCGGCGCGGTCGATGGCGGAGTTCAGCTGGCGGCTGGATTCGTCCACTTCGCGCAGGCGCTCACCCCCGGTCTTGGCGGTGCCGAGGTACTCGCGCAGCTGCGCAACGGCGGGCGCCGGGCCCGCGAACAATGCCGCGTAGGTGACACGGCTGCCGGGCTGGATCAGGTCTGTGGAGGGCACATCGTCGTAATTGATGAGCACCGCCGGCGCCAGGTTGACGAAGCCCGTGCCCTCGTCGGGACGATAGGCGAGTATTTCCGCGACTCGAAACGAGGCTGCGCCGATGCGGATCGAAGCGCCGGGCGCGATATCCAGATGCGCGATGATCCGGGCATCCACCCAGGCTTCGCCCCGGGCCGGAATGCGGTCGGTGACGCTCGCGGCGCCGAACGGCGTGTGCGAGATCTTGACGTGGCCGCGCAGCGGATAACCGGGCGTCGCCGCGTTGAGCGCCGCGAGCTGGCTCAGGTCGCCGTTGAAGATCGCCGTGGGAAAGGTCAACAGCTCGGCGCTCGCGAGTCCGAGCGCGCGGCTTTTTGCGAAATACGCCTCGGGAATGGGATTGGGGGACTCCAATCGCAGATCCGCCGCCAGCACCTCGGCCGCCTGGGCACGCACGCCCTGGGCAATCCGGTTGGTGAAAAAGCCCACGGCGGTCAAGGACAGCACGGCCACGCTCAACGCGAGGAGCAGCACCGACAGCTCGCCGGATTTGAGGTCGCGCCATAGATTGCGCAGGGCGAAGCGCAGCATCTGCATGGGGTCAATCCCCCGGGCCGGCCAGCGCCGGCGCGGGCACCGCCCGGCCGGCATCGAGCTCGAGCGTGCGGTTGCAGCGCCGCGCGAGCGCCCGATCGTGCGTCACCAGCACGAGCGTTGAGCCGGTCTTGCGATTCAGCTCGAACAACAGATCCGTGACCCGCTGCCCGGTGTGGGTATCGAGATTGCCGGTGGGCTCGTCTGCGAACAACACCGCGGGCTCGGTCACGAAAGCGCGCGCGATCGCGACGCGCTGCTGCTCGCCGCCCGACAGCTGCTTCGGGTAGTGTTGAGCTCTCGAGGTGAGGCCGACTTGCTCGAGCGCCTGCGCGGCGGCCTGCCGCGCATCCCGCCGGGCCTTCAGCTCGAGCGGCAGCATCACGTTCTCCAGGGCCGTCAGCGAGGGAATGAGATGGAACGATTGAAACACGAAACCCACGGAACGCCCGCGCACGGCGGCACGGCCGTCCTCGTCGAGGTCGGTGATATCCACACCCGCGATGCATACGCGGCCGCTGGTCGGCGAATCCAAACCCGCCAGCAGCGCGAGCAGCGTCGATTTGCCCGCGCCGGACGCGCCCACGATCGCCAATGTCTCACCCGCTCGCACAGCGACGGTGACATCGGAGAGAATGGCGAGCGGGCCTTCCGGGCTCGGTACGGTTTTGGAGAGACTCTTGGCTTCGAGAACGATTTTGTCTGGCATCGGGAGTGAAATGAAACGGCTGCTCGTCCTGGCGGTACTGTGGTCGGCAGCGCTCTCGACGGCTCACGCCGACGCGCCGGTGATCCTCGTGTTCGGCGACAGCATCAGTGCCGGCTACGGGCTGCCGCGCGTGGAGCAAGGCTGGGTGGCGTTGCTGCAGGCGAGGCTCAAGCAGCAAGGGTACGGTGATGACGTCATCAACGCCAGCGTCAGCGGCGAAACCACCGAAGGCGGCCTCGCCCGCCTGCCGCGCGCCCTGTCGTTGCATCATCCGCAGATCGTGATCCTGGAGCTCGGCGGCAACGACGGATTGCGCGCGCTGCCGATCGCCGACATGCGCTCCGATCTCGCGCGGATGATCGACCTGTCGGCCGCCGCCGGAGCCAAAGTGCTGCTTCTCGGCATGCGCATCCCGCCGAACTATGGGCCGACCTACACGGCGCAATTCAGCCATGTGTTCGCCGAGCTGAGCGCGGCCCGGCACGTCCCGTTGGTGCCCTTTCTGCTCGAGGGCATTGCCTTGAACGCCGGCCTCATGCAGGCCGACGGCATCCATCCGAATGAGGCGGGCCAGCCCCGACTGCTCGGGAACGTCTGGCCCGCACTGGTGCCGCTATTGGAAAAATCCGCTCACTTGGAACCGTCCAGGAACTGATCCACACCGCCGTGCTTGGAGCACGCGCCCGAGTGGCTCTTGGACTTCGAGTAGGTGCCGTCCTTGCATTTCGCCGTGGCGCCGGTGGGATCCGTGTTGCCGCCGGCCGACTTGGTCGATGCAGCGGACTTCGCAGCGGTCGTGGCCGGCGCGGCCGGTTTCGACATGGCACTCGGCGCCGGCGTGGCGGCGGGGGCGGACGCCGTGCTGCCCGGCGAAGCCGCCTTTTGCACCCCCCCATGGCTGCTGCAGGCACCGCGGCCGGTCGCGCTCGATGTGGTGCCGTCCTTGCAGGTCGTTGGGGCGGCGGCTTGGGCGTCGGCGGTTTGTGCCGCGAAACCGGCGACCAACAGGACCAGGGAAGGGACGATCGTTCGTGTGAGAGGAAAGGTTCTCATCGGTTTTGCTCCTCGGATTGACTACGATTGGGGTTGTCCGGCAACAGGGTGATCACATTCATGAGAAAGCGGGTGTGGTCGTGCGCAGAGGCCGCGCTGAACAGTCTCCCCTGGGCGCTCACGTGCGAGTTCTCCACCACGTTTTGCGGAAACTCGGACACACCGACCAGCTGCAGCTCGTCGGCGGATTGGCACATCAGGCTCTGCGCCGGGGCATACAGGTACGCCGTTTTGTCGAGCACCAGAACCGGCACGTTGTCCACGCCCTGGTCGGTCGGATAGGTGCGAAATTGCACCTTCCCGGAGAGCGTGTGTTTCACCGGCTGCATGAACAGGCACGCACCGTAACCATGCACACAGCCTTGAGCCGCGAGGCTCGCGCCGAGGATCGCCCACCGCCATCGACTCATTCGGCCCGCTCCCGTTGCATGCTCCAAGCATACTCCGTCGGGCGCCGACGTTGCTGGCGACTTGAACCGGTGCTATACACGCGGGACAAAAACAGGAGCCGACGTTTCCGTGGATCGAGTTTGGCTACAGCATTATCCGGCCGGCGTGCCCAGCGACATCGACCCGGACCAATACGCTTCGCTCCGGGAAGTGTTCGAGGAAGCCTGTGCGGCCTACGGCAATCGTATCGCCTACCGGAGCCTCGGCGCCTCGTTGAGCTATGCGCAGCTCGACACCCTGAGCCGGGCCTTCGCGGCGTGGCTGCAGAAGAAGTCGGGACTGGCGCATGGCGACCGGGTCGCCGTGATGATGCCCAACGTGCTGCAATATCCCATCGCCCTGTTCGGCATTCTGCGGGCGGGCATGACGGTCGTGAACGTCAATCCGCTGTACACCGCGCGCGAGCTCGAGCATCAGCTGCAGGACTCGGGCGCCAAAGTCATCGTCATCCTCGAAAATTTCGCCCATGTGCTGCAGCAGGTGCTGCCGAGGACGGGCCTGAAGCACGTACTGGTGACCCGGGTCGGCGATCTTCTGGGCTTCCCGCGCGGGATGATCGTGAACATCGTGATCCGATACGTGCGCAAGCAAATCCCCGCTTGGAAGATGCCGGGCGCGACCACTTTCAAGAGCGCGCTGTCGGCGGGGCTGGGCCTGAAGCTCGATGCGGTGGAGCTCGGCCCGCAGGACGTCGCGTTCCTGCAATACACCGGCGGGACGACGGGCGTCGCCAAGGCGGCCGTGCTCACCCACCGCAACATGGTCGCGAACCTGCTCCAGGCGGGCGCGTGGATACGGCCGGCGCTCGATCCCTCGGCCTCGCGCGTGGTGATCACCGCGCTGCCGCTCTACCACATCTTTTCACTCACCGCGAACTGCCTGTTGTTCGTGCGGCTCGGGGCGGAAAACGTGCTGATCGCCAATCCGCGCGACTTCCCGGCGTTCGTCGCCGAGCTCAAGAAGTACAAGTTCTTTTTCATCAGCGGGGTGAATACGCTGTTCAATGCGCTGCTCCACACGCCGGGGTTCGAATCGCTCGATTTCTCGGCGTTGCGCATCACCTTGGGAGGCGGCATGGCGGTTCAGGCCGTGGTCGCCGAGCGCTGGAAAAAAGTCACCGGCAACGTGCTCACCCAGGCTTGGGGACTCACCGAGACGGCGCCCGCGGCCTGCATCAATCCGATCGGCCTGGATTTCAACGGATCGATCGGTCTGCCGATCCCCTCGACCGACGTCACCATCCGCGACGACGCCGGCCTCGAGCTCAAGACCAACGAGGTCGGCGAGATCTGCGTGTTCGGTCCGCAACTCATGCGCGGTTACTGGAACCGGCCGGATGAGACCGAGATGGTGATGTTCGGCGATTGGCTCCGGACCGGCGACATCGGCCGCATGGACGCCCAAGGGTTCGTGTACATCGAGGACCGCAAGAAAGACATGATCCTGGTGTCCGGTTTCAACGTGTATCCGAACGAGATCGAGAGCGTCATCGCCGCGCATCCCGGAGTGCTCGAGGTCGCAGCGGTGGCGCAGCCCGACGAGAATTCGGGCGAGGTTGTGGTGATCTTCGTGGTGAAGAAAGACCCCGCGCTCAGCGCCGAGGCCCTGATCGAGTACGCGCGCCGCGACCTGACCCGCTACAAGGTTCCGAAGCACGTGCACTTCCGGCAGGAACTGCCGAAAACCAATGTCGGCAAGATTCTGCGGCGGGCGCTGCGCGATGAGCTGAAGGACGCGCGGGCGCCGGCGCCGCCGGACCCGGCCTCGAAGGCTCAGCCGGGGAGGTAACCCCGCACCGTGTCCACCAGCACCGCGACGCGCTCAGGATCGACATCCGGAGTGATGCCGTGTCCCAAATTGAACACGTGACCGGGACCCGGCCCGAAGCTCTCGAGCACTCTCACGGTCTCGGCGCGCAGAGTGTCCGCAGGCGCGAACAGGGCTGACGGATCGAGATTACCCTGCAGCGCCACCCGGTCGCCGACCGCGCGCCGGGCCTCCCCGAGCCCTGTGGTCCAGTCGACGCCGACGGCATCGCAGCCGATCGCCGCAATCTCGGCGAGCCAGGCGCCTCCGCCCTTGGTGAAGACGATGTTCGGCACACGGCGGCCGCCGGCCTCGCGGGTGAGGCCGGCGATGATCTGCGCCATGTACTGCAGCGAGAACTCGCGATACTGCCCCGGAGTGAGTATCCCGCCCCACGTATCGAACACCATGACGGCCTGCGCCCCGGCCGCGATCTGCCCGTTCAAATAGCGGATGGTCGCGTCCGCGAGCAGCGCGAGCAGCCGGTGGAGCTCGGCCGGGGCCTCGTACATCAGGCGTTTGACGATCCCGAAGCTCTTGCTGCCGCCGCCCTCGACCATGTACGTGCCAACCGTCCAGGGACTGCCCGCGAATCCGATCAGCGGAACGCGGCCGTCGAGCTCGCGCCGGATCAATGCCACCGCGTCCACCACGTACCTTAGCTCGTGCGCGGGATCCGGCACGCTCAACTTGTCGATATCCGCGGCGGATCGGACCGGATGCGCGAATTTCGGTCCTTCCCCCGCCTCGAAATTCAGACCGAGATTCATGGCGTGCGGGATGGTCAGGATATCGGAGAACAGAATGGCGGCATCGAGCGGATAGCGGTCGATGGGCTGCAGGGTCACTTCGCAGGCGATGTCCGGATTGGTGCACATCGCCAGGAAATTTCCCGCCCGCGCCCGCGTGGCGCGGTACTCCGGCAAATACCGGCCGGCCTGGCGCATCAGCCAGACGGGTCTGCGCGGCGTGGGTTCACGCAGCAAAGCTCGAAGCAGCAAATCGTTCTTCAGGGGTGCCGTCATGTTTTTCCGGTGGTGCTGTTGAGTCAGGTCCGCTCGCCCGGATCGAACAGGCGCCGATGCTCCAGGATAGCGTAACGATCCGTCATTCCGGCAATGTAATCGGCCACGGCGCGGGCACGGCCCGCCATTCCCTGGTCCGCCTCGAGCCGCTCCGCGGTCGAGCTGTGCTCTTCGGGCATGAGGCGCGGGTCCGCCAGGAAGGCCTCGAACAGCGCGGTCATCACCCGCCTGGCCTTCGAAGTCATGCGCTGCACCTTGTAGTGCCTGTAGACGTGTTCGCGCAAAAACGTCTTGAGTCCCTGGTTGAGCGCGCGCATCTCCTCGCTGAAGCCGATCAAGGGGGCGGAATGCGACCTCACGTCGGCCGCCGAGGCGACGCCCGCCGCGGCGAGGCGCGCGGCCGACGTGTCGATCAGATCGGTCACCAGCCGGTTGATCATGCGGCGCAGGATTTCGTACACGAGCTTACGGCCCGCGAGCCCGGGGTATTTGCCCAGGACTTCGGCGTGATACTGCGCGAACAGCGGAATGGCGAGCAGCTGTTCGACGCTGATGAGCCCGGCACGGATTCCGTCGTCCACGTCGTGGTTGTTGTAAGCGATCTCGTCGGCGAAGTTCGCGAGCTGTGCCTCGAGGCCCGGCTGCTGACGCCGGATGAACCGCTCGCCCAGGTCGCCGAGCTGGATGGCGTTGGCAGCCGAGCAGTGCTTCAAGATTCCCTCGCGGCATTCGAAGGTCAGGTTCAGCCCGTCGAACTCCGCGTAATGTTCCTCCAGCACGTCAACCACGCGCAGCGATTGCAGATTGTGCTCGAATCCGCCGAACTCGCGCATGCAGGCGTTGAGCGCATCCTGGCCGGCATGTCCGAACGGCGTGTGGCCGAGATCGTGCGCGAGACAGATGGCCTCGGACAGAACCTCGTTCAGCTCGAGCGCCCGGGCGATGGTGCGGGCGATCTGGGCGACCTCCAGGGAATGCGTCAGGCGGGTCCGATACAGATCGCCCTCGTGATTGACGAACACCTGGGTCTTGTAGACCAGGCGGCGAAAGGCGGTGGAGTGCACAATGCGGTCGCGGTCGCGCTGGTACTCCGAGCGGTAGGCGGGCGCGGGTTCGGCGCGGCGTCGGCCGCGCGAGTCCTGCTCGTGCGCCGCATAGGCCGCCAGATGGCTCATGCGCGCGCCCTCACGCAAAATACTCTCGAAGCGTCGTTTCCAGCGCCCGCTGCGGATACTTCGACACGACGATCGCGGAGCCCAGCCGTTCGAGCAGCACGAGGCGCAGCTCCCCCGACAGCACCTTCTTGTCCATGCGCATCAGCGCAAGCGCCCGGGACGCCCCGATCTTCGGCGCCTCCGTCGGCAGTCCTGCACGCTTGAGCAGGCCGTCGATGCGCTGCTTGGCCGTGGCATCGATGAGACCGAGCTCGCGCGAGAAGTCCGCCGCCATCACCATGCCGAGCGCAACCGCCTCGCCATGCAGGTAGCGCCGGTAATCGGTGGCGGCCTCGATGGCGTGGCCGAAGGTGTGGCCGAAATTCAATATCGCGCGCCGACCCTGTTCGCGCTCGTCCTCCTGGACAATCGCCGCCTTGACCCCGCAGGAACGCAAAATGGCGTGGCTCAGCGCCTCCTCGTCCCGTTCGCGGAGCTTTTCCATATTCGAGTCCAGCCAGTCGAGAAATCCGAGGTCCGCAATGCAGCCGTATTTGATGACCTCGGCGAGCCCCGCCGACAGCTCGCGGTCCGGCAAGGTGGACAGCGTATCCGTGTCGGCGACCACCGCGAGCGGCTGATGGAAGGCGCCGATGAGGTTTTTGCCGCCGCTGTGATTGACCCCGGTCTTGCCCCCCACCGAAGAGTCCACCTGCGCGAGCAGGGTGGTCGGGAGCTGCACGCAGCCGATGCCGCGCTGGTAGCACGCCGCGGCAAAACCCGCGATATCGCCGACCACGCCCCCGCCCAGCGCCAGCACGACGGCGTCCCGATTGAGCTTTTTGCCGATCAGCTCGTCGAATACCCGGCCGGCGGTCTGCAGCGTCTTGTGCTGCTCCCCGTCCGGCAGAATGCATTCGGAGAGGTTTCTTTCGCCCAGGGCCGCGCGCAGCTTTTCCAGGTACAGCGGCCCCACGGTCGTGTTGGTGACGATCATGAGATCGCGGGCGGGGATTTCAGCGCGAAGGAGCGCGCGATCGGCCAGCAATCCCGAACCGATCGTGATGCGATACCGAGAGTGCCCTAAGTCGACCTGGAGCGTTTGCACGCCGGGGATTATACGTTCGTTAGGCGAGGCCGCGCGCGCGCTCGATCTCGCGATGAATCTCTTCGGCGACGAGCTGCACCCGGCGGCCGTCCGTCGACACGGTCAAGTCGGCGATTTCCGCATAGAGCGCCGCCCTCTGGTCCATCAACTCCCCGAGCTTGACCTTGGGGTCGGTATCGTTGAGCAAGGGCCGGTGACGCCCGTGACGGGTGCGCTCGAGCTGTTGCGCGACGGAGGTCTGCAGGTAGACCACCGTGCCCCGATCGGCCAGGAGCCGTCGATTCTCCCCGAGAATCACCGCTCCCCCGCCGGTCGCGACGACGACCCCATTGAGCCGGGTCAGGCGCTCGATCGACTCCAATTCCCGCTGCCTGAACCCGGCCTCGCCTTCCTTCTCGAAGATGAAGGCGATATCGACGCCGGTCTTCGCCTCGATGTCCGCGTCGCTATCGTAAAACGAGAACCGCAACAGGCGCGCCAGATGGCGCCCGACGGCCGATTTGCCGGAGCCCATGGGACCGATGAGGAAGACGTTGGGCTTGGAGAGCATGGGCGGGCAGCATACAGGGCGTAGGTGCCATAAAGAAAACGGCCGCCCGGAGGCGGCCGTGCAATCGGATTATCGATCGACGATCATCACAACTGTACCGGTACCGCAATGCTGGTCGTGGTCTTGGTACCCGGCGTCGTCACGTTGATGGTGATGGCCCCCTGAGATCCCGGTGCACCGGTCGCCGCCAACACCACGTAAAAGCTGTAGGGGTTCGAAGGAGCGCTGTTGGACGGGCAGAAGGTCGAAGGCCCCGTGTTGTTCCAAGGCGGGCCCGCAGCGGCAGCTGCGTTCGACACGTTGGAGCACCCACACGACATCGTGAACGAAACGCCGTTCCCGCTCAAAGTTCCGATAGTCGAAGGCGCAACCGAAGCCGAAATCTGCGTCCCTGCGGCCATCGGATTGCCGTTCGCATCCGTAACCAGGAAATCGACCACACCGCTTCCCGAAAGGGCCGTCGGCGAAGGCGTGATGACCGCATAGGTGCCTGACATGACGACCAGCTGTTGGGCTCCGATTCCCAGCGGAGTCGAGGTGCAGGTGGAGGTGGACGTGTCGCCGGTGCAGACGATGCCCTTGAACACGGCAGGCGTCGCGGGACCTTCCCACGCCGAGGCATTGTAGAAATTGTAGTAGGGATCACCGGAGACATAGGCGCCGGTTTCACCCACGTCGAGGAAGGGTTCGCCGAGGTTCTTGAACGGGTCCGGGGAAACGTAGTATCCCGAGCCGTTCAGGTCGGTGAAAGACTCCTCGCCGATTGCGGTCGCCAGAATCATCGCGCGGCCGTTCGCGGCACTCGGGGGCGAATCACTGGTGGAAGGAACGGGATTGGTGCTCGTCCAGGTCACCGTGCAGGCGCCGCCGGTCGTCGTACATTGCGGGGTGATCGTTCCCCCGTCGGTCTGGAAGGCGAGTGAGGTGCCGTCGGGCACGGGGTTGCCATATCGGTCGCTGAGAGACGCCGTGACCGGCACCGTAGTCTCACGAAGCGTGAACGCCTCCACGTTCGGGCAACCGGTGGTCCCGATGGTTCCGACGGTATTCGGGTAGGTCGGGGGGCCCAGCGACAGCGAGAAGGAGCTCGACGCGGGAAGGCCCGTGCTGACGGTCAACTGGCTCGACTGCGTGCTGAGCGCGGGGGAGGCAATGGAGGCCGTCACGCGGACGGTCGTATGCTCGACGCCCGCGCTCACCACGGTTTGCACCGTGCCGTTGGCGCCGGACACCGCGGATGCGGGCGACATCCCTATTCCGCCGGCAGTCGTGCTGAGGGCGAAATTCACGGTGACGCCGGACCTCGCGCCGCCGCTCGAATCGACCACCTTGAACACCACGGTGGAGGTCTCGTTGAGGCCCGTGCCCTTGAGGCCGATCGAGGTCGGCGAGGCGGACTCGAACTGCAGCGAGCCGATCGCGGCCGCCGCCACCGTCACGGTACCGGTCGCCGTCAGGCTGGTGGTGGTGGCAATCGTCGTGCTCGCCGTGATGACGTCCGGTCCGCTGCAACCGACGGCGGTGTAGGTGGCATCGATGGTGCCCGTCGGGCTGACCACGGTATTCGCCGCAGTCCCGGCGGTGCTGGCCCCGGAAGCGGTGACCTTGGCGAGCCCCTGGTCGATACAGGTGGAGGTGAACAGCACGGTGATGGAGGCCGTGGTGTAGAGCGCGCCGGTCTGATCGACGACGGTGACCGCGAGGCTGGTGGTCCCGCCGGCCGCCACGTTGGCATTCGAGATCCCAATGATGCCCGATTGAAAGCCGCTGCCGGTGCCGTTACCCATCGAGTAGGTCGTGGTGCCCGTGCCGCCCGTGCCGGTTCCGCCGGTACCCGTGCCGCCCGAGCTCGAACCGGTGCCGGAGAAGTTCTTGCTGCCGCTGCAGCCAGCGAGCAGCAACACCCCTACCGCCGTTATGATCGATAATCTACGCATGTCGTTCATCCTCGCCCGACAATGTCGGCGTCAGTACAGATTTGACCCTTCACGCAGGATTTTCGGCGTGATGAAGATCAAGAGTTCCGTCTTGTTGTTGATGTTGGTCGTGCTCTTGAAGAGATTGCCGAGGATCGGGATGTCTCCCAGCCAGGGAATCTTGTTCGCAGAATAAGACTTGGTGGTCTCGAGGATGCCGCCGAGCACCACGGTCTGGCCGTCGCCGACCAATACCTGGGTTTGGATCTGACGGGTGTCGATCGAAGGCACGGTGCCGCCGGTGGCGCTCGTGACCTGCTGACCGACGGTGTCGTCGCTCACGTCAAGATCCAGAATCACGCGGTTGTCCGGCGTGATCAGCGGGGTCACCTTGAGCGACAGCACCGCGTTCTTGAACTGGGTGGTGGTCGCGCCGCTCGAGGCCGACTCCTGGTAGGGGATCTCGGTGCCCTGCAGGATGACCGCCTGTTTCTGATTCGCGGTGATGACGCGCGGCGAGGAGATCGTCTCGCTCTTGCCCTCGTTCTCGGCGGCGGACAGGGCCAGATCGACCAGATAGCTGCCGCCCAGCAGCGAGATGCCGATGCTGCCGTTGGTGTTCGCGGCGGGCGTGTTGACCATGTAGCGATTCGCAAGCGCCGGCGTGGCAACGGGCAACGCAGGCAGGCCGGAGCTCAAATTGTTCAACGCCGACGACACCATCGTGTCCGCGCCCGTGCCCGATCCGGTGACGGCGAGGAGTCCGTTGTTGCCGTTGGATTGGGCCGAGGTGACGCCGAACTGCGCACCGAGATCGCGCTCGAAGGTGTCGCTGACCACCACGATGCGGCACTCGATCAGCACCTGCTTCACCGGCACATCGAGGGTTTGCACCAGGCGGCGGATCTCCGCGAGCTTTTCCGCCGTGTCCTGGACCAGCAACGTGTTGGTGCGCTCGTCGATCGAGAGGCTGCCCCGGGTGGAGAGCAGCGTATTCTTGCCGCCGCCTGCGGTGCCGCCCCCGACCGGTCGGATCATCTTGGCAAGATCCGACACCTTGGCGTAGTTCACGGTCATGAACTCGGAGCGGATCGGGGACAGATCCTGGACTTCCTTGTGTGCGGCGAGCTCGGCCTTCTCGCGGTTGGCGAGCTCCTCCGTCGGCCCGATGATGATGACGTTGTCCTGGCGCCGCTTGTCCAGGCCCTTGGTCCGCAGCACGATGTCGAGCGCCTGATCCCAGGGCACGTTCTGCAGCCTGAGGGTCAGATTACCGGTGACCGAATCGCTCACCACGATATTCTGGCCGCTGGTATCGGCGAGAAGCTGCAGCACCGAGCGCACGTCGATGTCCTGGAAGTTCAGGGTGAGGCGCTCGCCGGTGTATTCCTTCTTTTCTTCCTGGGCGTTGTGCTTCAGCGAAGGCTTGATCTCGACCGTATATTGATTGTCGGACTGATAGGCGAGCTGCTCGAAATCGCCCTGCGCGCTGATCACGAGGCGCGAACTGCCCTCGACCCGGATGGCATCCACGGTCTGCACGGGCGTGGCGAAATCCATCACATCGTAGCGGCGCATCAAATTCTTGGGCATCAGGGTGCCCGCGAAGTCCACCACCACTTGATTGCCCTCTTGCCGCACGTTGACCGGCGTGCGCGGATCCGACAGCTGCACGATCACCCGGCCGGTGCCGTCCGCACCGCGCCGGAAATCGATGGTCTTGATGGTCCGTTCGACGGGAGCGGCGCTCTGCCCGGAGCTCGGGCGCGATGCGGCGTTGCTGCCCGCCAACGAATCGCCGGCCTGGCGTCCGAGGGTCACGAGGATGTTGTTGCCGTCGACCTTGGTCGTGTATGGCATGAGCGCATCGACATTGACCACGAGGCGCGAGCGGCCATTGGCTTCGGCCGCGAGCACGGTGTCGACACCGCCCGAGCGCACGTCGATGCGACGCGAAGCGAGCGCGAGCGTGGTGTTCGGCAGGTCGAACGCGATGCGCGCCGGCTTGTCGATGGTGAAGGGCAATGGCTCGGGGGCCGGACCGCTCAGATGAAGCTTGAGCTGCACTTGCTGGCCCGACGTCTGAACGTCGATGCTCTCGAGCTTGAGCGAGTCTGCGGCTTGCGCCTGGACCCTTACCGTGAACGCCGACAATGCCGCGAGCGCGAGCGCTCCGATCGTCGCCGTTCGTATCTTGAATCTAATCATGCGTTGCTCTCCCTGTGGCCTCAATTAGCCAATGCCAACGAGGCCGGTCGCTCGATATAACCGCCGAGACCATCCGGTATGATTTCAACGACGCTTATTTTGCTGCCCGTGATCTCAGTCACCTTCCCGTCGTTCTGCCCGATGTAATTGCCGGGCTGAACCTTGTGCACCAGGCCGTCCTTCGATTGCACGAGTCCGTAAAAATTCCTGCCCACCTTGAAGGTGCCCACCATCTTGAGCGTGTCCAGCGAGAAGCCCTCGAGGAACTCGCGGTTGCGCCGCACGCTCGGCCGCACGCCCGCGCCGTTGGCAAAATTCGGGCTCAACGGCTGGAACGGCGAACGCATGGTGTTCGCGGAATACACGAAGGTCTCGTACGGCTTCACTTCGGGTATCGGCTGAATGCGCCCGCCGGGCCGCTTCTTGGTTTCGGCGATCCATTTCTTCAGATCCGATTGGCCGCCGGAGCACCCTGCCGTCACGCAGGCCGCGAGCGAGACTGCACAGACGATGCGGGCAACCGCCATTCTCTTCACGTCGCGCCTCCTGCTTTTTTCTTAACAGCCGCCGGCTTGGCGCTGCCGTCATCCTCCATGTAGCGGTACGTCTTGGCCGTAACGTCCATGGTCAGATTGTCGTAGCTGCCCTTCTCGACCGGCGAGATCTGGATGTCGTCGAGCGTCACGATGCGTGGCAACGCGGCGATGCCGCTCACGAAGGCGCCGAACTGATGGTAGCTGCCCACCAGCTTGATCTTGATCGGAAGCTCGGCATAGAAGCCGTTGCTCTTCTCCGTGCCCGGCTGGAACAGCTTTTCCTGCAGG